>Ga0272446_1002481_pt1 | contig 25021 bp, 18 predicted proteins | sample YNPCB0061_FD_194587 | JGI IMG/M metagenome (GOLD analysis project Ga0272446, IMG submission 194587) | Hot spring microbial mat communities from Yellowstone National Park, WY, United States - YNP-CB-006-1 | ecosystem: Environmental > Aquatic > Thermal springs > Hot (42-90C) > Sediment | place...
AGCCACGGTTGTAATCGGTAACCAAAACATCGGGAGTGTAGTAGTACACCCGCAGGATCTGTGAACTGGGAATCGAAACGAGCTGATCTTCCTTGCCTTTGCGAACTTTGACTTTCAGCCCAACGGGCGATTCTTGTTCAATCTTGCCATACACATCGTCCTCTTTTTTGGTGGCCGGGTCGAGAATGTAGATTCGGTCCAAGGTTTTTCGATCGGGTTGTGCCTGTAGCCCCTGATGAGTAACAACAACTAGCAAGAGGACAAAAAGTGTTGCCCGCATACCGATTTCAGACATAAAAACGTCTCCTGATGTTTGCTGATGCGGCTTAGCTAACCTGTTCACTTCTTCAGAGCATCTACTTTTTCTTTCAGCTCGGGTTCTTTCTCCAGCAATTCCAAAAAGCGGGCTTTGGCCTGTTCGCCCCCCAGGTCAGGCCAACTCTTCTCCAAGTTCACCAACTGCAAAGCCGCTGCACGATACGCCTTGTCCCGTTCGGCTTGAGCGCTCTTGGTGGCGGCCAGTTTACAAGCGGCCGTGAGCATCTGAGCGTAGGCCTCGAAATAGCGATCACGCAGTGTGCCGCCCTGGGATACGCGTGGAGCCAGTTGCTTGACCAAGCGTGCCCAGATGCCGAACGCCTCGGCCCATTTTTCCTCGGCTTGAAAGAGGTAGCCTTGTTCGACCAGGGCCGTGAGATCGGTCGCACCCCAGTTTGGCTTGGCGGGGGTGCCCAAGATGGCGTTGAGAAGCTCTCGGGCTTTGCTCAGATTTTCCGGCGTGCCGCTTTGCCGCAATTCTCGAACATATAGCAACCGCGTCCCCCGCGCAGTAGCATCGTCGGCATCACTCAGAATGGCCTCGAGTTCCTTGGCAGCTTTGTCGTGTTGCTTCATGCTGGAGTAACAGCTAGCCAACTGTCGCACGATCTCGGGGGTACGTTTGAGCTTAGCGGTTCGCTTGGTAAGAATCGCGCTATAACCGTTGATGGCATTTTCCAGGTCGGCGTTAGACCCTTTCTTGCGCAGTTCGTCCACCTGGGTGCGAATCAGAAAGGCCAGTAGTTGCAAGATGTTGCTATCGCCCGAATCCGTCGTGGTGACCTGTTCGAGAGCCTCCAACACCAAGTCGGTTCGGTCGATTTTACCCTGTTGGAGATTCGCCTTGAGTGCAATGGTCAGGATGCCGCTGGCCAGGCGTGGATTTTTTTGCAAATTCTCTTTCTCTTGGCGGGCTTCCTCTTTTTTGGTCAGCAGATCGACCAGCGGATCGAGAATCTGCGCGGCTCGGGGCAGGTCTCCCGCCGAGGCGGCCGCCTCGGCCAAGCCATACTTGGCGTACAAGGAGAGATCAGTCAGTTCAAAGCGAAGTTGATTACGGATTGCTTTATCTTTATCAGGTTCCTCATGAAAACGAAGAGTGTTCACTTGATTCAACAGATTCGCGCTAAGTGCATCCATCTGTTCATAACGTTTAAACGTGAACCAGTCGCGCATCAAAGAAATCTTCCCCGCAAGGGTCACCTGATTAACAAACGGATCAGGGCCTAATTGCTCGATCGAGAGCCGATCCAACGCCAACATCGCGCGTTTGCGATAGTCGCGACCATCCCGGTCGCCTGGAAGCACCTCGCTACCGGCTGCCTGAGCTTTGCGGCACAGGTCGGCCAATTGCAGCGAAACCAGAGCAAAGTTGCTGTAGTTCGGCGAGACCAAACTCAGACGCCGAATTGCCTCGGGGTAGTTTTCCTCGCGCATCAATTGCAGACCGACCGTATGCCGGGCCATGTCCCCGGCATTGCTGGTGGCCCAGCGTTCTTCGATGTAGCTGGCGGTGAGCAACAGGCGATCACGCCATTCCCGGACGGCACTATCCTCGTTGCCGACCTTCGTTCGCAAGGAATCCAGCTGCTGACTGTAGGCCTGTAAGACGTAGGCAGCAGCCAAGCCGGCCTGAGAGGCCCGCGGATCTTTGCGAATGAATTCCTCACCGACACGAATCGCTTCCTCAAACTGGTTGGTCTGCAAAGCCCAAAAGGTGTACATGGCTCGAGCATTGGCCAACTCGGGATCATTGGACATTTTGCTGACCGCTGGCAAAGACAAAGCCATCTTCAGGGCTTGCTTGAGAGTAGCAGTGCATTGATCCCGGAACTTCTCAACCCCGCCGGGCTCCTGCAACTTTTTCAATTCTCCCTGGAGTTCTTTCTTGCGGACGGCAAGCTCTTTCTTTTCGTCTGGGGTAGCTGTCGCCTCGGAAGCGGTGAGTTTTTTCAATTGTTCCTGGAGGTCGTTGATGGGGTCCTGGCCGAGCCGAAACGCTTCATACTGTGCCCGGATGTAAAGATCTTCAAATGTTTTTAGTGTCGAGATGGGCCGCTTGAACAGGCCCTGAGCGGCCATAGTTTGAATTTTCAGGCGGCGGGCGCGATCGGAGAATTCATTTTCATTTAATTCGATATCACGCAACAACACGCGAGCGCGATTCCGATATTGATTGCGCGTTTGCTGATCCAACCCGCGTGCCTCTGCCGAAGCAATATAGGTTTGAGCCAGTAGATATTTCAAACCAAAACCTTCGGGAGTGTTGTGAAAGCGTCGATAATCATTGAGCCAGCTTTCGCCCCCCTCTCGGATCAGACGGCTCGGTCCTCCCGGTGCCTTCAAATCGCTTGGCTCGGGCTTCTCGCGAATGGCTAGCAGTCGGAAGTAACGAGCCAAACGGATGCCCTCAGCGGCCGCGGGATAACGGGCACCGTTGAGCACTTGGGTGAACTTCGCACGGGCGTCTTCGGCTTTTTCGGTTTGAAAAATGATGCGGCCCTGCCAGGCCATCGCCTTCCAAGTCACCGGCGAAGTGGGGGGGCCAGCGGCGAGCGGGTCGAGGAAGCGGCGTGCTTCGCTGAGCAATTCGGAGGCTTTGTCATCGCTACCTCCCAGGTAGGTTTCGGATTGCTCATAGAGGTTGATGCCCATTTCAAAACGTACTTGTTCGATCTCCCGCTGGATGCGATTCTTGTTGAGCAACGCTGCTTTCTTCGCCGTGGGATCGCTTATTTCACTGGGGTCAGGCAGCTTTTTAGACAGATCGAGACATTCAGACTCGGCTCGTTTGAGCTGAGCAAACGCCCTTGCCAGCGTCGCACGAGCCTGGCTGGCCAAGCTCGTGCGGGTCTTGCGGTCGTCGCTGGAGAGTGCTTGTCCTAGCTCCGTTTTGCCGATCGCATTGAGGACCCGAGCAATCTCCAGATTGGCCTCGGATAGGCGGGGGTGCCCCGGATTGCTCATGCGAAACGCTTCAAAATTCGCTTGCGCTTCGCGATACAACGCAAGCCGCTTGTTGGTGTCGGGTTCCTCGCTAGCCAAACGCAGGCGAGTCTTGGCAAATTCTAGGGGTAACTCTTTTTTTTGCTCGGGCGTGGCGATTTTCTCTAGTTTGCTCAGTAACTCCAGGGCCAAGTCCACGTCCCCACGATTTCGCAGGGCTTCGGCTAAGCGTAAATCTTCGCGGAAATCCTGGGAAAAGGCGAGGAAACCGGTACCCAACCAGAGAATAGCAATCCAAGCCCACTGATTCATCGATGTGTCCTCAAACGTGGAAGAGAGGGCCAACCGTATGAATTTATTTTGAAGAAGGGGCAAAGAGATGTCAACCGCTCCACACAGGAGCTAAAGTGCCGTGCTCCACAGGCCAGAGGCACGGCACTTGGAGCGGACCCCCGATCCATCGGGGCTGCGGTAGAATCAGTTGATCACGTCACGTGTCAACTTGGCCAAGGCATCTAACGTGAGCGTGAATTCGACACTTTCGCGGCGACTGCCATTAGCCTGGTAGCGATGCAAGCGGGTGGTGCCGTCCGCATGCCGCAGCAATTCATAGTAGCGGACCCCTTGAGGAGTGGCGGCCGGCTTCGCACTGCGTAGCTGAGCAACTTGGCTGCCCGTGTCGATTTCCAGCAGTTTCAGAGGCTCCAACAGACCCGTGACGCGCTGAGCCAGGGCTTCGGCCTGCTCGCTCAGGGGGGTAGAAGATTGTAATGGCCACAAGCGTTGGAACTCGATAGCCAAGGCTTGCACGCCAATGGAGTTGGCGGTCTGAAGGGTGAGAAGCACCCGCCAACCCGAGGTGTGATCATCGACGACCAGGGGGCAGCGGGTGCTATCGGGTCGCCAATCAGCGACTCTTTCCAGAAGTAGAGCGTCGAGTGTCATCGGCTTCGCCTCCCGTCCGGGATGTATGATCGGTCCCATCAAAGGACAACGTAGTTATTTTACCATCCACGAGGGTAGAAAGGTGAACCGGTCTTCCCCAAATGGCCTGAATATTCCGCAGGGTCTCGTTAGCATAATCCAGTTTGAGATCCTGCCCCTCGTGTTTGTGCTTCAAAAGCAACTCGCCCCGGTTGCGAAAGTTGCCATCCACAACATAAATCCATGGTTTGCCAAAATTGGTCAGACTAAACAAGAGACGTTCTTTGATTTTAGCAAAATCTCGGGATTCAATGAAGTAATTACCGGATTGCTCCTGCCAAGCATAAGTGAAAAGATTGTGCTGGACGCAAAATTCCGGGGTCAAAAACGTGTCGATAAACGTAATATCGTTGTGAATCCGCCGTACCTCGAAAATTTTCTGCCGGCCCAGGCCCAATTTTTTATCCCAGGATCGGCGTTTTTCGACATCCTCGCATTCCTCATACTCCTTGCCGAAACGCCCGGTATTCCAACGCATTTCAATGTCCCGAAACAACTCAATGCCGAGCTTGTAAGGATTTAACCGGGTTCGCGACATAGCCATCGTCCCGGAATGATGATCGGCATAATCGATCAATTCGGCGGCCGAGAGGGCCTTTTGCGTCATGATGGTGCTATGCCAATAGCTGGCCCAGCCTTCGTTCATGATTTTGGTCATCCCTTGTGGAGCAAAGTAATACGCTTCGTCCCGGATGATGGAAAGAATGTCGCGTTGCCAATTTTTCAGCGGTGCGTGTTCAATCAAAAAGAGAAGCACATCTTTTTCGGGTTGTTCGGGAAAGGCGCGTGCCGCTTGCTCACGTTGTTTGCGTAATTCGTCTTCTTCGGCACGGAGGATTTCACGAGGATTGATGTATTCATCCATGTAATCCTTCGAGCGAAATCGGGTAGCTTGGGTCTCATCCACCTGTTCCATCTCGGTGGTAAACTCGTAACGATTCCCCACCGCACGCCGTCGGATCGCCACACTATGCACGTCGATCAGATCATCAATCGACATACACCGATCCAAAAAGGCTTCGACCTCATCTTCCCCAAATCGCTCCACATACGAGCGTATCCGCGCCCCATGATTGGCCATTTCGTCCATCATTTTGCGCGAGGTGTGGGCAAAAAAGGCATTATTCTTGAAGAAATCATTGTGTCCATAAACGTGAGCCATCACTAGTTTTTGATCAACGACATGATTGCTGCGCATGAGATAAGCGTAACAAGGATCATTGTTGATCACCATCTCATAAATCTTCGACAAGCCGTAGTCGTAGCTTTTTTTGAGTTGTTCGTAAGCCATGCCGAACGACCAATGCGGATAACGCGTCGGGAACCCGCCATAGGCCGCTATCTCGCTAATATCCTCCGCATCGACGACCTCGAAAATGGTCTCATAAAAATCCAAACCATAATCGCGGGCGTAGCCTTCGATTTCCTGTTTCAAAGCCCGCAGGTGCGGCGGCAATCGGGTGTCATAGCGAGAGTACATGGCGGGTTCCTATAGAGCAACGTATGCACAATGCTGTTTGGCTCAGCGGCCGGTCTTCAGAAACTCTTTGATCGATTGGAGGATGGCCTCGCGATCAGGGATACGAGTGCAGATGAGGTGAGAATGTTGCTCGGAAAGTTCACTGATGTAGTCGAAAAACTCTCCCGAACCGTAGGGACTCTCCACCTGTCCATAGCCGAACAGGTTGGCCTCAGGAAGGATTTGCTGACGTAAGAGGTCGATGCATTGAGGGATGTCATCGCCCCAATTATCGCCATCGGAAAAATGAAACAGATAGCGATTCCAATCTGCCGCAGGGTAGCGTGCCTCAAGAATCTGATGCGCGAGGTGGTAGGCCGAGCTGATCTTGGTACCACCCGATTCGCGGGTATGATAGAACGTATGCTCATCAACTTCTTGTGCTTGGGCATCGTGGATGATGTAAACCGTCTCGACCCCTTGGTAGTGCGCTTTGATCCAGGTGTCGATCCAAAACGCTTCAATCCGCACGATCTCTTTTTGCTCGTCGGTCATCGACCCCGAGACATCCATCATGTAAACAATCACCGCCACGGATTCAGGTAAACGCACTTCTTTCCAACTGCGATACTGTTTATCGGCACGAATCGGCACAATGATGGGGTTGCTGGGGTTGTAGGTGCCCGAGGAGATTTCACGCTTCAAGGCGCGCTTGAACGTTCGCTTGAAATGCCGCAACGACTCCGGACCCGTTTGACGGATGCCAGTATATTTATCCTTGGTGGTGACGATGTTCTTCTTACCTCGAGGCTCGATACGCGGCAGGGCCAACTCCTCACCGAGGATGTCGGCCATTTCCTCTAGGGTGAGATCGACTTCGAGGATGTGTCCGCCCGGTTGGTCGCCTGCGCTGGGGCCGGGTTCCCCTTGTCCGGGGCCAAGCGGTTGGCCCGGTTGACCTGGCCCAGCACCGACGCCGCCACTGCCCTTTTGCCCAAAGCGAAATTGCGGAATGTCGATCTGCGGCAAGGGAATGCTGATGAGGTCTTTGCCTTTTTTGCCGATCAACTCGCCACGCGAGATGTACTTGGAAAGGTTGGATTTGACCTTGCCGCGTACAATCTTGCGAAAACGTTGGTGATCGCGTTCAATTTTCTGGCCCATGCCTGGAACTCGCTTTGGACCACGAAACACCCAACTGCTTGAAACACCTTTTTGATTTCGCGTTTGTTGTTGTGTTTCGTGGTGACTTGCCCGCAAACTTACTTCTTGGTTTGGCCACGAGCAAAAATACTCGCGACAAAGGTGAGCACATCCGTAGCACTGGATTCATTATAACCGTAGTTACGAATGAGCCTGCTTTTTACGATGTCGATCTTTTCCTGAGTGGCCTTGTCGACCACGTTGGAAACCAGGCTGGTCAGCTTGATGGTGTCTTTCTGGTCCTCAAAAAGTTTGAGTTCCAGCGCCTTTTGCAGCCGCTCATTGGTTTTGTAGTCGAACTTCTTGCCATCCAGGGCCAAGGCACCGATGTAGTTCATGATTTCGCGGCGGAAATCGTCCTTGCGACCATCGGGGATGTCGATTTTTTCCTCGACACTACGCATGAGCCGTTCGTCCGGATCGACATAGTTGCCGGTGTAACGATCACGAACTTTTTCGCGTTGGGTATAGGCTCGAACGTTGTCGATGTAATTGCTGCACAAGCGTGACAGAGCGTCGTCGTCGGCAGCGATGGCACGTTGGACTTCGTTTTTGACGATGTCCTCATATTCTTCGCGGACCACAGCGAGCAGTTCGCGATAGTGTTGCAACACTTCCTGATTGTTGATCAGGGAGTGGTGGCGAAGGCCCGCTTCCAGTTCGTGAAGCACCATGAACGGGTTCACGCTATCTTCGTCGGGATGGGCGACGATGGCATTGCTGATCTTGTCTTGGATGTAACGCGGGCTGATGCCTTGCATGCCCTCGTTGGGAGCCTCCCGTTTCAGTTCGATGATGTTGTCCTCGGTGAAGCCCGGCAGTGTTTTGCCGTTATATAGCTTCATTTTTTGCAGTAAGGTCAGATTGGCATGCTTGGGTGGCACCAAGCGGGTCAGCACCGCCCACATGGCGGCAATTTCGATGGTGTGCGGGGCGATGTGCTTGCCCCGGACTCGTTCGGCATTGAAGTCCTTTTCATAGATGCGAACTTCGTCTGACAAACGAGTAACGTAGGGGATGTCGATCTTGACCGTGCGGTCCCGAAGCGCTTCCATAAATTCATTATTCTGAAGCCGACGATATTCCGGTTCGTTGGTGTGACCGAGAATCACTTCATCAATATCCGTTTGGGCAAATTTTTTCGGCTTGATCTTGTGTTCCTGAGAAGCCCCCAGCAGATCGTAGAGAAAGGCGACGTCGAGCTTGAGGACCTCGATGAATTCGACCAGGCCCCGGTTGGCGATGTTCAGCTCGCCGTCGAAGTTGAAAGCCCGAGGGTCGCTGTCGGTGCCGAACTCAGCGATTTTGCGGTAATTGATGTCGCCGGTCAGTTCGGTGCTGTCCTGGTTTTTCTCGTCCTTGGGCTGGAAGGTGCCGATGCCGATGCGGTCCTTTTCGCTCAAAAGCAGGCGGAAAACCCGGACCTCGTTGCGGAGCATCTCGATCCAGTTGCCGCCATACTTGGCCAGACGCTCGTTGAACTCGAAGCGGCTAAAGGGACACAGTTCGCCCTTGATGCGTACCTGATAGCCTTCGGGGTCACGTCCTTCGTTGAGCTTGGCTAAAACCGCGGGACGAAACTCCATCGGGATCAGCTGCAACGGTTCGCCGTGCATCGGGTCCTTGATAAGGCCGCCATCGGGGGTCTTCCAGCCAAAGCTGAAGAGCATCCCCTCTTCGGTGCGGGAGTAATCTTCCAGTCCCCGCTTAAGCAAGCGTGCGATGGTCGACTTGCTGGAACCCACCGGCCCATGCAGCAACAAGACGCGACGCTCTGTGCCATATCCCCGGGCTGCTGATTTGAAGGTGTTGACCAATTGCATGAGCGGCCGATCCAGGCCATAGACGGCGTCGCCATGCTTTTTGGCATATTCGGTGAAGAATTTGTAACGAGTGATTTTTTCTTTAAATTCGTAGACCTCCTCAGTGCCGTGCGACAAAATCATGTCGTACAAACGCTGATAGGCGGTGCGCGTGACTTCGGGGTGTTGGTAAACGATCTCCAGATATTCCTCAAAAGACCCCTCCCAGTGAATCTTGTGATACTCCTTGAGATTCAACTGGTCGCGTAGGCTCTCTAGAATCGCATGACCAACCGAATTGTTCGACATACAGTGGCTCCTCCAGGTAGCGCGTATCGGGACGCTATAGAAGCTTCGCATGGGCCTAGGGCCGTCGAAGAGGTTAGACCGGGCAGTTGAGGAAAAAAATTCAGGGCCAGTGACACCAGCCTGCGGGCAAAGCCAATACAAGGGATGGACGCGGACATTTTCACGGTAGATGGTCGGGCCGGTTCCTTTCTCCTGTGTCGCGAATCCGCCTGCCCTCCCTGGATTAGACGGAAACAGCCCTAGTTCTATCCTACGCGGTTGGCATGGGGGGCTGTCAAGGGCGTTTCCCACGCTGGCCGACCGGCCGCACTTGCCAACCCTCGCCCCCAAACACACAAGGCCCTTGGCCCGCGCAAGCTCGGCTGGTCTTTCCGTTCGACTGCCGGCAAACGTGGTTGGGTGACGCACAGTCAGGCAACGGGTGCGGAATGACGCTTGGCGAACGATCTGGATTCGCAACCGCCTGCCTAGGTATGGAGACGGCATCGGCCAGACACTTGGCTGGCCAAGGCTGGGGAGGGTTGGACATGCGAAACATTCTGGCGTTTTTGGCGTTTTGCTTTCTGAGTTTTGCCATCGTGGGAGGCTATTTGGGCTGGTACAGTCCACGCACCGGGATGGGGCCGGATGGCAAGCCGAGCCTATCCATCGACTTTAACCCCGCCAAGATCCGAGAAGATCTGAAGCATGCCAGCGAGACGATTGAGAAAAAACTAGCCGATCGGGCCGCGCAACTCGAGGCCGAACGCCGCCGTGCCGACGAGCAAATGCAGGCCGGTCCTCGCAAAGGTTCCTGAGCCGGGTTGCTTCAGAATGGGCCCGAACAGGTGCCAGAATCGGCCCGAAAATTTGCCGGACACTCGCGTTTTTCTCCGCTACAGTGAGCAGAAGACGCGGAGTGTCTTATGCCTGTGGCAAGTGTTGATATTTGGCTGCAAAATCCCGTCTATCGGGCTTTACTCGATGATGTCATCGAAAATCCCGATGACGACACGCCACGTCTGGTGATGGCCGACTGGCTCGAAGAGCATGGCGACGAAGTGGCTCAGGATCGAGCCCAGTTCATCCGCTTGCAAGTGCAGCGGGCGCAACGGCATCCATATGCTCCCGAAACCTGGGTGATGCGTCGCCAAGAGGCTCGGCTGCTACGCCAGCATCGGCACGCCTGGTTAGGACGGCTGGAACGATTCGTCAGCAAAGCCACCTTCCATCGGGGCTTTCCTGAGGAGTTGGTTCTGGGCGTGGCTCAGTTTGTCAAAAATGCGACACACCTGTTTCGGCTCACGCCGGTGCGACAACTGCAACTTTTGCGGATTGCGCAAACCAAGCTGACGGTAGGGGAGTTGGCGGCGATTCCAGGGTTTGGCCAGCTGAGAGGGTTAAGCCTGCGGCACTCGAATCTGGGTGATGCTCGAATCGAGGAATTGTTGTACCGCTTGCCGCTTTGCCGTTTGGAGAGCCTCGATTTGGCTGGTTGCAATCTCGGACCCCTCAGTTGCGAGAGACTGGCAAAAGCTGCCTTGCCACGGCTGCATACGCTGTCGTTGGCCTCGAATCACATCGTGAATTGCGCCCAACGGGTGATCCAGGCCGTCGGCACGCGTCCATTGCAGAGCCTGAACCTGGCCTGCACGGCTCTGGATGCACGAGCGATCCAGCAACTGGCCGAATGGCCCGGCTTAACCAGCCTCAAACATCTGGATCTTTCGGGTATTCCTATGGGAGCGCGAGCTGCTACCCAGTTGTTCGAGTCGCCGCTGCTGGGGGAACTGGACTCGCTGACTTTGGGTAATTGTGCCATTCGTCAGGGTGGAGCTGCCGCCCTAGCGCGCAGTAGGGCCTTGCAAAATCTCCGCAAACTAAACCTCATCAGCGACGAATTGGCGTCGGGGGGGCTGGAGAATCTGACCTCGGGGCCGTACCTCCAGCGTCTCGAGCATTTAGATCTGAGCAACAACTTTTTGAATCACCATCAGGCGATCGCCTCCCTAGGGCGTTGGCCAGGGCTTCGGTCGTTGCGTTCGCTGCGATTGGACTACAACGCCCTAGAAAACGCCGGCCTAGAAAAACTGTTGGCCAGCGAGCATCTCGGAGCCTTGACCAGTCTGAGCCTGGTAGGGACACAGTTACGACCCGGCGTGGGAGCAGTATTAGGACGATCGCCCCGATTGGCCCAACTAGCCCATCTGAACCTCACTTACAACTCTTTGCGAAGTGAGGATGTATCCGTCCTTGTCGAGAGTCCCCACCTTGGTCAGTTGTGCGAGTTACTTGTTCCTCCGTTGCGTTTCCCAGCCAATCTCCAGGCTCGCTTGGACTCTTTGCGGCCCTCATAACTCAACGATGGGTAGCGGTGTATCTTCCCTCAGGGCCAGTTGGTACTCGACCGAGATAACCAGCTTCTCATAGGCTTTGGCAACCGGAGTGTGGGGGTATTTGCTGACGATCGGCTCCCCCGCATCGCCACAGGCCACGACGCGTGGGTCGATGGGGATTTCGCCCAGGAACGGCACGTTGGTGGCCTCGGCGAGTTTTCGGCCTCCGCCGTGACCGAAAATATCGTAGCTTTTGCCATCGTCGGCGAGGAAGAAGCTCATGTTTTCGACGATGCCAAGGATGGGGACGTGGACCTGCTGGAACATGGCGATGGCTTTGCGAGCATCGACCAAGCTGACCTCTTGAGGCGTAGTGACGATGATCGCGCCCGTAAGCGGGGCGTGCTGGCTAAGAGTGAGTTGGGCATCGCCCGTACCCGGCGGAAGGTCGATGACCAGATAATCCAACTCGCCCCAGGGTAACTGCGTCAAAAATTGCCGTATCGCCCGATCGACCATCGGCCCGCGCCAGATGACGGCTTTATCGGGATCGACGACGAAGCCCATCGACATCAAACGAATGCCGAAACGTTCCAGAGGAAGTGGTGTGGTATTTTGGTCGATGGGACAAGGCACGCCAAACATGATGGGGATGCTGGGGCCGTAGATGTCGGCATCCATCAGGCCGACGCTCGCGTTTTTACGGGCCAGGGCCAAGGCTAAGTTTGCCGCCACAGTCGATTTGCCAACCCCACCTTTGCCGCTGGCCACAGCCAGCACATGGCGGACATGGGGCAGCTCGATTCGTGGGGCAGCGGGTGGTTGCATCGATAGTCTCCGAATCTTCGGGGTTCGGGCTTTTTATCCTAGTCATTCAACGGCTGGCACAACTGTCGTAGATGTGCCAGGGTAAAAATGCCGGTATCGTGACCATCGGACCAGACAATTTTGTAGGCATAGCGTCCGACGGGAGGCATGGAAACCGGGGCCAGCGGAGCCAACTCAGTGGGCTTGAGAATACGAAACGGGTTAGGTGGTTTCTCGCGTTCCTCCTTGCAGGCGGCACAAGGGCAGTTCTCGCGAAGCGTCTTCCAGCTCACCGCCCCGCGAAAGCCATCATCCCATTCGATGATCAATCGCTCGCCGTCCCGCCGTAGAGCAGTGGGCAACGGTCCAGAAGGTCCGCTCATCCGCCATCGACTCCGTAGGTGGTCCTCACCATCAGTCTAGGACCAGTCGCACAAAAAGGAAAAGGGCCGGGAGTTCGTTCCCGACCCGGAGGTTCCAGAAGTGTGGGCCTGGAATTACTTTTCGCTCTTCTTGGGTGTCACCATCTTTGGAGCAACTGCCTCGGGAGCAGGTGCCACGGAAGGCTCGGTGGCTTTCTTGGTGGGAAGCGGGGCCGAGACACCGTTGTAATGCGGATGGGGGCACAAATGCGGCGGCAAGGTCGGCTCGGTGAGCAGCGACTCGACCGGCGGGGCGTTGCAATCGCACACCCCTTGCGTTTTCGTCAGCGTATGGCAGCCGACCAAGGAAACGGCCAGGCCCAACGCACTAGCAAGCCAGGTAATCCGGGTCATGAGAATCTCCCTTCCCCAAAAGAAGCGTTCTGCCAAAATAAATCGACGGCGACACCCGGACAGCTTGAGCGTTTCGCGCCGTCGATAGGAAATCGGATTGCTAGGCACTCTGGAACGAAGAAAGGCAAAGGGATGGATGCAGTTATTATGGCGGCAGGGTTGGGCACGCGGTTGCGTCCGCACACGTTGAGCGTGCCCAAGCCGCTGTTGCCCGTACAGGGTCGGCCCCTTCTCGATTGGGCTTTGGGTGCGTTGCCCCCTGCCATCGATCGGGTTCTGGTGGTCGTCCATTACCTGGGTGAGCAGATTGAGGCCTACCTGAGACAGCAACGGCACGTCGCCCATGCCGAGGTGGTCTGGCAAAAAGAGCCGCGCGGCACCGGCGATGCCCTGCTGAGCTGCCGCGATCGTTTGCAAGGCGGTTCGTTTCTCGTGTGCAACGGCGATGATCTCTACGGTGCGGCCGATCTGGCTCGCATGGTGTCGCATCGGGTGGCGATGTTGTGTGCCCCAGTGACCGAACCGCACAAGTTTGGCATCGCCACGACACGCGAGGACGGCAGCCTAGAGCAATTGATCGAAAAGCCGCTACACCTTCAGGGCACGCAGTTGGCCAACGCCGGAGTGTACACGTTTCCTGCAGAGGTGTTCGAGATACCATTAACGCTCTCACCCCGGGGTGAGTATGAGATTACGCAATATGTCAGTGAGTTAGCCCGGCGTGGCCGAGTGATGGTGGAGCGTGCGACCTTCTGGTTGCCAATCGGCGACATACCGGCGTGGGAAGCAGCCCAGCAAGCGGAGCTCAGCGCGGTCTTGCGTGGAGGCTAGAGCCATGCGGGATTCAGACCGACCGGCTTGCACCAGGGGATGGCGAGTGTGGCGGGATCGACCATCACACTCGCAAGAAAAGATCCCTTCGAGCGGTGGCGATCGAAGGGAGATAACGGTCGCCCTTGAGAAGTACAGGCAGCCGACGGTCGAGGCAACCGGTGAGCAAGCAGCAGGGCGAAAGCGGTTGCTTAGTTGATTATTTGAAATCAAGAGTCAAGTCCTTGGCCCCGCCTTTGGGTACGTCGATCTCGACGCCCGATTTCTGCGGATCCTGGGCATTGGTCGGAATCTCGACGGCCCCAACCATTTTCGGAGGTCCAGACATCTTGCCGCCATCGGGTCCCGGCGCACCCGGAGTGGGGGGACCGCCTGGCGCACCAGGGCCGTAGGGGTTGCCTTGTCCAGGAGGTCCGCCGCCTTTGGGAAATTGCGGACCCGTGGGGCCTTTGGTCGGTCCCATGCCGACTTTGATCCCCACCTTCACCCGCCCCTCGGGCGCTTGGCCGCTGAACTTGCCTGTGGGATCGACGGAGCCGCCCCCTTTTTTGGAAGGTTCGGACGCGGAAACGAATTCCAGGGTGGCAAAAGTGCCCGGCGCTTTACCTTTGATGGTCAGCGTGCCGGAGACCGGCTCTCCCACCGGGACCTCTTTGGTGCCGCACCCGACCATGATTCCAAGCAGAAGCAGTCCCAGCCCGTGTCGAGAATAAGGCCATGCAATCATGAGAGTGCCTTTGTTGGTGAGAAAAAATTTTAAAAAGGAAGACTACGGGAAACCGTGGACGATTTCCCGTAGCAATCGTGAGCCTATCCTCGATCAAGGTAAGCTATTGACTTCACCGCCGTTGGGCGTCAAGGCTGCCCGGAGGACCAGTTGGTTCCGGCCGTAGCCCACGAGACGGACCGCGCCGTCGCCCATGAGGAACAGACAGCCGCCCGCGTGCGGGCCACCCCAGGCGTTGGACTTGTCAATGCTGTTGTTGGTGTCCTGACGGACCGAGGCCGCTTGTTCGTCCCACCAGCCGCCCCAGAACGCCCCACGGCAGGTACCGCCGGAGCCACCAAAGCGAATGGTTTCATCCCAGTCCCAGCCATAGCGGGTGGGATACTGCCAGGTGCCCAGAGCCTTACCGCCCACGACGATGGTGTTCGAGCTGCCGTCGCGGATCGTCTGCACCGCCCAGTTACCCGTCGGCCGACGGGGTTGCTCCCACCAGTCACGATCGTTCAGCACGTTCCAGTTGCCGGCATAATCGGTGACGGCACCAATGGCTGGGTTGGTGTTGCCATTGTTGCCGTTGCCGTTGTTGGCGATGCCGTCGCCGCCTCGACCCGGATCCCGGAAGACTCGCAGGGACACGCCATTGTTCCACACCCGGTAGAGGTTCTCTTGTTCGACGTAGGGCAGGATTTTGAAAGCCCATGAGCTGAGGTTGGGCATGTCCAACTGCGGCGTGCCCCAGGGGTTTTGGCTGTTGTGGTCCCACGAACCGTTGTTAGGCAAGCCGTTGAAAGAGTCGTTGAAGTTGTGCAGAGCGATACCGATCTGCTTGAGGTTGTTGCTGGATTGGATGCGAGCGGCCGCTTCGCGCACCTTTTATACGGCTGGCAACAACAGGCCGATCAGGATGGCGATGATGGCAATGACGACCAACAGTTCGATCAGCGTAAAGCCACGCTTACGAGCGGAGAGGGAAGAACACATGAACCGTTTCTCCAAGAATAGGTATAGAGAACACACACAACGAATGTTTTGGCGTTTTGGGTCGATGCAAAAAAAACAATGGCAAAGAAACAGGGATGGGTGAGTTCACTTTCATCTGATTTCGGTCAGAAATGATAATCAGATGGTGGAGAGAGTTCACCCTTTGCGAAGGTTATTTAGAATCAGTTGGGTTGTCAAGAGAAAAATGAGAAAAAGCTCCTTCTTTTCTACAAAAATTTTACTCCTCAGCTTCTGCATTTTGTAGAAGCCTCAACGCTCGCCAACCTGCTCCCGTCAGGCGATAACTCCCCGGTTGCGTTATCCCGGTGTTCTGCTCCAGCCAGCCCTCGGCCAACAGCGTGCCATGCAGCCGCGAGAGTTTCCTCGGCTCGCACCCGGGCATTTCGTCGCGGCGTGGTTGCCACTGTTGCCGATCGCTTTCGCCGTTTTGTGCATAGTGCCTGAGTAGGGAAAATAAATCCGCCGACTCCCGTAGAGGTTGTACTTCGTCCATCATGGTTGCAATCTCCGGTGGCCGAATGAGATCGACCAAAACCGGCGAGCAGATTTACGGCCGATGGGCCAAGAATGAGGGAGCAGAGAGCCTCGAGTACCAGGGCTGCGGTGACTACCGGGCCGGACGAATAATCAGTTGGCGGCACGGGCCAGACGTACACCGTGGGTAGTGACATAATACTTGGCTCTCATGTTGGCCCACTCCCAGGCTGGCATGCTTGCCGGATTCTGGACCCAGCTGAGGAAACGTCGAGTGACGGCGGTGAAATGGGTTTCATGGCCGGTTCGTAAGTCGTCGGGAATTTCCAGGCGATATCCGCCTCGGACGGCTTCGACGCGAAGACCAGGAAATTCCTCTTGTGCGCGTTGTTGCCAACGCTGAACGGCAAGCGAGAGATCGTGACCGCGTGGCCAGAGATAAATCTCTGGAATGAAGCGTTCGGCCTCCCCTTGACGTTCTTCGATAATGCAGCGGGTTCCCCGGATCTGACCCGATTGCCGATCCCCCCGGCCAGGCAACGCCTCGACGCCCCAAGAAGCATTGAGCCACACCCAGACGCCACGCAAACGGTACAACACGGTGTTGTTACATGGATGCAACAATTGACCCGAAACAACGGTCGCCTCACTGGGAAACTCCGCTTGGCCGGTCACTCGTTGGTAGTCCGCCTTGCCGATCGCCGTGGTCGAACGGCTGCCACGCACCACTTCGATCTCGCTGGTCGAAAGGACCTGTTCGGGAAAGATGATCCACGGTACCAAATCGGCCAAGTGCGTGCCGACATCGGCTAAGCCTTCGCCTTGTTCCTCGGCGTTGAAAAACCAAGCCGGTCGTCGCAGGGGTACACCGGCAACTTGTTTGATGATGTAGTGAACACTCTCTAGGCTAACACCGGGTCGTTCCGGCGTGCCCGGGTCGATCTCACCAAACAGATCGCGATCGGCGACTAGACTGCGTTGCAGGCGTGCCGTGATCTCGTAACGCTCGGTCATGATGTCGCTTGCAACCAATCCCTGTCGTTGTGCCACTTGCAATGCCTGGTCCAACTTCGGCAGATCATTGGCATCGATCACCCACGGTTTGTCGGCCAGCACGTGCAGCCCCGCTTGCAACGACGCCAGAATCACATCGATTTTCCGGCGGTTGCGGCCGCTGAGGATCACCACATTGCCCGGCTTTTCGGCGAGCATGCGTTGCAGAGCGTCGAGGCCGGCGTGAACCTCCACTTGCCAAGAGGTAGGGCGATCCTCACGGTTGTTGAAACCGGCAAGACGTCCGAGATGTTCGATGAGATCAGGGCCCAGGGGGGCATAGATGTGAACGCGGTTGTCCACACCGGGCAACATTTCTTTTTGGACCAGGGCCGCGTGAAAATGCCCCGGATCGTACGTCAACAACTGAATCGGCAACATGCCTCCAGTATAGAGAGGCCAAGCATTTTGTCACGCTAGCATCGTCACGTTAGCATCGTCACGCTGGCATCGTCACGTTGGCATCGTCACGTTGGGAAACGTTCGCTCTGCTCCGCTAGCTTTTCGAGGTGGTTTTTTAACGCCTGATGCGCGGTCTTCATGCGCTGCAGTGCCGACTCATAGCGCCCCAGGCAGCTTTCGAGTTCGTGCCGCGAACCACGCATATTCATAAGCACCGTCGATAACTCTTTGATGCTCGGCTCGACTTCTTTCAACACCACATCATGCAAGACGTGCCCCGTCTCTGCAGCGATGGCCGACAGATGATGCACATGACCGAGAAAGGCCCCATCGCGGACGGGGTCCACCACCCGTTCGGAAATCGCTTGCTTTTTGGCTGGGAGGGGACCGACCGCGGCCGCACTCGCATGCACGCCCGATTTGGTTGGCGTGAGTTGCGTCTGGGCGCGTTCGACGCCTTCTTGAGCTTTGTCCCAGTTGGGACGAAGTTTTAATGCTTCCTGGTAGTGTCGTAGGGCTAATTCATATTGCTGCCGGTCATAATACATGTTGGCCAAATTCAAATGCGCGTCGGCCATCCGTGGATTGAGTCGTAACGCCTCTTTGTAAGACTCGATAGCCAGATCGAGTTGATTTTTGCGTCGATAGACCGACCCGAGGTTGTAGTATCCCTCTACGCGCGTGTTATCCAGCTGCAGGCCACGCCGCAGGGCTTTGATGGCCTCGTCATATTCCCCGAGCAGATTGAGGACGGCACCCAAGTTGATAAATGCTGAGGCACGCAGCGGATCCAACCGCGTCACCTCACGAAAATGATGGCCGGCACTGGTCAATTCGCGAAGCTGAAAATAAACCGTAGCTAAACCGTAGTGAATGTCAGGGGAGTTGCTGCGTTGACCCAGAGCCATCAAATACGATTGTTTGGCCTGATCCCAATTGCGTTGAGCAATGGCCTTTTGGGCCTGCTGACACAGTTGTTCGACACGATCCGGTACCATGACACGGTCTCACTAGGGGAGAAGAAGGCGACCGCGATTGAGGGAGTCTCTTCACTTTAACTTTTTAGAAGAGACGATACAAGAGAGACGATACAAGCAGAAACAGCCAACAAGTTGCCTAGCGGCAGCCCTGATGGCTTTGAGCTGCGACCGGGCGGCAAGAGAGTTCTCAACCGCGAATCCCTGGAGGTTGACAGATTCCGCACAGCCCCAACCCCTTAGCCAAATCCAGGTTCCCCAAATTCAGCTGCCCAAATCGACGCGAGTACCCGCTCCCTCTGGAAAAATCGCAACCTCCGTCCTAGCCAACTTTCTAAACCTGTAGAATAATCCATTATGCCTTGATGCAATGTCGCCGTGAGGAATGTTGATGTTCGTCGTGGTGTTATTGACTTTTACCCAGGCTGGCTCGGCCGACTGGGAACGTGCGCGGAATTTTTCTCGCCTGACGCAGGGCAAGGTGGTCGGCGGGGCGATCGAGGCACGCTGGTCGGCCGACGGCTTGCTCTATTTTCGCAACGCCCAGGGCCAAATGGTGCAGGTCGATCCGGCCAAAGGCACCAAACGGATCGTCGATTCGAAGCTCGCACCGGCCCCGGCAGACAAAGCGGCCGCTGGTCCCCAACCGAGTCGACCGCGACAACGCCATTCCCCACGCAGCGGGCGTTCGCCCGATGGCAAGCATCGTGTCGAAGTGCGCAACCATAACTTGTATCTGGACGGCAAACCACTCACCAGCGATGGTACGGAGCGGCATTATTACGAAGCAGGAGTCTTTTGGTCTCCTGATAGCTCGTACTTCGTGGCTTACCGCATCAAAGCAGGTCGTCGCCGGGTGGTGCATTTGATCGAGTCGTCGCCCAAAGGGAGTATCGAGCCGAAGTTGCATACCTTCCGCTACGACAAGCCCGGCGACGAGTTGGATACCCCGAGCCTGCATCTGTTTGAGGTAGCGACCGCCAAGCCGATTCCGCTACAGACCTCGCTCTTTGCCACCCCCTGGAGCCTGGACGAGATTCGCTGGTCGGCCGACTCCAAATGCTTCACCTTTGCCTACAACCAACGCGGGCATCAGGTGTTGCGGATCCTCGAAATTCAGGCCGCGACCGGCAAGGCGCGTGCGGTGATTGAGGAGCAGAGCAAAACCTTTGTCGATTACGCCCACAAGCGCTTTGTTTGGTATCGAGATCAAGATATTCTTTGGCTGTCCGAACGCGACGGCTGGAATCACCTCTACCGCATCGACCGCCAAACCGGTGAGGCTACGCAGCTGACCCGGGGCCCGTGGGTGGTCCGCAGCGTCGAGCGGGTAGACGATCCAAGCGGCGAGTTGGAACTGCGCGTCGGTGGCATTGTTCCCGATCAGTCGCCCTATCACGTGCATCAGGTGCTGCTCAAGGTCCATGGCAACGACGGCAAACTCGTGCGACTGACCGACGGCGATGGCACGCACCGGGTCCAGTGGTCGCCCGATCGGCAATATCTCGTCGATACCTGGTCGCGGGTGGATTTGGCGCCGCGGAGTGTGTTGCGTGACCGCAGCGGCAAAAAAATTCTCGATCTCGAAGAGGGCACTCTGGAAGCCTTGGTTCAGGCTGGCTGGAAGGCTCCCGAGCGGTTCGTGGCCAAGGGCCGCGACGGCAAGACCGACATTTGGGGCATTGTGTGCAAGCCAACCCATTTCGATGCCAAGCGGCGTTATCCGGTGTTGGAGTATATCTATGCCGGACCTCAAAGTGCCTATGTGCCTCAGGAGTTTCGCGCTTACCACTATCTGCAAGAGATGGCCGAGCTAGGATTTATCGTGGTGCAGATCGACGGCATGGGGACGTCGCACCGCTCCAAGGCGTTCCATGACGTCTGTTGGAAGAATCTGGGCGACTCAGGTTTTCCTGATCGCATCGCCTGGTTGCGAGCGGCGGCCAAGGATCGGCACTGGATGGATCTGGAGCGGGTCGGCATCTGGGGCGGCTCGGCCGGCGGTCAGTCCGCCCTGCGTGCGTTGTTGGCCCATGGTGATTTTTACAAGGTTGCCGTCGCCGATTGTGGTTGTCACGACAATCGTGTGGACAAAGTATGGTGGAACGAGTTGTGGATGGGCTGGCCAATCGGCCCCCACTACGTAGAACAGTCGAACGTGACAAACGCCCATCGGCTGCGAGGCAAACTCATGCTGGTGGTCGGCGAGATGGATCGCAATGTCGATCCGGCCTGTACCCTGCAAGTCGTGGCCGCCCTCGTCAAGGCGGACAAAGATTTCGAGCTACTCTATTTACCAGGAACCGGGCACGGGGCAGCGGAAACGCCTTACGCTCGGCGACGGCGTGCGGAATTTTTTGTCAAACACCTTCTGGGAAAGTAGTTTATGCAGCCGCTCGATCTGCCTCTTTCTCCCTCGGGACGATTAGCCCAAGCTGGTGGCGAGGATCGCTACCGCTTGGGCCCGGAACTCGCACGCGGTGGCATGGGGGTTGTCTTTGAAGCTCACGATGAAATGCTCAACCGCCCCGTCGCCCTGAAAGTCTTGCTCGCTCCCCCCGAGTCGCGCCTCGATCTGGTCCGCCGCTTTATTCGCGAAGCTAAAATCGCCGCCCAACTCCAGCATCCGGGCATCCCCGCTGTCTACGAAATGGGCTGGCTGCTGGATGGTCGGCCCTTCCTGGCCATGAAGTTGATTCGCGGCCAGATGTTTGCGCGGCTGATAGCGCAACGCGAGGCCGATCGTGCCCGGCTGCTGCTCATCTTTGAACAACTGTGTCAAACGGTGGCTTATGCCCACTCGCAGCGGATCATCCATCGCGACCTCAAGCCGTCCAACGTCATGGTCGGAACGTTCGGCGAGGTGCAATTGGTGGACTGGGGCTTGGCCCGTGGGTTGGGCGAACCGCCCGGCTCGGACGAAAGGCCCAGCGATTCCCCCCTTCTCTCGGGTGTCATCTCGCCGCACTCCCCCGTCACTCATACCGATCAGTTTGTCGGCACCCCGATCTACACCGCTCCGGAGCGGCTACGGGGTGAAGTCGGCGATTGTCGCTCGGATGTCTATGCCTTGGGGGCCATTCTGCACGAGTTGCTCACGGGCAAGCCGCCGCTGTGGTCGGATCGCTTGATAATGACGCGGCTCATCCCCGGAGGCACAGGGCTGGAACCCCTGCGGTCCAGTGACGCCGACCCTACGCTGATCGAGCTGACCGAACGCTGTTTGGCCCTCGATCCCGAGCAACGCCCGGCTGATGCCGGCGAGTTGGCTCGGACCCTGCAGCAGTATCACGAACGGCTAGCCGAGCAAGTGCGGCAACTGGAAAACGAGAAAATCGCCCAACGCATCCGTCAGGAGGAGCGTCGCCGACGCCGCCGCGTCATCGCCCTGGTGGGGAGCCTGGCTCTGCTCGTGGTAGCGGGCTTGGGTGGCTTGCTTTGGTATCAAAACCAACAGCGTCAACGCCGCGACTTGATGGCTCGCTTGTTTCTCGACAAGATGACACAAGCAACGGCCGAGGCGTTTCAGCGCAAAGATTGGGACCAGATCATCGCCGTTCTGGAACCGTCGTTGCCTCAGTTCGATCTGCACGACCGCACGGGAGTGGCGTGTCAGCGGGCCAAAGAGATGCTCAACACCGCCAAGCTGGTCAAGGAGTTGGAGCAGCTGCGTCGGCAAGGGCGTCTGATCAGCACACGCGAACGACGCGTCACGCTCTCGCCCCTTTTGTATGAAGAGACGTTCCGCAAGTTTGGCTGGAATATCCTCGAAGAATCGGCCGACACACTGGCTGGCCTGCTCAAGGTACATCCCGCTCAACAAGAGATTCTCAATGGTCTGTATGCCTGGAAATCGGCCGAACGCGACCCGGAGCGGTGGCGGAAGCTCTTGGCCATCCTGCAGGCCTGCGACGGCGATCCGTGGCGTCAGGCGTACTTGGCCTTGGCCCAGCCGCTCACCCCGGCCCAGGCGCGACAATTGGCCCAAGAGTTGCCCGACACGCCACAGCCTTCGGAACTGATGATTGGGCTGGCTCGCGCGCTCGATGAGGTTGTTCCAGGGCAAGGGTTACGTCTGCGTCGCGCCCTACAGCAACGCTTTCCCGATGACTTTTGGTACAACCTCGATCTGGCAATGCTTCTCAGCGAGTTGCCTGCTACCCAGCAAGAGGCCCTCAGCTACGCCCGCATCGCCGTCGCCCTGCGGCCGGACGAGGCCATCGCCTGGAACAATCTGGGCGTGACGCAGTTGCTGTGTGGGGATCGCAGCGGAGCCTTGCAATCGTTGGCCCGCGCGGTACAACACTGGCCCGATCGCGGCTCACTACGCTTGAATTATGCCCTGGCCCTGCTACACAACGGCCAATACGCTCAGGCGGCCCAAGAGTTGCAGCGTGGTCAGGAGTTGGCCCCGGAGCTGATCGAAGGCGAATACATCCGCGGGGTGTTGGCGTTGCGTCAGGGCAACGCTGCTGAGGCATGCCGGGCTTTGCTAAAGGTCTGGCATCATCCCGAGGCGTCGAGGTATTTACGCGATAATACTCTTTTTCTGATCGAGGACCTGCTCCCGCTCGACGAACTGCAACGCCAAGCCCGCGAACGCCCCAGTGCCGGCGTCTTCTATGCCCTGTGCTATCTGCACCGCAAAGAAAATAACCTCCAGGCGGCCGAGCAGGCCATCGTTCAGGCCCTACGGTTGGCTCCCTCCCATGCCTTTCTGTTTCTCGAAGCGGCTCGGGTGGCCGATCGTCGCCAAGACCTGCAAGCCGTGCTGGATCGCGCCACCCAGACCTTGTTGCTTGATCCCGAGTGGCTCGGAGAAATCTTGTTGTTACGCAGCTTTAGCAACTATTCCAAGCCATTGCCTGGTTTGGAGACGATGGCGCAGCGGGTGCAGTTTCGCTATCCCGAACGGCCCGAAGGCTGGATTTTGCAGGCGTTGCACGAAGTGCAGAACAACCGCTTTGCTGCCGCCCTGGCTGCCTGCCGCCAGGCGCTGCCCTATCGCGAGTCCCAGGCCAGCGCACGACTCATCCAGGGGGTGGCGCTGGAACGCCAGGGCAAGCTCGAAGCCGCCCAGACTGCTTATTTCCTCAGCCATGCTCTGAACCCACTCGATCCTCGGCCACTCATCGGCATTGCTACCATCTGGCTGCAGCGGCGGAAGCCCGACGAGGCCGAGACGGTCTTTCGCGTGCTAGCGGCCAAAGGAACCGCACCGGCCCAGGTGGTGCGAGGGCAGATCGAAGTGTTCTTGGCCCGCGGTCAGACTTTGCCTGCTCTGCGCTACCTAGATGAAAACTTGCCGCGTTTTCCCAAGAATGTCGAACTGATTGCTCTGCGGGGCGTGCTCGCCTGGCAGGTCGGCCGCAACACCGAGGCCGAAGCCTGGCTAAGTAAAGCCCTGCAGCTAGATCCGAAACATTTGCCTTCGCGTGTCAATCTCGGCCAGGTGCTCTTGACCCTCAACAAAATTCCCGAAGCGTTTGCCAACTTCAAACAGGCTCTAGCTCAGGCACCTGACGACGCCCAGATTCATCAGATTTACGGCCTGGCCTTGCTCAAGCACAAGCAGTATGCCCAGGCCGAGCCGATCCTCACGCGTGCCGTCCAACTCAACCCCAACGAGCCGATGAACCATGCTGGCCTGGCGGGAGTGTATCTTGAAACGCAGCGACTGGAGGCGGCCGAGAAAGTGCTAGCCCAAGCGACGCAACGGCAGCCGCAGCATGCCCAGTTGGCGGCGATGTATGGACAGACATTGATCATGCAGCACCGCTATCGCCAAGGCGTTGCCGAACTGGAACGCGCTCGCCGCTTGCTGCCGCCCTCTTCGCCCAACCTCCAACGGCTCGACCGCCAACTGTATCTGGCTCGGCAACTGCTACAAATGGAATCGCGTCTGGAGGCCGTGCTGGCGGGCCAAGTCCAGCCCACGCTCGCCGAGACCTTCGAGCTGATCGACCTGTACGCCCAGGCCAAACGCAAACCCGTGGAGGCCGCCCTGTGGGCCATCCGCTTCTTCGACGAGAATCCGTACTACCGCTTTGCTCCCCAGGAGAACGTCTATCTGCGGGCTGGTCTGATCGCCTTGCAGGCTGCTCAGGCCGACCCCACCCATGCTCTGCGTTGGCGGCGTCAGGCTTTGACTTGGCTGGAACGGCAACGCCGTCTGTGGGATGCCCAAGCCGCTCAGCAGCTCCTGACGACGGCGACGGTCAACGAATTTCGCCGCCGCGCTTGGCAAAGCGAAGCGATGCAGCAGCTACGGCGACAACTCGCGCAAAAGCAACTGCCGCGCGAGGAAGCCGAAGCCTGGCAGAGATTCTTGCGGTTGCTGCACGGCCCCAACACGGTCCCCGAAGAGAAGCAAGACCCTCCGATCATGCTGCATGTGGGCGATGCTGAGATGTGAGGGCCACCTCCTGATCAAGCCGAAGCGGCACAGACAGGCAGCGAGCGTAAGATGGCTCGCACGGGGCTGGCGTCGAACCCTTCGAGCGGCAGCGGCAGGGCGATCAACTCGTATTCTCCCTCGGGCACCCCCTGCAGTCGTAACCCCTCCAAAATATGGATGTCATGGCGTAAACAGGCCTGATGCACGGGCAACTCTTTGGAGTCCGCCTCATCGACACT
>Ga0272446_1002482_pt1 | contig 25015 bp, 25 predicted proteins | sample YNPCB0061_FD_194587 | JGI IMG/M metagenome (GOLD analysis project Ga0272446, IMG submission 194587) | Hot spring microbial mat communities from Yellowstone National Park, WY, United States - YNP-CB-006-1 | ecosystem: Environmental > Aquatic > Thermal springs > Hot (42-90C) > Sediment | place...
TCAGGCAGCCACCGCCAAAAAGATCAAAGGCAAAACAGCCAAACAAGCTGCTTAACTATTTACCTAAACCCTACCGCGACATTGTTTAATCTAAGGTAGGGTTTTTGTTATCTAAAAATAATGTTATAAAATGTAACCATATGGATTTTTCTATCGCTCTTAATAAAATATTACCCCGCCTTAAGGAATTGGAAAACGAACTCCAACAGCCAGAAGTTAACCGTGATCAAATCAAACTAGCTAAACTAAACCGCGAATATGCCGGTCTTAACACTATTAAAAATCTTTATGACAGTCTGACCCAAAACCAACAGGTATTAAGCGACCTACAAGATTCTTTGAACAAAGAAACCAATCTTGAACTGCGAACCATGATAGAAGAGGAAATGGACAAGATTAAAAACCAACTAAATAATTTACAAGCCGAACTTAAAGAATTGCTGGAACCTAAAGATCCGCTAGATGGAAAAAATACTATTGTGGAAATTCGGGCGGGAGCCGGTGGCGATGAAGCTGCTTTGTTTGCTGCGGAAATTTTCCGTATGTACGCACGGTTTGCCGAACGACAAAACTGGCATACCGCCGTATTATCATCCAACCGCAGTGAACTGGGCGGCTATAAAGAAATCATTTTTGAGGTAACCGGCCAACGGGTTTACTCCTATCTTAAATACGAAAGTGGGGTGCACCGCGTGCAACGGGTACCTGACACGGAAAAAAACGGTCGGGTGCATACCTCTACCGTAACAGTGGCTGTATTACCGGAAGCGGAAGAAGTAGATTTGGATATTAAACCGGAAGATTTGAAAATAGAAGCTACCACTTCGTCAGGTCATGGCGGACAAAGCGTTAATACCACTTATTCAGCTATCCGTATTGTCCACCTGCCCACTGGATTAACCGTTATTTGCCAAGACGAACGTTCACAAAAACAAAACAAGGAAAAAGCTTTGGCAGTCTTGCGTTCCCGATTGTGGGCCAAACAAGAGGAGGAATTACGCCAGCAGCGCGACTCTTCACGCCGGGCCCAAATTGGTTCAGGTGACCGGTCGGAAAAAATCAGAACTTATAATTTTCCCCAAGATCGTTTAACTGACCATCGCATTAAGACCAACTGGCACGACTTACCATCTATTATGGACGGCCAACTAATGGAAATAATTAACGAATGCAAAAAACAACTAGGCTAACCACTATTGAACACACCCTGCGACAAGGGGCTCGCCGACTAACCAACAGCGATTCTCCCTACTTAGACGCGGAAATACTGCTGTCTAAAATTTTAAAAACCGAACGTACTTACCTGCTTAGCCATCCGGAAAAAAAAATAAACTGGGCACAACTCCTTATATTTTACTGGCTTATTTCTAAACGGCAACACGGTTGGCCGATAGCCTACTTAACTAAACAACAAGAATTTTACGGACGAACCTTTAAAGTTAACCGTGGGGTTTTAATACCACGTCCGGAAACAGAATTATTAGTAGAACAAACTTTATTAACACTCAAAAATTACCCTTGCCTTAAAACTGTAGTAGAAATAGGTGTGGGTAGTGGTTGCCTTATTTGTTCTGTAGCGCTGGCTGATAACTCCGACCGGAAATTTGTTGGCACCGATCTTAGCCGTCTGGCAATCAAAATTGCCCTGGACAACGCCCGCTATTTTGGTTTAAACTCGCGACTAATTTTTAAAACTGGTGACAATTTGACAGCTTTGTATCCAATTATTGAAACCTCCAATTTACCCCTGCCTTGGTTATTAATAAGTAACCCGCCCTACTTAAACAACAAAACCTATACCCCAGCTTTAAAATTTGAACCACGATTGGCTTTGTGGGGCGGAACAGATGGTTTAGATTGGTACAGAAATTTTTTCAAACAACTAATTACTTGGCCCCAAAGATTATGGCCGAAAATTATACTATGGGAAACTGACTCCGAATTAACCGATGGTATTATTCAACTAAATAAACTTCTGCCTCAACCTTATAACTGGCAAATAATCAAAGACTTAACTAACCACGACAGAATTATAAAATTGATCGCCACTTAAAAACAGACCAGCGCGGTGTGCTGGTCTGTTTAATGGGCAAACTACTTGACCGCTGGCTCCGTAGTTTCTTCTTTTTCTTTCTTTTCTACCCTTTCTACCTGAGTTACATCTTCTTTAACTTCCTGTTTTAAGGATTCCAGCTCAGTCTCGGAACGAGCTTCGTTAACCACAACAACTAACTCATCGGGATTACCTATTACTTTAAGTCCTACAGGCAAATTAATATCTTTAATAGACAAACCTTGGCCAAATTCCGACAAATTACTAATATCTACCTCTATTTCCCTAATTAAATCCTGAGGTAAACACTCAATCGTCAAATAGCTCAAATTTTTAACCAAAATACCACCTAGTTCTTTAACCGCTTTCGGCTCGCCCACAAATTTCAACGGCACCTCCACGTTCACTTTTTCATCCATACGAATTTGGTGAAAATCTACATGCAAAACCTGTCCAGTGGTGGAATGTTTTTGCACTTCCTGAACCAACACTTTGACTGGCTCCTGACCCTCCACCACTAAATCAAACAAAGTACTTTCGCCAACCTCACGGTAAACTTTTTCAAAAGCCTGCTTTTCCACCGCCACGGCTTGAGTTGCTACGCCGTGACCATAAACCACGCCGGGCACCAAACCTGAATTACGAATTTTACCGACGTCTTTACCCACTGCTTGGCGCCGGGAGACTGACAATTTAGCCATAAACAATTACTGAATTATTTAGAAGGATAAAACAAATTATGCAAATTAATAACATCGTCGGCGGTGACCTGATTTTGTGCTTTAAAGTTCATTACCTCATCACTTTTCAAATCAGTTACCAAACCAACCGAGGTTAAACCAAAACTGGACTGTACTACCAAGGATAAAATAGAACTATGGCAGTGGCTGCAATCAATATGAATAAGTTGCATATCATCCTGTTCACGCAAAACCCGCACACTGGTCGGCTGGGCCGGAGCGTCGCACAAAGGACAATAAGCTACTAAACGCAAAATTTCTTTGGGTAAATAAGATTTATCGCCTTTGTTCATAATTTCTAAACTCCTAATTTAACCTTGTTATCTAATTGTGCCACTTATCATAACAAAGTTCTTACCTCCCTGTCAATGGTTGGCAAAGCCTCTTGGGGAGCACCCCGACCATAATGCCTCGTCAAATTAAGCAATACCCCGACAGCTAATAAACTAACCACTAAAGACGACCCGCCAAAACTTAAAAAGGGCAAAGTTAAACCAACCACTGGTAATAAACCTATATTCATACCAACGTTAAAAGTAACTTGGGTTAAAAAAATACTAAAAATTCCCACAGCCAATAACACGGCAAAATCATCTCTTAGTCGCCGGACCAACCAGATTACCCGTCCTAACCAGGCACCCCATAAACTAAGTAACAATAAACTGCCCACTAAACCGAGCTCCTCGGCTATAGAGGCAAAAATAAAATCAGTATGTTGTTCGGGTAAAAATTTCAACTGACTTTGCGTACCCAGCCCCAAACCTCGTCCCCACCAACTGCCAGAACCAACTGCAATCACCGACTGAGTAACATTATAACCGCCACCCAAAGGATCAGACTGTGGCTCCAAAAATACTTGCAAACGTTGTCGCTGATAATCTTTTAAAAATAAACTGCTTGTTAAAATAGCTAAAGCGGCCAAACTAAACATAACCAACCACCAGCTACCGCGTTTGGGTACTACCGCCAACAACACGGCCCATACCACCATAAACAAAAAGGCTGAACCAAAATCCGGTTGTAACCCAACCAGCACCAACCAAGGGGCCAAGAGCAAAGTGGAAATAATTGTTTTACGCCAGGTTAAAGGCGGTCCGACTTTGGCCAAATAACTGCTTAATATCACCACCCAAAAAAATTTAACCAACTCTACCGGTTGAAAATTAAACACCCCAAAATTAAACCAACCAGTCGTACCCCGTATACGCTGTCCTAAAAATAAAACCGCGACCAATAAGACCACACCGATAAAATAAATCAATCTTGACCAAGAACGGTAAAAACGGTAATCCACCAATGATATAAATACCAAACCAATTAAACCGATAAATGCCGCCGCCGACTGACGCCAAAATAAAGGCAACAATTCTGGTCGAGCCAAAGAACTAGAATATATCTCCGCCAAACCGATACTCAGTAACAAACCGGTCAATAACAATAAAACTCCATCCCAACCGCGCCATAACCTAGATAAATTTAAAAACATGTGCTAGGGATTTAACAAATGACTTTTATCAAAAATATCAACCTCCGGCTTAACCTCCATCCGATCGGCATAAATGGCCTGACCAGGCCAGTAATAATCCATATCCTTACTATCGCCCGCTACCAGAGAATCCACTACCTGGCGACCCAAAGCGACCAGCGAATCATTGCGGAATAATAAAACAGTCACCGGCACCTGACTATAACCATAAGCAGAAGCGTTGGTTAAGATAAAAGACAAATCAGTGTTAACTGTTTTAGCTTCTTGAGTACTACTAACTTGCTTTAATCTTTCGTTAGTCACTTTAAAATTGGGCCAAGCATAACTGTCAGTTGATTTAATACGCCGCCAAGAAAAATCTAATAACTCTAGACTGATACTGGTCGGCAAACTAGTTAAACTAACCTGCGGTATAACCAAATACTTGTCTTCATTGGGCAACAAAAAACTTTCACCGCTAAACTGTTGGCCGTCAACGGAGAAAACATAAGTTAATTTAAGAACAGCCCAATCGCTATTAGAATTCTTAACCGAGGCCACTAAATCGTAAGTGCCATTACCCCCCGGCAAAGCTTGAGGGTCGCCGGTTGTAATAGCTAAAGGAGCGTGCCGCTGGTTATAAGCAGCCGTTTCCACAGTGGTGCTGACCAATTGTTTTAACATTTCATCTTCACTACTCAAACCAATTACCCAAGCCGTGAAATTCCAAACTGAATAACCGATTAAAATCAGCAACAAAGCTCCTACTACCCCAAATAAACCAGCCTGCAAAGAATCTTTATGGGCAGCGTACCAATAAGCTAATTTAAGTTGTTCATTGTTCAATTCATCCATAACAAAATACCTTCTAAAGTGTAGCATAAAAAACGTACCCAAGTCATTAACCTTGTGCTATAATTAAAGAGTTATTATTAAAATAAAATTTATGTACTTACAAACCAGCGATGACATACTTAATTGGGCTATTGCTATATCGGTATTAGGTATCGCTTTTTTATTAGGCTGGTTGCTTATTTATGCCATCATTATAATACGCCGCGCGGTTAAAATAACCGGCTTACTAGAACAAGGTTTGATTAAATTAGATAACTTAATAAGCTCGGCTAAAGATAAATTGGAAAACTCTGCCTCCTACTTGTCAATACTGGCCTGGGGAATTAAAGACTTGGTTGCCTATCTGCTGAATAAAAAAGCAGAGGGCAGCAGCAAACGACGCGCTAAAAAATAAACATTTTTAACACCTTATTCTTAACCGGTTTCTGTTGGGGAACCGGTTTTTGGTTGACTAACCGATAGCTGGACAATATGTTACAATAAAATCCGCAACTCCTATGGGTAACTTCTCTCACCTACACGTTCACTCGCATTATTCCCTGCTGGACGGTTTGCCTAAAATACCGGACCTGGTTTTAAACGCCAAAACCAAGGGCTTTAATTCACTGGCTTTAACCGATCACGGTGTTATGCATGGCTTGATAGAATTTTATAAGGAAGCCCGAGCGGCGGAAATTAAACCGATTTTAGGTTTGGAAACTTATGTAGCACCCCGTTTACTCACGGATAAACAAAGCAAAATTGACGACCAAAACTATCATTTACTTCTGTTAGCCCGCAATTTAACCGGCTATAAAAATTTAATTAAACTTACCTCTATTGCTCACTTACAGGGTTTTTACTATAAGCCGCGAGTGGATCACGATACTTTAAAACAACATGCCGAAGGACTAGTTGCCTTGTCAGCCTGCTTTAAAGGAGAGATACCCCAAGCTATTAAAAACGGCAACGATAAAGAAGTACGCCGTTTAATTAAACTTTATCAAGAAATTTTCGGCGAAGAAAATTTTTATCTGGAAATTCAAGCTCACCCGGAACTAGCTGATCAAGTAGAACTTAATCAACAACTACGTCGATGGAATAAAGAACTAAGCATACCTCTCATCGCCACCAACGACGCTCACTATTTGGATCAATCAGACGCCGAAGCTCAAGATATCTTAGTCTGTATACAAACCGGCAAAACCGTGGCTGATCAACAACGGCTAAATATGTTAAAGGTAGACCTCTCGCTTAAAAGCGAAGAAGTTATGCGTCAACAATTACCCGACTACCCGGATGCATTAGACAATGCCGGCGACTTAGCCGAAGAACTAAACGTGGAGTTGCCACTCGGACAACGATTCTTTCCTACCTATCCGACACCAGAAAAAGAAACACCCGAGGCTTATTTGCGACTCATGACCGAACAAGGCTTGTCTAAACACTATAAAAACGGTGTACCGGACGAAGTAAGGCAACGGCTAGAATATGAATTAAGTATTATTATGAAAAAAGGCTATGCCAGTTACTTCTTGGTAGTGGCTGATTTTGTAAACTGGGCACGGCAACAGGGTATTATTGCCACTACCCGCGGCAGCGCCGCCGGGTCGTTGGCTTCATTTTTAATTGGTATTACTACAGTCAACCCTTTTACCTATCACCTGCCTTTTGAACGTTTTTTAAATCCAGAAAGGCCCTCACCACCCGATATAGATATGGATTTTTCTGATAATCGTCGTGATGAAGTTATCTCTTATGTTACCGCTAAATACGGTTTTGATCATGTGGCTCAAATAGTTACCTTTGGTACCATGGCGGCCCGAGCCGCCGTCCGCGACGTAGGCCGAGCGTTAGGTTACCCTTACAGCCTGTGCGACCGCGTAGCTAAACTAATACCATTGGGTCAACAAGGTTTTCCCATGACTATTGCCCGAGCGCTTAAAGAAAACGCCGAACTACAACAACTAAGCGACAACGACCCACAAATTAAAAAACTGCTGGACTTGGCGCAAAAAGTAGAGGGCTGTGTGCGTCACGCTTCGGTTCACGCCGCCGGCGTTGTTATTTCCCCTACACCTCTGACTGATTACACACCGCTAGAGTACGACGTGGAAGGTAAACACGTCATAACTCAATACGATATGTGGTCTTGCGAAGATGTCGGACTGGTTAAAATGGACTTCTTGGGTATTCGCAACCTGTCTATTATGGGCAATGCCGTATCTATAATTAAAAAAACCAAAGGTGTGGATATTGATCTAGCCTCTCTACCTCTAAACGACAGTAAAACTTTTGCCTTAATGGCCGAAGGTGAAACCATGGGTATGTTCCAATTAGGGGGTAGTGGTATGACACGCTATCTTAAAGAACTTAAACCGTCAGCCATTACCGACATTATGGCTATGGTAGCCTTGTTCCGACCCGGACCGATGAACTCTATACCGGAATTTATTAAACGTAAACATAATCCGCAAACTATAACCTATCTCGACCCTAGACTTAAAGAAATATTGAAAGATTCTTATGGCATTATCACCTATCAAGACGACGTATTGCTTATCGCCATTGAACTGGCCGGCTACTCCTGGCTGGAGGCGGATAAATTACGCAAAGCCATGGGTAAAAAAATTATTAAAGAAATGACCCGCCAAAAAGAAAAATTCATCAGCGGTTGTATTACCCGCGGATTGACCGAAAAAAAATCTCGTCAACTGTGGGAATTAATTGAACCCTTCGCCGCTTATGGCTTTAACAAATCACACGCCGCTTCTTACGGTATTGTGGCTTACCAAACGGCCTATCTTAAAGCCAATTATCCTACTGAATTCATGTCTGCTCTTATGACAGCCGAATCTGGTGACCTGCCCACTATTGCTCAAGCCGTAGCCGAATGTAAAAGAATGGGCATTGATGTCCTGCCACCGGATATAAACGAAAGTCTGTCCACCTTCACTGTAATTGACGATAAACGTATTCGTTTTGGTCTAAATGCCATAAAAAATCTTGGCGAACAAGTAATCGCCTCAATTATCAGCGAACGTAAACAACACGGTAAATTCAATTCGCTAGAAGACTTGCTGTGGCGACTGGCGGGCAAAGACATAACAAAAAAATATTTAGAAAGTTTAATCAAATGTGGCGCCCTAGATGGGTTGCATCCGGAACGCCGGCAACTGCTAGATAATATGGAAGAACTACTCAATTACTCTAAAAATGCGGCCAAAGTAAAAACCTCTAAACAAAGCAGCTTGTTTGGAACGGCCAGTTTAATCTACCAAGCGCCGCCACTTAAACTGACTGCTTGCCCACCCACCAATAAAGATGAAAAACTGAGCTGGGAAAGGGAGCTTTTGGGGCTATACGTCAGTGAACATCCTTTTGCCAAGTACGCTAACGAACTAAACGGTTCTATTGTGCCATTAAATAACCTAGCTGAACTGTCTGGTGAACCTAATGTCACCGTGGCTGGACTGATAACTCAAATTAAAGTAATAAATACCAAAAAAGGCGAACCGATGGCTTTTTGCTCACTGGAAGATCTTAACAGCCATACCGAACTAATCGCTTTCCCGGAAATTTTTCGTCGTTACCGCGCTACCCTGGCGACAGACAATATTATAATGGTGCGCGGCAAATTATCACATAAAAACGGTGAAAGAAAAATATTAATAGATTCTTTGCAACTACTGCAATCTAGCCAACCAACCGAAACAGTAAACAACCAAAACTTATTACCGGCTAATCAACCGCCTACAACCCGAACAACGCCGATCGACAGCCAAGAATGCACTATTAAACTGCCGGTTAACTTAACCCCCGATGCTATGCAACAACTAAAAGGCTCTATTATGGCCTGGCCTGGACCGACGGCGGTTTACTTTTCCATTAATCAAGGTGGTGGCTGGAAAAAAATTGCCACACCCTACCGGATTAATCTATCAAAAGAGTTTGTGTTTGCCTGCCGCCAGCTGTTAGGACAGAACTGCCTTGACAGCTGACGAATAAAACTATTTCTGTTATAATCAGAATAACTAAAGACTTAATTTATGAATTGACTTATGGTGCGTCATCGCATACCAACCATCAAAGATACCGAACCGTCCCTGCTCAATTCTAATTTACCAATCAAACGTCTGGTTATAAGTTTTCTAATAGCCGTGGCCGCCATTACCGCCTTGGTACTTTATTATTCGCTGGCCCAAGCCACTATTACACTGGAGGTTAAACCTGACAACTCAATAATAGAAACTTCTCTGCATCTAGGGCAAAACGGTGTGCCGGCCGTAATTAAACAGCTGGAATTATCCGACAGTAAAAAATTTCCCGCTTCCCCGTCTGGCGACCTAGAAGACAAAGCCTCTGGTATTGTTACTATCCACAATACTACTAACGCCGCTCAAACCTTAATCGCTTCCACGCGCTTATTGTCCAGCGGCAATGTTTTATTCCGCATTCAAGATACCGTAACCGTACCAGCCAACGGCCAAGTACAGGTTAAAGCAGTGGCTGATCCTTCCGGCGCCGCTGGTGAAGTAGCAGCCGGAAAATTTACCATACCGGGCTTACGGCAAAACTTGCAGGATAAAATTTATGCCGATATCGCCGAAGGAATGAAACGAGCGCCTAAAGCCGGGAACAAAGTTACCGAACTAGATATTGAACAAGCTAAACAAAGTATGACTGACGCCCTAGTGCCACAGGCTTTATCTAAACTAAGGGAACAACTGGCCACTAATCAAAAAACTTATGCCGTGGTGTATAAAAATGAAATTAGCCAAGCCTCCTCTGATGTACCGGCCGGTAGTAACGCCTCTCAATTTACTTACCAGCTAACAGAGAAAGTAACCGCCGTGTTTTATGATCCAGTTGAACTAAAAAAACAATTATTAAATCAGGTTCAAAATAACCAAAATAGCGGCAAAAAAGTACAAACCATTGACGAACAAAGTTTAAACCTAATCTTAGATCAAATCACCGACGACCTTTCCAGCGCTGACCTTAAAGTAAAATTCTTGGCTCAAGTAACCGTTACTGATCCAAATCAAGCTTTTAATAAATACGACCTACTTGGCCGAACCCCCGACGAGGTAAAAAACTACTTTGCGGCTATACCGGGTGTCGGTAACGTCACCGTGCAATTATCGCCTTTTTGGGTGACTACTGTCCCCACTGTGATTAAACACATAACCCTGCAAATTAAGTAAGTCCGGGCGATCCTAAATTTGACGGGTATCCAAAACTGACTTATAATTCACCTGTACGAGATTGCGGCAACTACCAACTGCCGGGTCAAACCCCTTTAACCAGGCTAATCGTACAGACAACCAGCAAGAGCTCTGGTTTACAAACTCAGAGAAACTTGGGTGGAACCACCCCGCTCTTATGCGGAGTCCCAAACGAATTAAGTCGTTTGGGGTGTTTTATTTTATAAAACTATTCAGGTTTATAACCTAAACAGACCAAATGATATATACACAAATTTAATTGCCTAAATAATATTTATCTTTATGTCTAACAACCAATCCGCTTTAGCAGCCAAACGACATTCACTGGCTCACCTGCTGGCCGCCGCTGTCCTGCAAATTTATCCCGATGCCAAACCAACCTTAGGGCCTAGTATTGACAATGGTTTTTATTATGATTTTGATTTTTCCGTGCCGATCAGCGAGGCCGACTTGCCTAAAATAGAAACTAAAATGCGAGAACTACTGCCCAGTTGGAGCGAATTCATTAGACAAGAAATGACAGTGGAACAGGCAACTGCTATCTTTGCCAATAATCAGTACAAACTAGAACTAATAAAAGAAATAAACGACGCCGGACAAACGATAACTTTTTATCGCTCGGGTGACTTTACCGATTTGTGCCGCGGTGGACATGTCACTAAAATGTCAGACATAAATCCCGATTCATTTAAACTAGACCATTTAGCTGGTGCCTACTGGCGCGGTAATGAAAAAAATAAAATGCTTACCCGCATTTACGGTTTGGCTTTTGAGACAAATAAAGATTTGGCAGATTATCTTAAACTTCGGGCAGAAGCGGAAAAAAGAGACCATAAAAAACTGGGCAGAGAGTTAGGCTTATTTACTGTTTCCGATTTAGTCGGCAAGGGCTTACCGATGTATCTACCTAAGGGCAATATTATAAAAACGGAATTGGAAAACTTTATCCGTAAAGAAAAAGAAAACTTAGGCTATTCTTTTGTAACAATTCCCCATATAGCAAAAAAAGAGCTCTATATCCGGAGCGGACACTTGGGTAAATATGACGCTATGATGCCCATCATGACAGATGAAAATGGAGAAGAATTTGTTATGAAAGCTATGAACTGCCCCCATCATTTTGAAATATATAATGCTGAACCGCATAGCTATCGCGATCTTCCTTTGCGCCTAGCTGAAAATACAACAGTTTACCGCAATGAAAAAAGCGGCGAACTATCCGGACTTTTACGTGTTAAGAATCTTACCCAAGACGATACCCATCATTTTTTAAAACTGGATCAAATTGAATCTGAAATAGAAATGATTTTTGGCTTAATGAAAAAAGTTTACAGCCTTTTTGGATTTAATAATTATAAAGTTGAAATTTCTATTCGCGATCCCAAGAACAAAGAAAAATACTTTGGCAACGACGAAGTTTGGGCCAAAGCGGAAAATATTTTAATAACCGCCGCTCAAAAAATGGGTTTAAACTACAACCTCGAAGAAGGTGAAGCAGCCTTCTACGGACCAAAAATTGACATAAAAGTAAATGATTCACTGGGTCGAGAATGGCAATTAACCACTATCCAGCTCGATTTTAACCAACCGGAAAATTTTCAAATGGACTATACGGGAGAGGACGGAAAAAAACACCGTGTTGTTGTTCTTCATGTGGCTATACTCGGATCATTTGAAAGATTCATGGGAATAATTATAGAACATTTTGCCGGCGCCTTCCCCTTGTGGCTATCTCCAGTTCAGGTAAAAATACTGCCGGTCGGTGAAGCTCATTTTAGTTATTGTGAGCAACTAAGCGCCGAATTTAAACAACAGGGTTTACGTGTAGAAATAGATCTAGCTAACGAAACTGTAGGCAACAAAATCCGCAAAGCTACCCAAGAAAAAGTTCCCTACAGTCTAGTTATTGGCGACAAGGAATTGAATAGCCAACAACTAACCATTCGTGTTCGCGGACAAAAAGATTTATTCACTATTAATAAAACCGACTTTGTAACAAAATTAAAACAGGAAATTAACGATAAAAAATAAAGGGGACTTATTAATCCCCTAATGAACTACTTTATAATTTCGTAAATTGTTATAACGGCCAAGAACATTCTAATCTCACAACCGAGTAAAAAAAGTATAAAGTACCAATTATTATACTGGTACCATTTATAATGTTTTTTTTCAGCGATGGCGTTGTATAATATTGGCCCTATAATAGCCAGTCCGGTGGGTAAGGGAAGCAGACCAGCCAAAAATATTCCAAATAAACCCAAACCAGACAATAAGCTATATAACCAATCTTTTAAAAGTCTAAACTTATTTCTGACTGTTGACGTTTTCCTTAAATAAACTATACGAAAACGCCTAAACAATCGACTGGTTATTATTACTGAATTAGTAGTGACCCGGGTGGTAAAAATATGATAATGTTTAACTAACCACGCCACAAAATCAAAACCAACTCTGATAATAATTAACTCCACTACAACTTTTATAACCATCACCAAGGCGGCCACAATTATTATATACTTCAAACTTAACCCAGCGGCAAAACCGTACCTTGGTGTTAATTCAATTGCCGAAAATAATTCTATAATAAACATTATTATTTTAAAGAAGATTTTCAATTCCCCCTCCTTTTTATAATTTTATTATTTTTGTTTTATTGGTCTTACCTTATAGTCAATGACTCAAAAAGTCAATCCTAACCAAAATCCCAAATTAATCGCCTTAGTCGGCCCTACCGCCAGTGGCAAAACCGACCTGAGTTTAAAATTAGCTAAACGTTTTAAAGGAGTAATTCTGTCAGCCGACTCCCGACAACTATATCAACATGCTCACATCGGCACGAACCAACCAATCGGTCAATGGCGAACAGCTAATAAAGCTTGGCAAAAAAACATAGGCCAGCAAAAAATATATCTGGTCCAAGGCATACCGCACTTTTTTATTGATGAATTATCACCTAACAAAAGTTACTCCGCTGCCCTGTTCCAAAAAAAGGCCAACCGGCTTATCTCTAAAATATCCCGGCTGGGTTATTTGCCAATCTTAGTCGGCGGTACTGGACTATATATTTCAGCCATTACCCAAAGTTACCTTTTCCCCAAAGCCAAAAAATCAACAAAACTTCGTCATCAATTGGATAAATTAAACACCTCGCAATTGAACAAAAAATTAAAAAAACTTGATCCAGCCACTTACAAAATAATTGACCAGCTCAACCGCCGTCGGCTGATTCGGGCCTTGGAGTATGTTTTATTAACCGGCCAATCTTTTCAAAAATCCCAAAACCAAAAAATCAGACCGCATACTTTAATCCTAGGACTAAATCCAACTCTACCTAAACTGGAAAAACAAATAACTAAACGAACCAAACAAATGATTAAAAAGGGCTTAATTAAAGAAACTAAATATTTACTCCGACATTATCCCAGTTCCGTATTACTTAATACCATTGGTTATAAAGAAACCGTCGCCTATTTAAAAAAACAGTTAACACTCAATCAGGTAACCAATTTAATATCATTACACACCAGACAATACGCTAAACGGCAACTGACCTGGTTTAAAAAAATGCTGGACATTACCTGGCTAAACCACCCCAACCAAGCCCTTAAGATAACAAAAACTTTTATTACCTAGCTGTTTATTTTAAAGCTTGTCTAATTTTTTCTTCCGCTTCTACCGGATCGGCTTTGCCTTTAGTTTCTTTCATTAACGCCCCCAGAAAAAATTTAATTAACGGTTCCTTGCCGGCTTTAAATTCCGCCACTTGCTTAGGATACTGAGCCAAAACACTGTCTATAACTTGACTTAATTCGCCTGCGGCGTCACCAGATGACTGACCCAAGTCATCCTGCTCTAAGATAACAGACGGCTCTTGGCCGGTAGTTACCATTTTTTTAAGTAACAGCTGACCATTGGTAGAATTTACCTGATGACGAGCAATCATCAATAAAAATTCAGTCATTTGGCTAAGACTAACAGGTAATTTGTCTAAAGATAATCCTGCTACTGTTATAATCGGCACCAACTTATGTAGTATCCAATTGGTAGCCAGCTTGGCCGCGGGTCGTAGATCATACTCATTAAGTTCATTGGCCAAAGACTTTACCACGCGCTGTAGATAATCTCCCAATTCTTTATCATCGGTTAATAATTGCGCGTCAGCTAAAGATAACCCATAATCCTGCTGTAAACGAACGCGCCGAGCTGCCGGTAACTCCGGCAGTTCCTCCTGCCATTTATCTATTTCCGCCTGGCTAATAAATAAAGTCGGAATATCCGGTTCGGGAAAATATCGATAATCCTGTTCCCCTTCTTTGGTGCGCTGTAAAACAGTTTCGCCTTTTTTTTCATTCCAACCGCGGGTGGAGGTAGTATCCGGCGGCGCGCCTTTGTTCCATAACTCGGTTTGTCTGGCTATTTCATAACTTAGGGCGCGTTCCACCGCCCGAAATGAATTCATATTTTTTACCTCGGTTTTAGGATATAATTTATTATCGCCTACCGGCCGCAAAGAAATATTGGCGTCACAACGCAAATGGCCCTTTTCCATATCAGCGTCTGACACACCCAAGTACCGTAAAATCAGCCTCAACTCCTGTAAAAACACCTTGGCTTGTTCCGGGGTACGCAAATCAGGCCGACTGACAATTTCTATCAGTGGCGTACCCGCCCGGTTAAAATCCACCAGCGTCCTACCCGAACCATGCAACAGTTTGGCCGTATCCTCCTCTATATGTAATCTTTCTATACCAATGCGAAAAGTTTCCCCTTTAACCGCTATATCTAAATAACCGTTTTGAGAAATCGGTTCGTCGTATTGCGATATTTGGTAACCCTTGGGCAAATCCGGATAAAAATAATTTTTGCGATCAAATTTGGAACGCTGATTTATTTGCAGATGTAAAGCCAAAGCTGCCCGACCGGCCATAGCCACAGCTGCGGCATTGGGCGCCGGTAAGGTACCGGGATGACCCAAACAAATCGGACAAACCGTAGTATTGGCCGGCTGATTCTCGCCCGAATTGTCACAACTACAAAACATTTTGGACTTGGTTTTCAACTGCGCGTGTATTTCCAAACCGATAATAGGCTCTAATTCCATACTTAAAAAGTATAACAGATTTTCGCTTAAAAAAAAGTGTCTGACTTAAAGCCAGACAATTAGTTACTCCTCAACTGGACAGATTATGTCCATAAAATAATAAATTGAGAAGAAACTCTTTAAAAGTTCTACTTGAACTTTTAATAGATCGATTGACTCCATATAACCTCCGGGTTTATTTTTTATTTTTTATTTTATTATATAGCTTACGGCTGATTTCTTCAGGTTTCAGTAATTTACCACCCCGTTCACATTCTACCACTTTCAAACTGTATTTTTTAGCTAATTGTAAATAAGCTTGTTCAGCCGCTTTAAGATGATTAATATCCTTTTCGTGAATATCACGTTTGGCTCCATTTTTTATGTAATTACGTTTGGATTTTTTATCCACCAACCGCTGAGCCAATCCGGCTGAAACATGCAATAAAACAGTTAGATCGGGCTGGGGCACGTTTAACAGACCGAATTCCAAATCCATTAACCAACGCCAATATTTAAACCGTTCCGACTGGCTGACTATTTTACCGCCTTGGTGCGCGGCATTACTAAAAACATAACGATTAGCCAACACTATCCTGCCTTGTTTGAGCCACTGTCTGATTTTTTTAGCCGCCGCAAACCTGTCTATCGCGTAAAATAAAGATGCCTGATAGGGACTAACTTCCCAACTTTGACCAAAACCACCATTCAAATACTGAGCTACCAACTGCGCCGACGCCTGGCCATAACGAGGAAAACTAATAACTTCTACTTTCTTCCCCCGCTGACGCAAAAGCTTGGCCAGCAATTTAGTCTGCAAAGTCTTGCCCGACCCGTCAGTACCCTCTATAGCAATTAACCTACCTTTTTTTATCATAGCTAACTAATTATAATAAGTTTGGAATCAGTAAAATAAGTAAAGCAAATATTACCTATTTAATCAACTAAAAATCACAGCAAAGTAAATATAACTACTCAATAATCCTGGCATATTCAATAAAACGATAGGTTATGTTGTTTTCTTCCTTAGTCGGAGAAACACTGATTTCGGTAAATATATTTTCATCAACTGCCGGAAAAAATACATCACATCCAAACGATTGGTCTAGCCTGGTTAAATAAATATACGAACAAGCCGGATCTTTAATTGCTTCGCCGTAAACACTCGCCCCGCCGATTATAAAAATATCACCTACATCACGCCGTTCCGCCAATTTATTAAACACTTCGTCAAACGAGGTAGCTAACAGCACGCCACCAGGCAATAAAAAATTGCCATGATGATTCAAAACCACGTTTAACCGACCCGGTAAAGGCCTAAAACCCGCCGGTAACGAATTCCAGGTCGTACTACCCATCACAACGACATTTTGCTTACCTGGCGCCGTTTGACGCGTGGTAATGGCCTTAAAATGCTCTAAATCGCCTTTAAGCCGCCAAGCTAACCGACCCGCCTTACCTAAACCATTATCTTTGTCTACAGCCGCTATAATAGAAAATTCCATAATTTAAACTTCTAATACCAAATCAATAAAAATAATTAAACCGCCACCTCAAACTTAATAAAAGGATGGCATTGATAATTTTCCAAAATAAAATCTTCCACCTGCAAATCAGCTAAAGATTTTTGAGCTACGGTCAATTTAGGCAAAGGATAAGGCTGCCTGGTTAGTTGTTCCTTAACCCCCTCCAGGTGGTTAAGATAAATATGCGTATCGCCGTAAGTGTGAGTAAAAATTCCCGGTGTTAAGCCACACTGCTGGGCCACGATGATTAATAAAGTGGCATAGCTGGCAATATTATAAGGCACACCCAAAGCCATATCACAACTCCGTTGATAAAGTTGCAAATCTAAACGACCGTTTACCACATAAAACTGAAACATCACGTGGCAGGGCAACAAAGCCATTTTGGTTAAATCCGCCACATTCCAGGCGCTGACAATTAAACGCCGCGAATTGGGATTGGTTTTAATTTCCTCTATCACCCAATTAATCTGATCAATATAACCTTTTTGATAAGCCTGCTTAGATTCATCCCAGGTAAATTTTTCCCATTTACGCCACTGATAACCATAAATAGGGCCTAAATTGCCCCGCTCATCAGCCCAAGCGTCCCAAATGGGAGTATGATCGGTTAAATTATCGTCGTGAATATTAGTTGAACCGTGTAAAAACCACAACAATTCCCGAACTATACTTTCGTACTTAACTTTTTTAGTAGTAACCAATGGAAACCCTTCACGCAAATCGTACTTACGCTGGGCGCCAAAAATAGAAATAGTGCCCACGCCGGTCCGGTCGGACTTTTGCTCACCCTTATCTAATACCTCTTGTAACAAACTCAAATATTGCTGCATATAAATAAGGAAAATAAATAGTACTTTTATCAGTATACCCTAGTGCTTGACTAAGTGACAATTGAAGGATAAGGTAAGGACAAAATAACAACTTTCTTTAAAAAATAGGGTGCCAAATGAAACCAACTAATAATATCTCACTTTGGCCATCATTTGAAAAATGGCTGGCTTTTCCCGGAGAACAAATTAAAAAAGTTTTCCGCTGGGGAAAATTTTTAAGAAGGACAAAAAAACAAAGTACACTAGAACACACTCTACAACAAACATTATTAACTATAATGGCAATATTTATTGAAAATCCGGAAGCTGCCAGATCCAGTGCACCATTTATGATCACCGTTTGCGCCATACTGCACGACTTTGGCGAAAGACCAAAAAGAAAAAAAACCTCCAAAAAATGGAACTTTGACGACGCGGCCACTGATAAAGTTGGTAACAATGGTGAAAAAATACAGGAGCGGGAAAGAAAAAAATTATATAACTTTGTAGATAAAGTGCCATTAACCGAGCCCACAAAAAGCGAAGTTATAACTTTCCTAATAGATTGCTACGAAATACAATACCTAGATACAGAATTAGGAAAATATTTCAATTCGCTAGAAAGACTTGGCTATTGTCTGCATGCCCTTGATGAATGTCGGGCTGGTAATCTGGAATATGCTAAGGTTTTCCTAGATAACCATAAAGAATTATTATCCCGGTCACAAAAATTTAAAAGTATCTCCACTATATATCAACCGTATATGGATGAAATTAAATCCTATTATTTAAAATAATTTGCTACCAAAAAGACCTGCCTTTTCAAGCAGGTCTGATTTATTTGCCCTTACTTTCCTGTACTACCCCAACCACCCTCACCTCTTGATGTATCATCCAGTTCAACCGCTTCCTCTACCTCCACATTCATAACCGGCTGGATTAATAATTGCATTACCTTTTCCCCAGCTTTGAAAGTATAATCCTCGTGGCTAGTATTAAAAACTACCAATTTCAACTCCCCACGAAAACCGCTATCTATAACACCACCCATTACTTTAATACCTTGTTTGGATGCCAGCCCAGATTTGTCCCAACATAATCCCACATAACCTGGCGGTATAGCCATGGCTATACCGGTACGTATTTCTGTCAAGCGCTGCCCAGCTGGGACAGTATAATCCTCCAAGGCAAACAAATCCAAACCAGCGTCATAAGGATGAACATACGACGGTAGCTTGGCGCGAGGATCAATTTTTTTAACCAATAACTTCATAATAAATGACTATTTAGATTTTGAGTGCTGTTTAAAATTTTAGACTTTTTATTATTCATAACTATTTACTCTTTTTCCCCATTATCTTTTCATCAATCTGTTTATATAAATCACGCAAACTGCTACTATTAACCAGCTTAAAATCCGCCTTGGCTCCCAACCGTCTGATAAATAATTCGGTGGGTAACTTTTCCTCTTTTTTAAAATCCGCCAAACTTAATTTGCTTTCACCAGATTTTTCTCGTCGTTGTCTGGCACGTTCGTAACGCAATTCCAACGGCGCTGTTAAATAAACCAGTTTAAACCCCGGCAAACTTTTTAATATTTCGTACTCTACCGGATGCCTTAAACCATCCAGTACTACCCGACTGGCTCGTCTGGCGCTAAGCCGTTGCCGCAAGGCTTGAGCCAATACCCCGCCGCCAAACCGTTCCCGCAAAGCGCTGACTAAATTAGCTTCGTTAGCGCGCGACACCGGCAAATTCAATATTTTTAAAATATCCACCAACAACTTGGAAAAACGATAGCCGGTGAATCCATACTTTTTAATTAAATAACGAGCGGACATTTCCTTACCGGCCAACTTTTCTCCAACAAATACCAGCACCATTGGCTTATTTTTTTTATGTGTCATGATGAAAGACGTAAAAAACCCGCTGCTCCTGCCAAAGGAACGGCGAGCGCCTTAATTAAGAAGTCTTGTCTGATTTAAAATTCTCGTGAATCTTGCTGGCTTGAGGAGCCTCAGCACCAAAGTATTTATGACTATAATCGTAAGGGTGATCAGCTGGAGACGACAATGGCATAAAAGCAATTTGAGCAATAGCCATACCAGCGTACAACTTAACTGGCAAATTACCAATATTGTGCAGTTCTAAAGTCGGTTTTAAGGAATTACCTGGATCTATAAAACCGGCTGTAGCGTGCACAATAATACCAATCCGCCCTAAACTAGACTTACCCTCCAAGCGACCAACCATATCATCGCTCAAACTAACTTTTTCTACCGTAACCCCTAAAGCAAACTCGCCGGGATGAATAATAAAAGCTCGGCTATCATCTATTAATACTTCCTCCATGAAATCACCTATTGGTTCCTTAACATCTATAAAAGCATGGGAGGTATTACGAAACACTAAAAATTTTTTAGCCAAATGTAAATCAACTGAGGCCGGCTGAATTGAACCATCTACTAACGGCTCAATGCCTATTTTACCTGATTTAAGATATGCTTTTATGTCTCGGTCGGACAATATCATAAATTTATTTTAAATTATTTAAGATAATATAAAACCCTGCCCACCCGAACTAAAAATTAGGCCACGTTAACCCGCAAACTTGGACCCATAGAGGTACACAAAGTAAAACTACGAATATAAGTTCCTTTGGCCGCCGCCGGCTTGGCTTTCTTAACCGCTTCTACCAATACCATTATATTTTCCACTAATTTAGCCGCGTCAAAAGAAATTTTTCCGACCATCTGATGCAAATTACCCGTACTATCCAACTTAAAATTCACCTTGCCTTGACCAAGCTGTTTAACAGCTGACACCACGTCGGGGGTGATAGTTTCCGTTTTAGGATTAGGCATTAAACCTTTTTGCCCCAAAATTTTAGCCACCGGAGCCAACAAACGCATCATTTCTGGCGTGGCTACCGCAATATCAAAATCACACCGCCCAGTAGTTTGAATCTCTTTAATTAATTCTTCGCCCCCCGCCACTACCGCGCCCGCCTCCTTAGCCGCCTTAACCTTATCCTCGCCGCAAAATACGGCCACGCGTTTTTGTTTACCCAAACCATGAGGCAACACTACCGAACCGCGCACTTGCTGGTTGGCCTGTTTAACATCAACCCCTAAGTTAAAATGAGCTTCCACCGCCGCGTCAAATTTAGTAACGGGCATTTTCTTTAATAAATCAACGGCCTCGCTTAACGAATAAATTTTATTCTTGTCCACCAATTGACTAGCGGCAACATAACGCTTACCGCCTTTTAGTTTGGGCTGCTGATCAACCGCTGTTGACTTTGACATATACAGTCTCCTTACGTGGTACAAACCCTCTCCCACCCATTGGTGAAATGAGGTCCCACATATTAATAAATAAAAATTTAAAATAAAACAACTAATTGTCTAACGACCAACAAAACTAACCTTCAATTGTAATACCCATCTGTCGAGCCGTACCTTCTATAATTTTCATCGCACCCTCAATATCGTTAGCATTTAAATCTGGCCATTTCTTTTCAGCTATCTCCTTAATCTGTTTCCTGGTTACCTTGCCCACTTTGTCTTGTAATGGTTTACCGGAACCTTTGGTTATACCAGCCGCCTTCTTTAATAATTCAGCGGCGGGCGAGGTCTTAAGCACGAAGGTATAAGTCCGATCTTCATAAACAGTTATCTCCACCGGAGTAATATCGCCATTGCGGTCTTTGGTAGCGGCATTAAATTTAGTGCAAAACTCTTGAATATTCAAACCGTGCTGCCCTAAAGCCGGACCAACCGGCGGAGCAGGGTTAGCTTTGCCACCGGCAATCTGCAATTTAATCACTGTCTTTATCTTTTTGCTAGCCATAAATAAATTAATATTAACTATCTGCCAAAGGCAGCCCCGCCTAAAACGGGGATAAAAATAAATTATAATTTCTGAATTTGCAAAGAATCCAATTCCACCGGTGTTTCACGACCGAACATGGAAACCAACGCTTTAATCTTGCCCCGAGCCTCATCCACTTCCGAAACCTTACCCTCAAAATCTTTAAACGGACCGTCAATAATTTTAACCGGCGTGCCTGGTGTAACATCTATTTGGTATTTTGGTTCCTCTATGCCCATGCGCTTTTGTAAAGCTTTAATTTCCTCCTCGGCAATAGGAGTAGGGGTCGTTCCGGTACCAATAAATCCGGTTACATTCGGCGTATTACGCACCACATACCAAGAATCATCATTAACTATCATTTCTACCAAAACATAACCGGGGAAAATTTTTTCTTCCACAATACGACGTTTACCATTTTTAATACGTATTTTCTTTTCAATAGGTATGAGGACATTAAAAATTTTATCCCCCATATCCATAGATTCAATACGCTGTTTTAAATTACGGGAAACGTTCTCCTCATAACCGGAGTAAGTATGCAAAGCATACCAACGTTTACCCACATTACCTGTTTGTCTGGACATACGTTATAAACCTAAAAGGTGCTGTAAACCTAAATTTAAGAAATAATCAATCGCTCCCAAAAAAGCCGCCAAACCTAAAGAAATACCCACCACCAAAGCGGTATGTTGTATGGTTTCCTTTTTGGTGGGCCAAGCCACTTTTTTAAATTCCTGATAGGAATTTTTAAAATAATCTGTTAAAAAATTGGCCATAAAATTAAAATTTTAGTCTTTTAAAAGGCCTTTCCAGGCCTTTTATGTAAATATAGTATCAACTTGGACTAATTATGTCAAATAGCCAAATAAATAACCACTAATCCTGATACTTTATCTTTTGTCGTGACGACTGAAAGATATTAACTATATGAACCAAACTGCCTGTTCCAAAAATGTTTAATAATACTGATTACTTATCGGTTACCCAAAAACATTAAACCATCACTGAGACCTGGCGTTATTCTACCTCAGACGCGTGTCATCTCGCTAAAAACAAAATTAATTTTAAACACCTATAATATAATCAATTTTGACTCTTTTATATACTGATTGGTTTATAACCGTACTTCAATAAGAAAATTAAATCCAAGGACAAAATAATCTCCTATTATTTATTTTGGTACTATTTTGGTATTTGCTAAATATCCAAATTCTTAACTGACTTAGCGTGGGTATGAATAAACCTCTTGCGTGGTGCCACTTCAACGCCCATTAAAATATCGAATATTTCATCAGCCCGGGCGGCGTCTTCAATGGTTACCTGTTTCATCAAACGACTGGCAGGATCCATAGTAGTATCCCACAACTGTTGTGGATTCATTTCACCTAAACCTTTATACCGCTGCACACTCACCCCACCAATATTGGTGGTTTCCACGCCAGCCCCAAACTCCTCTGTATTAGGTAACACTTCCTTATTTTTAGTAGTAACGCCTTTTGAAACCGCCGCTTTTTCTGTTTTAACAGCCTGCATTTCTTTAATAGCCTGGTTTAATTCCTCTTCGTTGTAAACATAACGAATATCCTTGCCTCTTTGTACCCGATACAATGGTGGCTGGGCAATATAGATATAACCGGCGTCAATTAACGGTTTGAAATGACGATAAAATAAAGTTAACAACAAAGTACGGATATGCGCGCCATCAACATCAGCATCGGTCATAATTACTATTTTATGATAACGCAAATCCTCTATGTTAAATTGTTCACCGACATTAGTACCCAAAGCAATAATTAAAGATTTGAGTTCATTATTGGCTAAAATTTTCTCAAAGCGAGCGCGTTCCACGTTCAAAATTTTTCCTCGCAACGGCAATATAGCCTGAAAACGACGGTCACGGCCTTGCTTGGCGCTGCCGCCGGCTGAATCGCCCTCCACTATATAAATCTCGCTCTCGGAAGCATCTTTGGAGGAACAATCAGCTAATTTGCCTGGTAAAGTAAACCCTTCTAAAGCGCCTTTGCGCAAAACCGTATCGCGGGCGGCGCGAGCGGCTAAACGGGCGCGAGAAGCTAACAAACACTTACCAATAATCGCCTCGGCGTCTCTAGGATTTTCTTCCAAAAATATAGACAAACTGTCGCCTACAACACTTTCTACGGCCGGACGTACTTCGGCATTACCAAGCTTGGCCTTAGTTTGGCCTTCAAACTGTGGGTCCTTTAATTTAACACTAATAACGGCCGTTAACCCTTCCCGCGTATCCTCACCAGTCAAATTGTCATCTTTTTCCTTAATATAATTTTTGGCGCGGGCGTAACTGTTCAGGGTTCTAGTTAAGGCTGTTTTAAAACCCACCAAATGCATCCCACCTTCCACGGTATAAATATTATTGGCAAACGTAAAGGCTGTTTCTTTATAATCATCTACATACTGCAGAGCTACTTCCACTTGAATACCATTTATTTCTTTGGCAACATAAAAAACATTTTCATGTTTGGGATTGTTTAAACGATTCAGGTGCTTAACATAAGACGCTACCCCACCTTCAAAATAAAAAGTATGCTCAACCAAGTTGCCTTTAACCCGTTGATCTTTAACCGTTATTTTTACTCCCTTAGTTAAATAAGCCTGCTGACGCAAATGATCTAGTATATATTTCCAATCAAAATCCAAGACGGTAAAAATTTCCGGATCCGGTTCAAAGGTAATAGTGGTACCGGTACCGCGCGCCGAACCGACGGCTTTAACTTTACCTAATGGCTTACCGCGTTTGTATTCCTGTTCCCATAATTTACCATCGCGTTTTACCTCGGCTTTAAGATAAGTAGACAAGGCATTTACCACCGACACGCCCACACCATGCAAACCGCCGGAAACTTTGTATCCCTCACCGCCAAATTTACCGCCAGCGTGCAATTTGGTTAAAACGGTTTCCAATGCTGATACCTTGGTCTGTTTATGTATATCCACTGGTATACCGCGACCATCATCAAATACAGTAACCCGAGAAGACGGCAACAAAGTTACTGTAACTTGTTTGGCATAACCAGCCATAGCTTCATCAATTGAGTTGTCTACTACTTCCCAAATCAAATGATGCAAACCTTCTTTGGCTGTATTACCAATATACATACCCGGGCGCTTACGTACCGGCTCCAAACCCTCCAAAACGGTTATTTGTTCAGCATTATACGACGAAACTTTGGCTTTTTTCTTTTTATCTTCTTTGGTCATAAAAATAAACTGTCTAAAATAACAATAATTTAATTATCAATGTGAGCTTTAAACTTTTCCCGCAATAACTTAACAACTTTATTAACCACCGCATCGGCGTCGGCAGAAGTTAAGGTTTTATCCTGACTACGCAACACTAAACGCAAGGTTAAAGTATTTTT
>Ga0272446_1002483_pt1 | contig 25006 bp, 33 predicted proteins | sample YNPCB0061_FD_194587 | JGI IMG/M metagenome (GOLD analysis project Ga0272446, IMG submission 194587) | Hot spring microbial mat communities from Yellowstone National Park, WY, United States - YNP-CB-006-1 | ecosystem: Environmental > Aquatic > Thermal springs > Hot (42-90C) > Sediment | place...
GGCTTGGACACCTCGGCTTCGGCGCCCTTCGCCTCGGCGCCATCGTCCGCTTTCCGATGGATGATCGGCGGCGCATCACCGCGAGCTCGCGCCCAACCCGAGCTCATCTGAGCCACGCGTGCGCGCACCCAGCTCAGATCGCCGGCACGGACGCCGCTCGGCGACGATGAGGCTTCTTCGTCTCCATGCTCGACTTCCCGTCGCTGCTGCTCGATCGACTCCGACGGGCCACGTCGCCGCTCGCCGCCGCCGCTTCCGCTTCCCACGGAGACCAGCGTAACGCAAAGTTCCCTGCGTCGTACGAATCAGTACGGTAGCCTCGTCCCGGCCCCCGACGACCGCCGGCCGGCGTATACTCTCTCCATGCGGTTCCGGGCCCGTGTTCGTGACGGTCGGATCGTCGTCGACGAGCCGACTAATCTTCCCGATGGTACTGAGTTCGACCTCGTGTCCGTCGAGGATGGTCCCGACGACATTGATCCCCGTGACGCCGAGCCCTCCGATCTCACCGAGGAGGAAGAGCGCGGCATCATCCACGCCATGGATCAAATCGAACGAGGCGAAGTCGTGAGCTACAAAGACGTCCGGAAGGAAATGGACGAGTTCATCGCCAGCTTGCCCAAGTGATCCTGTTTTCCAAGGACGCCCGCACCGACCTCCGCTCGATCCTCCAATATCTCGGCGAGCGCAGCGCCCAAGCTGCTGCGAAGGTGGACGCAAGAATCAATCAGACGCTGGTTGACCTTGACGCCCGGCTCTACGACGGTCCACCGGTCAAGATGCTGACCGACGGGCGGCGCGCACAGAGCTGGCCGGTGCGGCCCTACCGCATCTATTACCGCCGTCAAGGCCGCACCGTTCTTGTGCTCCGCATCTACGACGAACGCCGCCGACCCATCGCGCGCAGACAGACTGCCGCGCAGCCGGACCAACCGCTCTTTGGCTGGCCGCCGAAACCCGACTACGAATCAGTCGTCAGATCGCCGGCGCGGACGCCGCTCGTCGAGCAACGCTCGAGTTTGTCTGTTCCTCGGTGCTAGACAAAAACCTTGATGCGAGTCGCCTTCTGTGATCGCATCGTCGTATGACTCGGACGAACACCCCCAAGAGACCCGCTGTTTCGGTTCGAGGCGAGACGTTCGATCGTCTCCGCCAGCTCGCCGCCTCGACGGGGCGCACGATGCGCGACCTCCTCGACGAGCAGATCGTCCGCTTCCTTGAAAGCCAGCCCGTCAAGCACTGACGAGCACTGACGAGCACTGACGGCTAGTCAGTCGTCGATCGCGGCGCGCATCATCCGCGCCGCGCGCCGCCGCGCCTCGGGCCCGCGCTTGTCGTAGTACCGCGACGTCGTCCCCGGGTTCGCGTGCCCGAGGAGCTGTTGCACCGTCGAGAGGTCTACTCCCTGCTCGAGGAGCATGCTCCCGAACGTCTTCCGAAGATCGTGTGTCGACACCTCGCCAATCCGCGCCTCGATCGCACGCCGCCGAATCGCTTCGAGCACCTGGTCATAGGAGAGGCGCCGCCCGACGACGATTCGCCCTCCCTTTCGGAGTGGACAAAAAATCGCCCCCGGCTCATCGCCGCGCAGCGCGAGCCAGCGCCGGAGGAGCTCGAGGCCACGTCCGCCGACGTAGCCCGTCAGGCTCTTGTTGCCCTTCACCACCCGGAAACGCACCGTCCACTCGTCGGGGCGGGTCTTCTCGACGTCGTGGACATCGAGACCGACGATGGACGCCGCGCGCGCCCCGGTGTCGACCGCAAGCCCGATGAGCGCCGCGTCGCGCACGCCAAGCGGCGAGGGGTCGGCCTCGCACGCGTACAAAAGCGCGCGCAACTCGTCGGTGGTGAGGCTGCGCCCCGTCGGCTCGCTCTCCCCCTTTACCTTGTCGAAGCGCAGCGCCCGCGCGAGGGCCTCGGGGCTCATCAGCTCGAGCCGCTCGCACGCCCGCAGCACCTGACGCAACGCCACCATGATCTTCTTCGCCGTCGCCGGCTGGTAGCGCTCGACGACGACCGCACGCAGGCGCTGCGTCTCCGCTGCCGTCAGCTCCCACCACGGGAGCGACCAGGCGCCCAGGCGCTCGCGCGAGGCGATGCGGGCGAGTGCATGGAGCGCTCCCAGCATCGTCGGCCGCGAGCCACTCGCCAGCCCGAGCAGAAGATACGAAACCGGATGACGCGGCAGCTCGTGCGCCACCCGCGCCGCATCGCCGACCGGCAGCGCATCGAGGTCATCGAGCCCCACGACAACCCCGCCCTCCACAAGGGGCGGGCGCGCCACCAGCTCCCCAGTCACCACCCGCTCACCCGCAGCGACGACGCCGGCCTCGTCTGATTTCTTGTCAAGCATTGCTCACTCCTCGTCCGAGTCGGCTTCATCCTCGTCGATCTCAGGCGCGCGCTCGACGAGCGCGAGCGCATGTCCCTCCTGACATCCAAGCTTGGCGTCAACCTTCGCCGCCCACAGCTCCTCCCCGCACACTGGACAGCGGAACCCGTAGCGCATGCTCGCTTGCTCCGATTTCTTGTCTAGCTGTTTGTTCGGCGGGATCATCGGCCATCAAAATTCATGTCTAGCATCATCGTTCTCGATTCCTGTCTAGCGTCTTTGATTGTTGTCTAGCGGCTTCTTCGGCGTCTTTTCTAGCCGCTTCTTCGGCGTCTTTGATTGTTGTCTAGCGGCTTCTTCGAAGCTGCCGCGGTCTCGTTCCACTCGCCCCCGCGCGCCTCCGCGCGAGCCGCCGCGCCGCGCGCTCGGCCTCCGCCTCGACGGCAAGGTACGTCTCGAACGCCTCGTCACACGGCGCACAGCGCGACATGTGGCGTCCGATCCGCTCGGCGCACCGGACACACTCCACCATGTGCTCCGAGAGCGCCGCGACGGCCGCGAACTCCGCCGCGTCGCGCTCGTCGGCCGGTGAGCCCTCGGGCGCGATCGGTCGCTCGAGCTGCGCGGCGTACGCGCCGAGCACCGCGTGAATGGCCTTCTCTGGATAGAGAGGTTGAGCCTTGGGCCGTTTCGCCATGCGCTCGGGATCCTCGCATGGGGCTCTGACATGGACCGTGAGAAATCCTGTTCTACCGGGCTATCCACGACCGGCTGCGCCGAGCTCGCGCCGGGGTGCGATCACCTGCGATCTCGGACTACATGACCAACGGCGGGCTGATTCGTACGAAGCAGGACGTCACACCCGGCTGAGACCATGGGGGCATGAAGACGAAAAAGTTGACGACGGGCAGCAGCCACCCGAACAGCGTTCACATCCTGCCGAAGGATCGCCTCAAGGGTGTTCGCCTCGATTTTTCGCGATACACAAAATCGGAGGGCGATGACGATCCCGCCGCGCTCGCCGCCAGCGCCGCCACCGCGTTTGATGACCTGACGTTACTGCGCGTCCTCCGCCTCGAGCTCGCCATGAAACGCGGCGCCCTCGGCGGCGAGAGCCTCGGCTTCATCGCGAGCCTTCTCGCCGCCACCTTCAGCTACCTTCGCCAGCTCGACCCCAACGAACGCGCCACCGTCGAGGCCCTCGCCGAGAAGATCGGATGCGAGACGAGCCTGATTCTCGTCGACGACACGCCCGCGTCTCGCGCACAGGCGTGAGACCGGCGTGCGACTAGACCCGCGGACCGCCGTGGGTCGCAAGAACATTCGTCAGCTCCGTCGTGAGCGCCTCGATCTCGAGACGCGCCGCCTCGTCGAGGAACACGCCCATCTGCCCCTCATAGAACGAAGCGAGTGCGCGCCCCACAGCAACGATCGCGATGCTGTTCGCACGGTGCTGGACCATGTCCCACGTGACCCGAGGCTCGGCGCGCTTCGTCGTCATCGTGCTTCGCTCGACCACCGTTGCCTCGCCCGCACTGCGCAGGAGCGGCCCGATCGCCGACAGGATCTCGAGTGCGCGATCACGCGCGGAGGTTCGGTTCGCCATAGCTCCCAAGCCTACTACGGTAGCAACCGCCGTCTCATGCGAATTTGTCGTCTAGCAGATTCTTCCAGGCCAGCGCGGTGACTTCCGCGAGCACCACATCACCAAACTCGGCGCGGATGGCTGCGCGTGTTGAGTCGCCTGTCTTCTCGTCGACGAACTCGCGCAGCGTACAGACGTAGCCGCCGTACTGAGAGCCGTGGGGGTTGATATCGCCCCCGCCCATCTGGATGCCCTTCAGGTCGACGATCACAGAGGTCGTCCAGCGGTCGACCTCCCTGGACCACATCGCCCACGGCCCAGGCTTCGCGGAGTGCCCGATGACTAGCTCCCGAGCCAGCGCCTTCACCTCGGCGAGCATCGCCTCCCCGAAATGCTCACGGAGCTCGCGATCAAGCTTCCCGTCGAACAAGTCGAGCACTGAATACACGCCGGCAGCGTCGGTGTGAGGGTTCCCGCCGAGGTTCCTTCCGACGACGATCTGAAACGGATCACGCTCAAAGACGGCGTAGTGACTCTCCACACCGCTCCAAGCCTCCCACGTCCTCACTGCGCCGGGCATCACCGCAGCGCTTCGCCAGCCGATCACGAGGAACGGAAGGGACGTCCCACCAACCGCTGCACTTGATGCTTGCCCCAGATGGCGGCCCATACTGCGTGACGCGTCCGTCGCTGTCGTCGATCTGCCCCTGACAACACCCAAAGTCGGCCCGGATGGCGAACTCATCTACGACGCACAGCCGCTGGTACCTTCGCGCCAGCGCCTCGATCCTCTCGGCGTATCCCATCGTTGTCGGCGTTCTGCTCTCAGTGCGAACAGCCGCAGCGACCTTCGCGAAGTCTTGCCCCCACTCCCGCTCGAGGAACGCGCGATCACCCGGGCTCACTTCGCGCATGCCCTCGGGACACGGAGCGTTCATTCCGAGCGGCGACGGCGCGGCCTCCTTCGCCCACACAGGACACCGCTCGTCGATCGGAAACGTCGCGTACTGGTGACCCGCCGGAGTGGTGGACGACGCCGAGTCACCTTCGCCCGAATCTGCCTCTGCCTTCCTCGCCGTCGCCGCCGTTCTCCAACTTCCTCCGCTCGCCAGCACGAGTGCGATTGCGCCAAGGACAGCAATCCCGCCCACACCACTCAGTAATTTTTGTCTAGTCATAATCTCTTGATCGCCCCCTCAGCTCAACCCAGCGGCGCTTTGCTAATCTCGCGCACCGACGCGGCCGGCTTCATCTCGCGCACCGACGCGGCCGGCTTCATTCCACAAGCGTTGAAGTTCGAGGATCTCAGCGTTGAAGCATCGAACCCAATCATCCGCCTCCTGCTCCCGTTCGGCGCTCACCCACCCGATCCACACCTGCTCACCTGCGTCGGGATCATCGGCGATGATGCCGAGAGCAGATGACCCGTCCGCCTTCGTAAATCGCTCGGCACGAAACGCGAGACCTGGCGCCGTCGCTGGATGACTGAACCCGGCCTTTCTCCAGCGCGGCCACGTCGTCGCCGCTCGCGCCGCGTAGGATTCGGATTTATTGATCGCGTACCAGCCAAGCCACCAGTCACCAGCCCGTTCTTGGATCCCGCGCAACTCGGGCTCCAGGTTCGCCATTGCCACAAAATCCGCTGCCTCGAGCGTCTTCAACGTCGTCTTTTTTGATAGACGACTTCCTTCACGCTCGAGAGGTCCGCTCCAAGCTGAGACTCGAATCGTCGTCGCTGGTCTGGCGCGAGCGCGGCACCACCCGACTGAGGGATGGTGGTTGTGGCATTTGCGCAAATGCACCAGGGCGGCAACGCGCAACTGCGCAAGCGCGTCATTGCGTCAACGCGCCTCGTGCGCCCCGATGTCGTGCGCGGCGCCCTTGGGCCTCATCGCCCCGTCGACATCGTGCGACGCATTGGGAGTCGACGGGTTCGAGACCTTGTCGATGCAGCACGCGTCGTTCGCCGCGTCGGCGGTCGTGACGAGGTGGAAGTCTGTTGCACTGACAAAGGTGGGAGGCATCGCGTTCATCGTGCCGCGGTTGTCGTCGCCGGCAGCCGTCACGACGTTGGTCAGCGTGCACTGGGCGCCGATCTGTGTTCCGCCGCTCTTCGTGTTCATCCATGCGATTGAGAACTGGATCGCTTTCATCCCGCCCGACCCACAGTCGATCCCGCCAACACCGGCAGCGCCTGAGACGGTGTTCTGAACAACCGTGTTGAACGCGAACGATCCACTAGCGCCATTCGCGATCTGCACGCCGGGCGTCGTCGCCGCTGCGCCGCCGTTGCCCCACACGATGTTGTTCGTGACGGTGTAGCTGGTGCTGCCGCCGAGGACGACGCCTCCGCCGGTGTTCGAGGGGCCGATGATATTTCTGTCTAGCGTGAGGGTGCCGCCATTCGTCGAGACACCCGCACCCTGATTTCCGCTAATGATATTTCTGTCTAGCGTGAGGGTGCAGCCGTTGGAGTCGACGCCTGCGCCCCCGCTCATCTGAATCTTGCTGTCGACGATGCTGAGCGTGGCTGCGCCCACACCGACGGTGCAGCGTGCGCCGGCCCCTGGGGTCGCGCCGCCCGCGCCGATGAGGGTGAGCCCCTCCAGGCTCACCGTTGCTGCGTTACCGGCTCCGGTGAGCAGCGTGAAGCCGTTGGGCGTCACCGCACCCGCCCCCGCCAGCGTCGCCCCTGGCGTCGCGCCGCGGCCGGGCCCGATGAGCGTCAGCGGCCCGATCGCCTTCACCGTCGTGTTGAGGCTGACCGGGTTGTAGGGTGTCGCGCTCCCCTCGACGAGCACGTACGGGGGGACCGAGGTCTGAGTGACCGCCGCTTGGATCTGGCAATAGGGGCTCATCCGCGAGCTCGTGTGCGGCGAGTCCGAGCACGTCACGGTCGCGCTGTTCGTGTTGTTGACGTAGGCGACCTCGGCCGCGGTGGCGCAGTCACCTCCCGGCTTACACACCCCCGTCGAGCAGTCGGCGTGCGCTCGACAGGCGGCGCACGCATTCGTCGTCAGGTTGCACGTCTGGTTCTTGCTCGCGCAGTCGTCCTTGCTCAGACACTCGACGCACGCGCCCGACGGGCCGCACAGCGGCGTCGCCGCGTGGTGCGTCGCGCACGCGGTGTTGCTGCCGAGCTGGCAGCCGCCGCACTGCCCACCGCCGCCGCAGACCGGCAGCGCCACCGGACACACGCTGTCGTCGCTGCACATCGGCGGTAGGTCCGGCTGCATGTCGACTGGCGTTCCCTGATCCCCACCGTCGACAGCGCCGAGATCGAGCGGGATCTTGTTGTTGTAGAGGCTGCACCCCGAACCGAGGCAAGCGAGCAGGAGAAGCGACGATAAGCTCTTCATGGCACCGCTCTCTAGAAGGTTCCGCCGACGACGAGCTGACCACCCGTAAGTGCGGGCGCGACAGCGACCCGAACCGGCCACGACTTCCATCCAAGGACGCTCAACGCGACGCCGGCCACCGTCGACAGCGCGCCGAGGGTGAAGAACAGAGGCTGACCGGTCGTGGCCGTGTCGAGGCGGAACGCCTGGCCGTTCTCGATCACGACCTCACCGTCTCGCGCGACCTCGACGAAGCCTTGCGCGAGGAAGCCGACACCGACCGCGAGCGCTGCGATTCCCGATAGACGCAAAACCCAGCGCTGCGGCGGAGTGAAGCGCTCTCGCGTCTGCACTTGCGGAGCCTGTGGCGGCAGAACAGGCGGAGGCGTCTTCTCGCGGGGGGGCGTCTTCTTCGGCTCAGGCTCGTTCGCAATCACGGACGTCATCAGCGTCGCGAGCTGATCGCGGGCCTGCGACTCCGTGCAGTTCTCGCAGTTCGCCTCGCGCTCGCGCATGTCGACCGGCTTTCCCGGGCTCCGATCGACGACGCGCACGCGGAGGTGATAGGAGACCTTCACCCGCTGGTTGCTGATCAGCCGGCCCGCGACGACGAGTGAGGAGCTATGTGCGTCAGCGATACGAGAGAGGCACGCAAACTCGCGACACTCGCTCTCAGAGGGAGAGAGGACGCCGCGGACGACGTCGATCTGTCCCGCCCGCAAGCGGTCCTCGAGCGCGAGCGTTACCTCACGCTTGACCTGTTCGCGCTCGAGGAAGAAGCCGCCGAGCTCCACGGGCAACACGAGCGCGGTTCGCCGGGCCTCGGTCGCAGCGGCGGCGGCAAGATTATTGTCCATCAACAACGGCATAAGCAACGACAGCACGACGAGACGCGCGGTCATGGAGCTCCCTTGCGAAGCTGAGCCGCCGCCTGTTTCCCCTCGGCGGCGTCCTGGTTGTTGGGCTGAACGGCAAGCACGCGTGCGAAGTCGGCTTCGGCCTTGTCTGCGTGTCCGAGGTGAAGATGAGCCGAGGCACGCACCATCAGGGCGTCGGGCCCCGCACCAGCAGCGGATGCCTTCGTGGCGGTCGAGATGGCCTCGGAGTAATCGCCGGTCTTGTACGCGAGCTTGGCGAGTCCTAGGAACGCCTGTGGACGCACCGCGGGATCCGTCGTGAGCTCGGCAAAGGCCTCGCGCGCGCTGCTTGTGCGCCCCCGAGTGAGCAGGTCGTTCGCCTCGCTGAGTCGTCGCCGCGCGTCGGCGCCTTTGTCTTCTGGTCGCAACTTGAGCGCTGGTCGCGAGACAGACGGCGATGGCGGCGTGCTTGGCGGCGTCGGGACAGTCGGTGACGCGGGAGCCGTGGTCGGCGGCGCCACGACGGGCACCGGCAGAGGCGTCACCACCGGCGGACTCGGCGTAACAGGCGGAGACGTCGTCACCGGAGGACGCTCGACAGGGTCGACAGCGGCTCGCCGTCGCCACTGCCACACACCAAAAGCAACGCCGGCGATCATCACCGCGATCCCGAGACCGACGATGAGGACGCGCCGATTCGCCGAAGCACCGTCGGTGCCTCGATCGACAAGCAGAGTATCGGAGCGCGCAGGTGGCGGCACCGCCACGCGCGGAAGGACTGCGGTCGCCTGTGCTGTGCTCTTTGGCGTGGGCGCTGTCACCTGGACGATGTACTTGCGTTTCCACTCCTCGAGCTGCTCGGCGGCCAACTGCTTCTCGGCGGCGAAGAGCTGTCCTACGAAGCGCGCGATCTCGGTCGACGACGCGGGCGCGATCGCGCTGGCGAGCATCGCCCTCGCCTCGTCGGCCGACTCGCAGCGCACCGTTGGCGAGCGGTGAAGGTTGCGCCACAGGAAGGTCAGGAGCCCCGACGGGATGTCTCCTCTTCCGCGCTCGGCGAGGCGCCGCGAAAGCAGCGCCTTGCCGTCGTTGTCGACGCCGTGATCGAGGAACTTGAGCCCCGTCAGCGCGAACCACAGCGACGACGCCAGCGCGTAGAGATCGCTGCGCTCCGTCGCTGGCTTCCCGGCCTCGAGCTCGGGCGCGATGTAGCCCTGTGTCCCAGGCACAGCGTCGAGCACCGTTCGGCTCTGCTTTCCGTCGAACTTCGCGATTCCATAGTCGACGAGGTGCGCCGTGCCGTCGTAGTCGACCATCATGTTTGCCGGCGACACATCGCGATGGATGAACCCCGCACGGTGGAGGTGGGCGAGTCCGTCGAGGATCTGCACGAACACACCGACGAGCACCCCGAAGGGAGGCGTCATGTCGTAGCGGCCCGCGACCTCCAACAAGCGTTCGATATCGGGCCCCGCGATCCAGTCACAGACGAGGAAGTCACGTCCGTCCACCTCGCCGGAGGCCCTCGACTTGACGAGATTCGGGTGATTGAGCGCGACGGTAACGCGGATCTCGTCGAGGAAGCGCGATCGCAACGCCTCGCCACTTCCTGGCGGGAGGCGTTTGAGGAGCACGAGCTCACCGGCAACGGTATCGAACGCGAGCGCGAGCGCGCCCATGCCTCCCTTGCGAACGGGGCGCAGGACCACGTACCGATCGACGCGCTCCGCGTCGTCGCCGAGAGAGGAGGAGTTCGAGACAACGACCCCCATCACTTCACTTCGCGTTTCTCACCAGCAGCAACCTCCACCGTGGACCGCGAGCGCATCTCGACACCGTTCTTGAGGACCCGTGTGATGCTCACCTCATGACGACCGGGCTCGACGGTAAACCGAACCGGCGCCGTAAGCGAAACGCCGTCGATCTTCACCTCTTTGAGAGGCGGTGTCTCTTCACGGATGATGATCTCTGCCGTCGCTGCTACCGCGGCAGTCGGAGCGACCTTCGCCTTGCGAACCTTCGACCGCTTTGAAGCCGTGGAAGCTGGAGGAGGCGCAGGCACAGCAGACGGTGCAGGCGCAGCAGGCGCAACCACCGCTGCGGGCGGCGTGACCGGAGGGACAGGCATCGGGACCGAGGAAGCCTGGACAGGTGGCGCCGTCGGCGTAACGGCGACGTCCTCGGCGGATACGGGCGCCAAAGCCTGAGGTGGAGCGTGGCGAGGCTGTCCGCACGAGCGCCACAGCACCGCAATCGCGACTCCAGCGACGGCGACGCCGCCGACAAGCAGAGGAACAAGCCACCGTCGCGCTGGTGGCCGCTTGCGCACTCCCTCCAGGGGAAGGGGCCGAACATACCGCGTAGGGCGCCCCTTGAGTCTCGGCGACGGCTCCGCCTCAACGGACCGCGGAATGGCGGCCTCGTCGAGAAATGGCGTCTTGGGTGACGGCGCATCACGGACAGGAGCGTCAGGGATCGCCGTCCGGTCGTCGGCACCCGCCGACACGACGACACCAGCGGGAGGACTCTCCCCGTTTATGGCAGCGACCATCATCGCGCGCATCGCATCCGGCACGGCAAACGTGCTCGACATGCTGACGTTCGTGAGGGTGAGGACGGTCTTTGCGAGCGGCTGGCGCGCCATGAAGAACTTGGGGCACGCCTCGCCGAGCAGCTCCGCCGCTTGCGCCGCCGTCGACGGCCGGTCCTCGGGGCGACTCTGCATGAGCGCCTCGACGGCGCGCACGAGCATCGGCGGAACATCGCTCACCAGCGACGAGATCGGTCTGTACTCACATCGAGCAATGCTCTCCGTACCCGCGCGCGTTCCAGAGAAGGCGGCCGTTCCGGTGACGCACTCGTAGACGAGCAACCCGACCTGAAACAGATCCGCCCGGTGATCGACCGGCTCACCACGCGCCATCTCCGGCGAGAGGTACTTGTACTTGCCCGCGATGGCTCCCGGAACGCGTGTCTTCTCACGAATGGAGTCGGTGACCTGCGCGATGCCCCAATCGCCGAGCTTGACCTCTCCGGCGGCGCTGATGAGCACGTTGTCCGGCGTCACATCGCGATGGACGATATCTCCCCGCCTCCCCGCGATCGTCGCGTTGTGGACGTAGTCGAGCGCAGTGAGCACGTTGACCGCGACGTAGACCGCCCAGGCCGGCTCGACGCGCCCGACGCTCCGCAAGAGCTTCTCGAGGTCGACCCCCTCGACGTACTCAAAGACGATGTAGCTGACGCCGTCCTGAGTGAGACGATCAGTGAGATTGACGATGTTGCCGTGGTGCAACCTCGATCCAAGGTCCCCCTCTGACGAGAAGTACTGTTGAGCGCGCGGGTGATCGCTCAGCTCGACCAGCATGAGCTTGATGACAAATTTCTTGTCTATCGACTGTCTTTTCGCGAGCCACGTCTCACCCATCCCCCCGGCGCCTAGCTTCGCCAGAAGAACGTAGCCCCCGACCTGCTCCCCCGGCCGCCGCGCCCTGACTGCCACGACGGCCTACGCGCTTTTCAGAAACGCGGTCAGCGCAACCGTGACCACCTCACCGGCCGATCGATCCGACTGCGCGCAGTAAATCGCCAAGGCGCGCTCGAGCTCGGCCGGTATGCGCACATGCAAGCGTCGAAGCTGCGCACCGTCGCGCTGTCGCGAGAACTCACGTCGTGCACCCGACGAGCCGCCATCATGAGGCACTGGCACAAGTGCGGTTTGCCGCGTTTCCGGATTGGCGCCCTTGCGCTTTTGCGCAACTCCGCCAGTCACCCAAGCGTCGTCGTCGGGAAGCCTATCGGGAGGCCGTTGCACGGCGATCTGAGGCTTTGCCTTTGCCATTCTTCACCCCTCCGAGTCGTTCGATCTCGTCGACAAGGCGCGCGACCTCTACCCGGATGGGATCGTCGCTCGCCACATACTGCGCCGGTCCGAGTCCCGATGCCGGCGCCTCCTGGTACCCCACGCGGTCATTGAGCTCGGCTTGCAGCACCGTCAGGCCGGCGCCTTCGAGAACGCTGCGCGCACCAGCCCCGATGCTCGTCCGAGGCTTCTTCTTCGTGATGAGCCCCACGACCTGAAGCCGCGCGTAACGCTGCTGAGCCGCCTTCACGAGATCGAGCGATTCCGCCATCGACCATGCGTCAAGCGCCGAGGGACCACACGGAAGGATCGCGAGGTCAGCAATCGCCAGCGCCGCGCGCTGGATGGCAACCGGCCGCTCAGATTCCATGTGCCCCGGCGGGCAGTCGATCACGACGACGGGGAACTTGCTCTTGAACTCGTCGAGCTGGCCGGGCTGATACATCGTCTCGTACATCGAGATCACCGTCGGAGCGGCGTGCTTTTCCGCGAGCGCTCGGGCGACCCAGGTACGCGCCGACCCTTGGGGGTCAGCGTCGACGAGGAGTACCTTCCGTCCTCGGCTAACCATCTCGGCAGCGATCGAGTAGGCGGTCGTCGTCTTGCCTGTCCCGCCTTTCTGTCCGCAAACGGCGATCACCATGCGCACGACAGTACCCGTTCCGTGCGCCACTCCGCAAGAACGCCAAGGCGCATTTGCGCAAAGCCGGCGAAGGCTCAGCCGCTGATTCATACGAAGCAGAACGCCTCCTACGCCTCCAGCGCACAGTTGCGCCACAACGGATAGACGCAATCGCGCGCTGGCGCCGTTGCACTCTTGCGCGCTTGTGCAAACGCGTCAGTCAGCCGCAGTGCGGTCCGGCGGAGGGGAGCCACCGACGGGAGACGGTGCCGGAGAGGGGGCGGCGACCACGGCCCGAGCCCACGCAACGCAAGCAGAGCAGCCGCACGGAGCGGAGTGAGGGCGAGGCCCCCACGCTGGCGTGAGCACGCGGGAAGTCGCCTCCCGTTGGCGCTGCTCACGCGCGACGTACTCGGCGAGCTCACGCCGGCTGCGTTCGATCTTCTCGTCCGCCCAAGCGCGGAACTCTGCGTGGTGTCGCTCAGCTCTTTCGACACGCTCCTCGTCGAGGAAATCGTCATCGTCATACGGAAGCTGCTCGAGCCGCGGAGGATCTCCCCGCTCGAAACGGCTGCTCGACGAGCCCCGCCCGTCCCGCAGATCGTTGACCAACCCGACGAAGTCGAATCGTGTGACGGCCCCCGTCGCTGTCGAGGTGGACATGTCGACAGGTGGCGGGGGGGGCGCTACGTCACCGCCGCCGTCGCCGCCGAAGGACAGCGGGTCGTCTGCTTCGTACGATTCAGTTACTGTCGGCGCCGCGTCTCCGACGAACCTCAGCCCCTCGACAACGGTCTCGGGAGGCTTGCGATCGTTCAACAGGTCGTCCAACAGCGTGCGGCATGCGCCAACGGCGAAATCCGCCGGAGACGTGGCGGGCTCGCTAGCCTGTGGATAAGTGGCGCCCTCCTCCAGGCCCTCCCGATCGGCAGAACGCCTCCCAGAAGCGCTCCGGGTGGCTGTGGCGGGGCGTTTCGTGCGCTGCGCCCCGAGCCCCACCCTCCTCGTTAGCCTTCTGGCGTCTTCTGGCCTTTCCTGTTCCGTGATTCGGGCGCGCTTGCGCGCCCGCTCCTTCTTGTTTTGGGTGGCCGTGCGGTTGGCGACGAAGATGCGGTGCCAAAACTCGAGCGTCGACTCCGGTCGAACGAGAAACTTCGGGTCGAGTGCCAGGGCCTTCAGGTCGGGGCTGTGGATAAGCGTATAGCAACAAGCTTTCTTCGATGTCTGGTCTGAAAGACCAGACTGAGAAGAAGCAACGGAGTCGGATCGTAAAGTCTGCGATCCTAGAACAGCGACGGAGGATCGCGCGTCGACCACCACGCGAATACGCCGGCCAGCGCGGTGGAGCTTCGCGCGCCGAATCATCGCGTCGAGCACGGGGCCAGGGAGCACAAGCACGGGGAGCTCAGCGCGCGGACGTAGCCTGCCGTCACGGTCGGTGAACCCTTCGGGATGGATCTCGACGTCATGGAGGCGCTCGACGAGGCCGTGTGCCTCGAGCCAATCCAGCATGATCGCGACCTGCCGCGGCGAGACGCCGATCCACGAGGCCACCCGCCCGTGCGGAACCTGAAGACCGCTGTGGCCGTAGCGGTCGACGGCGCACGCCAGCTTGACGAGATACGCCTGCGCCCCGCGCGGAAACGCCACGCGCGCACTGATGAGCTCAGCGAGCGAATATTTGTCTAGCAAACCCTTCTTGTTGAAGTGGGTCCACTTGCCGCCTGCTCTATACCCGCGCCTGTACCGCGCATCGTCGGTGCGGTCGTTCATGGCGCGCGCGCGCAGCTCGGCGAAGCGCTCGGGATCGCGCTCCGCAGGACGCAGCCGCATGATCGTGGCGATCTGCTTGTCGGTGAGCGGTTGGCGCCGTTCAGCAACGGCGGCGCTCATGACGCCGCCCCCGACTTCGCATATTTCTGATGGACAGTAACTACACGTCCCCGTCCGACTCCATCTGCCCGACGTGCGAGCATACAAGCCCCTTTCTCGACGGGGCAGCTTCTTGACAGGGGAGAATCAGGACGTCAGGATGGAATTAGCGAAGGTTCTCCCCCGGACGTTTGATTCTCCCGCGTCGAAAGACGCACCACCGTCGGTGGCGACCCCGGCTGAAGCCTTCGAGACGTTCCCGCGTCTCGAAGGCTTCAGTCGTTTTAGGGTCAGGTTATGTGGCTAGGCGACTACTTGGCGGCCGCCTCCTCGTGGTTCGCTCTCCGGCGATATCGACGACGAAACACGGACTCGATCAGCCGCTCGAACTCTTCTGACGTGAGTTCTCGCCCGGCCACTTGCTCCTCGAGCCGATCGCACGCGAGCACGAGCACTCTCGCAGCGAAGTTGGAGAAGGTCGACCCTCCACGGAACGCGATGGACCGCGCGCGTTCGTAGGCAGCCGGCTTGAGACCCACCGCCACTTCACGCCGTCGCTCTTGCGGCGGCAGTGGTGGTCTCGTGACTCGCTTCACTCGAGCCTGCGGCGGCGGCGGCGTGGTGTTCGTCGATTCGTCGTCAGCCATCCTGATTGACAAGAATCGGGCGAGTGACGCGCGCGATCAAGATTTTTGTGCAGTGCGATAAGCAATTGACATGATTGGCAAAGGCCTCAGGAGATGCCGGCGCGACACGAAATCCGCGGGGGTGAGATCCGTGGGGGAGATCTCCTGGTCGATGTTGTGAGATCACAACTCTCTGGGCCGGTTACGCCCAGAACTCGAACGCGCCGATCGTCGAGAGATAGCGCTGACCCTCTCGGCTCCACTTCGCGCGGAGCTCGGCGGAAGTGAACCGGTAGCCGGGACGACGCTCGGCAACGAGGCGGTCTTGAACGACCGGCTCGAAGAACGCGCGCGCGCCGTTCGTGGGGTCGCGCTCGAGCGGCTCGGCGAGCACCTCGCGCGCAAGCCGTCTCGTTGCATCGGTGGCCGGGCGCGCCGACGAGAACGGGCGTCCCTTGCAGCACGGTCCGCACGGCTGGCACACCATGCGGGCGATGGTTGTCTTTCGTCGGCGCGCACGGTTGCGCACCGTCCACGCGATCGCGCGTCGCTCGTCGTCGGTGTAGCGTTTCGACCCGGCCTCGCTGGTGATCACGCGCGCGAGGGCCTCGACCTCGTCCGTGACGACGTCGCCGCCCGCCGGCTCGCCGGTGCGGTCGACGGCCCGGCCGTTGTCGTTGCGATCGCGCCAGAGGAGCGCGGCGGCGACGGCGCTGCCACCAAGAAGGAGTGCGAGGAGGGCGGCGTTGCTGTCCTCGGCGCGCTTCACAGCACGACGCTTCACGGCACGGCTCACCGTCGCGCTTGCGCCATCCGCCGCGCGCGCTCGATCAGGCGGTTCTTGGCGGTGACATAGGCACTCGTGACCTGCGGGTCGCCCCCCTGGTCGTGGAACCCCTCCCCGCCGAGCTTGTCGCGCACGAGCGCGCGCCACGCGGCGCGGATCTGCGCCTCGGTCGCATTGAGCGGCACTCTGAGCAGCATCGCCGCGCGCATGTCGTCGAGGTCCTCTGAATCGAACGGAGGAGGAGGAGGCGCAGTCGACGCACGCGGCGGCGGTTCGTACGGCGGCGAGGGCGCGCCACGCGTAGCGGCTGCCGCTCGCGCCGCCTCGGCCGCAAGGTACGCGTTCAGGCCGGCGACGGCGCCAGACACGACGGCGCCAAAAATTCTGCCCCACGGGAACGGCTGCGCGGTCTTCGCCGGAGCGCGCTTACGACGGCGGCGACGGCGAGGAGGCTCCTCGAACGTCACTCCGATCGGCTCGCCATCCTGAAACTCGATCGTGGCCTCGACAGGGTCCTCGTTCTCGTCGTAGACCGCAGCCTCGTACGCCCCTTCGTAGGCGGCTGCATACTCGTCTTCGTTGTGGACTGCGTCGTCCACCTCGACGGGGGCAAAGCGCTGGCGCTGCCGTGCCGCGGCGCCTCGGGCGAGCTCGTCGTGTGAGGTTGGGCTGCGTCGTCGGGCCATGTGAACCCTTCAGTTGGCGGTGTCTTTCCAGGCGGCGAAGTCACGCGCGATCGCCTCCTGCGCCTCTCTGACGGCTTCGGCGACGGCGACGGCGCGGCGCGAGAGATCCACAGCTCGTCACCGCGGCCGACGTTCGGGGGAAGCCCGGCCTGGGCGCGCGCAAGCGCGGCCATGAGCGGCGCGATCGCCGCGACACTGCGCGCGCGCTCCGGCAGCGTTTTGGCTGCGCGCACCTCGGCCACGAGCTGCTCGAGCTGCTCGAGCAGGCTCCGGAGCGGGTCGAGCGTTTGCGCCGGCATCAGAACGGCACCTCCTCGAGCGGCGGCAACAGGCTGTGCCCGTCGACGACATTATCGCGCGGCTGGAGTGAGCGGATCAGCTCGAATTGGCGATCGACCGCGTCATCGGGCTGGTCATAGAGCTCTATGGCGATCTGGACCCGCCGCGGGTCGTAGGTCGGTCCTGCGCCTCGCCCCGACCACGACCAGAGGTGACGTCGAAGCGTTGGGAGGAGTCGCCCGCGGTGCGACTCTCCGACGTAGAGAAGCTCTTTCGTTTCCGCGTCACGGATGAGGTACACGCCGTGTCTCCCCGCGAGCTCGCGCACCCACGCCGCCCACGTCCCATTTTTGTCTATCGGAGAGCGCCAGCTTGTGCGACGTGCGTTACGCGACCCGGCCGGCGGCTCCAGCCCGCTGGCCTCCGCCGGCCGCTCTCGCAGGTATAGCCCGACGCCGATTCCGGCGAGGACGCCTCCGACGAAGAGGGCGAGGCGGGCATCGTCGGTCATGGCAACCTCCTCTGCGCAAGCGCACAACACCGCATTTGCGCAATTGCGCCCTGGCGCGCTTCCGGTCTCACCGGAGAAGCGCGCGGAGGAGCACCACGCCCCCGAGCACGCCACCCCCGACGAGCGCCCACTTTCGCCAATCCATGTTCGGGACGAGTGATCTCCCAGCGCCGAAGTCGTCGCGCGCGCGCGCATAGAGCGCCTCCATCTCTCGAGCGGCTCCGAGCTCGGAGGCGTCGTCCTTGGCGTTCTTGAACACCTCGACGACCTTGGACGCCTCGGAATAGTAGTTGTAGACTTTCGGTCCCCCGCCGGTGGCGATGGGGATCGAGCGGAGGAGCGCCGCAAGGCCGTAGTACGCGTCAGCGAACCTCTTGCGCTCCGCCACACCGTCACGCCTCGGGAGCAAGCGGCGCGGCGTGAGCGACGCGATGAGCTCTTCGGCCTGCGAGGCCAATAGCGCCCGCTCCTCCGGCGTTGTTGCCATGCTCCAACTCGTCTCGAGCATGTGGAGCGCCCGCACCGTCGCGTCGTCGACGCGGGGGCGAAGGCTCCACGGCTCGGACGAGAAGACGCGCGCGCGCACGGCCTCGATCGCGCGTGCGAACCTGGCTTCACTCGAAGTCGACAGCGCGGACAACATGATGGCGTTACCGCTGATCGACGTCGCCGCCCTGGCCGGCGCCTACGCTCGAGCTCGAGAAGGTCGCACGGACCGGCACGCAGAGGCGGTTGGCCTCGACGCGCGTCCCCTTCGGGGCGCGCCACCTCACGGCGACATGGACGACGTCGCCCGACGTGACGCGCGGATCGTCGGAAATGTCCTCGCCGCGGTGCGTGCGAATCTGAATCTTGTCCAGCATGAACACCGACGGGTCGGGGACCTGCTTATCCGGCACGCCTCCCACGACCTCGACGCGCCCGAGGACAACGTCGACGCGCGCGGCGCCGTCGGGCACGACGAACGAGACCGGCGCGGCCTCGTGCGCAATGGTATCCGCGACGGCCACGCCGCCCTTCTTTGCGGCCGAGCTCGGCGCGCCCTGGCTCAGGTCGCCGTTGCCGTTGCCGTCGAAGCTGGGGTTGTAGCTGTACGAGCGCTGCTGCATCGGTGCGGACGTCGCCGGCGACGTCCCCGGGATCGTCGCTGGGGCCGGCGAGAACACGAACGCCACCGGCGGCCCGCCGGGGATCGGGTTCGGCATCGTCCCGAGCATCGCCGACGACATGACGATCGCGCCGGGCGGGACGTAGCTCGAGAGGCCCGGCGGCGTCGACGGGGGTGTCACCGCGGGCGTCTTCTCGGTCGACGAGGGCGGTGATGCGCTCACAGGCGGCGTCTCCGCTCCCGGGGCCGTCGACGCCGCCGGAAGCGGGTACTTGCGATACTCGGGCGTCGCGAGCTCCTCCACGAAGTTCATCGGCAACGCCGACGATCCCGGCAGGCCCGAGTCCGACCATCGGCCGGTGTCGAGCTTGTCGAGGCCTTCGGGCTGTCCGCCCGTCGGAGAACCCGAGTAGTGCTGATAATCGGGCGTCAGAAAGTCCATCGGATACACCTCTCCCCTTGGGCCTGGTCGTCGCATCAGCGGCGACTCAAGCGGCGCGAGCCACGCGGCTCGCTGTCAGTTCGCGCGCCGTCTCACACGGCGCCTGTTCTCGACGACGCGCGCGGCGCTCGTCGACGACGAAGCGTTACGAAGCCCGACCCGTCACCAGCTCGGCGATCTCCGAGAGCTGCGCGTTCGAGACGCCGACCTGCACCGCGAGCTGACCGAGGTCCTTCAGCATCTCGATCCGCTCGTTGTAGGTTTGGAGGTTCGCCTGATACTGCATCTGCCACATCTTCTGGAACGGCTCGGGGAGCCCCTCGGGGATCTGCGGCGGCTCGGGCTTCTTCACGAGGTGCTTGCCGAAGATGACCAGCGCCGCGCCAGCGACGGGCACGAGCGGGTGATTCTTGAGGCCGTCCCACATCGACGTGACGCGCATAGCGCCCGGCGCGCAGGCGGCAGCCGACACGGTCCCGGCCGGGATCGTCGCCGCGAGCGGCGGCCTCGACGGCTCGATCCACGCGCCGCGCTGGTGATCGTAGAACCAGCCGGCGAGCTGCGTCCCGGGCTTGCCCCGAAGCGCGCGCCCCGACGGGAACGTGGTCGGCCGACCGTTGTAGAGCCACGAGCGGCCGTCCCATGACCAGGCCGGCTCGCCCACCACTTCGACGCTGCCAGCGGGCGGGAGGAAGTTCTTGTATGCAGTCGCCATCTCGTCTGTCCTTTCTTGCCTAGCAACAACTAGGCGATTTATTGCCTAGCGCAAAACTAGGCGACCTGATCGGGAACCTCGTACACCTCGACGACGTTGCGCCCTTCGTGCGCCAGCTCGGTCATGACCTCGTCGGCGTTTCGGCGCGTCCAGTCGTACTCGGCGCCGCCATAGACGCTGTCGGGCACGTACTCTCCTCCCATCGGCGCGCCCATTCCCGCATCGGGGTACGGCGACGGCGGCGGATAGCTCGGCGGGTACGACGGCGGATAGCCCGACGGCGGATAGCCCGGCGGCCCCGGCGGCGGATAGCCCTGTTGCGGCGGCGGCCAGCCACCTCCGCTCGGCGGCGGCGGGTAGCCCTGCCCCGGATAGGCCGGCGGCGGCATCCGGCCCAGCCCGCCCCCGCCTGGCGCCGCGACCACGATCGGCGCCGGGCGCGGCCCCATTCCGCCCGGCCCCGCCGCCATCGGCGGCGGGATATAGACGGCGTTGCGCTGCTCCTCCCGGAGCTGCTCGACGAGCTGCTCGTGATGCGCGAGGAGCTGTTGCTTGACCGCGTCGTCAAGCTCCTCGCGCGTCACGGGGTGGCCGGCCGCCTGGCGCCCCGGCTGCGGCGTCGCCGGCTTGGTCGTCGGCTTCTGCTGCGCGAGGTCGAGCAGCGTCAGCCCCATCCCGAGGCCGGCGACGCCGTTGGCGACGGAGTTGAGCGCGCCCCCTTTCGGCGTCATGACGCCGGCCAGCGCGCCGGCCGCAGCGGCGCCGCCCGCGATGACAGCCGGCGAGATGTTCGCGCGCTTCGCAAGCCAGAGCGCCGCGAGCGCCGATGCGGCGCCGCCACCGATGGCGGGCAGCGTCGACGTGAGGAAGTTTCCCCCGGCCGACTTGATCGAAGCGTTACGCCGCTTCTTCGTCGGGCTGCTAGGGCGCCGCTTGACGAGGGCCGCGGGTGGGCGGCCACCACCAGACAGCGCTTTCATTCGTTTCGTGGGCATCGAGCGAGCCTCCTTGCGACTTGGGTGCAGCCGTCGGCGGCGGAGTCGGCGCGACGGGCTGCGGTTGCGGAATCGGCGGCGGCTGCGCCACCGTCGTCGGTGGCACCTGCGCTGCGACCTGCTGCATCTGTAGCGGCGCCCGCTGCTGCGCGGGCTGCTGCGGCGGCGCCTGCTGTTGCTGCTGCTGCGCGACCTGTTGCTGCTGCGACGGTGGCGGGGTGGGCGCGTCGAGCAGGCCGGCGGCCTGCCAGCCCTGGCCAATGAGGTCCCCCAGGCCCCCCATGCCGAACGCTCCGAGGATTCCTTTTCCGATCCCGTGGACAACGCCGACGACCTGCTTTCCGGTCTCGCGGTCCTGCGCGGAGAGGTTCCGGTGAGCCTGGTCGCCGTCACATCCCCCACAGTCTCGGTAGTGAACGCGCTGCGCGCTCTCGGCCGCAAACACAGCGCCCCACCGCTGCGCCGGCCCGAGCTCGTCGACAACGGCCGGCGGCGGCGGCGGAAGGCGACGAGCTCGCCCCTCGCTCTCGGCGCGGAGGCGCTCACCTACGACGCTCCCATGCAGGAGCGCCTCTTGCTCAGGCGACAGCGCCCACGGATCGCGCCAGTCGGGCGGAAGCGGCGCCGTGGGGGCACTAGCGAACGGGTCACGCCAGCCGTCGGGGAGCGCGCTCCCCGACAAGCTCGGAGCGTCGCGGCGGATTCCGAGGTAGGGCCGCTCCGCGCTCGACAGGCGAGGCATGCCGAGCGCCTCGTCGACCATCGGCACCGCGTCGAACGCGAACCCGGCCGCGTTCCGCTGGCTCGAGACGATCACGGGCTTTCCGTTTCGGCGCGGGAAGAGGTCGACCACGCGCCACTGACCACCGACGAGCTCAGCAAGCGCGGTGTGGCGAAGCGGCTTCTCGATCGTCACCGCAACCCGCGGCGTCTTCGGGTCGATGACCTCGAGGAGGACCAGCGCGGCGAGCGTGCGCTCAAAGCAGTTCGGGTCTCCTGGGAAGATCCGCACCCGCTGGGGCACGTCGCACTGAATCACCTGGAGCGTCTCGCGCCCGTCGTCGTCGCGCTGCGGGAGCGACTGGAGCCACTTCACCACTCCCTCGGCGGTCCGGAGGCGCGCGGCGAGGTTGTAGGCGGTCGACGTCCGGGCCTGCTCGCGCGCGATGCGCGTGAGCTGCCCGAGGCACTCACCGTCGTTCACCGGCTCGAGGATCACGAGCGCCGCCCGACCTACGCCGCCCCTTCGGCGGATGAGTTGCCGTCGGTGGCTTCCTCCTCATCCGTCGGCGTGGCGTTTCGCGGCGTCGCGCTATTCGCTGCCGGCGTCGTGATGTTCACGACGACGCCCATGGACCGCAGGACGTCGACGATGGCGGAGAGGTCAACCGCGCCTCCTCCGGGGCTGCCTCCGTTACGAGCTCCTCCGAAGAAGCTCATGATCATGGGAAGCATCGACGCGTCGATGTTGAACTGAGGCGGTCCGCTGCCCTGCCCGCCGCGCATCATCATCGCGAGGAACGGCAGCGTTCGGAGGAGCTCCCCCATCGGGTTCGGCGGGGGCGCGACCTCGACGGGCTCCTCCTCCTCGCCATCGTCCTCATAGGCCACTACTGGTTCGGCGTCGATCACGCGCCGCACCTTCGACTTGATGAGCTGCTCGTTCTCCGCCGTCAGGCACGACATGGCGTGATTGACGAGGCTGCACAGCTCCTTCTCACGCTCCCTCTCCCGCGTGCTCACGGACTCAGTGAGCCGGGCGATCGTATCGGTGAACGTCCGAAGGACGGCCCCAAGATCGGGCACACCAGGCGACGGGGCAGGCGCCGCGTTCCGTGGCGCCTCCGACGCTTCCTCCTCGTCGTCGAAGACGAGATACGCGTCCCTCTGCCCCACCCGCACACCGTGCTTGTCGACGGGCCGCAGGATGAACGTTCCCACAGGGTCGACACTGGCCTCCTCGAGCATGTCGGCGGCCATCTCCGCAGTGGCGTCGATCGGAATCTCGAGGGGCTCGCCTGCTACCGTGACGAGCTTGCCTGGACCCCGACTTCCCCGGCTCTGCTTGACCCGCCACGCAACGGCTTCGTCTGGGAGCTCGAAGTTGGTTCCGTGCCGATCGCGCGCGAGCTTGCGGATGTACATCGCCTTCGACATCGACCCTCCGTTGGCCCGGGCGTCGCTCCCCCAACTTCGCACCGTTCGGTCAGTGCGCTTTTCTGCCCAGGGCTGACCCTTCGCAGTCTGTTGAGATCGGCACTTCGTTGCTAGCCCCCATCGAACGCGCAAACGCACGCGCAAATACCCGATTCATCAGCGCAAATCGGCGCAAATTCACATAACCAGTTGAGATCACGGCCAGAAAATTTGCCGAGAATTTGCGCGCGCAAACTCCCTCGGACGCGTTGGAACGATGCGTCGAACGCGCCCCGAACGGCTCTGCGGTACCGCGCGGTACCGCCGAAAGGCTCGGGATCCGGGGGTTCGGGGCTTCGACTAGCCGCGGCGGGGAGGCCAGAACACAGGCGGGGAGTCTTCGCGCTCGGCGGCGTCTCGCATTTTCGTCCGAGCCTTCGTGATCGGCCGACGGCGACCGTGGTAGACCCGAAGCACATAGAGCACGTTCTTCCGTCGCTGGTAGAAGATCCGCAGCGGCGGAAGCGACCAGGAGCGCGCAATCTTGCCGTTCGTCAGCTCGACCTCTGGCCCGTCGAAGGCGCCACGTTCAAGCTCGACGAGGAGCGCTCTCAGCTCGGCTTCCATGCGCCGGGCCGCACTCGGAGTGCTCTGGTGGACGTAGCCAAGAAACGCGTCTAGGTCGGCTTCGGCCTGCGGCGCAAGAACGATGCTCACCGACGGTCGGCGTGGAGTCGTTCGCGAATTCGAGCGAACGCCTCTTCGACGGGGACACCTTCCCCGCGGTCGATGGACGCGATCGCCTCCTCGATACCGCGCGCCTCTTCGACGGTCAGCTCGTCGGCGGCGTCCCCCACCTCGGCAAGAAGCACCTCGGCGCCATCCGGCAGATCGGTAGGCTCGTCAACGACGAGACGCCCGTTACGGACACGGCCGCGCACCAACATGCTCATAGTCTAGCGCCCGTGGATTCCGTCGTCGACCGTGGAGACTTCGTTCGTGCCTATCGTCGACCGTCGACGCCAGGAGACTTCGTGTCTATCACGATGCAAAGTGGACGAGATGCCTGCACGCGAGAAGCGCACCGCGTATCGCCCACCGTCATGGATCGAGCGCCAGTCGGTCCGGATTGCAGTCGTCGAGGCCGAGGCCGAACGCATGCGACAGAAGGCCCGCCTGTTCACCGACGCCGCGTGCGACCACGAAGACGCAGAGACCGCGGCGACGTTCGAGCGCCTCGCGAACGAGCTTACCGATGCCGCAGCGTGGATGCGTCGGCAAGCCGCGCGCCGCTCGTAGGTCGCGTGCAGCTCACTCCCCCTTGTCATCCTTGAAGTAGCTCCGGAGCACCGCGCGCCGCTTCGCTGCCGGCGCCACCGCCGGCACCACGAGCGACGGATCGAGCTCCAGCACCGTTAGACCTAAGCGCAACGCCGCGCGCGCCAGCGTGGCCGGCGTGAAGCCTGGAAGCTTCTTCGCCAGCGCTTCGATCAGCTCGACATCATCCGGCACCGTCCGCACGGCGACCCGCGCCGTCATGCCCTCCTCACTCGGCGGGCGCCCTCGTCCTCGCTTCTTCTCCGTCATACCATCGGAGATAACGCGCGGCGCTCGTTGTAGTCCAGATAATATTTTTTGGTTTTTGTTGTTGCACAACAAATAACAGTAACCATACTGCTCTTCATGACGACGACGCCGACCGAGGCCATGACGATGCTGACCAACCCGACCACCTCTGCCGCGCCGACGGTGGCGCAGTTCGCCGCGTACAAGGCGATGTTCGATCACTTCAACGCCACGCTGTTCGGTGGCTCGCTCCCCGAGGTTCTCCTCAACTTCTCGCGTCACTCGGGTGCGCTCGGCTTCTTCGCCCCCGAGCGCTGGACCCACGCCGAGGCCGGCGAGCGCGTCCACGAGATCAGCCTGAACCCCTCGTACCTCGGCACGCGCCCCGCTCGTGAGACGGCGTCGACGCTGGTCCACGAGATGTGCCACCTGTGGCAGCAGGCGCACGGCACCCCACCCCGTCGCGGCTATCACGATCTGGAGTGGGCCGGAAAGATGGTCTTGGTGGGTGTTATCAGCCGAGTTGATTGCGGGTGATATGGGGGCGAAGCGATCCGGGACGGTGAGGGACGGCGCCGGCGTCGCCATCAAATTCGCGGACTGCGGCGGGGCGGTGTAGTGGGAGGGCGAAGGAGCGGAGCAGTGGCGGGCGGCCAGCCTCAGAAATAGGTGAGGGGAGAGGTGTTA
>Ga0272446_1002484_pt1 | contig 25006 bp, 18 predicted proteins | sample YNPCB0061_FD_194587 | JGI IMG/M metagenome (GOLD analysis project Ga0272446, IMG submission 194587) | Hot spring microbial mat communities from Yellowstone National Park, WY, United States - YNP-CB-006-1 | ecosystem: Environmental > Aquatic > Thermal springs > Hot (42-90C) > Sediment | place...
TCAAAGCCATGGAGGTATACTGGAATTGATCCTGAAATTGCATTTAAAGAGTATGTCATAGCACGATTTAAAAATATTTCTCCAGAAATTTCCGCATCATTTGTTCAAGGTGATTTTAGTGCTACTGGGCTTCCTCCTACATCAGTCGATTGTGTTTGCGCAATCGCAAGTTGGCATCATGTCTCTTCAGGCGACGAGTTAAATAAGTCTGAGACAGAACTACGAAGAATTTTGAAAAGAGAAGGTATTTGCCTAATGACGGTCTGGAATTTGTACACTCCACGTCATATTCTTAAATATGGGTTATGGCATGCATGGAAAGGATTAATCCACGGCTATTTCGATTGTATGATTCCCTGGAAAGACAAGCATGGTGAAAAGCATTATCGCACCTACCGTGCTTGGACAGTTTCAACACTACAGAAGTGGTGGAAGTCTCGTGGATGGCAATTTACCTTGCTCCACAAGGGAAGAAATGTGGTATTTGCGGTGCGACCATAATCATTTTTTGTTTAGAGTATTTATGGAGCTACAGTTAATGTTTTAGAAAAGGAGCAGGGTACGTTAATTTGATTATGCTTTAAATCAAAACTTAAATTTTTTTTAAAAAAATGTGATTGAAAAATGAAATTTTTTAAATAGAAATTCGTAAAATTATAGTATAATATCGATATGAATAATTCAGAGATTTCAGATGAGGCTCTCGCTCAAAAAGCTCAGAAAGGCGACAAAGAGGCTTTTGGTGTATTAGTACGGAGGTATCAAGAGGCATTGCTCCGTTATGCACGAAGGTTTTTGCGTGATATTGAGAAAGCGCATGAGCTCGTACAAGAAGTCTTTATAAAAGCGTGGATTAATATCGTATCGTTTGATACTAATCGCAAGTTTTCATCATGGCTGTATCGTATCGCACACAATGTCTTTATTGATTCAATCCGTGCATCTCGAAGCGAGCCATTGCCATTATTCGACACTGACACGTTTTTTCCTCATCCCATAGCGAAAGATGGTGCTGATGTAGTAGTAAGAGATAAAGAAACAAAAAAAATGATTGAAAGTGGACTAAATTCGCTGAATGCAAAATATAGAGAAGTTTTAATTCTTTATTATTTAAATGAACTTGAGTACCAAGAAATTGCTGATATATTACGCATTCCTGTTGCTACTGTGGGAGTGCGTTTAAGAAGAGCCCGTATGGCGCTTCGTGATGCTTTACCACCTGATGCCCTTGCCTATGCTTCCTGAACCGTTAGATAATAAACACTCAACTGATTTTGTTGACCACGTGATGGCACGTATTGAAAAAGAGCAACAAAAGTCTCGATGGTATTTTGTTTTACGCTCAATACTTGCAATAACTACTTTATCGCTCTGCATACTTGTTTTAATATATGTCGTTGCGTTAGGATTCTTCTTATATCGTGTTATGGGAGGATGGTATATTCCCATGCGAGGATGGAGAGAGCTCCTTGATTTTCTTATCGCAGCGCCATGGCTAATTGTATTTGTCGCGGGTGTTCTGTCTACTATTGTACTATCTCGAATGCGTCGTTATGCAATAGTATTTCGATTCCCCGTGCTATTTGGTTTGGGACTTATCGTAGTTGGTGCTGCGATAGGCGGCTATTTTACTGAACGTGGCCTTACAAAAATCCGTCTTGCACATGATACCTTACCTTATGAAGCGAAATGGATAAAACCTTATACTCCAGCGAGGGTTCATATCGGAACGGTAGTGCGTTCTGGTGAGAGATTCGTAGAAGCGGAAACTCTTGAAGGAGAAATATGGTATGCAGAACTTGTAAATGAGTCTGAACAAATGCCTATTTTGTTACGCGGTGAAACGGTTTGGGTCTACGGCGAAAAAGATAAAAACTATATTCGTGCTACGTATATTCGCTCTATTGAAGATGATATCTATTGGGATGGAATTCATGATAAAAAATGAAAGAAAAAAATTTATATTGCGTATTAGTATATGAAGTACGCGCGAACTTCGCATGCAACTTTTACTTCTTTAAAATTTTCTATGCTTAAAATACATAAAAAAACGTTATTAACCGCATTTGCAATTGCGGCAATGGGAGCCGTATCATCGATTCCATTTACTGTAGATGCATCTGACATTTCGGTTCGCCAGTATCATCGCGCTGATCGTGGAGTCCACAAAGGATATAGAACAAATCTAGAAGACAAGTTGACATATTTAGTAAGTACAGGACATCTTACGAATGCCCAAAAAACATTACTTCTCACTGAATTACCTGCGCGTGGTAAAGCTCTTCGTACAGCTATGCAAGAGTTGAGTATGGGGCAAAATGGTGCTGAGAGAAAAAAAGCAATGATGGATTTGAAAGTAAAGCATCACCAAGATTTACTTGAATGGATTAAGGCAAACAATATAAATCCTGAGGTGTTATCTCTTATTCATGGATTAAAAGTTAAACCATGGCATGTCAACCATTCATAAAGAAAAAGATAAAATCAATGTAAAATCCTTATCCAAAGTCTTCTTGTGCATCTGTTTTCGTATGCGTACATCATTCATTGATGAGTTGAGTTATCTGCTGAGCAAGAACTACTGGCTCTGTGTACGAGAATACATAGTACTGAGCAAGTGATTACAAAAAACTGTAATTTTTCTCTTTCGTCGAGTTGAGGGAGTGGTAATTTTATTTTTAAGTTTAGCATCTAAATTTGATTCTATTCCGATTTTGATAGCGAGAATCAAGCTGATTTTATTTAATATATCGGTATACCTTAGACATCTAATTCTTTTCTTTTGAGAGAGAATGTGTCTTCGCTCAGGAATTAAAAGTTTTCGTTTTCAGGATATCTTTTTCACTTCAGTATTAATCCTGTAGTTATGCGTTAGTCTTCCTTATCAAAAACTCCACTTTTGAGTGGAGTTTTTGATTCGGAGAGAGAGGGATTCGAACCCTCGAAGGCTTTGACACCTTGCCCGCTTTCCAAGCGAGTGCACTAGACCACTATGCGATCTCTCCCCGTCGCTGAGAGTATACTATTTATTTTTGTTTGTCGAATAAAATTTTTTTGGCTGATTTGAAGTAAGGTATGGTATAATCTCAACATTATGCGAATTTTTAAATTCATATTTTTTATCGCGTCGGGGCTTAGTGCATTGGGAGCTTTGCTAAGCCCAAATTTTGCCCATGCGCTTACTTGTGTGTGGCAGGCAGCTACGCCGGCAAATTGGAATACATCTGCTGGAAATTGGAGCTGTGGTCGTATACCAACTCTGGATGATGATGTGGTATTCAATGGAACAAGTAATCAGACAGCGACCTTGACAGCAACAATTACTGTTGGTTCAGTTACTATAACTGCAGGGCATACGGGTATAATTACACAAAACGCTTCGCTTACCATTTCACCAAGTGTGCCTAGTGGAAGTTTTAACCAGGCAGGGGGAACGTGGAATGCAGGAGCAAATGCAATGACTATTGGTGGTGATTTTATCAAGACTGGCGGTACATTAACAACAACTGGTACTTTTACTTTTAATCGAGTATCAGGAACTCAAATTATACAATCTAATACTGCGCTTAATGCAATCAGCCATATTACTGCGAGTACCATTTCTCAAATCAATGCTTTGTTGTTGAATGGCGCCCTCACTAACTCTAATGGAGTATTTCTTACAAACGGGAATGCGCTTACCACAAATAATTTCACTCTATCAGGAGGAACGTTTAATGGAAGTAATAGTTCAATTACTCATAATGGTGCAGTAGCTCTCTCAGTATCACATAGCTATATAGTGACAAATGCAACTGTGATCGTGGGTAACTCCTGGTCACGTGCTGGCACCACAACTTTTTCTGATACTACAGGAGCAACGCATATTTTTGTAGGCTCTAGCACAAATAATATTGACTTTGATGGTACTGCATTACCATTAAATAATGTAATTAAAAACGGCACGGGCACTAAAATTCAAACATCTGCATTGATAGTGAATGGAACGCTGGAAGTAAATGATGGTACATTTTCAACAGCTACGCAAACCCTTACTGTTTCAGGACTTACTACCGTCAACGGTGGTACTTTGAGCGGAACGGGAGGCACTAAAAATTTTATTGGTGGGATAACAAAATCAGCAGGTTCTATTACTATGGCAGGTGCAGTGTGGGCGAATACAGGTTCTGTTACAATAACGGGGGGGCCCTTTACCGCGCCAACCACAGCAACTTATCTCGGTGATTTTTCTATTACTGGAGGTACGTATAGTGGTGGGACCACCTCAAACTTTTCAGGTGCTGGCGCTCAAACAATTACAATGGCTCCCGCGGTTGGATCCTTCTCATCGGTGAATGTTACAGGGACAAGTGCAATTTCTCTTGCGTCACCACTTTCTTTTACTGGCACATTGAACCACACCAGTAGTGGGGTTTTCGATCTAAATGGGTATGTATTGACGGGAGGTAATATTACTTTGGCCGCGGGTACTATACAGGACTTTCCTACTTCAGGTACAACATTTGCAAATGTGACGCTTACGGCAGGTGTCTTTGATATATCATCTGCTGAAATAATGGTTACAGGAAATTGGTCGAGAACTGGAACATCATTTATCTCTACAGGAAGTACAGTAATATTTTCAGGATCAGGCACAAATACCCTTGCGGGAGGTGGAGCACCATTTGAACATATAGTAGTTCAAAAATCAGGAGGCTCACTATCTCTTAATACGAGTAATTCCTTAGTAAACAGTACATTCACTTTAACCGACGGCACGTTTACTATTCCTACCGCGCGTACTATTTCTGTAACAGGTATTTCCCAAATACATGGGGGAAATATTTCAATGACCGGTGGCACATTCAATACAAATGGATCATTAAATGTAAATGGCGGGTCAATAGTTGCAACTAATGGAACAATTAATTCTTCTGATGTGACAGTGACTACAGGTTCTGTAGCGGTGGGTACTGCCACCATTGCACTCAATGGCAACTGGTCAGTCGCTACGGGGACATTTACGCCAGGGACTGGTACGGTAATTTTTAATGGATCTTCACCTCAATCCATTACGAGTAATGGTACGAGTTTCGCTACGGTTACGAAATCGGGGTCAGGAACTTTAAGTTTAAATGATGCATTCATCAGTACCATTGCATTGAATATAAGTGCGGGTACATTTGATACTGGAACGCAGAATGTAACACTACAAAATCTTACCCTATCAAGTTCGGGTAATTTTCTTGCGGGAAGCGGTAATAAAACAATCAACGGCAACATCACAATGAATGCAGGGCTTACCGGCTCTTTACAATTCGGCAACGCAATTATTTCACATCGAGGGTCGTTTTCGAGGTCAGCAGGAACCTTAAATGGAGGAACATCATTATTAAGATTAGAGGGAACTACACCAGTTACATACGATACTGACGGAAACAATCTTGGATCTGTTGAAATACTTTCAACAGATACAGTGACTATAAGTTCACCTTTTTCTTTACAAGGAAATTTATTGCTGAACAGCAGTGCAAATACCTCAGCAGGTGCTAACTCCATTACAGTAAACGGCACTACTACTATTTCAAATGGATCACTCATCCATACGGGAGGTGCAAATTTTGTTGGGGGTCTCACCATTAATGGTGGAGTATTACAAAGTGGATCTGGCTCAGTGTTTGTTGGTGACTCGCTAGCCCTAGGGAATTTTGTTATTGATGGGGGAACACATCAAATGGGTTCAGGAGCATTTGAAGTTCGAGGAGATTATAACTGGGTATCAGGAACTGTAGTGCCTGCAGGAACTATTCGTTTTGCGAAAAGTATCACAGGTCCTCATGCATTTACTCCTCCTCCAGTTAGTTTTAATAATTTCAGTCTTCAAGGACTTGGAGATTTAGTTCTCAATCAAAACCTTTCTGTAACCGGTTCGTTTGAAAGGTTTTCAACCGGCACATTAAATTTGAATAATTTTAATCTATCTGCTGGCGGACTTATGACATTGTCTAACGGTCCCACTGAACTTGGTGCGGGATCAATAGTCGCGAATGGAGGGCTCACTATGGGAGGCGGAGGGACTATCCTCTCCGGAGGAACGGGAAGCATTGATGTAAATGGTAACGTTAGTCTTTCTGGTACCGCATCAATAGCAATTCCTACAGGAGCAATGACGGTGAGTGGAAATATTTCAAATGCCTCAAGCTCTTCACCACAGTTTTCAGGAAATGAGCTCATTCTCGATGGAAATGCGCCGCAGCTTATTACAATGTCATCACCTCTTGTGATTCAAACCTTGCGGATTTCAAATTCTGACACTGTGACCGGGGTAAGCTATGGATCAGGGACATTGCGTATCACTTCTGATTTACGCGTGGAAGCGGGAAGTATTCTCCGCGCATCGGCCAGTAGTTCAACCTTGAATCTCACTGGGGCGACATTACATTTGGATGGAGAACTATGGCAATTCGGAAATGGCAGTTATGTTGGCGTATCTCCAGATCTTGATTCAGGAACTCTGGTATTCAAAGGAGATTATGATAATTTTTTCGATCAATTCAATATCTTTAATTTTGGTAATCCTGATGCGTTTAAAATTAGAGTTGATATACATCCCACTGATGCTGCAAGTGGGGAGAGAGCAAGAATCACCTCACCCATTTCTACCGTCCAGGATTTCATTGTACGAAGGGGTACACTCACAAGAACTGGCACGAATACGCTCACAGTTGGCAGAGATTTAATCATCGAGAGTGATGGGTTAGTCGACAACTCTGGTGGAGGTTCAGGCACTATCACAGTTGGGAGAGATTTAGTTTCAAGTGGTTCCTCAGTAAACTTTGGATCAGGCATAATTGATATTGCGGGAGACTTTATTCCTTCAGCAGGTGTGTTTACTGCGCCTTCCGAATTGAGGGTAGGAGGTACTTTTGATGGAGGTGCAGGTGGGACATTCAATGCGCCCTCGGGAATTGTGGTTTTGGATGGTGGAAATCAATCTATTACGGGGAGTAACACTTTCTTTTCACTTTCTAAAGAAGTATCTACACCTACGCCAGCAACACTTACGCTCCCCTCAGGAATTACTCAAACAATTACTAATAGTGTCACACTTTCTGGATCTGCAGGTAATCGATTGTTGATTCGTGCATCAACTCCAGGTAATCCGAGCCAAGTTGATTGGGGTCCGGTTCCAAGAACTTTTTCATATCTTGATGTACAAGATCAGGTGAATACCAATGCTGAAGTTGCACTCTGCTCTCCCGGATGTGTCGATAGTGGAAATAATACGAATTGGGTATTTTCATCTGTAGGATTCAGTTCTTTGGGTGCATCAGTAAATGAAAGTACAGGGAGTTTTACTATTCCCGTTGATTTAAGTGATGTGCTGAGCACCACTGCCACAGTAAATTACAGTTTTGTTGATGGTACTGCGGTGAACGGTGTTGATTTTATTGCTACGAATGGCACTGCAATTTTTAATTCACCCTCTACAAGTTTCTCTATACCTGTATTGATTAATAATGACAATATAGTCAATGGCACTCGTTCATTCGCTGTGCAACTTTCTAGTCCTTCGTCAAACACTACCACACAATCACGTATTGTGACATTCACTGTGACAATTTTTGATGATGAGGTACCAGGATTTCTTTATGATGCATCTAGTATACCTACGGAATTGACTGAAGGACAATCTGCAAATTTTACTGTGACACTAACTGCAATTCCTTCTGATTCAGTTACTGTACCTATGGCAACATCAAATCCATCGCGACTTTCTATCAGTCCGAGTTCGGTAACAATTACTCCCGCAGAGTGGAATATCCCACAATTATTTACTATCACAGCAGTTGATAATGGAATTGATGATGGAAATAGTACTGCAAATGTGTTATTTGGACCTGCAGTAACTCTTGATGTAGATTTTAACAGTATCACTGCATCACACGGACCAGTAGGAATTATCGATAATGATACTGCTGGTTTTGCAAACACAGGGCCACTTACTATCAATGAAGGAGGAGCGAGTGCATCATTAACTTATACTCTGACGAGTGAGCCACTTGCCCCTGTGAATATCACACTTTTACCCGGAGCAGGTATTAATGTTACGCCTGACACATTTATATTAGATGCAATTAATTGGAATACGGGAGTAAATGTTATAGTTTCAGCACCAAATAATTCCATTGCGGATGGAGAGAGAAATATACTTATTACACAAACATTTTCTACAGCAGATGCAATTTATTCTTCGTTAGGTATGCCGACTTCGGTACAGGTGACTGTAATTGATGATGAAGTACCTCAAATTTTATCTCATCCGCCTACCCTAAATTTGAGTGAAACAGGTACCAGTCAAACAATTTCTGTAACACTAAATAACGAACCAGTAAGCGCACTCACGCTCTCTTCACAAGCGTCTGCACCATGTACTATTTCCCCTTCAGTAATCACTATTGTACCTGCGTCATGGAATATTCCTACTTTGTTTCAAGTGAGCGCAACTGATGATAATGCAAGGAATGGTAATCGTATGTGTAGTGTCACCTTTACCGCAAACGGAGGGGGAGTGTATCAAGGAATTGTGAGAAACGTATCACTTCAGATACTAGATGATGGTAGTACAGGAGGGGGAGTAATATTACCAGGATTCGGTAGTGTTTTTTCTATGTCACTAAGTGGTCCCTCACAAATTCCAGTGATAACCTTAATAAACCCTAGTGATTCTCAGAGTGATTTAATGGTACCAGTGCCAACGATCGTTCGTGAAGAGATAATAAGGAATCAAAGTCCGTCTCAAGAAATTTCTGAAGCCGCGAGTAATTCAAAAGATGTTGGTGGAAATTTTCCCTCGTGGCAAAGTGTATTTGATCCTTCACCTGAATCAATAGGAGAACGTAAGGGAGGAGATATAAGTTTAGTGGGTGGAATTGGTGGAATACGACCGAACGGTAATAATGAAGTCAGTATAGAACCTGATGAAAAAATAACTACTGTACTTCAATGCAAATCATTTATTCAAGGAGTACTACAAAGAGGGAGTAAAGATGCGGTACGTGTGAGAAGGTTGCAAAACTTACTTAATTTTTTGAATAATGAGAAGTTACCAGAATCGGGAATTTTCGGACCTCTTACTGAGCAAGCAGTAAGAAGATATCAACAAAAAGAATTTAACACTATTTTAAAGCCGCAAGGACTCACTCGTCCTACAGGATTCTTTGGCGCATCAACGAGAGAGGTAATTAATCGGCGTGCATGTGAAAAAGGGTATTCACCTCGATAAAGATTTATGAATATTCTTTTTGATTTGAATCCTCTTGCGCAGGCAGTATGGCAAATATCACTCGCTTTTTTTGGTACTGCGATACTTGTCGCAGTGTGGCGCTATGTATTGAAGAGCCATGTCTACGGGGTATGGCAAAAGAGTGGTAATACTACGAGAACTTTACAATTGGTCTCTGAACGTATGCGAGGACTTTATACTAGCTTTAAATGGGTATTAAAAATAGCAACTTATTTTGGAATGCAATTTGGATTTATGTCATTTATTGCAACTGCAGCAGTATATTTATTTTCGCTTCCAGTGTTAGTGGGATCATTTATGTTTTCGTTATTGGCCTTTTCAATTTCTCTTTTCTCAGGATTTAATGCTTTAGAGTGGATTCAATCTCTTACTGGTAGTCAATTACTCGCAATCGCTATTCCCTTAACTTTTGTCACAGGCCTTTTTTCACTTATTGTCGCGCGTACGATTCGCTTATCTTCCTGTACTCGATTCATAAGAGAATACTCATTAGTTACTTTTGCGGTGAGTGGTACTATTGCAGGAATTAGCTGGTGGTGGTGGAGCAAAGATATTGCAGCATCGTGTTGGGCAATTGTGGCAATAGTAGTAGGAACATATGCATTGTATCTCACAATTACTGATCTCTTAAATCGTAAATGGGGAACGGATATTGTAGCTTCAGCTGCACTAATATTTGCTTTATTTCAAGCAGAATATTTGGCAGCAGCGATTATTGCGCTTATGACGGCAAGTGGAAAAGCATTAGAAGAATTTGGATTCCATCGTGCTACACGAGCGCTAAAAAAATTAATAGATCGCTCTCCTACGTTTGCGTGGCGTATTCATGAAGGTAAGGGAGATGAAAAAGTTCCTGTTGCTGAAATTAATAAAGATGATCTCGTTCGCATTCACCCAGGTGATATTATTCCCGTAGATGGTGTTGTTGAGAGTGGACAAGCAGAATGTGATACTTCTTCGGTTACAGGTGAGTCAGTGCCGATTCCAGTTAGAAAAGGATCTTTTGTACGAAGCGGTGAAATAATCTTAGCAGCTTCAGTGGTGATTCGTGCGACTGCAAAGGCAAATGAAAGCACATATGAAACAATAGTAAAAAGCGTACAAGATGCACAGCAGAAAAAAGCTCCTTTTATACATATGGCTGATCAAGCTGCGCAATGGTTCACCATTACTACCATACTGATGGCATTGAGTACATGGTTTTTGTCTGGTGATGAAACAAGAGTATTAGCGGTACTTGTTGTTGCCACACCCTGTCCTTTGTTGATCGCTGCGCCCATCGCAGTTTTGTCTGCTATAAATCGTGCAGCTCGGTCAGGAATTGTTGTGAAGAGCGGAGAAGCACTAGAATATATGGCGCGAGCACGGGCTATATTTTTTGATAAAACTGGAACATTGACTCGCGGTACTCCAGTAGTAACTGAGTTTTATAGTGTACATCACGTTGATGCAGCATATGTATGTGGGGTAATTGCCTCACTCACTGCACATTCCTCTCATGTGATATCTCGCGCAATCGCATCCATGTATCAAGGAGACCCTACTCAAGTGCATGACGTGAAAGAGATACCAGGAAGAGGAATTATGGGGTTGGTTCAAGAAAAAAAATGGTATGTTGGCAATGAAATTTTTTTACAAGAGCATGGAATAGTGATTCCATCTCATGAAAGAGATATGCTCAGGGGAGATGCTCTAACTGTACTTTTTGGATGTGAAAATTCTTTCATAGGATTTGTTCGTCTCCAAGATGTTGCTCGTCAGGAGTCAGAGGATGCTATATTGAAATTAACTAATCTTGGTCTACATCCCATTGCTATTCTCACTGGTGATAATGAAGTTCATGCGCATGCACTTGCACGAACGGTAGGAATCAAAGATGTCCGTGCCTCTCTTACCCCACAAGAGAAGCTTGAAATAATTACAAAGACCCGAAATGATGGAATTGTGGTGATGGTTGGTGATGGCATCAATGATGCTCCTGCCCTTGCTGCTGCAGACATAGGTATCTCTCTTTCTGGAGTGCGTGGTACTTCAATTTCTTCGGAGGCAGCAGATATTGTGCTTCTGCGAGATGATATTTCGCTTATCCCTGAACTGGTTGATATTAGTCGTCGTATGCGTAATGTGGCTTGGCAAAGCATAGGGATTGGCATGGGACTTTCATTTTGCGCAATGATCGCTGCAAGTTTAGGTTTTATATCTCCTATCGCAGGAGCATTTTTGCAAGAGGGTATCGATGTTGCAGTAATTATTAATGCATTACGTGCGTATCGGCGAGTTTAGAGTTGTCATATGTTTCTCAAGAGTTTAGTGTATACATATGGCCTTTTCACCTGATATAGCTGAAATAAAGTCACGGGTTGATATTGTCTCTTTGATTAATCGTCATACATCATTAAAAAAATTTGGCTCTATTTGGAAGGGAAAGTGCCCCTTTCATGCTGAAAAAACACCTTCTTTTATTGTATCACCTGAAAGAGGGACGTATCATTGCTTCGGCTGCGGGGAGCATGGGGACATATTTACCTTTATTCAAAAGGTAGAAGGTCTTGATTTTCGTGGTGCGCTAGAAAAATTGGCTGCAGAGACAGGGGTAGTACTGCATCGCTCTCCTTCTGAAAAACAAAAATTAACTGAAAAAGAAAGTCTACTTCATGCGCAAGAATTTGCCTCGCAATGGTTTGTCGAAAATTTACATAAAGGTGAAAATCTAGGAAAAGAATATGCATTGAAAAGAGGATTAACATTTGAAACATTAGCTCGATTTGGGGTGGGGTACGCCCCCCCTGAATGGACGGGATTAGTGTCTGCGGCACAAAAAAAAGGAATTTCACTAGACAGATTAAGGACACTTGGTCTTATCTCTCTTTCAGCGAAAAATCAGCAATATTATGATAGGTTTAGAAATAGACTGATGATTCCACTTCGCGATACATCGGGACATGTGATTGCGTTTACAGGACGTTGGTTGGGATCAGCAGATGCTGAAGAAGCAAAGTATGTGAATTCGCCAGAACATCTATTATTTCATAAAGGTTCATTTGTGTTTGGTACAGATGTCGCAAAAATCGCAATGCGACGCTCAGGAATAGCAGTTGTAGTCGAAGGGAATATTGATGTAATGAGTGCGCATCAGGCGGGGGCAGAAAATGTAGTGTGTATTTCAGGCACTGCGTGTACTGAAAATCACATAAAATTATTACAAAAGTATGCTACAAAAATTGTACTTTGTTTTGATCATGATGATGCTGGTATTAATGCAACTATGAGGGCAATACCATTATTTTGGGCGTCTGGTGTGGAACTCTTCATTGCCTCATGGTGGGGGAACGAGGCAAAAGATCCGGATGAACTTATTCGAAAAGATAAAGATAAATTTCTTCACTCAATAGAAAATCCTCAGCCGGTGATGGCATGGGTTTTTGAGATTTTGCAGCGACACTGCTCTATGGTTGATCCTATTGGAAAACAACAGTTTATCCAGCGGTCGATAAGAATATTACGAGTATGCCCTTCTCCGGTCGAAGTTGACTACTGGTTAAGTGAATTAGCAAGGATAACAAGGATAAACAGGAGTGCGGTACTTGCTGAATTTCAACAACAAAATGTTGCTACTTCTTCTCACTCTTTAAAAGACTCTTTTATTAAAAAATCTGATCCTTGGGAAAAACTCCTTGCATTAGCAATTATTCATTCACCCATTGCAGAAAAACTAAATGAAGTTTGGCCTGAATTACTAGTTGACGCTCCTCCCCATGCAGTTACTCTGTACGAAGAAATGCAAAAACGCTATAGTGGAAATGAGAATTCTTCTTTTATAGAGAAGGAAGCCTCATCTACAACTGAATCTGCATATGAACGCGCGTGGCTTTGGGGTCAGGCGCTAATCTCAGAAATGACACATGGTGAGACTACCGCGCTTACCGAAGCATCTCTCATATTAAATCGACTCTTACGAGCTCGCTATTCTGCTGAGGTTTCTCGGCTTGCAGATGCCTTGCGTCATGCTGAGCGTGAAGGGCGTGATGATGAAAAACAAAGAATTATGTCTGCGATTAAAAATTTACAAACACGCATTGCACAACTCCATTAACTTATGTCGAAAAATCTTGACAAAAAATCTAAAAAAATTCCTCGATCAATTGAAAAAGTTGTAAAGAAAAAAAAACTTAAGTCTCAGACAAAAAAACAAGCAAAAAAAACTTTCCAAAGTAAAAAGATCGTAGAAAAAAAACCTTACATTAAAAAACAAAAAAAACATCTTCCACGCGTCACAGAGATACCTCCAACACAAGATTCACACTCACAAAAGTTAATCAGAGAGACGTTGATTCGTCGGGGAAGATTACGCGGCTTTTTAACAGAAGGTGAACTTATGCGTACATATCCTTCAGTAGAGGATGATATTCCTGCTTATGAAGAAACACTTGATCAACTAGAAGAAAATGGAATTCAGATCATTGAAGAGGGAAGCATTCTGCAAGCTGAAATGCAACGGGGGGAATTATTGGAGAAAATAGGGTTCGGCATTGATAGGCGCAAATTTGATTTGGGAGATATTTATAGCGACTCAGTCCAAATGTATCTACGGGAAATTGGAAAAGTTCCTTTGCTTACCGCAGACGAAGAAATGCAATTAGCAAAAAGAAAAGAAAAAGGGGATCAGGTAGCAGCACAAAGACTTATTGAGGCAAATCTCAGATTGGTTGTTAATAATGCCAAAAAATTTTCTGGACGTTCACTCTCAATGCTTGATTTGATTCAAGAAGGAAATATCGGTCTCTTTCGTGCTGTGCAAAAGTTTGACTATCGTAAGGGTTTTAAATTTTCAACGTATGCCACATGGTGGATACGTCAAGCCATAACTCGTGCGCTTGCAGACCAATCACGCACCATTCGTATACCTGTGCATATGGTTGAGACTATAAATAAATTTTCACAAGTTCAGCGTCAGTTAATTCAAGATCTTGGACGAGAACCATTACCGGAAGAAGTTGCTGCTGAAATGAATGAACCAGTAGAGAAGATTCATCATATTATGAAAATTTCACAAGAAACATTTTCTCTTGAAATGGCGATTGGAGAAGATGATGAGGACTCAGTTCTTGGAGATTTTATTGAGGATGAAAAAACGGTCGCCCCCGATAAAGCCGCGGCGCTCGAGTTATTGCGCGAGCATGTGAGGAAAATTATTAATGAACTTTCCCCCCGAGAGCAAAAAATTCTCGAATTACGTTTTGGACTGACTGATGGAGTTGCGCACACCTTAGAGGAAGTTGGTCATGAATTTGGGGTTACTCGAGAAAGAATTCGTCAAATTGAAGCGAAAGCGCTCGAGCGTATCCAAGAACACCAAGATATGCAGAAGTTGATTGACTACTAATGTGAAAAAATTGACTACAAATATGAAAAAAAAAGTACCGTACGATCTGTTTACTCTTGGGGATACCACGATAGATTTGTTTTACCAAGTAGATGAAAAAAGTGAATATTGCAGTATAGATCAAAAATCGTGTGTGGTGTGTTTTAGTTTCGGAGATAAACTTCCAGTAAAATCCTTTGTTCGATCTATGGCGGGGAATAGTACTAATGTTGCGGTGAGCGCGTCACGATTAGGGCTCAACGTAGCATTCTGGACAGTCGTAGGAGAAGATGGAAATGGAAAAGAGATTGTGAATGGATTGAAAAATGAAGGAGTTTCCACACAATTTGTTACCTATGATAAAAAACATCCTACAAATGTTCATGTAGTCCTACACTACAAAGGTGATAGAACTATATTCGTGTACCATCAACCGTTTACATATCCAAAAATATCTCTTCCACAAACCTCTTGGGTATATTTTTCTTCAGCAGGGAAGGGCTTTGAAAAACATCACCCACAATTAATAAAGGAAATACGTCGTGTACATGCACGACTGGCGTTTAATCCAGGAACATATCAACTCTCATTAGGGTATAAGGTTCTACTTCCAATCCTTAAAGAGTGTGAGATTTTGTTTGTGAACAGAGAAGAAGCGGCGGGGATCTTAGGTGTTACTCCTTCATCCTCATACCGTGAATTGTTACAGGGACTCATTTCTTTAGGTCCTCGTCATGTAGTTATTACTGACGGACAGGCAGGTGCTGCTGCAACAGATGGGGTTGACTATTGGTTTATCGGACTCTTCGGCGGTGAGCGATTTGAAGCAACGGGAGCAGGCGATGCATTTGCTGCGGGGGTTCTTTCAGGCCTCATACAAGGAAACAGTTTTTTTGAAGCATTACGATGGGGACCTGTGAATTCATGGGGTGCTGTTTCAAAGATTGGTCCTCAAGCTGGATTATTCACCTTTGCACAATTACGTTCCCACTTGAAAAAAAATCCAAATTTTAAACCTACACGACTCTCATAAAATTATGCGGACTCCTTCACCCTTTTTCATGCTTCCTTTTGATCATCGCGCAGGATTTGCGGAGAAAATCCTAGGTTTTACTCTCGACACAATGTCATCTGCTGAAATTGCTGAGGTTTCTGAGTATAAAAAAATGGTATGGGAGTCTGCATTGAAGACTATCGCCTCAGGTGTTCCCAAAGACAATGTAGTGATACTAGTTGATGGACTTTTCGGTAAAGAAATAATAGAGAGTGCAAGAAAACATAATGTTACTTTCGCAACATGTATAGAAAAATCTGGTCAAGATTCTTTCTCATTTGATGCGGGAGAAAATTGGCGCGCACGACTTTATGAAGAAAATCCTGATATTGTGAAAACACTAGTACGCTGGCACCCTGACCATGTGGTGGGCGATAGAAAGCTTCAACTTGAATCTCTTAATGCCGTTTCTCAATGGTGTATTGAGCACGACAAAGCTTTCATGTTTGAGTTATTGATCCCTAATAGTGAAAAAAAAGATAATCTTTTTTTTGAAACAGAAATACGACCACAGTTAATGCAACGTGCAGTTGAAGAGTTTCATAATATGGGAATAGAGCCTCGCTATTGGAAAGTTGAAGGTATTGAAAGAAGAGAAGATCTAATCACTTTCTGCAATGCAATCAGGAAGGGGGGACGTAATGCAGAGGCAATAATCTTGGGAAGAAATGAGGGTATTCAAAAAGTAGAACAATGGCTTGCGGTCGCAAAAAATGTTGAAGGAGTCGCTGGCTTTGCAGTTGGAAGGACAGTATTTTTAGAGCCATTGCTCGCATTTCGATCAGGAAAAATATCTCGCGCATCAGCAATAAAGAAAATGACTGATGTTTTTTTACACTTCATAACTTATTGGCGTGCATAAATTGCGCTCGTAGAATTTTGAAAAATGAAATTAAATAATACTCTTGAGTAGATTATGAGGGATGAATAATATCGACTGCAGATCCATCTGCGATTATCTTTCCATCCCTGAGAACAATTGCTCTTTTTGCTCTTCGTGCATACTCTGGTTCATGAGTTACCATCACAATGGTCTGTCCATGCATATGAAGATCTTCAAATGTTCTGATAACTTGTTCGGACATTTCAGAATCTAAACTTGCTGTGGGTTCATCGGCATAGAGAATTTTAGGACTATGTGCGATTGATCGTGCTATACTCGCTCTTTGTTGTTGCCCCCCAGATAACTCACTCGGTAAATTTTTTTCTTTTCCCTTTAAACCCACACGCGCAAGAGCGATATATGACATTTCTTGTGCTTGTGAAAAAGACTTACCTTGCATGAGGAGAGGCACCATAACATTTTCAAGTGCACATAAGTCAGGTATAAGGGCATAATCTTGAAATACAAAACCTAAATTCCAAAGCCTAAAATCAGTTCTTTCAGACGAATTCATTTTTTCTGTGTCATGTCCTGCAAGCACTATTTTTCCTTTTGTTGGATGGTCAAGCAATCCTAATTGGTATAAAAGAGTTGATTTACCAGAGCCAGAAGGGCCAATAATCGTTAAAAATTCACCTTCATTAATTTTCAGAGTAAGATTATGAAGCACGGTAAATGTTTGTCCTGCTGAGTAATACTCCTTAGTGAGAGAGGTGACTTCAATTATTGGTTTCATATATAATGAGTTAACTTCGGCCAAGTATAGCGTTTAATGTATTTTCCGAAGCTATTTTACGTGCCGGCCAATATCCCGCAAGAGCACTGGTAAGACATATTATAGTCGCTCGTAAAGTAATTCCATTTGCATCGGTGGCTAAGATTCCATCAGTAAAAGGAAAATCAAATGGATGTACATCGAAGTATGGCTTTATCCAAAGACCTATAATTAGTGCGCCGATACTTGAACCAATAACTGCGTAGAATACTGCTTGCAGTATATAAGAAAACTCAATTGCATATGCAGACACACCAGTCGCCTTCAAAATTCCAATAAATTTTCTTCGTGTTACCACATTTACAAAGGTTACGATAAACATTGTAATGGTTGCTACGAGAAGACCAATTGCACCTACCATTTGTCCAAGACCGGTAAACGTTGCTGAAACCTCCTTTAAGGCTTGAGGAATTGCCGCTTCCCAATCTTGGATTATTCCTGCGCCTGGAACCTCCTCATTAAGTATACGGGCAGCGGTTGGTGCGTGTATTGATTGAGGTAGACGTATTGCTATTTCTCCCGCATTAATATTTTCTCTTCCTGAGAGGTTAAGAAGATCCCTGTCAAGTACATACGCACGTGCACTTATCTGATCTACTTTTGATTTTACAATTCCTATAACAGTAAATTCTCTTGCACGTTCACTATCAAGCTCTACTTTTACTTTTGCTCCAGGAACGATACTATCTTCTAAAAGACGTTGCCCTGCATTAGCAAAACTGTTGTATCTTTTTAAAAGATCCGCACCAATCACAATTCCACCCGAATCACTTGGTAGTAGCCATCGACCCTCAACAATAAGTTTGGAAATACCTGAAAGTGCATCTTCTCTAAGTGGGTCTATACCTATCACACCATTGTTTGACACTTTGTTGAGAGAAACTCCTGAAGGAAGCAAGTCGCGATAATTATCAATAATTGATGCTCTCTCCAGATATCGTACTGAGTATGCATGCGGCGAAAGATTTTCAATCGCATTAATAAGTTGAGAAGTATTCTGTATTCTTGTTCTATCAGCAAGGGGAGTTATGAGTATATCACCAGAATATTGTTCTCGAAATTGCTTATTTCCTCCCTCAACAATACCAACAAGAATGCCTTGCACGACTACGAGATTAAGTATAGTGACAATTTGTATGGTAATTACCATTCCTGCTGTTGCTTTATTAGACCGAAGAAGGGATCGTGTCGCGAGAAAGAATCCGACACGTGCAGATTCTTTAATTTTTGAGTAGATAAAAAATAGTTTTTTTAAATACATGCTGGTACACTATCGTAAATAGAGCAACTAGTAAATGTGATATGATTGATGTATGCGTATTATTTCTTGGAACGTAAACGGAATTCGTGCACTTATAAAAAAGGGGTTGGCACACATCATAGAGCAAGAAAAGCCTGATCTTTTTTGTATACAGGAAACGAAAGCACATCCAAACCAAGTTGAATTACCTCATCCACTAAATAAGTGGAATAATGTATGGGCCTCCGCGGAAAAAGCGGGGTATAGTGGAGTAGCAATTTTTTCACCACACAATTTCGAGATGCACTCTGGCTGTGGTATTTCTCGATTCGACTCTGAAGGAAGGGTTACCAAGGCAAAAAAAGGAAATTTAGTAATCTATAATTGTTATTTTCCAAATGGAGGGCAGGGCTCACATAGAGTTGCATTTAAATTAGATTTTTATAATGTAATCCAAGATATTGCATATAAAGACTTGCTACAGGGCAATGAGGTAATTGTCATCGGAGATTTCAATACTGCTCCGTATCCCATTGATTTAGCACGCCCAGAGGAAAATAAATCAACATCTGGATTTCTACCAGAAGAAAGAGCTGAGGTATACCGTTGGTATGAGAATGGTTGGATTGATGCCTTTCGTTTTTTTCACAAAGAGGTCCCAGAAAAATATACTTGGTGGGACTTAAAAACACGCGCGCGAGAAAGAAATATTGGCTGGCGCATTGACTATCCCTTGGTATCACCCTCCTTAAAAAAGAAACTCCATGCGTGTGAAATCCGCGCCGACATTATGGGGTCTGATCACGCACCTGTCGTTCTCGATTTAGTTGATGCACTGTGATATACTTAAATAACTTATTCACACTTTATCATGTATGACTGTTCATGAACTTCTCTTGAAGCGTTTTGCCACTAAAAAATTTGACCCATCAAAAAAAATTTATGAAGAAGACCTCAAGTATATTTTAGAAGCAGCACGGCTATCTGCTTCATCTGCAAATACTCAACCTTGGCGTATATTAGTAGTGAAAAATCAAGAAGTAAAAAATAAGTTATTACCAATCAGCTATAACCAATCTCAAGTGGTTGATGCGCCAGTGGTGCTTGTTATCGCAATTGTCAAAGATCCAATGATTCGCATCCAAAAAACTGCAGCAATTATTGCAGCGTCTTCGGGACAAACGAGTGCGGATGCATATGTACAGATGGTAAAAGGGTGGATACCCAGTGATGAGCGATCAAAGCTTGAGTGGCTTCAAAGACAGGTATATTTAGCATTGCAGGCAATGATGCTTGCGGCGATTGAAAAGGGAATTGATTCCTGTCCGATGGAAGGTTTTAATTCGACAGAATATGCTCATGTTCTTAATTTGAAAGATGAGGTGCCCACCGTGGTGCTTCCTCTTGGATATTCGTTGACGCAAGGTTTTCTGAAAGTGCGAGTACCCATAGAAGATATTGTTTTAGAAATAAACTAAAACATGAGTGAAATTCGCATCGGGGTGATTAATGGCGGTGGCGATGCTCCGGGATTAAATGCTGCAATATCTGCATTAGTCCGCGCGGGGACAGGAAAATTTACTGCAATAGGCTTTAGAGATGGTTTTGAGGGGATGTGTAATGGAGGAGATACTATTCCTTTGAATGTGCAAACAGTACATGGAATTATGCAACATGGTGGAACTATTTTAGGAACAAGAAGTAGTGGTCCCTTTAGTGCAAAAATTGCGAATGGTGAAGTTCGAGAGATTGAGCAATCGTTAATTGAAGATTGTCTGAAAACTTCACAGGAGCTCGGTCTTGAAGGACTTGTAGTACTAGGTGGTGATGGGACTTTTATGGTTGCAGAGCAATTTGCGCGAGCAGGACTTCCATTTATTGGTCTTCCCAAAACTATTGATAATGATTTAGCTGAAACAGACAAGACATTTGGCTTTGAAACCGCTGTTGAATATGTGAAAGATGCTCTTGATAGGTTACGTGATACTATGACTGCACATCGTCGTGTTATGATAGTTGAGGTGATGGGGAGGTCAGCCGGTTTCATTGCGTTACATGGAGGAGTTGCTGGAGGTGCCGATATGATTTTATTACCGGAGATACCATTTTCATGGTCGAGTGTAATGAAGGCGGCTGTAGGGGATTCGCCTGAAAGACGAAGACCTTATTTAATTGTAGTTGCCGAGGGGGCATTTCCTCAGGGAGAAGAAATTCTGTATCGCACAAAAACTCATGGGGATACTGGAGAATGGCGAAGGGGAGGGATTGCACAAAATATTGCTGACAGATTACAAGAAAAGTTTCCTTCTCTTGAAGCGCGCGCAGTAGTTTTAGGTCATGTACAAAGAGGTGGTTCGCCTATAGCAAGTGATCGCATTTTGGCAATCCAATTGGGGGTTATGGCAGCTCATCTTGTTACTGAGAAGGCGTGGGGATATTTTCCAGCGGTGAGAGAAGGAAAAATTATTGCAATTCCAGTTGCACACGCATTGCATGATCCTAAGAAAGTACATCCTCAGCACTCTCTATTGCAATCAGCTCGTGCATGTGGTGTATTATTTGGAGATGAATAAAAAGCAAGTAGCTAGGCTACTTGCTTTTGAGTAATGGGGGTTCATGGAAAATAAATATGTCTTTGGAAATTCTTACGAGACCTTCAGGGGGAGGGTATTCATAGTGGGGAATTAGTTTACATATTGCTATTTCCACATGTGGCATGAGGGGTTTTGGTAGATTCTCCAATGAGAACCAGCCGTCTTCACTTGCTTTCTGTGGCTCAAGAATGCGGGGAGAGCCTTCCCATTGCACAGTAATATACTGAGCAAACGCATATTGAAAAGCGTTTAAATAGTTGTTGCAGTACACAACTAACGATCCAGTTAGATGTGACTCATTAACTAAAACTCCAGTCTCTTCTTGAAGCTCGCGGAGTGCAGCCTTGGGGAGCGATTCTCCTTCTTCAACTGTTCCACCAGGGAGAGCCCAAAATTTATCCCACTCTCCACCTATCCTTTTATGAAGGTAGATTGATCTTCGGGCTACATCCCAAAGAACAACACCTGCCACCATAAAACGTGGCTTTATGTTGTCAAGAAAGTGATTTCTAGCCTCCATTTTACCTCCTTTATATTTAATTATTTATAAATTTATACAATAAAAACAGTTTTTGTCAACTATTTTCTTGCCTCTAAATTTTATTGATTATCATGAACAAACTTTATTAAGACTTTTTTAGTATAGGGCAAGCTTTCCCTTCACCACATGAAGGGGTAACTTGCGGACGTGGTATTAGATTTTTATTTAATAAATAAGCATAAATGTGACAACCTGCACAATAACCTACAGAAGTCTCGAGCCACATAAAAATCAAGCAAGTGCCACACACCAACATTGGTATTACTCCACGAATCTCAAAACCGAAAATTAGAACCCAAGCGATTGTGGCAAGTACAAGCCCAATTGTCCATGCAAACCGTTTTGGAGTTGCCGCTACCCATTGGGGCCGGTCATGAGCAACAAAAAGTTCTGCAATGCGACTAATTGGGCTTGCATGTGGGCCAAACATCACTTTTAATAGAAAATCAATCCAAAAAAATGGGATAATAACTGCAGCCCATGTAAAATTTTTTATCAGTACCGCATGTGCAAACGCGACTCCTCCCAGAAGAAACATTATTCCAGCACCGGCACGAACTATATTTTCGTTCATTACTCCGTAAGGAGCAGCAGTACCATTAATCTGAAGCTCAGGAATAACTGTTCCGTAGCGTGGGGAAAGAAACCATGAAAACATAAGACCATTTTAAGTAGCAAGTTTTATTTGTCAAAAAATCTAAATTTTATGATTTTTACTTAATAAGTGCGAAATTAATTTCTTTTTCTTAATTTACTACAAATGGAACTTAGATAACAATAGGTTTGGTAAAGTTTCTTATGAAAAAAATATTGCATGATTTTCTTTAAAGAGTGTAGTAAAAACAGAGTGACATACCGTTAAAGCTGGAATCTCTTCAAAATCGAGAAAGCGTAAGTACGTACTACATTTATCATGAGTTTATTCATTTTTTTATTTAATTTCTAGGTCATTATCCATTTTTCATTTTGGAAGCATTCCATAATTAAAAATAATATGGAGGGTTGGGATTTTTATATTGAACTTAATTAATATGATTTAAAAAATAAAAACTTACATCGTCTTTTCTCCAAATAAATTCAGCATTGTTATCACTAGTATATGTTGATATTAAGAAATAGTGGGCTCAAATTTCAGCTTATAATAGTCGTGATCTTTTAGTCACTCAATTTATTTTATTAAGTGAATGTTTTTTATTTTATTCGCTATTTAGATGAACTAGATCTTTTTAAAAGCTAGAGTGGTTGTTTCAATTCCTTTATCAAAGGCTAGAGTATACCATTCGTTTTTCTTCTAGAGCGAACATCTATGCGACAAAATATAATAAATAACAATAAAGTATTTTTCTAAAGATTAAAGTTGCACGTAAAAAACTCTATGTACCATTAATCTTTCTCTGATGTTGTTAAAAGGAAAAGGAGTAAGCATGATTTTCGGTACTTAAAATATTTGTGAAGTTTATTTTAATTTTGGTTAATCTTAGTTTCAATTATTTTCCTATAAAAAAATTTTGTAGTATATTAAAGAAATGATACATCATTACACTGCAATGTGGACTCCACGTACTCGTCTCCATTTGCGTGAAATTTGGCATTGGATAAATAAAGAGCAATCATCATTACGCTCTGAATATATATATGATAGTAATTATGATTATATATTGATTCATTTCACTACTGGTGTTCAATTATTTTGGTTTGACGATGGTTTTGCTCTTTTAAAGATAGTTTCTGATGATACAAAATGGGCGCATACAGTTTTACACGATGGAAGAGCGTGGTATGAGCGAGTGGTAGGGGCGCTCTTTTCACAACACGGCGCTCCAATACCAAGTACACTGCTTCAGGAAAAAGTGGAGTTTCATTTACTTAGTATGGGTATACCAGAAACCACCTCACTAGAGTATAGCCAAGAACAATCACGCATACTTGGATGCCAACTGCGAGAGGGTGAAAATACGGAGTCGGGATATATAGTCCATGCCGATACATGGACGTTCATTTCTCCTACATTTGATGAAAGCACATATGATTCGGTTGCAACATTAATTCAATTTAGTGGACATGTTGCGCATACACTAGGAGCATATTTGCGTACTCACAGGAGATTGTGGGATGAAATTACCACATGGCGAGAAAGTAGAGAGTTACGATTAAATGAGCTACCTTTAATGAGAGATCGTTTAATGACGCTACACCGTGATGTTAACTTTGTATCCTCCCGGTTACATCAAATTGGACCTTTCGTAGAAGCACGTAAAAAATATGCGCAAGAGTCGCAAGTTGATTATATACTTCGTAATCTAAAATTAGAAAATAGTGAGGAACATATTCGTACCGTGCATTATGTATCACAATTATGGTTGATGACTAAAGAATATATTGACTCAACGGTAAATTTAGTGAACTTGTTATACCAAGAAAATGTGCAAAAAGAATTAAATAGTCTCCAAATTGTATTTATGGTTGCAACTGTTGCTTCTGTGTTATCACTAGGATCTATCGCAGGTTCTGAAACAATAGTTTTAAATACTTTCGGTGAGGAAACTGCGAAATTAATCACCACTGCCTTTACCCTACAAGATCTTATTCGATTTGGTGTATGGGCTATTTCAATTGCAGGAGTTGTATATATTTCTCTTCATATACTATTCAACAATATTAAAAAATTTAAAATTGGCGTGGGAAATGTAATTTCAAAAATAAAGACTGAGTGATATCTTTTTATATGTAATTAGAATTATTTTAGATTTAAATTTTAAAAAAATAAATCTCATTGAGAGATTTATTTTGATTTTTTTGATATTTCCTCTTTCTCGAGTGATTCATTTTCTTTACGAATGATATCCCTAATTATATCTTGAGATAAGATAGAAATCTTTTTTGTTTCTTGTTGGATTTGGATTTTTGTAATCTCATCAAGAATCCCTAATTGTTTTTTTTCCATAAAATTTAACTTTTATTATTAATACATGGTCCATTTAAACCTCCAGCTAAAGTATTTAAGCACTCTTCAATTTTTTTTGTCAAGCCGATTTTATTGAGCATATTTGGCACCTGCACAAAATCAATCTGGCGTATTGATGGTTTAGAAGAAATCTTTTTGCCACTTGGAGAGAGTAATTTTAATTCGAAGGGCTGTATGGCATTACCTGGAGGCATGACCACTACCGGTGTTTTATTTACAAGACCTCTTCTCTCTTTCTTTACATACCCCCCAATAGCACCATAGGGATGAGCTTTATTTCCGGTCCAAGCTTTCACTTGAATACGA
>Ga0272446_1002485_pt1 | contig 25004 bp, 16 predicted proteins | sample YNPCB0061_FD_194587 | JGI IMG/M metagenome (GOLD analysis project Ga0272446, IMG submission 194587) | Hot spring microbial mat communities from Yellowstone National Park, WY, United States - YNP-CB-006-1 | ecosystem: Environmental > Aquatic > Thermal springs > Hot (42-90C) > Sediment | place...
ATGGTCGCGCTCACCGTCCAGATCGGCGAAGCGCCTGTGCCAAAATATTACGCCCAAGTCGTAGCCTCGAACATCGGCTGGGATTTGGCCGTGCTCCAGATCACCGCCACGCTGGATAACCGCCCCGTAGACCGTGCGACGCTGGCCTTGCCTTTCGTCACGCTCGGCAATTCTGAAGAAGTTGACCTCGATGCCACTATTCAGGTGGCGGGCTACGCCCCCGTCGACCGGGCTATTTCGGCCAATACCACCGCCCAGATCGTGCGGGGGACGGTCAGCGGCTTCACGGCGGAATCCCGCGTGGGGGATCGGGCGTGGATCAAGACGCGGGCGCTGTTGCCCGGCAGCATGACGGGCGGCGGGGCTTACAATGTGCGCGGCAACCTGATCGGCATCCCGACGGTGGAACCCCCCATTAGCGGGATCGGCGGGGCCGTGACGGAAAATTGCCGCCGAATCCAAGACTCGAACGGGGATGGCCGCGTCGATGAGCGCGATGTCTGCGTGCCGACGGCGGGCCTGATCAACGCCATTCGGCCGTCTCGCCTCGCACGGGGGCTGATCCTCGCGGCGCGGCTGAACATCACGCCCTTCACCCAGCGCACCGAGACGGCGATCAGCGCACCGGCCCAGCCGCCTAGCCCAAGCGTGCTGCCGGGCCGCCCACAGTTTACGCGGCTGATCTTTTCGCCGGGGGTGGACTTGGCGGGCAACCCGACCACCATCATCACCCGCGCCCCGACGGGCATTTCCCGCCTGTATCTGTTCTTCGACTACGCCAACATGACGGACGGCATTATCTATGAATTGCGGGTGCTGCGCGATGGCGTGTTAGACCCCACCTTCAGCCTCGCGCCCGCAACGTGGAGTGGCGGCCCGCGTGGGTTGTGGTACATCGGGAGCGCCGCGCAGATTTGGCCGAACGGCAATTACGAATTTGTCTTGTTCATTGAAGGGGTGCGCGTAGCGACGGCCAGCATCACCGTTGGCGGCCCGGCCCTCACCGATCCGGAGTTCTCTAACGTGCTGTTCGGCGTGCTAGATGTCAACCTCCAACTGACCAACACAGGCAACATCCTGCCTGTGGCGAACGTCATCAATGCGGAGTTCGTCTACAACAACATGACCTCAGACTTGCAATGGCGGCAGGTCTGGTATTACGAAGACCTTCGCATCTCGGAATCAACGGAGGCATGGGCGGGGGCGGCTAACGGGAAGTTTGCCATCAACGCCAGCGCCCCGCCGGATCGCCCGCTCCAGCCGGGCCGCTACCGTCTGGAGTTGTATATTAACGAGCGGCTCTCCGCCACGTCGGATTTTGTCATGGCGGGCGGGCAAGTCGCCACAGGGGCTGAAATCTTCACTAATTTGACCTTCGCCAGCCAGTTGAACAACGGACGGCCCGGCGGCATCATCGGCCAGACCTTCCCCAATACCATCACCGACCTGTACGCGATCTTCGATTGGCGCGATCTGGCGCCCGGCACGCCCTTCACGTGGCGTTGGACGGTGGACGGCGGCCCGCTCTTCGAGGTTACGCAGGCGTGGGACAACGCCAGCACCGGATCGGGGGCGTGGTTGCATCTGAAGCCCGCCGGCGTGCTGCCAGAAGGCAGCTACCGGATCGACCTGCTGGTGGCGGGGGCGGTCAAGGCGACGGCGACAGCGCGGGTGGGCATCGGCCAGTTGCCCGTAACGCTATTCGCGGGGGGCGAAGGGGTTCAAATTCAGGGCCGCGTGCTCAACGCCGAGACGAAGGCGGGGATTCCCGGCGTGGCGGTCATTTTGCTTAAGCCGGAATTTGATGTGCGAGACTTCACATGGCAGATGAGTGAGGTCTTCGATGTGGCCTACACGGATAGCGACGGGCGGTTTGCGTTAGCGAAGGCTGTCCCCCGCGATGAGACGTACAGCGCGATCATCATTGCGAGCGGGTATCTGCCCGTCTCTACGGATGGTCTGAAGATCGGTAAGGACGAGGAAGGCCCGGTTGAGTTCACGGTAGAACTCAACCGGGATTAGGGGGAAAAACTAGCGGAGGGCTTCGACCATCGTGGTCACGTTGTAGCGGATCATGCCGATGTAGGTATCGCCGGGCGTGCCGGGCTTGTCCAGCGCATCGGTGATCAGCGGCGGGGCCAACTTAACGCCCGCCTCCCGCGCAATTTGCTCCATCAGGCGGGTGTTGCTGACGTTTTCAGGGAAGATGGCGACCACACCCGATTCCTTGATCTCTTTGACGAGTTCGGCCAGTTGGCCAGCCGCAGGGTCGGCCATATCGGTCGTCGTGCCGAGCGCCGTCCCAACGACCTTGAAGCCGTAACGTTCGGCGAAGTAGCTGAAGGTGTTGTGCGCGGTCACCAGCAGGCGGCGTTCCGCCGGAATCTTGGCCACTTCGCTCACCACAAACTTATCGAGTTCATCCAGTTGCTTGAGGTAGGCGGCGGCGTTGGCCCGATAGGTATCGGCATTAGGCGCGTCGGCGCGGATCAGGGCATCCCGGATGTTGGTCACCATCTGGCGGGCGTTCTTCACGTCGTGCCAGACGTGCGGGTCGAACATGCCATGCTCGTGATCGGCGTGTTCTTCGCCGTGTTCTTCTTTTTCCAGCAACCCGATCACGGCCAACCGGACGGGCTTGCCATCCGTCACGAAGCGGCGGGAGATGGTCATCTCTTCAAGGTTGACTTCGACCACTTCGCCGGAGGCGGGGTCGGTCACGTAGGCCATTTGGTGGGCCACCGCGAGGCCCGGACGCGGGACGCGGGTGCGGAACACGAACGGCGTCACCACTTCGAGGCTGGCCTCAATCGTGCCGGTCATGGCATCGATGCGGTGAATCTTGCCATCCGTCGTCACCGTAACGATCTTCGTGCCCGTTTCGGCATCGAGTTGGAAGCCCGGATAACGCATCGGCAGTTCAATCGGGGTGAGCGTGCCCGCGGCGGGGTCAACGCGCACTATGCCCTGTGGCCCAAAGTTCCCAATGAAGTACGGCTGCTTCTCATGAGCAACCAGCGTGCCCACCCGCACGTTATCGGGCGTGCCCGCCGGGTACTTCAGCGACTTGGCCGTGTACGTCTCGCCGGTCTTTTCCAGCACGAGCACACGGTCAGCGCAGCCAAAGGCGATGAAATTCCCCGTAGAGGCCTCTCCGTGCAGGCCGGGGCACTCTGGGAAGCTCGCAAGGGTCTTGCCCGTCATATCGACCAGATCGACGCCGATGGGCAAGGCATCCGTGCTGTCGGCTTTGGGCAGGCTGATGATGGCCTTATCCCCAAGCGGGATCGCTACGCCGTGATGCGGACGAACGGCCTTAATCGTGATCTTCTCGGTTTCCGGCAGGCGCAGGTTCCGTTCGGTCAGGATGACCGCCGTGCCCGAACCGTCGTTGAAGATGGCGATCTGCCCATCGTGGGCAACGAAGTGGATCGGGGTCGACCCTTCCAACTTGAAATCGGTCAGTTTGGGGTCGTTCTTGTAGAAGTGCATGTGGTCGCCGTGATCTTCGATCACGATGCCGCTATCCACGGCGGTGATGACGTTGGCGTTGGTCTGAATCTTCACCCCGAAGCGCCCGCTGGGGCTGGTGTAAACGTAGGTCGGGCTGCCGACGTCGTAACGTGCGGCGACCTTGCCCGTCCCCAAGTCGATCAGGCTGACCGGGCGGGTTTCGTGATCGGCCACCAACAGACGCAGCATGATGTCGGGGGCAAGGGGCGCAACGTTCGCCGTCGCAACCACCCGCGCCGCCTTCGATCCGGAGGCCACATAGAGCTTTTCCAGCCACGTCTCGAGGCCGAGACCGTTTTCAATGATCAGGGCGGCTTCGGCGAGGGCGATACTATCGCTTGGGGCGGGTTCAAACGTGTGGGAATCGCCACCGGCGGGAACAAGGGTCTTCAGGTCGACCTTATCGCCCGCCACGTTTTTGACCAGATCGGCCAGAATGCTGGTTGTCGCCACGACTTTTAGCCGGTTGGTTTGGGCCGTCGCTGGGATCGGGGCGAAAGCCGCCACGATCAGGGCCACCACCAAAGCCATCAGGGCAGTGCGCCGCGTAAGGAATACACGCATGGGTAAACGTTCCTCATCTTGATTAAGCGGACGTTAATTGATACAGAGTATCAATCTCCGGAGATGATACAACATATCAATGCGTTGTCAAGCGCAGCTTTGCCACAACCACCGCCCGCATCGGACAAGTGCGATAAGTGGTGTATAATCCCCCCCGCAGGGTAAACTTCCCGCCCTACAAGCACATTCTCAATCCTGAAACTGAGGCTTTGCGCCCCCATGCGCGTAATCACCAACGAACACCGAATTAAACGTGGCCGCCGAGCAGGGACGATCCTGTTCTTCGTTAGCCTTTTGGTGCTGACGGGCGGCCTGCTCTTCACGAACCTGCTGGTACTGGATACCTCGCTGATGCTTTTCGTGCCGTGCATCATCATGCCGGTTGGCCTTGTGACGACGCTCGCCTCCGTGCGGCTGACCAACCGATGGGTACGCACGCCCCGTCCTGAAGTCGTCCTCACAGAGGGGCTGGTCGGCATCGATAAGCGGAGCACCCTACTCAATTACATGCCCCTCGCCGACCACGTCCTGATCACGCCGTATGGCGTCTACACCCTAACCACGCGCTTCCAAACGGGCAGCTTCAAGGTCGAGGGCGACGTATGGACGGATTACAAGGCGCGTGGCCCCTTGGGGCCGCTGTTCTTGTTCTTGCGCCAAGAGAACATCGGTAAGCCGTTTGAGGAAGCCGAACAGACGGCGGCGAAAGTCCAAGCGGCCATCGATGCCGCCTTGCCGGATTCGGCCATCCCCGTCGAGCCAATCGTGGTCTTCCTGAATGACCGGGCCACATTGGAACTGTACGGCCCAACGATTCCGGTGGTATATGCCAGCAGCAAGAAGCCCTCGCTGAAGGGCGTTTTGCGCGAAGACCGGAAGGCCAAGACGAAAAAGCCCGCCCCGAAGGGCAAAGGCGAGGCCAGCCCCGAAGACGAAGATGATTTCGAGCCGCTGACAGACTACGAAATTCAGACCGTTGAAGAGACGATCATGGCCGCGCTGACCCCCGCCGAAAAGGCCATCCTCGAAGACGTGGAGGTAAGTACCTGAGCACCCACCGCACCCTCCCCGTCCTGATCCTGATCCTGCTGCTGGCGGCGGGGCTGCGGCTGATCGGGTCAGGGCGGTTGCCGCTGCGTGGCGATGAGGCATTCGCCATCCGGTACTGGGCCGCCGACCCTGCCGAGACGCTCCAACCGGGCGGGTTGGCAAGCCGCGAGCCGCATCCCTACGGCACGTTTCTGGCCTTTTGGGCGTGGCGCTCCCTGATGGGCGATTCCGAAGTGGCCATGCGTGCCCTCCCCGCACTGATCAACCTGATCGGGGCGGCGGCGTGCTACGGGATCGCCCGCCGCCTGACGGGGCGGGCTGCCGCTGGCCTCGTCGCGGCGCTCCTGTGGGCGCTCAACCCCAACCTGATCTGGCACAGCGGCGATGCCCGCAACTACGCCCTGTGGGCGGGCCTATCGGCGTTGAGCCTGTACGCCCTGATCCGTGCGGCGGAACGGCCCGCCCCCGCACAATGGGCGCTGTACGGCCTGACTCTCATCCTCAGCCTATATGTGTTCTTCCTAGAGGCATTCATGATCGTCGTTGGCGGGCTGTATGTGCTGATCACGGCGCGGCGGGCGCTGCGCGGCTGGCTGATGACACTAATCGTGTGTGCACCCTTCCTAATCCCGTTAGGCGTTCAGGCGGCAGCGTTGGCCGGAAGTGGCTACACCGGCACGTTGGCCCCTGCCGATCTGGGCGCGATTCCGGGATTTTTCGGGGTGCTGCTGTTCGGGGAACTGTCTGGGGTGCGGGCGGCGGGCCTGATCATAATCGTTGTGGCACTGGTGGCGGTGTGGCGGCATGGCGATCAGCGGGCAGCGCTTCTGGCCGGATTGAGCATTGTGCCCATCGGGGCACTGTATGCCTTCGGCACGCGCCTGAACGTCTTCGATCCGCGCTACGTGATCGCCCTGACGCCGAGCCTGTGCGCCGTGCTCGCGGCGGCCCTAACGCCCCTCGCCCTGAGGGAGAGGGGAAATGGGGTGAGGGTCAGGCTCGCCGCCCTGATTGGGATTGTGGCGCTGTGTGCGGGCAGCCTCGCGGCCTACTGGAACCCATCTTACACCAAATCGCCGGATTGGTTCGCGTTGCGGGCGGCCCTCGCTGGCACGTCCACCGCCGATACGGTCATCATCCCGCCTGCCGATGCCTCCGGCGCGATTGATCCGGCTTACGGCTACTACTATCGGGGGCCGGGCCGTTTGCTGGTCTTGCCGTACCCCGCCGCCGATCCCGATCAGTTCGTAGCGGAGGCGCTTGCGCGGGGGGCGGTGTACGCCCTGCAGCCCGATCCTACTGTGCGGGCGGCCCTTGAAGCCCATGGCCACCTCACCCAGCAACGCTCGGCGGGGCGGTTTGGCGTGGTGACGGTTTACACAGCGGGCGAGAACTAGCGCGGGCTGTTCAGCAACCGCCGAATCTTCAGGGCGAGGTTGACGGCGAGGCGCGTTTCGGGGTTTTCGAGGTCGAAGCCGCCGATCTGCGCGATGCGCTCCATGCGGTAGAGGAGCGTGTTGCGGTGGACGTGTAGGCGGTTCGCCGTCTGGCTGAGGTTGCCGTGTTCTTCAAAGAACGTCTCTAAGGTCAAGATAAATTCGTTGTTGCTGGGGGAGTTATCGGCCAATTCGCCCAACGTCTCGCGGAAGAAGTTCCGCATCTCCGGCGACTCCATCAGCAGCGACAGCAGGCGGTACACGCCTAGATCGGCGAAGTACAGGGGTTGGTACACCCGCCACTGATGGGCGATCCGTTGGGCGGCAAGCGCCTCTTGGAAGCTGTTGCGCCAGTCGGCTAAGCCCGTTACGGGCCGCCCCACCCCGATCACCAACTCTTGATTGGGGAATTGTGAACGACACCGAGCGATCACGGCCTCTGCCAGTTGGCGGACGTTGCGGGGAATCGTCTTGCGGGCGTTGGCGGATGTCGCGCTGGGGTCAGCGGCACAGAAGACGACTACATTTCCGTCCATAAGTTGCACTAATGCGTCGGCCCCCAACACCCCGACTTGTTCATTGAAGTTCGTCTCCAAGCGCCGATCCGACGGGCTGCTATCGCTCGCCCAACGGGCACATAAGGCCGCGTAGGGCCGCCCGTTGGGCTGGTGGCCGAGCCGCACCATCTGCCGCATGGCCTGATCCATCGGGATGCTGCCCAGCATCAAGCGTTCCAAGACGCCGCCTTCAACCCGTTTTTGCGCCTCCCGTACAGCCTTTTCCTTCGCCATCTCAAGGGCAGAGACCGCCGCCCCATGCCGAGCAAACTGAATATCCAGCGCGTCTGGCGCGGCATCGGTCTGGGCGATCAGCAGGGAGAAGAAGCCGCGCCCCATGCGGTTGGCCACGATGGGCAGCACCACCCGCTGTAAGCCAAATTCGGGCATCTCGATAAGGGCCGGATCGGGGGTGGATTGGGCGACCTCGACGCGGTTGCGGAAGTGCGGCGGGAGGGGGCCTTCTCCGGCGAGCGCCACCTCGATGGCAGGCCAATTGCCGCTTTCGCTCAGTGGCCCCGCAAGGGCAATCACCTCAAAGCGCTTATCCTGAACGACGACGGTGCGTCCGGTCAGGTCGGCAAGGGCCGCGACAAGCGCCTGCATCCCCCGATTTTCGGTGCTGAGTTGAAGCAGCTGCTCATTGATCTGGCGTCCGCGCTCTTCAGCAGAAGGCAGCGGCCCCATCAGGACCCGCACCACATCGCGCTCGATCTGGCGTAGGACAGACCCGGTAGGCAAATTCAACAATGGGATTCCCATCTCCGCGGCGATTCGGCGGGCAGCAGGATCAATAGTGCCGATCACGCCGATGGCGGCCACTTCCATCTGCGCGAGGTCGCTGATCAACGCTGAGAGGGTGAGTTTATCGCTCAGCAGGGCCAAGGCCTCCGTAGAGAGCAGGACGAATTCGCGCCCTTCTAAGGCAGGAAAGGCAGGCGGGCGCGTCTGTAAGACCGATGTCCACGTCACGGCCCGATTGAGGTTGCCGCGCCCGGCCACAATCGCCGTCCCGACTGGCAGGGCGTAGCGCAACAGGTCGAAAATCGTCGGTAGGACACGTTGTGCGCTCATGCTTCCCCCGTTGATCTAATAGTTTTGCAGGTAGCGCCCAAGTTCCCACGGGCTAACGTCGAGGTCGTACTCGTTCCATTCGATGCGTTTGGCCTCCAAGAAGCGCTCGAAGACGGTCAGGCCGAGCGCCTCGCTCACAAGGGTGCTTTGCTCCATCGCGGCGAGCGCCTCTTGGAGCGACGTGGGCAAGGTGGCCATCTGGCGGCGGCGCGTATTGAACAAGTACAGCTCCTCTTCGGCGGCTTGGGGCGGCGTGAGGTTTTCCCGAATGCCGGATAGCCCCGCGTGGAGCATCACCGCGAGGGCTAGGTATGGGTTGCAGCTGGGGTCTACGCAGCGCAGTTCGACCCGGACGCGCTCCCTGACATGGGGCAAGACGCGGGGGACGCGGATCAGGGCGGAGCGGTTCATCTGCGCCCACGTGATGTATACGGGGGCTTCCAAGCCGGCCACCAGACGTTTATAGCTGTTCACCAACGGGGCCAACACCGCGCACATCCCCCGCGCATGGGCCAATTGCCCAGCGATGAAGGCCCGTCCGGTATCGGAAAGGCCATAGGCGTCGTCGGGGTTGGCGAAGGCGTTTTCGCCCGTTTGGCTGTACAGCAGCATTTGATGGGTGTGCATCCCCGACCCAGCGACCCCTGCCAGCGGCTTCGGCATGAAGGACGCTAGCAACCCCCGCCCCCGCGCCACGGACTTCACCGCGAGCCGAGCGGTCATGATGGCGTCTGCCATTTCGAGGGCCTCTAACGGCGCAAGGTCGATCTCTTGCTGCCCGCTCCCGACTTCGTGATGACCGGAGTCAACTTGTAGGCCCATCGCCGTGAGCGCTTCGGTGATGGCCCGCCGCACCGCCCGTGAGCCTGTATCTTCCACATCGAAGTACCCGGCACGGTCTTCGGGTTGCAAGGCACGGGGGTCTACTGGGGCGCGGAACAGATAGAACTCTAATTCGGGGGCGACGACGTAGCGATAGCCCATCTCAGCGGCGCTGGCGAGGGCACGCCGCAACACGCCGCGTGGATCGCCGGGGAAGGGGTCGCCCGTCGGGGTGTACACATCACAGATCAGACGGGCAATGGGCTGGTCTTCCCACGGCAGGATCGCATAGGTGGTCGGGTCGGGCCGCAAATACATGTCGGACTCCGCAATGCGGGCGAAGCCCTCCAACGCCGACCCATCGAACCAGACGCCTTGTTCAAAAGCCGACTCTAACGCCTGAATCGGGATTTGGACGGCCTTCACCATGCCCGTTACGTCGGTAAACTGCAGGTCGATGTGCCCGACTTTGTCCCGCGATGCCTGTGCTAAAACGCCCTCTACACTGGTTGGCCCGTTCGCAGACGCCACGATGTCCCCTCACTTGATTAGGTTATCGGGTAAATTGTACATCGAAAAGCGCAGGTTGTGGGGGGGTAGGATCGCCAGACAGGGCACTTTGCCGAAGATCGCTTTCTGGGCGCTTTCCCCCGTTTCCGGAGCAACCGAATAGAGGCAAGCCGACGCGGCATCGGGCGGCTTCGGAAGTTTAGCCAGACTCCGTGTGCGGTGGAACATCGAGCGAGGGCGGCGCAGCAGGCGGCGGGGTGAGGATCGCCCAGAAATCCGCGAGGGGGAGGGGAGCAAAATCCCCCGCCGTGACGAGATACGCGCCTTTTTCCGTCCACATGTATAGGCGGTGTTTGCGCGCCGCCGCCAGCAGGACGGCGGCCTCGCGCAGCAAGCGATGATCGCGGGTGGAAACGACGCCCTTCACCTCTACCCACGAACGGGAATCGGGTAGGTAGAAGTCGATCAGGTAGCGGGCGATGCGTTCCGGCTCATAGAACCAGCGGAGTTTACGGGCTTCCAGCGCCAACGCAAAACGGATTTCTAGCTGGGAACGGAAGCGCGTATGCTGAAGGGCGGGCGGTAAATCCGCCGCGTGCTGCGTGGCGTTTAATTTATGGCTGGCGCGTTTGGGCATGATCCTCTACCTTCCCGACCATGCGGGCCGGGTTGCCCGCGTAGATTGACCCTTCCGGGACGTGGCCTGCGACAACGCTCCCCGCCCCGATGACAGCCCCCCGCCCGATGTGGCTCCCCTTCAGGATGACCGCGCCCATGCCGATGAACACATCATCCTCGATGGTGATCGGGCGGGTGGCTCCCGCGCTCATGTCGATGGCGCGGGCGGCGGGCGAAAGGGGGTGAAAATCGGTATCGATGATGGTGCAATTCGCCCCGATCAGCACCCGATTCCCAATTTTGATGCCCGACTCCGCTACGATGACTGTTCCGGTCATGCCCACTTCATCGCCGATGGTGATGTAAGCGCCCGCCCGCCACGTACACAACACCCCCCGATGATCGACGCCGAGCGGGTTGCTGCCGAACCAGTTCCGCATCACGAAGCCGCGCCCGATCTGGATGCGGCTTCCGGCATGGCGCTGGATGAGCGGGCGGCCATACAGCAGCCAACCACGCCCCCAACGCACCCCCGCGAGGGCGAAATACGCACGGATCAGGGGCAGGGCCGCCACGCGGCGGATTTCGGTCACGGCCTTCCAAGGGGCGGTGCGGGCAGCCCGGATCGCCTCCATAGCGGGTTACTTCTCGTCTTCGGCGTGCCAACCGGCGAGGCCATACGCCCCAACTTTGAGGACTTTCAGGGAGAGTAAGGCGCATTTGAGGCGCACCGGCCCCAACGAAATGCCGAGCATCTCCATCACGTCCTCTTTGGTGATGGCGCGGGCCTCCTCCAACGTCTTGCCGATCAGCGTCTCGCCCAGCATCGAGGCGGATGCTTGCGAGATCGCGCAGCCCTCCCCGCTCCAGCCCACCTCAACGATGCGCGAATCCCGCACGCGGAGGGTCAAGCGAAGTTTATCGCCGCACAGGGGGTTCTTTTCCTCGTGATCGATGTCGCACGGCTGAAGAACGCCCCAATGGCGGGGGTTGCGGTAGTGGTCAAGGATGGCCTCATGATACATGTCCATTGGCGAACAATTACACTCCAATCCCCATTCAGGGTTCTCGGTTACAGGCCCTTAAAAGTCAGGAGGCGCAGGCCGTTCATGACCACGATCAGCGTGCTGCCTTCGTGCCCGATCACGCCGAGTGGCAGCGGCAGCCCAAACCCGAGCGCCCCCAACACCAACACCACGATCACGCCGAGCGAAAAGGCGATGTTTTGAAGCATCACCCGCCGCGCCCGCCGACTGAGTTTGACAGCGTAGGCGATCTTGCTGAGGTCATCGGCCATGAGCACCACGTCCGCCGTTTCGAGGGCCACATCTGTGCCCGCAGCGCCCATCGCAATCCCGATGTGGGCAGCGGCGAGGGCGGGGGCGTCGTTCACCCCATCGCCGACCATTGCCGTAGCGCCGTATTTGGCCTGAATCTGCTTCACGCTGTCGACTTTATCGCCGGGCAGCAGGTTGGCCCGCACTTCATCGGCCCCCACTTGCTCGGCGACGGCTGCCGCCACGCGCTCGTTATCCCCCGTCAGGATGATGACCTTCTCAATGCCTGTCGCCTTGAGTTGACGAACCACGTCCGCCGCGTTGGGTCGGAGCGTATCCGCCACCCCAATCAGGCCGAGCCAGCCAACGGGTTGGCCGCCGGGGGCTTCGGGCGTCTCATCATAGATGATGAGCGCTGTCTTGCCTTCCGACTCGAGCTTGTCGCGGGCGGTGAGCAGTTCGGGCGGGGGGGTCAGGGCCGTCGCGGTCATCATGCGCTCGTTGCCAATGACGACCTGATGTCCGTTCACCTTCGCCCGAATGCCATGACCCGGCAACGACTCGAAGAACTCTGGCTCCCCAACGGCGAGGCCCTCATGTTTAGCTTGGCGTAGCACGGCTTGGGCGATGGGGTGCTCCGAGCGGGATTCGACGATGGCGGCAAGCTGCAAGAGGGCCGCCCGTTCGCCACGCAGGGGCACAACATCTGTGACGGCGAGGTTGCCCGTCGTCAGCGTGCCGGTTTTGTCCAGCGTCACCGCCCGGATCGTGCCCATTTGCTCCAAATATGCGCCGCCTTTGAACAAAATACCACGTGCGGCGGCATTCGCAATGGCCGAAAGGATCGCGGCGGGGGTCGAGATGACCAACGCGCACGGCGAAGCTACCGTGAGCAGCACCATCGCCCGGTAGAAGTTGTCGTTAAAGGTGGGGCCGCCGGGCAACAACGGCACAACCACGATGTACAGCAGCACCGCCAAAATCACGAATAAGGCGTAGCGCTGCTCGAAAACCTCCATGAAGTGCTGGGTCTTGGCGCGGCTGCTCTGGGCTTCTTCCACAATCTTAATAATGTGCGAGAGCATCGTATCGTTGGTGGGCCGCGTCACGCGGACATCGAGCGATCCGTTCTGGTTGACCGTCCCCGCGAAGACCTCATCGCCCCGCACTTTCGGAACGGGCATCGATTCGCCGGTGATGGCCGCCTGATCGACGGTGCTTTGCCCATCGACCACCTGCCCGTCGACGGGGAGGCGCTCGCCGGGCCGAATGATGACCACATCGCCCAGTTGCAGGGATTCAATCGGGACGACAACTTGCTCATTGCCGCGCCGGAGGGTGGCCTTATCCGGACGGAGCTTCATCAGGGCGCGGATGGCGTTCCGGCTGCGGTCCATCGCATAAGCCTGCAAAACGTTGCTCAGCGAGAACAGGAACAGCAAAATTGCGCCTTCATGCCACTCGCCGACAATCGCCGCCCCAATGGCCGCTAAGACCATCAGCAAATCAACATTAACCTCACGCTTGAGCAGGCTTTGGACGCCCTCAATCGTCCCGAACAAGCCGCCCGCCCCGTAAGAGATCAGGTTGGCGATCAGGATGAAGGTGGGGGAGGCCCCCAAGCGTTCCCCGATCAGGCTGGCCCCAATCGCAAGGGCCGTCACTGCGACCAAAACGGGTTCAAGGCGTTCTTGGGAGAAGAAGGAAGTACGGGGAGCGTCCTGCGTGGGCGCAACTCCGACGGTGGGCTGTTGTGCGAGCGTTTGCTCCGCCATAGAGACAGCTTTCTACAGATAGGATGCACTTGCCATTATTTTAATCCCAAATGGGAAAATGGGGAAAGGGCGGGTATCCCTCCCCTGCGGGCTTCCCCCATCTTGGGATTCCGGCCCAAATAGGCTACAATAGCTTCTCGGTCAGGCTTTTGCCCATTGGGGGAAGGCGGTATCCCCGTCCCGAAACTGACCCGTTTGGAGAATGAGTGTCACGTGCAGACTACGAAACCTTCTGAGCGAACTGCATCAACCCCTGTGAAAACCCGCCAAAGCCATACCACACGTGCCGGTTGGGGCAACTACCCCCGCGTGAAGCACAAGGCGATTATTCCGATCTACTGGCGCGAACAGGCTGAACACCTTTCCGAAATTGAGGGGAGCCTCCTGCCTTATGGACGGGGCCGCAGCTACGGCGATAGCTGCCTCAACGCGGGCGGAACCCTGATCGACATAGCGGGCATGAACCGCTTCATGTCCTTCGATCAGGAGACGGGCCTGATCTGTTGCGAGGCCGGCGTCACCTTCGCCGATGTGCTCAAACTCGTCGTCCCGATGGGCTGGTTCCTGCCCACCACGCCGGGCACAAAGTTTGTGACCATCGGCGGGGCCATCGCCAACGATGTTCATGGCAAAAATCACCACAAAGCAGGCACATTTGGCTGCCACGTCACGCGCTTTGAACTGCTCCGTTCGGATGGGCAACGTCTGCTATGTTCCCCCACCGAAAATGCCGACCTGTTCCGAGCCACCATCGGCGGGCTAGGCCTCACCGGCCTGATCCTGTGGGCGGAATTCAGGCTGCGGCGGGTGCCCGGCCCGTTCATCGCCAAAGAGCAAATCCGATTCGGCTCAATTGATGAATTTTTCGAGATTAGCGCCGATTCCGACATCGATTATGAGTACACCATGTCATGGGTGGACTGTATGGCCTCTGGCCGCCAGTTGGGGCGGGGCCTGTACATGCGCGGAAACCATACATGGCCGCGCCGTGTGCCCGGCAAACCCAGCGAGGCCAAGCCCCTGTTCACCGTCCCCGTCGAACTCCCCGCGTTTTTGCTGAATACCTTCACGGTCAAAGCCTTCAACGAGGTGTACTACCATTCCCAGATCGGCAAGATCAAGCGGCAAACCACCTTCTACGACCCGTTTTTCTACCCGCTAGACGCCATTTTAGAATGGAACCGCCTGTACGGGCGGCCCGGCTTCCTGCAATATCAGTTCGTCGTGCCGTACGCCACCGATAGGGGCGCGATCAAAGAGATTTTGCGGCAGATCAGCGCGTCGGGGGTGCTGTCTTTCCTCGCCGTGCTGAAGGTCTTCGGGGACGTGAAATCGCCGGGCATGTTGTCGTTCCCGCGTCCGGGCGTCACGCTCGCCCTCGATTTCCCGTTTCGGGGCCGCCCCACGCTGGCCCTCATGGATCGCTTGGATCAGGTGGTGCGGGCTAACGGCGGCGCGCTCTATCCGGCTAAAGATGCCCGGATGTCGCCAGAGACCTTCGCCGCCTCTTACCCTAATTGGGAAGACTTCGCCAAATACATCGACCCCAAGTTTAGTTCCAGCTTCTGGCGGCGTGTGGCCCAGAAACAACACCAACAAGGAATACGCTAATGAAGTTGCTGATTGTGGGCGCAGGTTCCGCCATCGCCCAAGAGACGGCCAAATGCTTTGCCAAAGACGGCGCAGAGATGTTCCTCGTCGCCCGCGATGCGGAGAAGCTCGCGGCCATCCGCCAAGATTTGGAAGTACGCGGGGCCAAGCGCATCACTACCTACACCCTAGACCTTGATGACCTCTCCCGCCACCCCGACCTGATTCGGGCGGCGGTGGATGCGCTCGGCGGCTTGGATGCGGTGCTGATCGCCCATGGGACGCTCCCCGATCAGAAGGCCGTTCAGGACGACGTTGAGAAGGTCATGGCGGCCTTCACCACCAACGCCCTAAGCTACCTTTCCCTGCTGACCTTGCTGGCCCCCCACTTTGAGGCGCAGCGGCGCGGCTGCATTGCAGCGATCACGTCTGTGGCGGGGGATCGGGGGCGGGGCAGCAATTACGTGTACGGCGCAGCCAAAGGGGCGGTGAATATCTACCTGAGCGGCCTGCGGGCACGGCTGAGCAAATCCGGCGTGTCGGTGGTGACGGTCAAGCCCGGCTTCGTCGACACGCCGATGACCGCCCACCTGAAAAAGAACCTGCTGTATGCCAAGCCGGAAACCGTTGGGAAGCGCATCTATACGGCCATGCTCAAGGGCCAAGATGTCGTCTATACGCCGGGCTTTTGGTGGGCCATCATGTGGGTCATCAAACACATCCCAGAGATGATCTTCAAAAAGCTACCGCTCTGACCCCACACGTTGCCCCACAGGTCGGGAGTGTGGCGAAGAAGGAGCACGCTGATTCAGCCCTCCCCGATATGGAGCATTGAAAAATTACCCAATGTGTGAGAAAATTACTATTCTGAACAAGCGTTCTACCCGCCGTAGGCCGAAGGAGTGCCAATGCGCGAAATCACAGTTGCCACCGTGCAAATGAAGCCCGAACTTGGCAACGTCTCTAATAATCTGGTGAAGATGTCTGACTTCATCGCCGACATCATCAGTAAAGAACAAAAAGTAGATGTGATCGTGTTCCCTGAATTGGTGACGAGTGGGTACGAACTTGGCGTGCAATTCACCGAATTGGCGCAACGCATCCCCGGCCCCGCCGTCAACCTGATGGCGCAGCGGGCCGCCGATGCCGGTGTATACATTGCCTTTGGCCTCGCCACCAAAGAGAAGGTCGAAAGCATTCTGTACAATTCTGCCGTGCTGATCGGCCCTGAAGGGGAACTGCTCGGCGGCTATCACAAAGTCCACTTGCGTGGCGAAGAACGTATGGCCTTCCGGGAGGGCTTCAAGCTCCCCGTCATTGAAACGGGCGAAATTGGTAAGATCGGGTTGATGATTGGCTACGATTTGGCCTTCCCCGAAGTGGCCCGCACCCTCGCCCTTGAAGGGGCCGAACTCTTACTGTGCCTCGCCAGCTGGGAAATGAGCTTCATTGACGAGTGGAAGACGTACCTCCGTGCCCGTGCTTATGAGAACGCCATCTTTATTGCAGCGGCCAACCGCATCGGCCAAGATGTGACGATGCGCTTCGGCGGCGAAAGCATGATCGTTGGGCCGCGTGGCAAGTTACACGCCGCGCTGGAACTTGAAGCCGAAATCAAGCGGGACTTCCTGCGTGAACAGCAGGAACTCTTGAAGGAATTACAGGCCGTCAAAGAACTGCGGGAGAAGGAACGGCGCGAATCGAAGGCGGCGTTAGAGGCCCTTGAGGCCGCAAAGAATGCTGCGCTGGAGGCCGTCAGGAAGGAAGCCGCTGAAAAGATCGCGGCGGCTGTCGCTGCGGCAACTTCCCCCCAGCCCGCCAAACCCGCTGATTCCGCCGTGACGCTGGACGCTAACCCCGACCTCAAGCCTGATCTCAAGCCCGATCTCAAGTCGGAGGTCAAGCTAGAGGGAAAGGCCGACGTGAAGGCCGAAGCGAAGGCCGAAGCGAAATCAGACGCTGCGCACGTCGACCCCGCCCCCGTCACGGACGCCGCGCCGAAGAAGGCCGCCGATCCCAAGAAGCATGAACCCCAAGAAGGCTACTGCCTCGCCCGGATCGACTTGGACGAAGTGCGCCGCTACCGCGAAGAATTCCAAACCCTGCAATCGCGGCAACCGACGGCCTACAAACCGATTGTGAAGCGCTACTAACCCCGCCGCCACCTGTCTGAGTCGTGGGGGTGCGGTGCGCCGCGCCCCTACAAGGGCTATTTCCGCATGGCCACGCTGCACGGCGCGTCACGGCACACGGAGGCCCGTGCCGACGGGATACGCCGGCCCGATGGGCATCGGGAGCCGCCCGGACGCCGGAACCTGCCCGAACAAGCCATCGCACGCTGCATAAAACGCCGGATCGGTGTAATCGTAGATCAGCGCGTAGGCCGCCACGGCTGGGAAGCGCCGGAGATCGTAGATTGAATCCAGCGCCACCACGACGGTTTTTTCTGGCGGCAGGGCGCGGACGAGGCTCACTTGGCTGTCGTCCTGATCGGCGTTTTGGGTGAACACTACGATCACATCAACTTCTCCCGCCAGCTTCGCCGCCTGCCCCCGCTGATAGGCCACCGGACTCGGATTGACGGGCAACGGGCGCACATCGAATCCGTCGGCATAGGCGGCCCGGGCCGCCCCGCCGCACACGCCCCGCAACATGCTGTAACCATTCGGGTACACCAAGCCCACCTTTTGCCCAGCCCGTAAGGGCAACAAGCCGCCCGCATTCTTGATCACGGTGAAGGCCGCCCCGTAAACGGCCCGCATCACGTCTAGGGAGCGGGTGGCGGCGGCCTGCAATCCATACCGCGAATACAGCGTGGGGAGGGGGTGCCAGCCGTCCAGCAAGCCGTAGGTGGCCTTCAGGCGCAAGACCCGCAACGCCGCCTCTTCAATGCGCGATACCGGAATCTCCCCCCGTTCAACGGCCTGCAAAACGGCTTTGGCGGCGCGAATCTGGCGGCTGGGGGGGGTATTCGCGCCCAGCAGCAGCAAATCGACCCCCGCTTTTATGGCCGCGATTGCGGGCTGCTTTTCAACGGCCAGAATTGCCCCCATATCCAGCGCGTCGGTCATGATGACGCCGTCGTACCACGTCCGCAGGTCGGCAATGATGGCGGGCGAAAGGCTGGCGGGCAGGCCGGAGGGGTCAAGGGCCGGAACATTCATATGCCCAAGCATGATCACGGGGGCATTAGCCGCCTTGAACGGGGCGATGTCTCGCGCTTCGATCTCGGCGCGGCTTCCCGACAGGGTGGCCGGGCCGAGATGTGTATCTGCCACGCGGCCATGCCCGGGATAGTGCTTCGCCACCCCGATCACGGCGCTTCGTCTTAGGCCGTCGATCATGGCCCGCCCCACTTGGCCGACTTGCGCAGGATGGCTGCCCATCACCCGCCCGCCCATAATCGGGTGATTGGGCTGATCGGTCAGGTCGAGGACGGGCGCGAGGGCCATGTTCACCCCGACTTCGGCCATTTCCCGGCCCATTTGCTGCCCGAACAGCGTCACCGCTGCCAGATCGGTGATCGCGCCGATGGCTAGCGGGTTGGGGAGGGGCGTGAACCCGGCCCGGAGCCGCTGAATTTTGCGCCCCTCCTGATCGGTCATGATGAGCAGCGGCACCCGACTGGCGTTCGTCGTTGCCCATGCTTGTAGGCCGTTGGTCAGCGTGATAAGCCGTTCGGGGCCGTCGGCTCGGGAGTCGGCGATGTTCTCCTTCAGCAGGACGATCCCGCCGGGCTGAATGGCGCTGAGCAGGGCGAGTTCCGGCGCGGACACGGCTTGCCCCCACGTCCGGATCACGATCAGTTGGCCGACTTTTTGGGCTAAGGTCATCTGGGCGAGGATCATTCGGGCGAGGGCGTCTTCGGTGGGGGCGGCGGCGCGTGGGGCGAGGGTCGGCATAATCAGCGAGACCACGAGGCACAAGGCGATCAGGCGTGTGCGCATGGGGCGGGTTCCTCTCACGATGGACGTTCGGCGTTCGTCAGGCGCAATCCTTCCGCAGTCCGGAGACAAACGGGCATGGCAGGCCCACCATCCTACCTTACCCACGCAAGGCCTGTCGAGGGGATGATGGGATTCCGCATAAGATGCACGCGGAATCCCACCTTGTGCAGTGGCCTGCCCCTGCTAATGAGGGCGTTTACAACCCGGCTTCGGCCCGCAGCAGGTCAGCCTTGTCGGTCTTTTCCCAGCTCACGCCCAGATCGTCGCGCCCGAAGTGCCCGTAGGCCGCCGTTTGCTTGAAGATCGGCTTACGGAGGTCAAGGTCGCGGATGATGGCCGCTGGGCGCAGGTCAAAGTGCTTGCGGATCAAGTGTTCGATCAACTCGTCGGCGACCTTGCCCGTCCCGAACGTCTCCACAGCTAGCGAAAGGGGCCGCGCCACGCCAATCGCATACGAGACCTGCAATTCAAAGCGTTCAGCCAAGCCCGCCGCAACGACGTTCTTCGCCACATAACGGGCCATGTACGCGGCGGAACGGTCAACTTTGGTCGCATCCTTGCCGCTGAAGGCCCCACCGCCGTGCCGCGCCACGCCGCCATACGTATCGACGATGATCTTGCGTCCGGTCAGGCCAGCGTCGCCCAACGGCCCCCCCGTCACAAAACGCCCCGTCGGGTTGACGAAAATCTTGGTTTTGGCGTCCATCATTTCAGCGGGCACAACTTCCTTGATCACGCATTCGATCACGGCCTCGCGGATCTGCTCTTGGGTGATCTCCGGGGCGTGCTGCGTACTGACCAGCACCGTATCGACGCGCTTGGGCTTACCATGCGCGTACTCCACCGTCACTTGGCTCTTTCCATCGGGGCGCAACCACGGCAAGACCCCCGTCTTACGGGCCACAGATAGGCGGCGGGCCAACTTGTGGGAAAGCGAGATGGACAGGGGCATCAGTTCGGGCGTTTCGTTGCAGGCAAACCCGATCATCATGCCCTGATCGCCCGCGCCGATCCGGTCAATATCATCGTCGGAGAGGGTGCGGGCTTCGAGGGCTTTATCCACGCCCATCGCAATATCGCTAGATTGCTCTTTAATGGACACGATCACGCCGCACGTATCGGCATCGAAGCCGAACTTTCCCCGCGTGTAGCCGATCTCGCGCACCGTTTCGCGGGCCAATTCGGGGATGTCCACGTAGGCGTTGGTGGTAATTTCGCCGATGACGACGATCAGGCCAGTGGTGGTGGCCGTTTCGCACGCCACACGGGACATCGGGTCTTTGGCGAGCAGGGCGTCCAGCACGGCGTCCGAAATCTGGTCGCACATCTTGTCCGGGTGGCCCTCAGTGACTGACTCGGACGTGTAGAAGAATTGCGGGGAGCGCATGAAGGTCAGGTTATTGGTCACGGAAAAACATCCTCCTTGCAGGGGCAAGGCGCATTCAATCCCTACGGAAACACAAAGGCCGCCGAAGAGTCGGCGGGAATGGCACTATCCAAAGGCAAGGTGAGTATCGGGGGGGGGATGCGAACGCGCACCGAGAACAAATCGCCCATGCGGTGGAGGCATGTTTAGGAGGCATTGCACCGGCGCGGCTCTCATCGTCCAGACCGTTCACACATGTTGCTGTCGGCATTGGCACCGTCCTAACCAAAGTAGGGGTTGCCGCGGCTTCGCAGGGCCGATCCCTCAGCCGCTCTGGATAAGAGCCGTTAGATTTAGGCGCAAATGTTAGCATTGTGGCAGGGCGCTGTCAATAAGGAACCTCTCCGTTCTCAGGGAAGTGCGTCAACATCGCTCAAGACCTTCAGTGAGGTTGCGGAGGGAGAACGTTTTTGTTTCGGCGTCTGTTTCGGCGGTATACTTGGGGCCATAGCCGTTTTAGTTCATCATTTCCGGCCATGATGGGGTAGCGTTAACGCCATGACGAATTTTGTTGGCAGACAACTCGGCCAGTACACGCTTGAAGCGCCGCTCGGCAAAGGCGGGATGGCTTCTGTCTATCGGGCCTATCAGGCCAGCGTCAAGCGCTACGTGGCCATCAAAGTGATGAGTCCCGAACTCTCGGCGGACCCGCAGTTTGTGGAGCGCTTCCGGCGCGAGGTGGAGATCATCGGCCAATTGGAGCACCCGCACATCGTCCCCGTCATCGACTTCGGCGCTGCCGACGGGGTGTATTTCATCGTCATGCGCCTGATCGAAGGTGGCTCCCTTGATGACATTGTCCGCACCCGCAAGCTGAGCCTGCCCGAAATTGCCCGCTACCTCGACCAGATGGGTGCCGCGCTGGACTATGCGCACGGCAAGGGCGTCATCCACCGTGACCTCAAACTGAGCAACGTCCTGATCGACAAGACCAACAATACCTACCTGACCGATTTTGGCATCGCCCACATCGAAGGGGGCGGCAACCGCCTCACCGTTACCGGGTCGGTGATGGGCACGCCTGCCTACATGTCCCCAGAGCAGGCGATGGGCCGCCCGCTGGATGGCCGCTCGGACGTGTACACGCTCGGTGTGATGCTGTATGAGATGGTCACTGGGCAATTGCCCTTCCGGGCTGATACGCCCGCCGCCCTGATCTTCCAGCACGTTTACGAAACTCCCCGTTCGCCCAAACTCCTCCGGCCTGACCTGCCCGATGCGGTGGCGGCTGTCATTGAACACGCCCTCGCCAAAGACCCAGACGCCCGTCCGGCGACGGCGGGCCAACTCTCAGACGAGTTCGCGGCAGCCGTCGGCACACGCGGGCAGGGCTTGCGCGTCCAGATGCCCTCCAAGCCGGTGCAGGACGATCGTACCGTCATCGGCGGGGCCGACCTCGCGCCCGTCACTGGGCCGTCTACAGGGCCTGCCACGAAAGGCGCGACGGGGCGCGGCACGAGCGCCCCCTTACAGCCAACCGTCGTACCGACGGTGCCCATTCCAGCGGTGAGTCCGGCGAGGGAGACCATCGACTCGCCGCCCCCGACGGTGGTGAAGCCCGCGGCCAAGCCGCCACGCGCTACCTTGCCCCTCATCGGCGGGGTGGTGGTGATTTTGGCGTTGTTAGGGGGCGCCGGGGCGTTCTTGCTCAGCCAGAATAGCGAGTCTGCCAATGCGACGGGGACGGCACAAGCGGGTACGGCAGTCGCTGTGGCCCTTGCGGCGACGCAGACGGCGAGCGTACCGACCCTCACGCCGACATTGACCAGTAGCCCGACGACCACCCCCACCCTGACGCCCTCCGACACGCCCAGCGCTACCCGCACCCCCAGCGTGACGCCAACGGCCACAAACACCCCATCGGAGACGCCCAGCGCCACCCCCACCGCCAACCTGACCGAGACGGCCATCGCGGCCCGCCTCGCCACGCTAGACGCCCGCGAGACGCTTGAGGCCCAACGGACCCTCAGCGCCGAACAGACGGCGGATGCGTTAGAGGCTACCGCCATCGCCCAAGCCCTGATCAGTACAGGGGAGGCCCGCCTTGCAGGGACGGCCACCGCGTTAGCCGCCCAAGTCAGCACCCTCGAGGCCTTCAATGCAGCAGCGACAACCATTGCGCTAGCGGCACAGAGCACGGCAGCAGCCATCCAGACGGCGGTCATCCAGACGGCGACGGCCAGCGCCCCAACGGTGACCCCCACGCCACGCCCGACCAATACCACTGCCCCCACGCCGACGACGGACGCGAATGCCTTTGATCCATTGGCGACCCTGACGGCATTGGCCGCGACGCCCTTCGACCCGACGGTCATCGCTGCTGTACCGACGGTCAAAGCGCCAGTTGACGCCATTCCCGAACTGGTGTCGGGCAATTTTGAACGTGCCCTTAGCCGCCTGCAACGCGATGGGCTGATCCCCATCACCGCACGGCTGATCCAAGTCCCGATCAGCAAACCGCACCGCATGACGGGCAATACCAGCAAGGAAAACGTGTTCGTGCTGGAACACTTCACCCTCGCCCGCTACTACAACTTCGCCTTGTCCATTGATGTGAAGGTCAATTCGACGGCAGACGCCATCAACAAGACCAGTTGCGGGGTATGGATCGATGGGCAGAATCCCGTTTACCCGAACGACATCCTTGACGATGCGGATTTCACCGTCTTCCACCTGTACCGCACGCAGGATTACTTCCTCGAGCGGCGGCAAGACGCCAAGTGGTTTGAAAAAGCCCTAAGCAGTGGCCGAACCACGGCCATCAATAACGGGGTGGCCGAACCGAACCGCGTCACACTCGTGGTGATCGATGGCAAAATCACGGCGTTCATCAACGGGGTGAAGGTCATTGATGGCGAGTCCATCCCCTACAACGGCGGCTTTATCGGGTACTTCATGATCCGGGGTGCCATCGGTGACGGCGAACGCTGCGAATTTGAGAATTTCACCCTGTACCGCGTGAACTAAACCCGTCCTCTCCGCTCCGTCGCGTTTTGGGCGGGCTATCGGCCCTTCTTCCCCTCCTGCCTTGCGTCAGGGGGGGAAAGGATTTTCACCCCGCCCCGCGTTTTTCAGCGTTGACCGCCCCGCTTGGCTATGCTATACTGCCGCACAAGCTGGCCTTTGCTTGACGGCAGCGCCGGGAGGGATGGCAGAGCGGTTGATTGCGGCGCTCTTGAAAAGCGTTGTGGCGTTCATCGTCACCGGGGGTTCGAATCCCTCTCCCTCCGCAAGAGACTGGCCGATAGCGCAACAACCTGACATTGGGGGGGTGCCAGAGTGGTCGATTGGGGCCGCCTGCTAAGCGGTTTCCGTGCGAAAGCGCGGACAAGGGTTCGAATCCCTTCCCTCCCGCAAACGAAAAGACCCGCGTGTAGGCGGGTCTTTTGTTTTCCCGTCAGGGGCAGCTTAGTGGACGGCGTTATATTCGTTGAGTTTGCCTTCGATCAGGCTGACGGCCTCGCCGAGCGTCGCGGGGTCAAAGGCGAACTTTGCGCCCGCCGCCGCGTACAACTCCGGCAACGTGACCGACCCGCCCAGTGAGAGGGCCTTGCGGTACTTGGCCACCGCCCCCGCCCGGTCTGTAAGGGCGCCGCGCCATACCTGCGCCGCACCGAGTTGCGCCAGCCCGTACTCCACATAGTAGAAGGGGATGCGGTGAATGTGCAGCTTGCGGTGCCAGCCCGTCATCATTTCCTGCTCTAAGCCCGACCAGTCCACGCCCTTGATGAAGCGGCTCCACAATTCGGCCCACTTCGCATCGCAATTGGCGGGGTTCTTGGCGCGTTCGATGTCCTCGTACACCCACAGCTGGAAGGCGTCTACAACGGCCATGTACGGCCAGAAGGTCAACATGCCCTCAAGGTGCTCGGCGGCGGCGCGAGCGGCATCGGCCTCGCTGTAGTACCCGCCGTATTCAGCAGCGAGGTACGGCGCAGCGAGCAGTTCCATGCCCATCGAGGCCACTTCGCAGAACTCAATCGGGGCGTCTTTGAGTTGGGTATATGGCAAGTTGGCCGATTCAAAGACGTGGAAGGCGTGGCCCGCCTCGTGCAGCAGCGTTTGCACATCATCATGAATCCCGACGGCGTTCATGAAGATGAACGGGCGCTTCATCACGGGGAAGCTGGTGCAGTAGCCGCCGGGGGCCTTGTTCTTACGATTGGGTAAGTCTAGCAATTTCTCGCGGCGCATGGTGGCCCAGTAGCCGCCCAACACAGGGTCGACGTGCCTGAAAATGGACTCCGCTTTAGCTTCCATTTCGGCCATGTCTTGATAGGGCTTCAGCGGCGGGCGGTTGTGGGCGTCCAACACAATCGACTGGTTGTGGGTGGGGTCGATGTTCATGTCCCAAGGTCGGAGCGAGTCCACGCCCAACGCAGCGCGGCGGCGCTCAAACAGGCGTTGGGTGGCCGGAACCACGACCTGCTCGATGGCGGCGTGGAAGGCGCGGCAATCGTCAGGGGTGTAGTCGAAACGGCCCATCGCCTTGAAGCGGTAGGCGATGTAGTTATCGTACCCAGCATTGGCAGCCATCTGCTTGCGCAGGTCAAGGAACTTCACCCACAGCGCATTGATCTTCTCACGGTCTTGGAGGAAGCGACCATGCGCCAACCGCCACGCCGACTCCCGCACGGCCCGATCTGGATTCTGCCCGACGGTTTGCAACTCGGTAACGGGTACTTCTTGGCCTTGCCACTGCACCGTTTGCGCCCCGATGATCTTATCGAATTCCGTGCCGAGCTTCTGTTCTTCGGTGATCAGCGGGATGTTGGCCTCTCGGAACAGTTCGATCTCGGCCCGCATATTCCGCAAGGGGATTTCAAAGCCCGCCGGACTCAGGCC
>Ga0272446_1002486_pt1 | contig 25002 bp, 18 predicted proteins | sample YNPCB0061_FD_194587 | JGI IMG/M metagenome (GOLD analysis project Ga0272446, IMG submission 194587) | Hot spring microbial mat communities from Yellowstone National Park, WY, United States - YNP-CB-006-1 | ecosystem: Environmental > Aquatic > Thermal springs > Hot (42-90C) > Sediment | place...
TGAGCAGAATCCGACACGTCGCCGCCAGTCCGTGGCGGCGAATGTGTTCGCTCACCGAACGCAACTCCTCCTCGCTGGGGGATCGCGTAAACAACAGAGCATAGGCTTGTCGGACTTGCGCCTGCTCATTGCCTACGCCGGCCAATCGCTCAGCTAGATGTAGCGATTGTCGTACCATGAACGGATTGTTGAGCAGCGCGAGGGCCTGCAAGGCTGTCAGCGTCGTGTTGCGTACCGGAGTCGGCTGATTGGGGTCGGCACAATCCAGACAGTCGAGGAACGGATTGGGCACGCTGCGCACGATGAATCGGTAGACGGTTCGCCGATAGGTCGCCGGATCGTGAATGCGATTCACATCGAAGTGATCGTAAACCGGAGAGTGGTCATCCTTGAAGCGGAACAAGTCGTAGCCGGGGCCGCCCTGACGACGGTCGAGTTGGCCGCTGACGGCCAGCACCGAATCGCGCAGCGTCTCGGCATCCAGACGCAGGCGGTTCATGCGCCACAGCAGGCGGTTGTCGCTGTCGATGCGAGCGGCAGCCTCGTTGTGGCGACTCGATTGCCGATAGACGCTGCTTAGGACGATGAGCCGATGCAGTCGCTTGAGGGAAGGCGACTGGCGGAATTCCGTGGCTAGCCAGTCCAGTAGTTCTGGATGCGAGGGCAGTCCTCCCATGCGACCGAAGTCGTTGGGAGTGTCCACCAGACCCTTGCCGAAGTGGTAGTGCCAGACCCGATTGACGATCGACCGCCAGGTCAGCACGTTACGGTCGTCGGTAATCCAGTTGGCCAGAGCCAATCGCCTTTTGCCTTCCGGCTCATTGTCCGCCACGGGCAGATCGGCCGGCAAACTCTCCAGGCAACTCAGCGTTCCCGGCGTGACTTTGGCTCGCCGATTCTCGACATCGCCGCGGTGCAGAACCCAGATCGGCCGCGGCGGAATGCTCGACACGGCGTAGACCTGCGGGCCAATCGGCAGCTTTTGCAGACGTTGTTCGGTCTGCTGGATCTGCGTTTGCAGTTGCCGGCGTTGCTGCAACAGGTGGGGCACGAGGCGTTGCAGAATCGCGGCGCGTTGTTGGGTGAGTTGTTGCAGTTCGCCAGCCAGTTGTCCGCGTTGGCGATAGGCTTTCGCGGCTGGGGAATCGGCCTGTGGCAATCGCTGCCGGCTATCGTGGCCATCGACGAGGTGTCGCCTCGACCAGCGGCCCGCCTCGATGGTGTCCAGCGAGGTGACAGGCTTGCCTGCGGCAAGGTTCTGGCCCGCGACATCGACTTGCAGTTCCGCCAGGGCAAAGCAGTAGTCCTCGAGTCGCTTCCACAACCGGGTCGCGGTCATGCGGACATAGCGGCCTCGTTTGCCGTGTGCGGCGACCACTACGGGCACATCGCCGGGGTTGGGCTGATCGGCCTGCGTGTGATCGACCAGCAGACGCGAGGTGCGGAATTCCGGGTCATTACTGACTTCCAGTCGCCAGCGTACTGGGAAGCCGAAGCCCGGCGTATCGGGGAAATCAATCGGTCGAGCCGGGATCAGATGCACGGCAGCCACAGCGACCTCGGCTCCCAGATCGACCTGAACCCACTTGACCACATCGGGGGTCGCCGCAATCTGACTGTGATAGCCGTTGGTCGGGCTGGCCGGCCCTTTCTCGGGCGTGAGGCGGGCCAACTGGCGGCGTAGTTCCGCCTCGCGAGCGGTCAGTCGCTCCAGTTCTGCATTGCGAACGCTGGCGATCTGCTGCTGCACCTCGGCGAGTTGCTGCCGCAACTGGGCGAGTTGTTGGGCCAGTTCATTCCGCTCGGCGTTTGGCAGCCCCGGCATGACGCGATTGGCTCGCTCCACGCCGGCAAAGACGGCCTGGAGGCGGTAGTAATCGCGCATCGGGATGGGATCGAACTTGTGATCGTGACAGCGAGCGCAGCCGACCGTCAGGCTGTTGAGGGTGCCCAAGATACTGGAAACCATTTCATCGCGATCGAGAAGGCGGGTCTTCTCCTTGTCCACCGTACCTTCGCGGAGTTCGACGTGGCCGACGAAGTCCCAGGGGCCGGCCACCACGAAGCCCGTCGCTATCACGCCGCACGGATCGTCAGGCCGTAGTACGTCGCCGGCCAGTTGGTCGCGGATGAACGAGCGATAGTCCTGATCGGCATTGAGGCTGTCGATGACCCAATCGCGATACGGCCAGGCGTGATCGCGCCGCTTGTCCTTGTCGTAGCCGTGCGTGTCGGCATAACGAGCCACATCGAGCCAATGTCGGCCCCAGCGTTCGCCATAAGCCGGAGAACCCAGCAAGCTATCCACTAGCCGCTCGTAGGCATCCGGGCGGGGATCGGCCAGGAAGGCCGACATCTGCTCGGGAGTCGGCGGCAGTCCGGTCAGATCGAAGCACAATCGCCGTAGCAGCGTTCGACGGTCGGCCTCAGGTGCCGGTTGCAGACGATTCGCCTCCAGCCGGGCCAGCACGAACGCATCAATCGGTGTCCGTACCCAGGAACGGTTCGCCACGGTCGGCACCGTTGGCCGACTCAGAGGCCGAAGCGACCACCACACAGGTTCGCTGACGAGAGAGCGCGGCCGCAAGGTTAGCCCATCCGGCCAGGCGGCACCGCTCTCGATCCACTTGCGCAGTAGAGCCACCTCAGCAGCCGAGAGCTTCTCCCCAGCGCGAGGCATACGCGGCTTCGGCCCACTGACCACTTGCAAGAGTAAACTCTTCTCCGCCTCGCGAGCCATGATTGGCCCGCTATCGCTACCCTTGCGAAAACTCGCCGACGTGGACAGATCCAGCCCGCCGCTGGTCTTGTCCGCGTTGTGACAACCGACGCAGCGTTGCTCCAACAGCGGAGCAATCCGCTGCCGAAAGAGCGTTTCCGAGGGTTGCCCTGCCACCAGAGCAGACAGTAGCAGCAGTTCGGCGGTCAGCATGGCTTGAATCTCCGCTCCCATCGGCACAAAGTGGTCAGACCACTTGAGGGTATGCGAAGGGACTGGCTCTGTCAAGTGGCCGTGTATATCCGCTCCTGGCGATCAACCGGGCAGGAACTCGGCTAGGTGGCAGACCCGATGTTCGCGAGCCGCGGTCAACACCGCCTCGCACAGAGCGATGGTTTCGAGATTGTCGCGTCCGCTGATTTCCGGCTCGGTGCCTTGCTCAACGGCACACAGCAACTGAGCCATCGTTCCCACAAACGCATCGGGGAACCAGACCTCCTTCCAGCGTGGGCTGATCCAGGTGTCGGGATGCCGGCGCGTCGAGTAATCTAGCGTACTCGGAGTGCGAGCGGGATAGGAGGGCCAGCCGATGGTGCCGCGTGCCAGTCCTTCGGTGCCCTCGATGCGCCAGCGGATGCCGATGTCGCCCGCCGCCCCTTCGCGACACGGGCCAGTCCACACGTCATCGAGGCCGACGGCGCGGGCACCGTTGGCGTATTCCAGGATGTACAGATTGATCCCGTCGCTATGCTCGAACTGCGTTCGCGGATCGGGCCGGGTACTGGCCAACACTCGCTGAGGAGTGCCCAACCAATAGCGGAAGGTATCGAGGTGATGGATGCTCATGATGAAGGTGGACAGCGAGCGCAGCCCTTGGCTCCAGGGCATCCAGTGAGGAATGGCGCGCATGTCGATGCTGGCCAGCACGATGTCGCCCAGCCAACCGCGATGCAGCAGATCCTTCATGGCGCGGACGGACTGATCGTAGCGCATGTTCTGGTTGACGGCCAAAGTGATACCGGCTTTGGCGCAAGCCGCGACGCATTCGCGTGCTTCGCTGAGGGTCAGTGCCAAGGGCTTCTGGGCGAGGATGCCGCGAATGTGCCCTGCGTGCTGACAGGCGGCATGGATCAGAGCCGGCTGTGCATCGGGTGGAACGGCAATGTCGAGGATCTCGATATGTGGATCGGCGAGTAGTGCGGCGTAGTCGTCGTGTACCCGAGCGATCTCGTGTCGCGCGGCCACGGCACGGGCACGCTCTAGGTTGCGCGAGGCGATGGCCACGGGGTTGAATCCCGCTTGCCGATAGGCGACGAGATGGCAGTCGGCCATGATGAAGCCGGCTCCCAGACAGCCGATGCGAAAGTCCCTACGCTGCGGCAAGCGGGGCTGATAGTTCAGTGCCAGATCCATGAGAGAGACCTCAGGAGGACGAACGGTGGTACGTTCTCCCGAGATTTTATCCGGTCACGCCGCGTTCGATGAGTCGCAATTCCTTCGGCAGGGGGAAGTGTACGTTTTCCTCACGCACCACGCGGGATTCGACGGTGGCACCGAAGCGAGCGACGAGATAATCCACGCACTGCTGCACCATTTCTTCGGGCGCGCTGGCACCGGCTGTGATCAGCACCGTTTCGTGCCCTTGCAAGGCCGACTCAGGGATCTCCGAGACGCGATCCACTAGATAGGCCGGCTTGCCGCGCATTCGCGCTAGTTCGGCCAGACGCATGCTGTTGGAACTGTTCTGGCTGCCCAGCACGATCACCACATCCGCCTCAGGAACGATCTCGCGAACCGCTTCTTGGCGGTTCTGAGTAGCGTAGCAAATATCTTCTTTGGCTGGCCCGACCAGATGCGGAAATCGCCGACGCAGAATCGAGATGATGCGTTCGGCATCCTCGACCGACAGTGTGGTCTGAGTCAGATAGGCCAGTCGCGTTCCTTCGGGAAAGGTAATGTTTTCAGCTTCTTGCTCATCTTGCACCAGCACAATGTTTTCGGGTGCTTCACCCATCGTGCCAATGACCTCATCGTGGCCCTCATGGCCGATCAACAGGATCGTGTATCCCTCGCGGGCAAAGCGAACGGCTTCCTTGTGAACCTTGGTGACTAGCGGGCAGGTGGCATCGATGGCCTGCAATCGGCGAGCAGCACTGGCGGCGCGGATGACCGGAGCCACCCCGTGCGCGCTGTACAGCACCGTGGAACCGGGAGGAATCTCGTCGATGTGATCGACGAACACCACGCCGAGTTTCTTGAAGCGTTCGACCACGGGCCGATTGTGTACGATCTCGTGGTAGACGTACAGCGGTGTGCCGTAAATCTCCAGAGCGCGTTCCAGGCTCTCGATGGCCATGTTGACCCCGGCACAGAAGCCACGCGGATTAGCAAGGATGATCTTCACGATTGCTGTCGCCGCCTTCCGGCCAGTCGGCGACCCTCCTTCAGCGGCTGCTCAGGCTCTTGAATCCCTGGAACCCCTCCAGGAACAGGACGATCCTTCCCTACCGATTACAACCGTTGTCCCCCCTGTTCGTCAACGGCAGGGTGAATCGGATGCACTCAATCAGGCTTGCCGTGATGACTTCGCCAGCAAAAGCAACGCCATCCTCGCGAACGAGGATGGCGTTGTGTGAATCGACTTTTCAGCCGAGCAATCAATCGAACTTCACGCCGTCAGCATCGGGCTTGATCAGGAACTGCTTGCCCTTCTTGACGAGGGTGCCGGTGACGCTGCCCTTGGCTCCCTCGCTGCAGATCTTGCCGTGGTAGCTTTCCTTGCCGCCCTTGTCCTGGAAGATATAGATCGTGTCCTTGCCGTCCTTGGTCACCTTGATGGCGTTGCCGCAGGCCTTGACACCCTTGACCATGAAGACGCACTTCGGGCAGCCCAGTTCGCCCTTGAGCGTGACCTTTTCGCCCTCCTTGTCCTCAGCGCGAACGGCCATCACGACAACGCCCAGCACGATAGCCAGGCTCAACAGCGTTCGGAACGTAGCCTTCATTTGGATCCCCCCATTGTGGTTGTACAACTAGAAGGAGCGAATGCCTCTGTCCGCTCCTGCCTCCTCCGTTCTTTCCAGATATGAGTATAAGCCGGCCATCCGGGGATGGCAATGGCCCAGAAAGAACTGGAAACCGCGTGGTTTCTTCGTGAATCGAATGCCTCGCCCCCATTGACACCAGGGGAGAGTGTCTTACAATAACTTTTTCCGGCCAACCTGGGATCGTGAAGGCAATGGACGACGCAATTCGTAAAGCGGAAACGCTCATCGAGGCTCTCAACTACATCCGCACCTTTCGCGACCGTCTGACGGTCATCAAACTGGGCGGAAGTGCTATGGAAGATCCCCAGGCACTGACAGCCACCTTGCAAGATGTCGTGTTCATGGCCACCGTCGGTCTGCGGCCTGTGCTAGTGCACGGCGGCGGCAAACCGATCGATCGCGCCATGGCCGCTGCCGGTCTGGTGCCGCGCAAGGTTCAGGGGCGACGCTACACCGATCCCGAAACCCTGGCCATCGTCGTGCGCGTGCTGCTGGAAATCAATTCCGACATCGTGGCCCAGATCCGCACGCTGGGCGGACGAGCAGTCGGGCTGCATTCCCATCCGCTGCCCGTGCTGTTCGGACAGCGCATGCAACTGCCCGGCGACGAGGGCGAGCCGATTGATCTGGGGCTGGTCGGCAGCGTCCGCCGCGTCGATGGCGAATTGATTCGCACCTTCTGCGATGCGGGAGTTGTTCCTGTCATCCCCTCCCTAGCTCTGGAAGAGCCTAGTCAGGCCGGCGAACAGTGGCTCAACGTCAACGCCGACACCGCTGCCGCTGCCGTCGCTCTGCACCTTCGCGCCGAAAAACTGGTCTTCCTCAGCGACACGCCAGGGATTCTGCTCGACCGGCGCAATCCGGATTCGCTGATTACCAGTCTGGATGCCGCCGGCTGCGCCGAACTGATTGCCCGTGGAGTCATCGATTCGGGCATGATTCCTAAGGTCGAGGCCTGTCTCGATGCGCTGCGCGGTGGAGTGCGAAAAACCCACATGATCGATGGCCGGCTGCGTCATTCGCTTCTGTTGGAAATCTACACCGATTGCGGTGTAGGGACGGAGATCGTGCTGCAATCTCCCACGCAGTCCGCCCTGGAGTCAGAGGGCAATGGCCTCGCCCGTCCCCGTTTTTCTGAGTTGAGCAATACCCGATGAATCCGGCCACACTGGATCGCTACAAGCAATATGTGATCGCCAATTACACCCGCTACCCGGTGTGTCTGGTACGCGGTCAGGGATCCGTCGTCTTCGACGATGAGGGCAAACGCTACCTGGACTTCTTCCCGGGTTGGGGCTGTGGACTACTCGGTCACTGCCCGCCGCGTGTTGTCGAAGCCGTCCGCGAGCAGGTGGGCAAGCTCATTCATGTGCCCAACACTTGGCACACCGAACCCCAGGGACTGCTTGCGGAAGCTCTGAGTGTACGGACGGGCTGGGGCGGTCAGTGTTTCTTTTGCAATTCCGGCACCGAGGCCAACGAGGCGGCCATCAAACTGGCCCGCTTGTGGGGTCGGGCCGAGCCGGGGTCGAAGAATACCCATCGCTACAAGATCATCACCACCCTCAACAGCTTTCACGGCCGAACCATGGGGTCGCTGACCGCAACGGGACAGCCGAAGTACCACGCGGGAGTCGAACCGCTGTTGCCCGGCTTCAGCCATGTGCCCTACGGCGATCTGGAAGCCGTGGCTCGAGCGATCGATTCGGAGACGGTGGCCATTTTGGTGGAACCCATCCAGGGCGAAGGTGGGGTCAACATCCCGCCGGCGGGGTATCTGGAAGGATTGCGTCGTCTGGCGGACGAACACCGTTTACTGCTGCTCTTCGACGAGGTGCAGACCGGCATGGGTCGCACGGGCACTTGGTATGCGCACCAACTCTGGCAGGTACGGCCCGATGTGGTCACGCTGGCCAAGGCACTGGCCGGCGGTGTGGCGATGGGCGGACTGATCGCTCGGCCTGAAGTGGCCGACAAGTTACGGCCCGGCACGCACGCCGCCACCTTTGGAGGCAATCCCTTGGCCTGCGTTGCCGCTCTGGCGACCATCGCTACCATCGAAGAGGAAGGCTTACTAGAACGCGCCGTGGCCATCGGCCAGCAATTCTACACCTTCTTCGATCGGTTGCGTCCGCGCTGCCCATGGATCAAGGAGATTCGCATCAAGGGCTGCATGATTGGTGTCGAATTGACCACCGACGGCTCTGTCGTGGTCAAGGACTGTCTGGAAAAGGGATTGTTGATCAACTGCACGCATCAGACCGTGCTGCGGTTGTTACCAGCGATGAACCTGACCGATGCCGAACTTCAGGAGGGGTGCGGCATCCTTGAGGAGGTGTTGACAAACCTCGAAGTTCGCGGCTGATTGGCTCTGCTGGAAGTAGAACTCAACAGCCCGGCTTCGCCAGAGGATTCTCGCACGCCATGCGTCACTTTTTGAGTTTGCTTGACGTGAACCCCCAGGAGTTGCGCCATCTGCTACAGGTGGCTAGTCGCCTCAAGGCCGAATGGCAGCACGGGCAGCGGCCCAACCTACTAGCCGGCCGTGTCCTGGGGCTGGTTTTCGAGAAGCCGTCCCTGCGTACCCGCGCCAGCTTCGAGGCGGGCATGGCGCAACTGGGCGGCAGTAGCATCTTTTTCAGTGCCACCGATGGCCCGATGGGACAGCGCGAACCCATCGCCGATTTCGCACGAACGCTATCCAGTTATGTCGATCTGTGTGTGCTGCGCACCTTCAAGCACTCGACTGTCGAGGAATTCGCTTCTCATTCTCGAGTGCCAGTCATCAACGGTCTATCCGACCGCGATCACCCCTGCCAGGCACTGGGGGATCTGCTGACCATCCAGGAAGTGTTCGGCGAGTTGCAGGGTAAAACGCTCGTGTTTGTGGGCGACGGCAATAACGTCGCTCGCAGCGTGGCCATCGGTTGTGGCCTGACCGGAGTGCGTTTCATCCTGGCCGCTCCCGAGGGATACGGGTTCGACGATCTCTTCCTGCGTCAGTTCCGTCAGGTGGCTCCTGGAGGAGAACTGCTGATCAACGGTCAGCCCGAACACGCCGTTCGTCAGGCCGACATCATCTATACCGACGTGTGGACGAGCATGGGGCAAGAAGCGGAGCGGGCCGAGCGTTGTCGCAAGTTTGCCGACTTCCAGGTGAATCAGACCTTGCTGGCCCAGGCTCCCGCCCAGGCTCGCCTGATGCACTGCCTGCCAGCCGTTCGCGGTGAAGAAATCACGGCAGAGGCCATGGAAGATCGTCGCAGCATCATCTTCCTGCAGGCGGAGAACCGCATGCACGCCCAGAAGGCGTTGCTGTTGTGGTTGCTCGGTCTGGCCTGAGACGTATCAGCATGACTCCGCCCGCAAAAGCGAGCCACCTCGCGTCAGCGGGTGGAGCGTGCGAATCAACTCGGTGTTGCCTGCACCCTGCCCTCCCTGGTACTGTCTGGAGCATCCTGACGTTTTCGGGGAGACTCATGGCAAGTTCGCGCCTACTACCAGTCCTGGCCGTATTCCACCTGCTCGGCTGTGTTGGCCTGCTCGTGGCCTGTCCGTTTTGCACGATGCAAGGTCAAACGCTCACTCAGGAAGTCCAGCAGGCCAAACTAGTTCTCTATGGTAGACTCGTCGATGCGAACGAACAGCAGGACACAACCGATCTGATCGTCGAGGCTGTTCTCCGCGATGACCCCGTGCGAGCGCGGCGCGACCGACTCGTCCTGCCGCGCTTCCACTATCTCGATCCTCAGCAACCCCAGCAGCGATTCCTCCTCTTTTGCGATGTCCAGAAAGACAAAATCGACTGGTATCGCACAATCCCTCTCCCGGCCAACAGCCAAGTGCCCGCCTACCTGCGCGGTGCCTTGCGCGTCGCTGCCTCGCCTCGCGCGGAACGATTACGTTACTTTTTCGACCACCTCGATCATTCCGAGAGCGATATCGCCAACGATGCCTACAAGGAGTTCGGCAACACCAGCTACCAGGAGGTACGCCAAGTCGCTCCGCTGTTGCCGGCCCATCGCGTCGCCGGCTGGCTGCGTCAAAATGAGCTATTTCGCGATCGCTTTGGTCTGTATGGGCTGCTTCTCGGACACAGTGGCGACCGACAATATGCCGAGTTGTTCCGCACCTTGCTGACCGATCCCCAGGTCAAGAACCTTGCCGGCAGCGATGGCCTGCTGGCCGGCTACACGCTCCTCGATCCGCAGGCCGGCTGGACGTTCTTGCGACAACTCCTCCACGATTCCACCAGCGATTTCAGCCAACGCTATGCCGCGCTGCGAGCCGTCCGTTTCCTGTTGGACTATCGGCCGGATGTCATCGTCCGCGAGCAACTGCTCGAGGGACTCGCCGAATTGCTCGAACAACCCGACATGGCCGATGTGGTCATCAACGATCTGCTAAAACGGCGAATCTGGGATCACGCCTCTCGATTGCTCGAACTCCAGAGCAAGGCTTCACATGCCACGCCGACCATCCGCTCGGCCCTAGTCGAATACGCTCTGACCGGACGCACCGCAGGCGGACAAATCCGCGTCGCCTGCGATGCCTTGCTGTCTCAATTGCGACAAACAGTCCCCGACATCGTGCTGACTAGGGAACGCCAACATCAGCGCGAGTGGATCGGCATCCTGACCGCTACCCGACTCGTCGGACAAGTTGGGCAGCCGTTCGGCTTTTGCCATGCGATGACGGCGACACTGGCTCAGGAAAGTGAACTGGAAGCGATGAGCCAACCTGTCGAAAGGAGTGCCCCGTCTGCTGTCGAGATATCGACGGATGCCTCTGGACAGAGAAGACCCGAACCACCGTTCCTCCCGACTCGTGTCGAGCAGAAAATATCCTGGGGAGCGATTCTCGTTGTACTGGGGTTCGGCCTCGGGCTGTTTCTGGCCTGGCGACATTGGCGACGGGTGAACTGAAATTTTCGTCAGCCTGGGCTGAAGGTGTGGGGATGAGCAGTTACAACCTGGCAAGAGTTGCTGTCTCTGTCTTCCCATCTACGCTCGCCGAGTCTAGAATGGCAGCATGGAACGACTCAACAAATATCTAGCGCACGCAGGGGTTGGCTCACGGCGCTACTGTGACGAACTCATCATCCACGGCCGAGTTAGCGTGGACGGTCAGACCGTGCGCGAACTAGGCACTCGGGTTGATCCGCAAACGCAGCAAGTCAGCGTGGATGGCCAACTCATCCACTCCGAACGTCTCGTCTACTGGCTGGTTCACAAGCCACGCGGTTATCTGTGTACTAATCACGATCCGCAAGGTCGGCCACGGGCCATCGACCTGATTCCTCATGTGCCCCAGCGTGTCTACACGGTGGGGCGACTCGACGAGGAAAGCGAGGGGCTGTTGCTCATGACCAACGATGGCGATCTGGCCTTCAAGCTCATGCATCCGCGCTTCGCGGTTCCCAAGACCTATCTCGTACAAGTGGCTGGCAATCCCAGTCGCCAGGACATCGAAAAACTATTGCAAGGGGTGTGGCTGAGCGATGGCCATGTCAAGGCCAAGCGTGTCAAGCGAGTGCGGATGCAGGGAGAAAGCACTTGGCTGGAGATTGTGCTGTGTGAAGGCAAGAACCGCGAGATCCGCCGCATGCTGGCCAGTCTCGAACACAAGGTCATGCGACTGAAGCGGTTGGCCATTGGCCCGATTCGTCTCGACCGCCTGCCTCGCGGCAAGTCGCGTCGACTTGGCCCCGACGAGATCGAACGCCTCAAGCGGTGCGCAGAAGGCTCACGATCACGTTCTCGGCAGGCGACATCCTCTGCTAGGCCGACTGTATCCTCTGAGTTGGCCTCATCCCGAGTGGCCGGGCGACGACCTGACTCTCCGCCTGACCATTCGATCAGACCTCGCCCGGCGGGCCGGACGGGGCAACGGCCCTCGCGGAGTCCGCATCGGTCATGACCGCACTGTTGCACGCACGCGTCGAAGTGATCGAAAACGTGCCGTTGGCCCGCAGCACGTACCGCATCCGACTGCATGCTGCACAACTGGCGGCCACCATTCGGCCGGGCCAGTTCGTTATGCTGCGTTTACCGAGAACCTCCGATCCGTTGCTCGGTCGGCCCTTTGCTCTATACGACACGGTTCTCGACAGCGAGCAGCGACCTGTGGCGGTCGATATTGTCTATCTGGTACTGGGCAAAATGACGGGCCGACTCGTGGAAGTCCGAGCGGGCGAGTCGCTTGATGTTTGGGGGCCGCTCGGCAACGGCTTTCTGTCGGTGGGCGAGGTCGATCACGTTGGCTTGGTGGCCGGCGGCATTGGGCAGACGCCTTTTCTGGCCTACATCCGCGAGTTGTTGGGCCAGCGCGGCTATGGGGGGCAAAGGCCCCGGCGCAGTGCAGCGCGAGTGTCGTTGTACTACGGAGTGCGATCGGCTGATCTCGTGGCCGGCGTGGAGGATTTTCGCGCTGCGGGGGCTACCGTGCATCTGGCGACGGATGATGGCAGCCTCGGCTATGCTGGCTATGTTACTACTCTGCTCGAACAGCATTCGCCTCCTGATCGACTAGTCGGCTGTGGCCCTGAACCAATGCTGCGTACTCTCGCCCAACTGGCCGCTCGCTGGGCGGTGCCTTGCCAGGTGTCGCTGGAGACACCGATGGCCTGTGGGGTGGGCATCTGTTTCAGTTGTGTCGTCAAGGTCAAGACGGCCGATGGCTGGGACTACCGTCGCTGTTGTGTCGATGGGCCGGTCTTTGACGCGGCCACTCTCGAATGGTGAGGGTGAACATTTGAAGATTCGCAGCTTCGGTTCAGCGGATCGGGTGGAGACGGTCTGGGTCAACTTGCGAGGAGTTGCAGCTACTACTGAGCGGTTCGCAGGCTCAGTTCGGTAGTGCTGTGGCACTGGCACAACGACCAGTTGCAGGAGGTGGCTTGCCTCAGCAATCCGTTACGCAAGCCAAATCACTCCATCAAGGCCATTTTCCTTCAGTCAGACTGGGCTGTATGTCGGCTATAGAAAAGTGCTAGAAGTGGCAGTGTGGTGGGTTTGATCCCTGGGGTAATGCTTTTTTACCCCGCCAGGCGACCTACCTTAAGTCCTTGTCTGGTAAGGCTTTATCTAACTGGGGATCATGGATTTGAACCATGACTAACTGATCCAGAGTCAGTTGTGCTACCGTTACACTAATCCCCAAATCCATCTACACAACCATACGCACCTCCTTATCCCCTGTCAAGACCTTGTCTGCTGCCAAGGTGAACTTGCAAATAGCCCTGCCTGCTTGTTCCCTCTGGAGTGTTGTCGAAGCAGTCGCGATCTTTAGACTGAGAGAGAAGCCCTTGTCTCGCGAGAGGTTTACTGATGGATCGCTGGTATCGCACGCTATCGGTGTCGGTTTTTGTCTTGCTCGCCCTGCTGTCGGTCTGGCTCTGGCCTGCATCTTCCAAGCCAAATCCGAAGGTGCAGTCCCCTTCGCTAGTTGTCTTGCTAGTGTTCGATCAGTTACGCGCTGATTATCTGCAACGCTGGTATGCTCTACTGGAGCGGGACGGCTTCCGCCGACTGCTCGACCAAGGAGCTTGGTTCCAGAACTGTCACTATCCCTACGCCAATACCATGACAGGGCCGGGACATGCCACTCTAGTGACGGGCTGCTCGCCAGATCAGCATGGGATCGTTGGCAACGACTGGTACGAACGGAAGAGTCGAACGCAGGTCAATTGCGTGGGCACAGAACGGCACCTGCGCGTACCGCCCACTGCGAGCAAGCCCAAGAAGCCCAACGGAGCCGACCCGGAAAGGTTGCTACAACCCACGGTTGCCGATGTCATGAAACAGCACTTCGGCAAGGAAGTTCGTGTGGTGGCACTGTCTCTCAAGGATCGCGGTGCCATTTTGCCCGGCGGCAAGGCCGCCGATGTTTGTTGCTGGAGTGACCGAGACGGACAGTTTGTTACCTCGACACGCTACGCCGATCGATTGCCCGCCTGGGTCGATGCCTTCAACCGCAGTGGCTTTGCGGCCCAGTGGGCCGAACAAAGCTGGCATCGCCTTCTGCCGAACCTCGACTACACCAAGCATGCCGGCCCGGACGATGTTGTGGGAGAAGGGTACGGCAAGGAGCTAGGGCGAACCTTTCCGCATGTGTTCCCTACGTTGAACGGTAACGAGTCAGCTCGTCGCAAGTATTACGAGGCTCTGGGCACCTCGCCGTTTGGCAACGATTTAGTACTCGAACTGGCTCGCCGAGCCATTGATGCCGAGCGATTGGGGACGCGAGCCACTCCCGATTTCCTGAGCATCAGCTTTTCCTCGAACGATCTGGTCGGCCATGCCTGGGGGCCAGACTCTCAGGAGGTTCTTGACACCACCTTGCGATCCGATCGCATCCTTCGCGATCTGCTAGCGCACCTAGACGCTCGTGTCGGCAAAGGACGGTATCTCGTAGTACTGTCGGCCGATCACGGTGTCTGTCCCTTACCAGAGGTGGCGCGAGCGCAAGGCTGGGATGCTCGACGGGTCGATCCCGGCAAGGTCGCCGCAGCTATCGAAACCTTTCTCGATGGCCGATTCCCGGCGAAGCAAGAGACCGCTTCAGGCCGTTGGATCGAGGCGTTTGCTAGCAACATGATCTATTTCGATCGGTCTACCCTGACTCGTCGCGGAGTATCACTCAGTGCAGCAGCCAACGCCCTTGCCGATTGGCTGGTTGCGGAACCGAACACGGGAATAGCGGTGGCTATCACTCGCGACGAGTTACTGGCAGGTAAGTCGAACAAGCCGTATTTCGAGGCGGTGCGTCGCTCTTTCCATCCCGAGCGATCAGGAGACGTGATGGTGGTCGGCAAACCGTACTATCTCATGTCGAACTTACTGGGCGGCACCTCGCATGGAACGCCCTATCCCTATGACACCCACGTCCCGCTGCTCGTCATGGGGCCAGGAGTGCGACCGGGCATTCGTCAGCAGCGGGTCACGCCAGAGGATGCAGCGGTTATCCTGGCAGCGGCCCTAAAAATGCCACCGCCTGCCGGAACTCGACGAGCAGTGCCCGAAGGTCTGTTTGAGGAGTCGTTCACGACCAAGTAATCAGCGAATGGCCTGCTTGTGCAGGCCATTCGCAACACGCATGCGGTGTGTTGTTACTGATCGTCGTCGATCTTTTCCACCGGCTTGCGCTGTGGTTGAGGTGTCTTACCGATCGTCCACAGGTGGATCTTGTAAGGAACACCCGAGACATCAATCGTCTCGGTCTTCTCGGGCTTCCAGTCGCCCATGAGGAAGCGATGCGACACAACGCGCGAGCCGGGCTTGAGTGTCTTCTGCAATATCGGCTTGAGTTGATTGTTCAGATCGTCGCCCATGTACAGGGTGACGACGTTGGCATCGCTCAGATCCTTGATCTTGAGAACATCTCCCAAGCGGAACTCGACCTTGTCGGTCACGCCTGCTCGCTTGGCCGTCTCTTCGGAATCCTTGATGCGTTCCGGATCGATGTCGTAGCCGATACCCTTCTTGGCCTTGAACTTGGACACGGCGGTCACCGGCAGTCGGCCGTCGCCGCAACCCAGATCGTAGACAATATCCCCTTCCTTGACATTAGCTAGCTTGAGCATGGCCTCGACCACTTCCTGCGGCGTCGGCACATAACGCACCACGATGTCGTCCGGTTGATTGGGATCGTGCTTGCGGAGATCGACTGTAACATCCTTACCCGCATAGACGTTCACCTTCCGCTTGCGGGTGATCTTGGTGTAGTTGTTCGGCTCCCAGAAGACCGTGACGTTGTAGAAGTACTTCTTGCCTGGCTCCAGAGGCGGTGTCTCGAACGTGCGCTTTTCGCCGCGCTGATTGCTCTTCTCGCCGTCGATGGTCAGGATTGCATCATCCTGGGGAACCAGGATGATCACCTTGGCCGGGGCCTTCTGAGCATCTTGTGCCAGTCCAAAGACCGCCCACGTTGTCATCACCAGTAGCGTACCCAATCCCAGGCACGCTCGCGTGAGAGCCTGCATGGCTTCTCTCCTTCTGTGTTCTTGTGTTTCTCAACAGTAAGGCATCACTTCCCTTACCGTTCTGAAGAACATGATACGCAAAGGGCAATGTCTGGCGAGTAGCTGACTCGACAACCTCGATCACCGCGGTCGGCTTGCCACTAAACGCAGGTCGAGTTGTCGTCGCTGCAAATCGACGTGTACCACCTGCACCCGTACGCGATCGCCTAGACGGAAGGTGCGTCCCGATCGTCGCCCGATCAGACTGTGAACCGCTTCCTCGTAGTAGTAGTAATCGTCGGGCAAGGTGCTGATGTGTACCATGCCCTCGACGGGAAGTTTCTCGGCCTGACCGAAAAAGCCGTAGTCGGCCACGCCGGTGATGATGACCTCGAGTTCCATTCCCAGGCGTTCGGCCAGGTAGTTCAGCAACTTCAGCTTGATGAGTTCGCGTTCGGCCAGTTCGGCGCGACGCTCCATCTTGCTGCAATGCTCGCCCAGGCCGACCAGTTCCGCGTAGTTGCCACCCACCTTGCCGGTACGCAACCATTGCCCCAGTTGCCGATGGATGACCAGATCGGGATAGCGACGGATGGGCGAAGTGAAGTGGCAGTAGTGTTCGCTGGCCAAAGCATAATGCCCGTCGTCCTCGGGACTGTAGACCGCCTGCTTGAGACTGCGCAGCAGGGCGTAGTGGACGGCATACACCTCCGGTCGGCTGGCCGACATCTCCAGGATGCGCTGAAGGGCGAAGCGATCGAAGTTGGTCGGCATCTTGTACCCCAGGCTCCTTGCGAAGTCGGCAAAGGCCGACAGCCGGAAGGCATCCGGCCCAGGGTGGATGCGGCGAAGGAACGGCACTTTCAAGCCATGCAGATGCTCGGCGACCGCCTCGTTGGCCGCCAGCATGAATTCCTCGATGATCTGATGGCTGATGTCGTGCTTGCGGAAATGCCCACCGATTACTCGGCCCTGCTCGTCGTACTCCAGTTCCGCCTCGGGCATGGTCAGTTCCAGGGCACCGCGTTGCTTGCGGCGTTGCCGTAACAGCAGAGCCAGATCACGCATGCTCAGCAAGAGTTGGTAAATCTCCGGCTCGATGTGCAGATCGCCGGCAGGATTGCCTTGTTCGAGCAGAGCCAGCACTTGTTCGTAGCTGAATCGTCGCTTCGAGCGGATGGCGGCATTGGCAAAGCGGACACTGGTGCGTTGTCCCTGGGGCGTAAAGCCGATCAGCACGGACTTGACGTAGCGAACGCAATGGGGTTGCAGACTGGCGAGATGATTGGAGATCAGTTCGGGGAACATCGGCAGCACGCGCTGCGGCAGGTAGACGCTGGTGGCACGATTGCGCGCCTCGCGATCTAGGGCACTGCCCGGAGGGGCGAAGTGAGCCACATCCGCGATGTGAACAGCGAGTTCCCAGTGTCCCGTTTTCGGATCGCGTTTCAGGCCGATGGCATCATCGAAATCGCGGGCATCGACCGGATCGATGGTCACCACTAGTTCGTTCGTGAAATCCTCGCGACCGTCCAGGTCGTCTTCGCGAAAAGCGTCTACGGCCAGACGGGCCTCGCGCAAGGCTTCCTCGGGGAACGCATCCGGCAAACCGTAAGCACGGATGATGGATAGCGTATCGACCCCCGGTTGGCCGGCCGGCCCGAGTATTTCGGTGAGAACGCCCTCGCCGCGATCTTCCGGCGAGGGAAACCGCACCATCTCGAAGACCACCTTGTCGCCGGGACGAACTCCCTTAGCGCCTGGATCGCCCACGGCGATGCTGTGACTGAATACCGTGCCATCCACACGCACCAGTCCTTGGCCGTCACGCTCGAAATAGGTGCCGACGAACTGGCGAGTGGCTCGTTCTAGCACCTTGAGAACGCGACCTAGCGGAAGCAGATCGGGTCTGCTGGGTTTACGTGTCAACTTGACTAGAACGATATCGCCCGTAGCGGCATCCAGGGCATCCTCTGCCTCGATGCGTACCTCAGAACCGACTCGCCCCTCGACCGGATGGGGCCGCACGAACCCCACTCCGCTCGCGGTTCGCCGATAGGTTCCCGTCAAGGTGCCATGAGGTGGCGAAGGGCGGAGGGTGTGGTTTTTGCCCAGTTGCACCTGGCCTTCGCGGAGCAAGTCGCGAAGTGCCCTGCGAAAGTCGGCGTATTGTGAGCTACTCACTCCGAGCTTGCGTGCCAGTTCCTTGGGCTTGATCGGCTCGTAGTTACGTCGGCGTAGGTGCGCGAGAATCTGCTGGGAGTAGTCGGCCATCGCTGCCTCGTCTGGAGTTCGGATGCGTCATCCAGACTTGCATCCACCTACATTGTAACGACACCAATCAAGGCTATCAGGTTCTCAAGCCAAAGGGCTTGTCCTAAGTTCTATCGATCAGGCGAAGAAAGGATGAGAGTCCGCTAGAGGCGATCCGGCTCATCCAGACAGCGAATCTCGCTCGTTTGTCAGCAGCTACTCATTCGCTGGCACCGACAGAAGCGTTACAATCACTAAGCCGGACAGATCACGACCGCGAGGAACAAGCGACAGTCATGCACACTCTAGAACAGGCGATAGCCGGATCGCTGTTGGGAACCGCAGTAGGAGATTCGCTCGGCCTGCCGCGCGAGGGGCTGTCTGCACAACGAGCGCGAGCGTTGTTTGGCTCACCGCCACTGCGTCAAGCGTTTGTCGCCGGCTGGGGCATGCTCAGTGACGACACGGAACACACCTGCCTAGTCGGCCAGGCTCTGTTGGCCTCCGGTTCGCAACCGGATCGCTTTGCCGCAGCCCTGGCCTGGCGGTTGCGCGGTTGGTTGTGCTGTGCCCCACCTGCCATCGGATTGGCCACGCTGCGCGCCTGCCTCAAGCTGTGTCTGGGATTCCCGCCCAGTCGCAGCGGCGTGTGGTCAGCGGGCAATGGGCCGGCCATGCGTGCCGCGTTGCTTGGCGTGTGCCTAGGGCACGACCTGCCGCGCTTGCGCGAATTCGTTCGCCTCAGCACTCGAGTGACCCACACCGATCCTCGAGCTGAACGCGGTGCGCTGCTGGTGGCCCTGGCAGCCGCCCACGCAGCCCGAGGCACCCGCATCGACGCGGAAGATTTTCTGCACACCGCTCGCACCACGATTGCCGATGCGGATGACCAAATGCGGGCGTGGCTGGAGAAACTGCAAACCGCTCTGACCAGACAGATCACGCCGCAACAATTCGCCAGCGAACTAGGGCTGAGTCGCGGAGTCAGCGGCTACATTTATCACACCGTGCCAGTGGTTCTTCACACTTGGCTGCATCATCAGGGTGATTTTCGGCGAACGGTCGAAGGCGTGATCGAACTGGGCGGGGATACCGACAGCACGGGAGCGATTGCCGGCGGCATTGCCGGCGCGGGGGTAGGGCCGGCCGGCATCCCGCCGGAATGGCTGCGACTGTGCGACTGGCCGTTGCATCCCGCTTGGATGAACCGACTGGCGGCACGCCTTGCAGAATCGTTTGGCCCAACCGCGCGACCGCATTCCCCGGTGCCGCTGTGCTGGCCTGCTTTGCCGTTGCGCAATCTCGCCTTCTTGGTGATCCTGCTGGCACACATCGTGCGACGACTCGGGCCGCCCTGGGGCAAGTGATTCAGACAACCCAACGGCTGGTGCGGGCTTCCTGACAGAAAACTCGCCCGGTCGGCTCGAAAACCAAAATCGCATCCAATTTGTTGGGTTTCTCTTCACCTAGCAGGTGAACAGCCGTCTCGATACACCTGGACCGAGCATTTCCGCTCTGGTTCTCAGGACGTATGCTCCTGGTAGAGCAAATTCAGACATCTTCGGGCTATTGAGCAGAGTAAAACAGGCCAATCCGGGGTTAACTCATCCTAGAGATTGCTAACAAGCTAGGAATTACCAATATGTCGCTGTGGAACGATGACACGCTCGAAATTCAGGTTTCCGATTTATTCTCTTCGCTCATTCCCCAACCTTTCTCTTCCCTAGTACGCGTCGAGTTCGGGGCTGTGTCGGATCGGGGTAAAGTGAGAAGCAACAACGAAGATTCCTACCTCATCTATCGAACAGGCCGCTACTGGGAACACTTTCAGACCAGCCTCTCTCCCGAGCAGCTACCCGATCGATTCGAGGAAAATGGCTATGTGATGGCTGTGGCGGATGGAATGGGCGGACACAAAGCAGGGCAGGTGGCCAGCAGTCTGGCTCTGCGGGTGGGAGTCGCCACTATCCTGAACGCCGCACGCTGGGGACTGAAGCTGGATAACCTGCCAGATCGTGAACAAGAGATCAAGACCGTAGTGGATCAGTGCCTGGAAATGGTTCGGCAAATTCATGCTGTCGTCACAGAGGAGGCCCGACGCGATCCGACCTTAGCCGGCATGGGCACCACACTGACCGCCTCCTATTCCGTGGGAGATGATCTGTTTGTCTTGCACATCGGAGATTCACGCGCCTACCTTTTCCGTGATAGCCAACTTCAGCAGATCACCCACGATCACACGCTCGTTCAGCAAATGATTGATTCAGGAGAGATCTCCCCTCAGGATGCCGCTCGGCATCGGTTACGGCACGTCTTGACGCGAGCGATCGGCAGTAACAGTGAGGTCGAAGCCGAAGTGAGCCACCTGACTCTTCGAGATGGTGACCGGATTCTCCTGTGCAGCGACGGACTGACCGGAATGGTTCCTGATTCCCTTATCGCCACCACCCTGGCCGACGTATCCTGCGTCCAGCGTGCCTGCGAACAACTCGTTCAACTAGCACTCGATGCGGGTGGTAAGGACAACGTCACGGTGTTGCTGGCTCATTATCAGATCCCGCAGCGACCGCAACCCCTGATTCCAAACACGCGCAAGAAGTGAGGCCGTTTGCTGGGAGGGCGACCTCTTCTTCCTTCGCTGTCCCTGGCTGCGCTTCGGCTCGAAGACGCTTCCTCAGTGCTTGGGTTTGTCGTTGGCTCTGTTGCCAGTGATCACTCTTCAGCGGACTTGTCCCCTTGTGGGTACGGTACTGCATCAGTTTCCTGACCACACGAAGGTGGTGGTGTATCCTGTTGTTCCATCTTAGATCTCCCCGAGTTGCGGAGGCGTAGGGCGATCGGCTCAGATCCGCACTCCACTTGAGCCGTGACCTCCGGTGGTTCATCGGAGATTAAGAGATGGATTGTAGGGGAGAGAGAGCGATTTCTCGACGCAATCGTTGAAAGGTCGCTCTTGGAGGAAGCGGTAATTTGGGCTATTTATGTGTCTATGGTGGTTTGTGGTGCCCCTAACAACTAGACGAGGCTGACATGGCCGAGAAGACAACACCTGCCACACCAATGGCTCCTGCTGTGGAAAAGCTGAAAAAGACGGATGCCGTTCGCCGTATCCTTCAGAAACTCGGCAAGAAAGCGATGCCCAAGGAAATCGCTGCCAGGGTCAAGGAAGAGTTCGGCCTGGACATCACTCCAGACTATGCCGGGAAGATCAAGACAGAGGTTTTCGGAAAGTCTGGCCGTCGATCGGTGACCAAGAAGCCGGTCGAAACCAAGCCTGCTGAAACCAAGGCTCCGGAAAAGGCTCCCTCTGCTAGCAATGGCAAGAGTTCCGCAGTGCTACTTTCGGACATCTTGGTTCTTAAGGATCTGGTCGATCGTGTTGGTGCTGACCACGTCGTTACTCTGATCGGCGTTATGTCGCGTTAGCTCGTGTCGGCACTAGACGCAGTTGCTCAGCGGACGGCACCACCATTGACACGCACGATCTGGCCAGTCAAGTAGCCAGCCTGGGGGGAGACCAGCCATCGCGCTGTCCGGGCGACATCTTCAGGTAGTCCCCAGACTCCCAGTGGAGTTTCGCGGCGAACGCGATCCTGCCAGAACTGTGATGCCTGTTCGCCCCAGGCGGTTCGTATCCAGCCTGGGGCCAGGCAGTGAACGCGTACCTGCGGTGATAGTGAGAGTGCCAAACTGCGAGTGAACGCCATGATTGCCCCTTTGGTGGTTGCGAACAGTTCGCCGCTATCGCCCTCCATCCCCGTTTCTGCCTGATCCCAGCCCATGTTGACAACTACGCCCTGACCGGCCTGTTGCATGCGTCGCCCCAGTTCCCGAGCTAGAGTCAGTGTGGCGCGAACGTCTACGGCCCACAATTCTTCCAGTTTGCGTTCAAAGGGCCAACTGGCCGCCTCGCCTGTGAGCGTATCGGCTCCGGCGTTATTGATGAGGATCTCCAGACCACCCCAGTGATCCCAGGCTTGCTGAATCAGCGTGTGACAGGCCGTCGGATCACGCAGGTCAGCTATCACGACTCCAGATCGCGAGCCGGCACGCTGGACGGCAGCAGCCACCTCCTCTGCCGCACTACGCGATCGTCGGCCATGAATCAGGACATCGGCTCCGCCTGCTGCCAGTTCCAGAGCAATGGCCCGACCGATACCGCTGGTTGACCCGGTCACCAGAGCCCGCATTCCGGTCAACTCCCGAGTCGGTACTCTGTTGTAAGGCCGAACTCCTAGCAACTCGGCACGCAGCTGCGCTATCGTTCGTCCCAGTACGGGATGTCTGGCTCCGGGAGCGATTTCGTAAAGAGGCTCCAGCACGAACAGTCGGCTATGCAGTCGTGGATGAGGTAGAATGAGTTCTGGCCCATCGCAAACACAGTCTCCGACCAGCAGCAGATCGAGGTCTATGGTTCGTGGACCATCTCTTACCGTGCGAACGCGTCCTAGATCCGCCTCGATGGCCAGCAGTACTTGCAGCAGTTCCTGAGGAGCCAAGGCGGTGGCCATTTCCACGACTGCGTTGAGATACGGAGATTGACCAGCCGGCCCACCAACGGGTTGCGTCTCGTAGACGGACGATTGACGCAGCAGACGACCAACGCGCTGTTGCAGGGCAGCGATGGCCTGAAGCAAGTAGTTGTACCGATCTCCCAGGTTGCTGCCCAGGGCGATGTGCGCGATGGCGGTCATGGTCGATTTAGCCAATGAAGAAGGATGGCGGCGAAGTAGGTGGATGTCACCGCAGAGGGCGAACCGGGAGTTAGGCCGTAGCCCCCGTCAGCATTGCGGCACCGCGCGATAAAGGCCCGCAGGTCGTCGGCTCGCGCGGGCTTCGCTCCCAGCATGACGTAGGTGCGGACGACACGATAGCTCGTTTCGAGATCTGATGCAGTGGCCTTGCCGAATCCTCCGTCCTTGTTCTGACCGGCATCCAGAGCGGCGAGGATGGCTCGGGTTTGCTGAGGCGAACACTTGCCGCCCAGCCGAAGCATGCAGGCCACCGCGCTGCCGGTGTCCCGAACCAGACTCGGGCCTTTACCAAAGGTGCCATCGGGATTCTGGCGAGCGGCTAGTTCCTTGAGCCAGGTTTCATTGCGCGACGATCGCTCACCTAGGGCTTCCAGACCTGCGGCGGCCATACGCACCTGCTCGAACTCCTTAGCGTGGTCGGTCAAGTAAGCGATGGCTGGTGCCTTGATGCGATCGGTGGGCAGTTGCAGTTCGATCATGGCCATCAGCCCGACTGCGGTCAGAACGACATCGGCTTTGCCGCCTGGCGTGTCGGCAAAGCCACCTGAGCGGTCGTGACAACGTTCCACGAAGTCCTTGCACCGGGCAGTATTGGGAACGCTGCCACCAAAATACCTCAGGGCCCGAAGAGCCGACGACGTAGCTCGTAGGGACGACTGCTTGACTGCCGCGGTCGGACGAAAGCCGCCATCGGCATTTTGCAGGCTGGTCAGATAACGAATCGTGGCCTGCTTTTGTTCGACTGTCTGGGCCAGAGCCGTCCCTGGAACCAGCAGGCAAGCGAGTAGCAAAAATAGGTTTCGCATCGTGTTCATCCGGTCAAGGAGCCTCGAAAGAGCCATCGCGCAACCGTTGTCAGCAGCAGCAAGGAGAACAGGACGATCCCCATGATCCGCATAACGCCGGTCGCATAGACGACGGCAGCGTTGAAGGTAAGGAAGGCCAGGAAGCCATGAACGCTCCAGCCGATCCAGGCAGGTCGTCGGGCGTGGCCGTTCGGATGGCCGCACCACCACAGGGCATCGACTAGCCACACCAGACCGAAGGCATGGGAGAAATAGATCCCTGGGCCAAAGCCGCTTTGTTGCTCGACATGAGCGACGGCTGCCTGATGCGACCAGTGATGGAAGTAGTGAAACGCGGCCAGGACGTGGAGGAGATACAGCAGGCACGCGGCCAACCACAACCAGCGTGCCAAAATGGAATCTCTGGGTGACGAAAACGCTTGCTGAGTCAGTTGGAACAGTACCGCAACACCGTAAGCCAGCACCGCCAAGCGTGCGCTGGCGCGAGTGGGATCGAGAAGGGGGTCGCACAGCCACAGAGCCAAGGCGAGCCCCAGCCAGATCCCAGCGACACCGGCGGGAGTGACCAGACAGCGGAGAGCCCATCGACTGGGTCGCTCAACGGTAGGAACTCCATGAGACACAACAGACTCCCCAGTCCACTCAGCCAAGATGCAGTTCCACTATGTCCTTGTCATGCAGAACGTGATCGCGAGTGACGGATTGGCCGTCATGGACTCCGGTTCCCCAGATGCGAGCCGACTTGAGTTTGTCGGCGAAGTCGCGGTGAACGAGTTCGGCCATCTGCGCCAGGGTACTGCCTACGGGGCAGGTGTAGGGCGAAGTCATGTCAGCCGGTTTGCCCGGCTTTTTGGTGTATACCCGGATGACTCCTAGGAGTTGATAGATAGCGTTGCGGAGATCCTCAAGTCCCTGGCCGGACTCCGCGTCCAGAGTGATGAGGGGGAAGCGATCTGCGAACAGTTCGCGAAGGATGTCCAGACGTGCGCTCGCTCCCTCCGCCAAACTCTTGTTGGCAGCCAGGAGAGTCTTGATGTATTCGATGGTTGGATCTTCCGGGTCAGCAGGTGGCTGGCCAATTAGCCGGGTCTTGACCTGTTCGAGGCGTTGCACTACCGCCTCGGCGGCGAACGGGCCATCGTCATCGCCCAGATCGACAACCAGTACGCAGGCATCGGCACTACGCACCATGCCGGACAGATAGCTCTCTAGATGCTCGGCGGTGATGGGCGGCGTATCCACGAGTTGCACGCGCACGTCTTCCCAATCCATCATGCCGGCCATTGGCTCGCGGGTTGTAAACGGATAGGGAGCCACTTCCGGATTGGCTCGCGTCAGTCGAGAGAGAATGCGGCTCTTTCCGGCATTTGGCCCGCCTAGCAAGAGAACCTGTCCTGCTCCCTGACGAGGAATGCGATAGCTAACTCCTGTCTTCTTGGGACTGCGACGTTCCTTTTCGACC
>Ga0272446_1002487_pt1 | contig 24998 bp, 20 predicted proteins | sample YNPCB0061_FD_194587 | JGI IMG/M metagenome (GOLD analysis project Ga0272446, IMG submission 194587) | Hot spring microbial mat communities from Yellowstone National Park, WY, United States - YNP-CB-006-1 | ecosystem: Environmental > Aquatic > Thermal springs > Hot (42-90C) > Sediment | place...
GGCTGGTGGGGCTGGCGACTGGCAAGAAGGAGCAGTAATCAGCATGGCAACAGGTTCGCGCAACAATCCGACAAACTCTGGTCCAACAGCATCTGCGCCTTACAACTTTGTGCCGCTCCCGACACAGGTGGTCAAGGCAGTGGAACATCCCGACGACTTGCCATCACATGATGCGTCCTACACGTTGGCCAACTATCCTCACACTGGTCACATCGTGGTGAAGGTGACAACGCTATCCCCGTTGTACGTGCGTTCAGGTCTGTCAACGCATCCACCTGGGCCAGGCCAGCCGTCTGAATTTGAGCGCGCTCAGATGGAACGCGATGATGACTCGGTCAGGAACTTCAGATCAGCGATCAAGAACAAACCGGAATTCTTCTACACCTGCGATCCAGAGCAGCCCGTCATACCTGGCAGCACGCTGCGGGGAATGTTGAGAGCGCTCATCGAGATCATCAGCTATAGCAAAGTGCAGCCAGTATCAGACAAACGATTGTTCTTTCGCACTGTGGACGACTCTTCTCTAGGCAAGGCGTACAACGAGCGGATGGTGGAATCGCTTGGACAGATTCAGCCAACGCCATCCGATCCGAAGGCGAATGGATACCGTGCGCGTGTCTGCGCGGGTTTCTTTCGGATACGCGCAAATGGAACTTGCTACATAGAGACTTGCGATACCGCTCGTATTGAGATCAGCGACGTGCTCAAGCTGTTCGGCCTCAACAGGCGGGAACAGTTGTACGAGCTAGACAACAAACCGGTCTCCAGCAAAGATCTCAATAATCCGAATCAAACGCCCTCTTGGCGATATCAGCATTCCCAAATTCGGGTTGCGGTCGACGCACAAGAGAAGGACTACTTATTTCCTAAAAAGTTCAATCAGAAGACAAACAAGCCTGTCCATCCAGACTTCTACCTGCGATTTCGCAAGGCGTGGCCTCCTGAGGACAAGGACGGCGACATCGCCCAGACTGGCACGCTAGTGCTTACCGGCCATGTGCCATCCAAGCACATGGCATTTGTGTTCCTGCCCCGCAGTCAACCTGACTCGATCGATGTGCCGAATGACCATCCAGACCTCAACCATCGGCTAGTTGATCGTTTTCACGACAACGATCAGATCACACCCTGGCAGATCAATGCATTTCCGCCCGGCAAACCGAAAAACGCCAAACGCCTGCGCAGCGGCGGTCTTCGCGACGGTGAACCAGTGTTCTATCTGATTGAAAACGGCGCCTTGACGTTCTTTGGTCGAGCGCAAATGTTCCGACTACCGTATCGGAACCGACCGATCGACCTTGTTCCGTCGCACCTGCGCCAGCCAGAGGACACAGATCTTGCGGAAGCCATTTTTGGCTACGTTGACAAGTCGAAACAGGCCCCGCAGGGAGACCGGCGTCGTTCCTACAGCGGTCGAGTCAGTGTTACGGATGCAGTCCTGGTAAAGAACTATTCACCGGAACAACTCTGGCTCACCGGCAATGCCAGCAAACCTCTTACACCTCGCATACTGGCCTCTCCAAAACCTACAGCGTTCCAGCACTATCTGGAGCAACAATCGGCTCAAAAGAAGCACTTGCTCCACTATGACAGCTCAACGTATATTCGCGGGCACAAACTCTACTGGCGCAAGGGCAAGCGCAGCCTGCAAGACATTCAGGAAAGCGACCCTGAATGGCTCGACGTTTCTGGCAAGGTTAAGGATGAGAGTAGTCAACACACTCTGCTTAAGCCGGTCAATGCAGGCATCGAGTTCCGATTCACAATCTATTTTGAGAACTTGAGCGATGTTGAACTGGGCGCGCTGCAGTGGGCGCTTACCCTGCCCAGGCAAAATGACCGCAACTATTGTCACGCTCTGGGCATGGGCAAGCCGCTGGGCATGGGAGCAGTGAAGTTGTCTGTGGAGTCATTACATCTCAACTCTCGCACCGATCGCTATGCGCGCCTCTTCGACTCGCGGTCTGATAAAACGGAGTGGCATGTTGGCTCTCCTGCCACCAAATTGGACTTTACCAGTGACTTTGAAGAGTTCATTCTTCGTAGCCTGCCACAATCTGAGACAAAAGGAGCAAAACGCTTGAGAGATGTACCACGTATACAAAGCCTGCTAGCGCTCATGGAATGGCGTGATGCTTTTCCAAGTCTACAGGAGCGCGAGTATATGTCGCTTGAAGAATTCAAGCAGCGCCCTGTCTTACCTGACCCCTTACAGGTGGCAGACCGGTCTTCGGCCACCAGTGTTCCACGTGCTTCACCCGAGAGTCAAAAACCGCAGCTACGCACGCAAGTTTCCGTTGAACGTTCACCAGCGCGTGAACGCAAGCCCGGCGACTCGTTTGCGGCAACGGTCGTCGAGAAAGGGGCCGGATACGTGATGCTTGCCCTGCAGGGCGTTCCTTTCGAGAAGGAGCGCGCAAAAATCGTAGCTAGGGATATTGGGGGACAAGCACTGCCTCCGCTCAAGCGCACTGTTCGTTGTGAAGTGATCTCTGTTCAGCGTTTGGAAAGTGGCGCCGTTGTTTATCGCTGCAAGCTGATTGACCCGAAGGGCGCTGCATGACTTGCGAGACTGATCTGTAGGGAGTCGCTGCGATATGGCCCACACAAATCCCTCCTACCGCGACCGCGAGGCGATCGCGCCGTATAACTTTGTGCCGCTGCCGGCCAAAGCGCGCAGCGCTCAGCGTCCGCCGTCCCACGACGCCTTCCACGCTCAGGAGGATGGTCACCCGGTCTACACCGGTTATTTCACCTGCGCGCTCACCACCGAGACGCCCTGTTTCATTCGCGGGCCGATCTCGGCTCGTGATCTTGCTGAGGGCAAAGAAGCTAAAAATGCCCCAGCGTTCTTCTCGCTCGATGGCGGACGCAGCCCGCGCATCCCCGGCAGTTCGCTGCGCGGGCTGTTCCGCAGCCTGGTGGAGATCATCTCCGGGTCGCGCATCCCGGCCCTGAGCGCGCAACCGCCGGTGTATCGCGCCGTGGACACTACCCGGCTGGGCATCCAGTACCGCGCGCGCATCATGGATGAACCTCAGAAGAACTGGTTCATCCCCAAAGTGCAGGCCGGCTACATCCGCAAAGGACGGGATGGCGAGTGGTACATTCAGCCGGCTGAGCAGATCAACGGCACAACCTGGTGCCGCATTTCGCATCATGCGCTGGGCGAGGTCGGCGAGCTGGCGCCCTGGCCGCCGGAAGACATCCGGCGCGCCTGCCACGCGGACAAAGAAGCGCAGCCCAAAAACGCGCGCACGATCTACATCCACTCAGGCCCGTGTGAGTATCAGGACGTGCGCGGCGGCTTTCTACACATCAAGTTTGCCCGTGCGCTGCGCGCCAGCGCGCAGCCTGCCGCCGGCCTGCGCCCGGCTGCACTGGCCGAGAGCGGCAAAATGCTGTCCAAGCGCAGCGAGGCGATCATCTTTGCCCCCGACCTGAGCAAGACCGGCCCGGACAACGGCTGGCTGCCGTTGCGCTACGAGGACGCCGAGGGCAACGAAGTGGCCCTCGATCGCGCCTACCGCGATCAGATCACCGATCAGCAGCGCGCCCTGCTGGGCCTGAACGGCGCGCTGCAAGACATGCAGCCAGTTTTCTATTTGATGGAAAAGGGCAGGGTGGTGTTCTTCGGCCACACCTTTATGCTGCGCATTCCCTATCGCCATGCGCCGCGCGACCTGGCCGGCGATCTGGCCGTCGGCAACAACGACGATGTTGATCTGGCCGAGGCCATGTTCGGCTACAGCCGGCTGAACAGCCGGAAGGAAAACATGGCCTGCGCCGGTCGGGTGTTCTTCTCCGACGGCGTTTATACAGGCAACCTGAGTGACCCGTTCGAGCGCGAGATCACGCCGCAGGCGCTGTCCACGCCCAAGATCACCACCTTTCAGCACTATCTGGAACAGCCCAGCCCGGACGACAAAGAGCAGTTGCAGAACTACGATGACGCCGGCGCGCGTCTGCGCGGCTTCAAGCTGTACTGGCATCGCGGGGCTGTGTCGGTCAACGACGTGGAAGAAACGGATCGCAATAAGCTCAAGCATGTCACGCAATACACGCGCATCAGGGCAGTCAAAGCCGGGGCGCAGTTCACCTTCACCATTCGATTTGAGAATCTGCGCGCCGAGGAGCTGGGGGCGCTGGCGTGGGTGCTGCAACACGCCGGCGAGGACGCCTATGGCCTCAAACTGGGCATGGGCAAGCCGCTCGGCATGGGGGCGGTGAAGATTCAATCTACGCTCCATCTTACCGACCGACTGGTGCGCTATGGCAGACTGTTTGAGGGAGATGGCTGGCACACGGGCGAGCGCGACGCGGCTTCCGATCAGCAAGTCCTGCGCGAGGCAACCGCCGCCTTTGAGACCTGGGCCGCCGGCGGGTCGAATCCGTTCGCTGCCCAGCCGCGCATCCGCGAACTGCTGACGTTGCTGCGCTGGCCGGGGCCGCCGCGCGAGCGCACGCGCTATATGGAAATCGAGCGCCGCGACTCAAGCGGCAGAAAGCGCAATGAGTATCGCGATCGGCCGGTGTTGCCGGCGCCGTCGTTTGTGGTCAACCCGCGCTACGCCGGCGATCGCGCGCCACAGAAACGTCGTGCTGCGGAGGAGGATGGGGCAGCTACCCCATCCCCCGTGCGCCGGAACGCACCGCCGGCGCCGCCCAAAGCAGAGCCGCTGCCCGAAGTGCGGGAGACCGTCAGCCCGGAAGCGCAAAAGCTGGCCGCTCAGTTAAACCGCGCCATCGGCGTCGATGACCTTGTGCAGGCGACGGTGGAGCGCCTGACGGCCAATGAGTACGAGTGCCGCGTGTCCGGTTCAAAGAAACCGGGCCGGCTGCCCCGCGACGAGGCCAAAGGGTTGAAGCCGGGCGATTCGCTGCGCGCGCGCGTCAAGCGCATTGCCCAGAGCGGCGCCTTTATCCTGACGGTGAAGGGTCTGCCGAAGGAGTAAGCATTGCGTATGGGTGCATTGCCGGGATATCGTCTGGACGCCTTTCGTCTGGAGAACTTCATGGCCTTCGAGGACACCGGCTGGATCGAATTGCGCCCAATCACGCTGCTTTTCGGGCGCAACTCAGGTTCTGACGCGCATCAACAGGTGCGCACGGATCTCAACCGGCGCCCTGAACGGGCAGCTAAGGATATCGCCAGGATGCTTCGCGATGTTCAGTTTGAGCGGAACCGTGCCGACTACGATGACAACTACAACGTGTCGGATAATCTCACCGCTGTTTTCGACCGCGTCGAGCGGACACTCACCTTGCTAAAGACCCTGCCCTGAACCGGCCTTATCAAACAACCAGGAACATCCCATGTCCGGCGCCATCACCTACACTTTCTTTGCCATTGACAAACCGCTGACCCCGGCCCAGCGCGACCAGGTGCGCAGGCTGTCGCGCCGCGTGCAACCCACCGCCCGTCGCGCCGGCTTCCACTACAACGTGGAAGGCTACGACATCCCCGGCGGCTACAAAAAGCTGCTTGCCTCGTATTACGATGTGATGGCCCGCGACGACTACGGCCAGTTCACCCTGGCTTTTGTCCTGCCCTATTCCAAAGACCTCGAGGCCGCGCTGAAGCCCTATGCCTGCGACTCCTGCGAGTATAGCGACGTGGTCGTCGTTGAAAAGCTCTCCGACAGGCGTCTGCTTGTCGAGATCACCGCGTTCATGGACTGGGAGGATATCGAAGATATCAGGGGCCTGCGCGAGTTTCCGTGGGATCGGCCTTCAGATGACGATGCCGGTGATGATGACGAATACGACGACGATGACGCAGAAGATGGGTATGACGAGCCGGGCGGCGAAGTGTTGGAGACGCTGGCGCGGCTTGCCAACTGCATCCGCGAAGATGTGTTGAAGGGCGATTATCGCGCCCTGTGCATCGCCTGGGACAAGCTGCATTGCCCCGACGACGATGACGACAGTGATCCATCCAGCGCGCCGCCCAGGCCCGGCAACCTGAAGACCTTGCCGGCGTATCTCAAACAGCTCCGGCGCATGCTCCACCCGGGCACTAATTTCTGACACCCGCCACCCGCCCATACCCCCCGGCCCCGATCTCCCCATTCTCGATGAAAAACATCCTCATGCATGAGGATGCGCCCGGCCCCCGCGCCGGCCACAATCATGCGCGCGGCTGCTTTCGCCCGCATGAGGGGGGAAGGGCGAAGGCAGCCGCCTTAAAAAGAGGTGAAATGCATGGCCGGGGTCGAGACACTCGAAACGCTTGTGGTCGAAGAATTCGGCGCGTATGTGGGCAAGCACAGCCAGCGCCTGCGCGTCACCGTCAATGGCCAGACGCGCAGCGAGATCCCGCTGATTGCGCTCCGGCAAGTCATGGTCAAGAGCCGGGGTGTCAGCGTCTCCAGCGACGCTGTCATGGCCTGCGCCGAGCGCGGCATCCCCATCCACTTTGTCAGCGGGGTGGGGCTGAGCGCCGGCGCCGCGCTCTACACCGCTGCGCTGGCCGGCACCGTGAAAACCCGCCAAAGCCATTACTTAAAGCTTTCAGGTCACGCAGGCTATTCTTGGGGGGATCGGCGCAGTGGCCTTGCTGGTGGCGGCGTTCGGCATTGCCAACACCATGGCCATGGCTATCTACGAGCGCACGCGCGAAATCGGGTTGATGAAAGCAGTGGGCGCGACCAACCGTGACGTGCTGATGATTTTCCTGGCCGAGTCCGGCTTCATCGGGCTTTTGGGCGGGGTGGGGGCTAATCTCGTTCGCGCTGGGCGGCGTGATTGGCGACATTCTCACGCGCATGACGCAGGGCGGCGGCATCGGGTTCAGCCCGATTGCTGTGAGCGCGGCGTCGGTGACTCCCGCGTGGTTGCCGCCGGCAGCCATTGCCTTTGCCGTACTGGTCGGTGCGGTGTCAGGCTTCTACCCTGCCCTGCCCGCGACGCGGCTCGACCCGATCATTGCGCTGCGGCAAGAGTAGCTGACAGAGGACGCTGACGCGCCCCGTCGGGGGCGTTTGGCGGTGTCGGAAAATCACTTCGGGGCTGTCTCGCGGGCCTCAGCCGGCCTTGCCGGGCCGGACCCGCGAGACGCGGCCTACGAGCCTATCACCGGCGGATTGCGCTCGAAGCCCTGCTGGTGCCAGTAGGGATACGCCCTGGGCTGCGCGCTGGCAGCATCCAGCCGGGCGACCTGCTCAGGGCTTAGCTGCCAGCCCACGGCGCCCAGGTTCTCCCGCAATTGCGTTTCATCGCGCGCGCCGAAAATCACCGTCGAGACCGTCGGGCGTTGGAGCAGCCAGTTCAGCGCGATTTGCGCCACAGTCTTGCCCGTTTCTGCCGCGACGGCATCCAGCGCATCGACAACCTGGTAAACGTATTCGTCCGAGACGCGCGGGCCGCCGCCCATGGCGATCGGGCTGTTCAGCCGGCTGCCCTCTGGCACGGGCTGGCCCCGGCGCACTTTGCCGGTCAGCCGGCCCCAACCCAGCGGACTCCACACGGCAGTGCCCACACCCTGGTCCAGCGCCAGCGGCATCAGTTCCCACTCGTATTCGCGGCCGATCAGCGAGTAGTACGCCTGGTGGGCCGCGTAGCGCGGCCAGCCATAGCGGTCGGCAACGGCCAGCGACTTCATCAGGTGCCAGCCGGAAAAGTTGGAGCAGCCGACGTAGAGAATCTTGCCGGCGCGCACCAGCGTGTCGAGCGTATGCAGCGTCTCTTCCACCGGCGTCAGCGCGTCGAACGTGTGCAACTGAAACAGGTCGATATAGTCTGTGCCCAGCCGGCGCAGGCTGCCTTCGACCGCGCGCGTGAGGTGGATGCGCGACGCGCCGACATCGTTGGGGCCTTTGCCGGCGCGGAACGTGGCCTTGGTCGAGATCAGCACTTTGTCGCGCCGGCCTTTGATGGCCTGGCCCAGGATTTCCTCAGCCGCTCCGCCCGAATAGCCGTCCGCCGAGTCGAACAGGTTCAGGCCGGCGTCGAGGCAGATGTCCACCAGGCGCGTCGCCTCCGCAACATCGGTGGCGCCCCAGGCCTTAAAGAACTCGCCTCGCCCGCCGAACGTGCCGGTGCCCAGGCTGAGCGCGGGGACCATCAGGCCGGATTTGCCCAGTTGTCGATATTCCATCGGTTGTTACTCCGTCGATGATTTGTTGAAACACCTCGCAGGTTTCACAGACCCGCGAGGTGTTGAGCGGAACACACTCATCCGCACACGAGTCGCTTGCTTTTGCAGCAACGCCTACAGCGCCGTCAGATCTGCCTGGATGGCCTTCAGCGTCTCCGGCGTGAGGAGGTGTGGCATCATGCGCGCCAGCGAGTCGAGCGACTGGTCGCCCACCCACGGCGGGATGTTGGCCTGTAGCGCCTGCTCGCCGGCATGTTTGACCAGAATGGCTTTGGCCCGCTCGTCGGCCAGCAGGTCGCGCAGGGTGCAGCCCATGTCGAGCCGGCCGGCCACGTGCCGCACACTGGCCATCGCCTGCGCCAGGGTCAGGCCGGCGCTGGCAAAGTCGTAGTCACCGGCGCCAATCTCGATTTCTGCCGCACCGCCCTTGATGCGCGACGCGAGAATGCCCGGCGCTTTCTTCAGCGGCTGGCCGCCCTCGGTGACCTGGGCCAGTTTGCCGGCCGGCAGGCGCACCGTGGCGCGCGCATTGGGGGGCACAGTCACTTGCAGGCGCAGGCCGGCCTCGCTCAATTGCCATGCCGAGACCACCTCGCCATACATCGTCCTCAGCGCGGCGCGCGCGTGGGTCAGGCCGCCGCCGGGTTGCGGGGCAATCACAACGTGCCGGTAGCCTGCCTCGCTGGCGTCGATGCCGGCCACGACCCGATACATCCAGTCCCCGATCGCGCCGTAGGCATAGTGGTTGAACGAGTTCATGCCCACATCCTGGAATGTGCCGTCCGGCTTGATCCCGTCCCAGCGTTCCCAGATCGTGGTCGCGCCCATCTTGACCGGATACAGCCACGAGGGGAAGCTTTCCTGGTTCAACAACTCGTAGGCCAGATTGGTGTGGCCAAAGCGGCTGAGCACGTGGCACAGGTATGGCGTGCCGACAAAGCCGGTGGTGAGGTGATAGCCGAACTTGCGCACTTCTTCGGCCAGCCGGTCGGCGGCCTTCTGGCGCAACTTCTCCGGCAACAGGTCGAAGTGCAGCGCCAGCACATAGGACGATTGGCTGTTCGAGCCGACGCGCCCATTGGCCGACACAAACTCCGCGTTGAACGCGGCTTTGATCTTGCTCAGCAGATCGGCATACTCGGCGGCTTCGTCGGTCTTGCCCAAAACTTGCGCGGCTTGCTGGGTCAGGCTGGTGGAGCAGGCAAAGAAGGCCGTGGCGATGAGTTCCTTGTCTGTGATCGGCGCGGCATCGAATCCACCCCGGCCGCGATAGTCGAGCCAGTCGCCGAAGTGGAAGCCGGTCGTCCACAGGTAACGCTCGCCGGCCTGCCCGCGCATGTATTCCACCCAGGCCTTCATGCTGGCGTACTGCTGTTCCAGAATGCGCCGGTCGCCATAGCACAGGTAGATTGTCCACGGGCAGATCGTGGCGGCGTCGGCCCAGGCCGCTGATCCGCCGGCCATGCGTCCCATTGGGCTGCGCTTCATCGGGTCGGGGATGACCATCGGCACGCCGCCATTGGGATGCTGCTCGGCGGCCAGATCGGCCAGCCACTTGGTGAAGAACAACGCCACATCGCGATTGAAACAGGCGGTGCGAATGAATACCTGCGCGTCGCCGGTCCAGCCCAGTCGCTCGTCGCGCTGCGGGCAGTCGGTCGGCACATCGACAAAGTTGCCCTTCTGTCCCCATTGGATGTTGTGCTGCAACTGGTTGATGAGCGGGTTCGAGCATTCAAACGCGCCGGTGGGCGGAATGTCGGAGTGAACAACGACGCCGGTGAATGCCTCACGGGCGGCTTCGAGGGTCAAGTCGCCTGGCCATCCTTCCACGCCCGCATAGCGGAAGCCCATGAAGGTGAAGCGCGGTTCATAGGTTTCCAGGCCATCGCCTTTGAACGTGTATTGAATCGTTTGTCTGGCCGTGCGCAGGTTCGCCAGATAGAGGTTGCCCTGTTGATCGAGCACTTCGCCGTGACGCAGCGTGAGGGTTGCGCCGGCCGGCCCCTGCGCCGTGACGCGCACCCAGCCCACCATGTTCTGGCCGAAGTCGAGCACGGTCTCGCCGGCGGGGGTGCGCAACACCTGCACCGGTTTCAGTTCTTCCTGACGCTTGACGAAAGGCCCGACTTGCGGAATCAGGATGTGCTTGCTGTGATCGAGCTGGCGCACGCCCTGCCAGGCGGAATCATCATAGCCCGGCGCATCCCAGCCGGGCAACTCCATCTGGGCGTTGTAGGTTTCGCCCATGTAGATGTCCGACATGCGGATCGGGCCGGTGGTCGCGCGCCAGTGCGCGTCGGTGGTCACCACTTCCGTGCGACCGTCGGCGTAGGTGACAGCCAGTTGACACAGCAGCGCCAGCCGGTCGCCGTAGGTGTTGCGATTGCCCTCGAAGCCCAGCCAGCCGCGATACCAGCCGTCGCCGAGCAGCGCGCCGATGACGTTGTCGCCCGCGCGCAGCAGGCCGGTTACGTCCCAGGTTTGTGTCTGCAATCGCTTTTCATAGGCCGTCCAGCCGGGCGTCAGCACAGCGTCGCCCACGCGCTGGCCGTTGATGCGCAGTTCATACAGGCCGAGCGCGGTGGCATACACGCGCGCCGACGCCACAGCGCCGTTGATCTGGAATGCGCGGCGCAACACCGGCTGCGGTTGTGATTGCGATGTGTCCTCGTCCCAATCCGGCGTGATCCAGGCGGCCTGCCAGTCGCTTTCGTGCAACAGGCCCATCTCGAAGAAGGCCGGCTCGCTCCAGCCTGAATCTGTGTCGCTCTCGTCCCACAGCCGGGCCTGCCAGTGCACGCGCTGGGCCGAGCCGAGCGCCGGGCCGGCATAGGGGATGTGGGTCGATTGGTCGGACACGACTTTGCCGGTGTCCCACAGGATGTTTTGCATGCCGGGGTCGGCGGCAGCGCGAATCTGATACGCGGTCTGCCGGGCGCCGCGCTGCTTGCTCTCCAGCCGCCAGCTCAGCCGGGGCGCTGTCACGCCAATGCCGATCGGGTTGATCTGATATTCGCAAGTCAGGTGTTTGATGGCAGTCATCTTGTCTCCTTATTTTCAGAGCATCCTCCCGGAGGGCATGTCACCCTGCGCGAGAATCATCTCAGGCGGTTGTCTGGGCCAGAAATGCGCTGACCACCGCCATGTAATGCGCAAACTGATCGCGGCGGATGCTATGCCCGGCCCCGGCGATGTGTTCGATGCGCACGTTCGGCAGCAGGCGCTTCAGCGCCGCCGCGCTCTCCGGCGTGACGATCGCGCCGCGATCGGGATCGGCGGTGATCAGCAGTGCGGGGCAGCGGATGTTGCGGATCAGTGCTTCCCAATCCACCGGCGCCGAGCCTTCCTGATTGAGCGCGTTGAAGCTGAAACGCAATTTCGAGTCGGCCCATGGCCCCAGTTCTGCCTCCGACCAGCCGGGTGACTGGGCGCGGCACAGCGCGATCAGTTCTTCGCGCGTCTTGCGCTTGGTGTCGATGATCCATTGCCCCATGCCTGATCGGCGGCCCGGCAAGGTGCGTTCGGGCATCGGGAACCAGAAGGGCGGTGGGTCTTCCAACAGGATCATGCCGGGCAAGTCAGGATACAGGCCGGCCAGCGCCAGGGCCGTCATCGCGCCCATCGAGTGGCCCAGCACGGCAGGGCGTCGCAGACCCAGCCCTGTGATGACGCCGGCGTAGTCAGCGGCGTGTTCGGCCGAGCCATAGCCCTGCTCCGGCCCGTCCGATTTGCCGTGCCCGCGCGCGTCGACCATGATGACATCGTAGTCGGCTTGCAACGCCTGGGCCACCGGCGTCCAGCACAGTCCATCGTCCGAGAAGCCGTGCGCCAGAACGACCTGCGGCTTCTCGCTGCCGGCGCCGGTGCGAGCGCCGGTGCGCGTGTAGTGCAGCTTCAGTCCATTCGCTTCGATATAGTCAGAATGCCATGCAGTCATTGTGTCTCCTTCCTGGTCTTTTTGATCTGAATCAGATGTCGGACATCTTCGAGATGTCCGACATCTGACCGGCATCTCACTCAATACGTCACAACGCCACGCGGATGCCGATTGCCAGATATTCCTGTCGGGCGATGTCGGCAAACTGCCGCGCCAGGGCCACATCGCGCGTGGCAGCCAGCCCGATTGGCTCGGGCCACTGTGAAAACGAAGGTGTGGTCATGCCGACCGCGATATTGCGCGTGAAGGCGTGGCGCGGATCAGACGAGAGGGTGATCGGAATGCCGAGGCGCGTTTCCTCGGCCAGCTTTTGCAGCCGGTTGTGCCACGCTGCCGTCTCGCGCGCCGGGGGGGTCTGGTGGATGTTGAAGTGGTTGATGAGCCGGCCGCCCACCATCTCCGATGTGGTGAAAGGGTTGAGTCGCCCCGGCCTGCTGAAGGTCTCGTCGCCGGCGTCCACTTCGAGAATGGTGTGGAACATCAGGCCGGCTTTCTCCTCCAGGGTCATCTGCGCGAGCAGATCGTCCACGCGCGCCTCGATGGGCTGGCGCGGGTCTTCGTAGGGGTCGAGCCGGCCATTCTTGTTCAGGTCACGGAAGGCGATGTCGTTGTCTGCGCGGGGTGTGTTGGTGTTCATATTTCAGTTGAGAAAGCCCAGGCCGTTGAGCCAGTCGCCGAATCGCTCGATCCAGGAGTCGCAGGGCAGGCCGCGTTGTTGCATGCCAAAGCCATGGCCGCCCTGGGCATAGATGTGCAATTCCGCCGGCTTGCCAGCGGCTTTCCAGTCCAGGTACAGGGGAATGCTGTGTTCGGTGGCCATGTCGTCGTCGTGAGCGCAAGCGATGAAAAGGGGCGGGGCGTCAGCCGGCGTCGGCGTGGGTGGCCAGCCGGCGGCGTAGATGGGCGCGGCAAAATCGGGCCGGCTTTCGGCGTCGTGTTGCAGGGCGACGCTCATGGTCACCATGCCGCCGGCCGAGAACCCCATGATGCCGATGCGGTTCTGCGCGATGCCCCATTCGGCTGCGCGCCGGCGGACCAGTCGCATGGCCTGCTGGCCGTCGGCAATGACCAGCGGCGCCAGCGAGTCCATCAGGCGCGCCATCGTGTCGCGGTTGCCGAGGTTGCGCCAGACCACCTCCGGGAAATCGTCGCCGGTGTGGATCAGCCGGTACTTGAGCACAAAAGCGGCAATGCCGCGCGCGGTCAGCCAACGCGCGACATCCGTTCCTTCCATGTCGATGGAGAGGAAATGGAAACCGCCGCCGGGGCATACGATTGCTGCCGCGCCATTGGCGGTCGCCGGGTCGGGCAGGTAGGCCGTGAGTGTGGGCCGTGACACGTTGCGAATCACTTTGAGGCTCGGTGGGATGAGCGATTCCTGTTCGTCCCACGTCCAGCTGGCGGATCCGGGGGCGCCATCGGGCCAAAGTGGCAGCACGATGGGCGCGTGACGGGCCGGTGAGTTTGACGGCATGGTCAGTCCTCCAAATGTTGCGCGCCTTGCCGGCGCACTGAGGCAAGTATACGGAAATTGAACTCGCCGGCAGGCGTGGGGTGTCAACCTCAACTGTGCCCGGCGTTGCGCTGGCCTGGCTGACGCGCCAACAGCATCAGACGATGGCGCAGCGCAAGGCATGACCGGCTTCGATCACATACCTGTCTGAACAAGGGGCGTTCGGGCGCGCGCAGCATCCTCTCGCCGGATGGATTCGAGCAGATGTGGGCGCCAGTCGCCCGGCGTGGGCGTCCGCTGTTGTACGAAGACATGGGCGTCGTGGGCGTATCTGGCCGGCATCCCTTTGCGCCACGACGAGACGGGGCAGGCGGAAGAATGCGCCTTGCGCGCGCTCTCGATTCAGGGGTGGTGAACAGGAACGCTGCCCATACGCCCGACAGCCCCAGCCCGGCAATGCCTGTTGACAGCCAGGCCAGCAGCACGGCGCCGCGCAACACCCCGCCACCGATGAACAGGGCGACCAGCACGACCACCGTGCCCGTCGTTACGCGCATGAAGTCGGCGCCAATGCGCGCCACATCGGGGGGCAAGTCCAAGCCGGTTGTGACTGTGTCAGCCCAGGAAGACGGCGAACATGATCCGGTTTGCCAGATAGGACGCGCCCAGAATCACGGCCAGAATGATGACGACGCGCAACACGCGCGGCCAGAAGTTCTGCTTTTCCACCCCACGGCGCAAGTAGTGCTCCATGACCAGAATGCCGATGAGCGTGAGCAGGCCGCTGACGAAAAAACTGATCTGGTTCATGGCGCCCACCACCCAGTAGTTGACGCCGGAGAACGGCATCGGGTGCTGGATCAGGTTTACCCGCACCTGCTGGCCAAGCCAGACCGTGATCGCTGACAGGACCATCCAGACCGCGTAGCACAGGATGTATTGCCACGGGCTGGGTTGATAGATTCCCGGTGGGTTCTTCACGCTGCAAACTCCTGCGATGGTGTGACCTGGCTTGCGCGTCGCGCGGAGAGGGTGGCGCGGCGTGCAATTGGATGGTACCACATGACCCAGGCCGTTGACTTTGGTTTTGATGACGATGCTGCGTGACTCCTGCCGCCGGGTATACGAGGCTTATTGGGGGGCGAGAAAATGACGGCGAAGGCGTCAGGGCCGGCCCGGACTTGTGCCGCTTACCATGCCGCGAGGAAAATGTGGGCGCGCCCTGCGCGTCACACTGTCCGGCTGCGGTAGGCCCAGGCCGCCAGCCGGCGTTCCAACAGCGCAAACACAGCGTACAGCGCGATCCCCATCACCGCCACCACTATCAGGCCGGCGAACACCAGCGGCACCTCGAAGCGCGAACTGGCGATGACCATCATATTGCCGATGCCGTTGTTCGACGCGCCCAGTTCGGCGATCACCGATCCGACGAACGCCAGCGTGATGGCGACCTTCAGCGAGGCGAAAAAATACGGCGCAGAGCGCGGAAAGCCGACTTTGCGAAAAATGTCGAACTGGCTCGCGCCCAGCGAGCGCAGCACATCGCGCAATTCCGGCTCGACTGTGGCAATGCCGGTGGCTACGTTGACTGCAATCGGGAAGAACGAGATCAGGAATGCAATCAGCACCGCCGGGATGGTGCCAATCCCAAACCAGATGACAAACACCGGCACCAGCGCCGCCTTCGGCACCGAGTTGAACGCAATCAACAGCGGATACAGCGCCCGGTACATCAGCGCCGAGTAGCCGATCACCGCCCCCAGCGCCACACCCAGCGCGATCGCCAGCCCAAACCCGATGACGGTGGTCATCAGGGTTTGCAGGGCGTTCGGCCAGATGGCCGTCTGCCATTTGAGGTATGACGCGAAGGCGACGCTGGGGCGCGGCAGCACAAACTCATCGACGTTGAACACCAGGCAGCCCAGCTCCCATGCGGCGATAAACGCCACAATGGCGACAACCGGCGGGACAAACGATTGCAGACGCAGGCGCATCGTCTCACTCATTGGCGCACCTCGCCGATCTTGTCGTAAATCTGGCGCACATAGTCCACAAAGCGCGGGTCGAACGTCCCGGCCAACAGGCGCGGACGCGGCAGGTCGATGACCTGTTGATATACGATTGTGCCCGGCCGCTTGCTCATCACATACACGTGGTTCGAGAGGAACACCGCTTCGCGCAGATCGTGGGTGACCATGATGACGGTGCAACCACGGGCCGTCCACAACTCTTGCAGCACGCCCCACAATTCTTCGCGGGTGAAGGCGTCCAGCGCGGCGAAGGGTTCGTCGAGCAACAGAATCTCCGGCTGATGGATGAGCGCCCGGCACAGCGCGACACGCTGTTGCATCCCGCCGGAAAGCTGATAGGGCGGCTTGTCAGCGAAACCATCCAGGCCAACAATGTGCAGCAGCCGGCGCGCCTCTTCTTCGTAAGTCTTGCGCCGCGCGCTAAACTGAGCGCGGTGGGGTTGCACTACCTCCAGCGGCAGCAGCACGTTTTCCAGCGCGCTGCGCCAGGGCAACAACGAAGGGTTTTGAAAAGCCATGCCGACGCGCTTTTGCGGACCGGCGACAGGCTGCCCGTCGATGCACACCTGGCCGCGCGTCGCCGGCATCAGCCCGGAAATCAGTCTGAGAATCGTTGTCTTGCCACAGCCGCTCGGCCCGGCAATCGAAACGAACTCGCCCTGTTCAACGACCAGCGACACGTCCTCCAGCGCATGCACCGGCTTGCCGTCGCTGTGGTAGCGCAACGAGACATTGCGCAATTCGACGCACGGAATGGCCATGATGTGAGATGTGATGCATGGGGCGCAGACCGGCCCGGTCCGCGCCCCGTTGTTCCCTTACTGGGCAGGCGGCATGCGCATATCTTTGGCGGGGAGGTATTTGTCAGTGAAGACGGCGTCGACCGCCGGCGTCTCGGGCAGTTCAAACCCCTCGGCTACCATCTTGATCGCCTCGCCCAGGCGGGCCGCATCCACCGCCCCGAAGCCGTTCTGCTTGACTTCATCGGTAAGGAAGTGATTCTCGATCACCATCTGCAGGCGCTTCAATTCAATCTCGCCGTCGATCAACGGTTCGCGGCGCTTGAGGATTTCGATGGCCGCCGCCGGGTCAGCCAGCGCGTCCTGCCAGCCGCGCGCCAGCGCCTTCAGGAAGCCCTTGACGGCCGCTTCGTTCTCTTGCAGGAATTTGGGCGATGCCATGACGGCATTGCTGTACAACGGCAGGCCAAAATCTTTGAACATGAAGGGCACGATGTTCTCTGGGGCGACGTTGTTGCGCAACAGGCCGAACCAGCCGCTTGCATAGAACGCGGTGATGGCGTCCACTTCGCCTTTCGCCAGCGTCGGTTCGCGCAAAGCCGGCTCCATCGTCACCCACTCGATCTTGTTCATATCCACGCCGGCGGCTTTGGCGAACAACGGGAACAAGCGCCGCCCCGCGTCGCCAGCCGGCGCGCCGATCTTCTTGCCTTCCAAATCCTTTGGCGTGGCGATGCCTTTATCCTTCAACGTGAAGACGGTCATCGGCGCAGTGTTGTACAGCATGGCGATGGCCAGCAGCGCCTTGTCCGGGTTCTTCACGTTGAACTCGATCATCGAATTGATGTCGGCATAGCCCATCTCGTAGGCGCCACTGGCGATCTTGGTGACGGTGCCTGCGGAGCCGGTGCCGCGGTCGATCACCACCGACAGGCCTTCTTCAGCGAAGTAGCCTTTGTCGAGCGCGATCAGGAACGGCGCTGAGGGGCCTTCAATTGCCCAGTCCAGCGCAAAACGGATGTGAGTGATCTTTGGCGGCGCGGCTGCTGGCTGTTCTACAGCGCCCGCTGGCGGCGCTGTGCGAGGCGGGGCGCACGCCGATAGGCCAAGCGAGACGGCAGTCAATCCAATGATCGACAGACGGGCAATCTTCGAGCGTGAAAACATGGGATTCCTCCAGGTCAGATATATGGGATTTGTCTGGGTCGCGCCAGAAGAGCGAAAGACAACACGTTCAATTCGTTGCCACACCAACAGCGCGGTCAGGAGGCTGGGCGGGATTATACCGAAAGTGTCCCGCCTCGCAACGAGCCGCGCGCGACAGTACAATGCGGATGCGGGCCGTGTGATCTCCCGGCCCGGTCCCGGAGTGATTTCTGATGCAAGACAAAGCGGACGCCGTCCGCGGGGGCGCGGGTTGCGCCATTCTCGCGCTGATTGGGTTGTGCGCCGGCCTGAGTTTTCTGGCCTACCTTGTGGTCACACAAGCGGGCTGGTTGTTGCTGGCCGCGCCGGGGCTCCTGCTTGCGCTATTGGCAGTGGCCGATGTGCTTCGAGAGGACGCCTACCTGGCCGCCGACAAACCCGGCGGCTTCACCGCCTGGCACGCCGCAACGCTCTCGCGCATCCGCAAGTGGATTGGCAAGCCGGCCATCCATGTCGTGCCGCAACTGGGCGTCAGCACCGAAGAGCGGCTGCTGGTGAAGCGCGCCGTCAAACTCGCGGGCGAAGTGCTCGCCGCCTTGCGTCAGGGCGCGACACCGGAGACGCAGCGCGCTTTGCTGGCCCAACAAGCCGAGGTCGTGCCGGCCAACATCGCCGGCGCGTTGTGGCGGTTGGCCCGTCTGCGGCGCCTCAAGCGCGCAGCCGATCCAAGAACCGATCAGGGCCGCGAGACCATCCGGCAGATCACGGCTCTGGAGACAGATCTGCTCGCAAGCATCAACCAGTCGCTCGATGTGCTGGCGGCCGTGCCGATGAACATGGTGCAGGTCGAGATGGCCAGAGACACCCGACGCGCCGAGCAATTGCTCTCCGATCTTAACGAGAGCAACAGCAAGCTCGAAGATTTGTCTGCGGCGTACCGTGAACTGGGCGGCGGCTCGGCGGCGTAGCAGGCGCGCGCTTGCCACCACTTATACTTCGATGCGATGGCCGGAGAACGCATCCTTGTTGTTGAAGATGAGCCTGCCGTGGCGCGCGGGTTGACCTATGCGCTCCAAGCGGAGGGATTCGAGCCGGTTTGGGTGGACAACGGACAGCAGGCGCTCGAAGTGGCGCGCCGGGGTGATGCGCAGGCGGTGCTGCTGGATATTCGCCTGCCCGGCATGAGCGGGTTCGATGTGTGCCGGCAAATGCGCGCCGAAGGCTTGCGTCTCCCCATCATCATGCTAACCGCGCGCGATGATGAAGTTGACAAGATCGTGGGTCTGGAATTGGGCGCAGATGACTATGTGGTGAAACCTTTTTCGGTGCGCGAGGTCATCACGCGCCTGCGCGCCCAGTTGCGGCGCGCCTATGGCGAGCTGGCCAGCACTACGGTCGCCGGTCGGACGCGCTTTGGCAACATCGAAGTGGATTGGGACCGGCTGCTGGTGTTTCGAGATGGCCAGCCGGCCAATCTGACGCCGACCGAGTTTCGCCTGCTTAAGCACCTCATCGCCAATGCAGAGCGCCCCATCACCCGCGAGGCATTGGTCGAGGCTATATGGGGCTACGCCAGCGACATCGAAGATGACCGCACGATCGACGTGCACATCCGCCACCTGCGTGAGAAGCTCGAAGACAATCCGGCTGCGCCGCGACATATCCTCACTGCGCGCGGCATTGGCTATCGATTCAAGCCGTGATCGCGTGTTGCGTATTGCGTACTGCGTATTGCGTATGGGGACAGTCTGGCGTCGGCGTGGGGAATGTTGCGAAGTCTTAAACGGCGCGCAATCCCCGCGCAATCTGCGCGCTCTATCATGTCTCGCAGCCATGGCTCAGACCATGTTGAGCATGCGGAGGTCGAGACAAGATATGAAAACGAAGCGAATCACGGCAATTGTTCTGGCGACTGTGACGGCATTGGCGCTGGCGATTGTCGGCATCATGCTGTCTGGCGTTACTGTGGCGCAGGCAGCGCCGCCAGAGGCAGCGCCGCCAAAGGCGGCGTTGGGTCAACGTGATGGCGATGAGAAGGGCGTTTTGATCGCTCGTGTCGAGGCCGACGGGCCGGCGGCTCGGGCCGGTCTGCGTCGGGGCGACATCATCGTCAAGCTGGCTGACACTGAAGTGAACACTGTGTCCGATGTGTCAGCTTTTCTGGCTGACCGAAAGCCAGGAGACTCGGTGGCTGTCGCAGTGCTGCGCGGCGATGCTACGCGCACGTTTAGCGTGACGTTGGGCGACCAGGATGGCCGGGCTTATCTGGGCGTATCGTTGGCTGCCGATCCGATGGGGCCTGGCAGGAGGCTGCCCGGCGCGCCGCGACTGGAAATCAAGCCCGGCCTTGAGGCGCGCAAGATCGTCACTGGCCCGCCCATCGGTCCCGGCGCGATGATTGTTGAGGTGCTGACCGACACTCCGGCTGCCAAAGCCGGGCTGGCAGCCGGCGATGTGATCAGCGCGGTGAACGGTGTCACGGTTGATCTGTCGAACACGCTGGCCGTGTTGATTGGCCAGCACAAGCCCGGCGAGCGCGTGACGCTCGACGTGCTTGGACCCAATCGCCAAAGCCGCGCGGTGACGGTCACGCTGGGCGCAAACCCTGATGATGCAAGCAAAGCCTATCTGGGCGTGCAGTACACGTTTGCCGGGCCGATGTGGGGCCGGCGCGCGCTCCCGAACATGCCGCGCCTGCCGCGTCCGCCGGTGTCAACAGAGATCGTGGTGCGCAGCGTGGTGACTGGCAGCCCGGCTGCCGCCGCCGGCCTGAAAGTGGATGATGTGATCCTCAGTCTCGATGGCGACAAGATCGGCAATCCGTCCGCGTTTGTGGATGCCATTGGCCGGCGCAAGCCGGGTGACGCCATCGTGCTTGAGGTGAAGCGCGGCAATGAATCGCTGAAAGTATCGGTCACGCTGGGTGAGAATCCTGACAAGAAGGGTGTGGCGTACCTGGGCGTGTCTCTGGCTGCCAAAGTGCGCGTCGTCACACCCGATGACAATGGGCAGAGTGGTTGGAACTTGCCCGACGATCTGTTTGAAATGCTGCCGGGCTTGTTCGACACCCTGCCGCAGTTGCCGGCAGAGCAGCGACCGCTGGCCGGCGAGAGTTTGTAGGCGTGAGATCCATTCGATGGCGTCTGGTTGCCAGCTATATGCTGCTGACGGTATTGGCCGTTGGTCTGGTGGCTGCGCTGGCGCTGTCGCTCATCCGCCGGCACATCGAGCAGCAGGAGGTCAACTACCTGACCGCGAATGCCCAGGCAGTCGCGCGGCAGGCGGCGGCACTGATAGGCGCCCGCGCCAACACCTATGCGCTGCGTCAGTTGGCGCACACCTCGGCGTTTGCCGGCAACGTGCGTGTGCGGATTCTGGATGCCCGCCAGCGTGTGCTGGCCGATTCGGGGCCGCACGACGCAGAGAACGACATGGTCTGGATCCTGCCGCCCGACCCGGCCAACGAGTTGCTGTCCGGCGATGGAAACCGGCCTATCGTGCTGTCGGTGCTGATGAATCGGGCGCAGCCGGTGGAATGGTCTTCGGTCGGCGCGCTGCCGGCTGGCGCCAGATTCCTGATTGTGCGGCGCGTCGAAAACGCATGGGGCAGCCGTTTTGTCATCGAGCTTTTATCGCGCGCCGAGCTGGAAAGACTCAAGCCGGCGATTGCCGAGCGGACGCCGCGTTCTGACCTGGTGGTGCGCCTGCCCATTGGCGATGGCAGCCGCCCCGATGGGTATGTGGAACTGAGCGAAGCGCCTGACTTTGGCAGTGAGGCCCTCAACACGACAGGGCAGGCGCTGCTTCTGGCCGGCGCCGGCGCAACGCTGTTGGCCGGGCTGGCCGGCCTGTTCATCGGGCGGGGCGTGACCTCTCCGCTCAAATCGCTTTCCGCCGCCGCCGATCGCATGAGCAAAGGCGACCTGAGCGCGCGCGCCAGCGTGACCACCCGCGACGAGATCGGCCAGCTTGGCGCGCAATTTGACCGCATGGCCGATCAGCTTCAGCGCAGCTTTGCCGAGCTGGAAGCGGAGCGCGACACGCTGCGACGCTTCGTGGCCGACGCCTCTCATGAACTGCGCACGCCGATCACGGCGCTCAAGTCGTTCAACGAACTCCTGCAGGGGCCGGCGGCGGACGACGCCGTTGCGCGCGCAGAGTTCCTCGCCGAGAGTCAGCGGCAGATCGAGCGACTGGAGTGGATCACCAGCAATCTGCTGAATCTGTCGCGGCTCGACGCCGGCCTGGCGCAACTGGAATGGGGCGATCACGATGCGCGCGAGATTGCGCAGGCGGTTGTGGCGGCCTTCAGGCCGCTCGCGTCCGAGAAGGGTGTGGCGCTGCAAATGAGCGCGCCCGCCGCGCCGATAGCCCTGCGTTGTGATCGGGCGCGCATTGAGATGGCCCTCAGCAATCTGGTGGACAACGGACTGAAGTTCACGCCGGCCGGCGGACAGGTGCATATGACGCTGGAGACTCGCCCGGCGGAAATCGTGTTTGTCGTGCAGGACACAGGTCCCGGTATCGCGCCCGATGACCTGCCGCGCATCTTCGACCGTTTCTATCGCAGCCGCGCCGCGCGCGGGCCGGGCAGCGGACTGGGCCTGGCCATCGTGAAAAGCATCGCGCTGGCGCATGGTGGCCGGGTGAGCGTGACAAGCGAGCGGGGCCGTGGCAGCCGGTTTGAACTGATCCTCAAGAAAGGGGACTGAAATAAGGGACTGAACCACAAAGGAAGCAAGACCATTGCTCAACCCTCTTCGTGTTCCTCGTTTCTTCGTGATTCACCATTGAGTGAATCAGTTGTCTCTTGGATACAGCACCGGATTGAGCGGCGTGGCGATGACCTCGCCGATCTTGGCGCCCGGGAACCAGGTGTACCAGTTGATTTGCTGGTAGGCGTTTTCCGGCGCTTTCAGGCGCATCTCGGCGTCCATATAGATGATGCTCATCGCGGCGCGGGTCTCGCTGGTTTCGTTGCCGCGTGCGTAGTGGAATGTGCCGCCCAGGTGGAAGCTGACTTCGCCGATGTCGTAGGGCGTCTCCACAAGCTGGAAGCCGTTGTCGCGCATGGTGGCCTCGATACGTGCCTGGGTTTCTTCATCCCATCCCTGATCGTGCGTGTAGACAAAGCGATGGCTGCCGGCGGCGAACGCCAGCGGTCCCATGTCCAGCGAGGTCTTCTGCAAGGGAATCCAGGCGGCGCACACTTTGTCGCTGGCCAGAGGCCAATCGTAACCATCGGCCCGCCAGGGTGTGACGCCCCCGCCCGGCTCTTTGTAGAACGCCTGGTCGTGGTACAGCCGCACGCCAGACACCCCCAACAATTGCGCGGCGATGCTCGCCAGCCGCTGACTGAACACAAATTCGCGGATCGCGCCGCCTTGTTGCCAGAGGTTCATGATCTTCAGAAATGCTTTCTGATAAATCGTGCGCTCGGCCATGGGCAGGTGCATGGTGTTCAGCTCGAGCACCTTGCGCGAGATCGCCGGGCCGTAGAACTGAATCGTTTCCGGCGACAGAACATTCTTCAGCTTGACGAATCCGTCGCGCCAGAAGGCTTCCCTGACTTCCGCTCCGATCAAAAAGGGTGTGTCGATGTCGTGTTTGTGATTCACATCATTCATGATGATTGTCCATGATGAATTGAGGATGCCAGACCCCGCGTGTGGCGCAGCCTGGGGCGACGCTTGTTCCGGGTCTGGTTACAGCCGGCGATTATACCCGTTGCTCCGCCGCCAAACGGCGCCCGGCTGAGCGCCTTTCGAGCGCGACGAAGGCTGCGCTGGACAGGAGCATACTCAACAGAATGGCCCATATTGAATGCGCTCACCGTTGGCGGCGCGCGCCCGCAGAACGAGCCGAGCAGATATCCGAATGAGCGCGCCGTGAAGAGAAAGCTGATCTCGCCCAGGCGAGTCTGTGTTTGCTCGGCCAGGCCGGGCAGAGTCGGCCCAAGCGAGGCGGTAGTCAGGCCAAGCGCGATGAAGCCGACGTAATACGCCAGCGTGGCGGCGATGGGCTGGCGGGCGCCCCTGTCGGTCGGCGCAGTAGCGTCACCCATCCTGCGCCGGCCTGCCCAGGTAAAGATCGCGTCCCTTGACCAGCGCAACCATCTTTCGATCGGCCACCGAGCGTGGCAGCATCCAGAATCCGCAATCGGGATGAACCCAGCGAATACGCGACTCGCCCAGGATCTGCGCGGCGCGCTCGATGCGCCGGGCAACCAGCTCCGGCGTCTCAACGACGTTGTCTTTGATGTCGATGACGCCGACGCCGAGCGCAATGTCGTCGCGCAGCTCGCGGAAAATCTCCAGCTCGTCGTAGTCCCGGCGAGCGAATTCGAGCACCAGATGATTAACCTCCAGCCGGTTGAGGAATGGCAACAAGTCGCGCCACAAGCCCTTTTGGATTGACTGGCCGCCATAGTTGCCAAAGCACAAATGCACGGCGCGCTCGCCGCGCACGGCGCTGAGCGTGTGGTTGATCGGCTCATGTGCCCAGGGTGCGTCTTCGGGGTGGCCGGTCAGGTTGGCCTCGTCGATCTGCACCACCGGCGCGTCGATGTCGGCCAGTTGCTGGCGCAGCACGTCGGCGATGGCGTGGGCCAGTGCGCGCAGGTCGTGGTAGTGCCGGTCGAGCAGCGTTTTGGCCAGCATGTACGGCGAGGTGAGGGTGAACTTGAGAGGCCGGCTGGCAAGTGGACGCGCCAGTTCCCACGCTGCTGGCAGGTTGAGCGCGCCTTCGCCAATGCCCGCGTAAACGACGCCGGCCGGCTGCGCGCGGAAGGACATGCCGGGCCGGGCGCGGAACTCCGCCAGCTCGCTCCGGCTCAGATGCGCGCGCACGCCATCCAACGGCCGGATGAAGTATTCGATCATGCCGTTGGTTTCGGGATGATTCACGTCAAAGCGTGACAGCTCCCCGTCGCTGATCACGTCGATGCCGGCAAGCTCCTGTGTCTTCAGCACCGTCAGCACGGCGTCGCGCAGATTAGGGGTGGAGGGCATGGCCGCCAGCCACGATGGAACGGGGTAACTGCCGACAACGGTTGTAAGGATGGCCTTTTCAGACATGATGCGATTATACGGATGTGGGCAAACAGGTGTTGCAAGATATTTGCGCAAGTGAAGACAAAAGCGCTCTCAACAATCAGAACCCCGAAGCTGTAAAATGTCGCCATTGATGTTACTGAGAGTTGCTTCGGGATTGCTGATGCTGGCATTGGGCGCTGGCGCTTTCTTCTTCGCGCTGCGCGTGTCCCAGCAATTGCGCGCTTTTGCCGCCCAGGTGATTGTCCCCCGTCTGGTGTCGCGCCGCTGGCCTGCTGTGGCCGGCACGATCGTCGGCGCTGAAGCCCGCGTCACATCCGACTCCACCGAAGACACGGTGTATTATGAAGCCGTCGTGCGCTATGCTTACACTGTTCACGGCCGGCAGTATGAATCCGAGCAGGCCGATTTGACCTGGGCCTCCAGTTCGCGGGCGCACGCGCAAGGTGTGCTCATGCGCTATCCGGTCGGCTCCTCTATCCCGGTCTACTATGATCCGCAGTCGCCGCAACGCGCGCTGATCGACCCTGTGATCCGTT
>Ga0272446_1002488_pt1 | contig 24994 bp, 19 predicted proteins | sample YNPCB0061_FD_194587 | JGI IMG/M metagenome (GOLD analysis project Ga0272446, IMG submission 194587) | Hot spring microbial mat communities from Yellowstone National Park, WY, United States - YNP-CB-006-1 | ecosystem: Environmental > Aquatic > Thermal springs > Hot (42-90C) > Sediment | place...
CCCATACCTGTCTTTCTCACGGATCGACCCTGGTCTCCAGCGCGAATTCACCACTCTCAACCCGCAGTGTACCGCTCGCACCATGCGGCGGCAACTCGATCGCCAGCGGCAGATCGGGGCGCAATCCGATCGGAGCGCTACGGAAGACTTCTCGCCCATCCAGCAGTACACGTACCGGCAGTGCCGGTAGCGGGCGTGCCGCCACGACAACCACGGTCAGCGCGCCATCGGCCCGGCGCTGGATGCCGAGCGCACCGCCAGCATTTGCCCGGGCAAGATCGCCCAGGCCCTGCAATGGCCCCCAATCCGTGGCGATCGCGCGGGTCTCGTTCGGGGCCAGTTGCGGGTAATCCCAGAATGTCGGTTGCGCGCCGCTCCACACCTCGGCATAGTCGCTACCGTCATCGGTAAAGACGCTGCGGTCAAAGTTCCGGCTGAAGGCAAAGATCTTCGCCCCCGGCGTACCGGCGCCGTGAACCACGACTGCGCCGGCATCGGCCTGCGGATCGTACACACCGAGAAATGGTACCGGGTGCGCGGCAAATAGCCCGACATACCCGTTCCACGCAGCCGGGCGCGACAGGTCACGCCCGCCATACGACGGCCAGTTCACCTCGGCGCGCGGTGGTGGCAGGCCGCGATCTTCGGTTGCGTGGACGATCATCCGATCGACGGGGGTCACAAACCTGAGCGCCGGACCGACACGATTGGCGCTGCCCGGCGCGAGCGCCGCGTTGAGCCACATTTGCAGCGGGCGTGCGGTACTACTGGTCGGGTTGGACGCGGTGAGTGTTGCGCGGAAACGCCCCTCGTCGGCACGCAGGATCACGGCCGCTACCATGTCCAGGCCGGTCTGGCGCTCTGTTGCCGCCAGACGTACCGTCACTGCATCACGCTGTCGGTCGAGCGCCAGGCTCCATGGCGAGGCTTCGAGATAGCCATGTTCCTCTGTCGGCGCGGCCCATTCCAGGCCACCGGCGCCCAGCCACCAGCCGCGCTGGCCAAACGGTGCCGGCTTGACGACCGGGTTCTGGTAGAACATGTTCCAACCGGTCGCCTTATCCACCGCGCGGTACAATCGCCCGCCGAGTTCCGGCACGAACGTCAGTTCCAGGAACCGGTTTTCAACAATGACGGCGCGATAGGCGCGTGGTTGCGGCGGCCCGACACGCGCCGGATCGAGGCGCGGGTAGGGATGGATCGGGTCGCCTGGAGCGGTTGGCACAAGCGCCTGCTCATACCCGTAGGTCGGGATGGTTACGCTGGTTTCACGCACACGCACGCCGGAGAATGGCGGCGCGGCGTAGCGCAGCGCCCGCCCATAGCGCCAGGAGAAGTAGTGCTGGCCGACATTGCCCATTTCGACCTGCCAGCGCGGGGAGTTGGCGGGATTATACGTCAGCAGGCGGCGCTCGAACGCCTGGAACAGCACCGGCATCTCTGTTCCGCCGACGCGTACAATCGCCCAGTACGGTTCGCTGATCGGGTAGCCGAAGGCGAACAGGGCGTCAACTGGCGCTGCCGCCATAAAATCTCGGAAAGCACGCGGCACGTTGTGGCCGGTCACCGGCTCATAGCGCGCAATCGTCGTTGCCGGCATGGCGAGGTCGGGGCGTTCACTCAGGCCCTGCGGGCCGAGCAGGGCGCTCACCCGCGCGCCGATACGTCGTGGCGCGCGCCCGCTGCCGTCGAATGAGACATATGGCGCAAGTTGCGCATAAGTTGGTGCCTGTGGATTATCGACCGGATCGCCGGCGACCGGAACGGCAGCGGGCGTGCGCTGCTCAAAGCGCGCGAGGCCGGTCTGGATGTTGCCGGTGATCAACTCGACCACCAGCCGGCCGCTGGTGACGAACCAGGGCGAACGGCGGTCAGCGTTCGGGTCATTCACCTCCATGCGCGCTTTATCGAAATACTGTACCAGGCGCGTATCGCCGGATGCCCCCAGAAAACGCTCATAGCGTACCTCGCCTGGCGCAGCGCCGTACGTCCACGAGCGGCGCGCCGTTCCGGCAGCGACTGCCCGGTCGGCGCGCGCCCACAGTGCCGCGAACGCCGGATCGGCGAAGCCATCAGGATCGGCGGTTGCCGCAGCGGGCGTGGCGAAAACAAGTTGAGCGGCAGCCAGAACGAGCAGGAACCAGCGTCTCATCTGTCATGGTCGCTTTCATTTTTCCCGGTTCTCAGGTCTCATGCTCTCTTGTCAGCACCATCGAACCCTCATGTTCCTTAATCGGCATGGCAAAATCGAACAGATCGGCCCGGGCGCAGAGGTTCAGATCCGCGGTTGAAAGTTGTGGATGTGCCGGATGGCCGAAGCGCCGGCCGAATGTCGACTCGCGGACCCGCCGTTCGAATGGCTGCGGGTCCGGCCGCTCGCCGCGCAGCAACGCCGCCAGGTAATCGGCGCAGGCGATGTCTTCATCGCCGTCGCGGTCAATGTACATCCCGGTGACCAGCAGGGTTACGTGCGAGGGATTGAAGCGGCGCAGCAACCGCGCCGTCGCGGCGGCGCAGACCAGCGAACTGCCAAGGAGCACGGCGGCGTTGCGCGCTGCTGCGACGCCACGCACGCCACCGGCGGTACATAACACCACATCGCGTCCGGCCAGGTTGATGCCACATATCGCTGCTGGCGAATTGCCCAGGTCAAAACCGTCAATCGGCATGCCGCCTGGCACGGCTCCGACCGTCAGGGCCAGGGGAACGCGCCGCGCCAGGATGCGAGCATCATCGGGAGTTGCCGCCAGCAGAATGGTTTGCGCGCCGGCATGCAACAGGTATGCCGCTGTCGTGAATGAGCGTAGCACGTCAATCACCACAACCGCATCGTCCGGGGCAGCGTTGCGATACGTCTGCAATTCGGCGCGTCTGATCTCCATCGCAGGTGCATTGTAGCAGATTCATCAGCGTGCCAGCAGGCGGCACCGGCCGTTCGTGTGTTGCGGTCGCGGGCAATGATATGCAGTTTTACGGATGCTCGCCTTTAGGCGCGAAAGCCCAGCAGGGAAAGGTGAAAGCAATAAGCTGAAAGCTGAAAAGGAGCCATGCCGCGTCGTTTCAGCTTTCAGCTTTCCGGTTTTGGCTTTCCCTGGCCTGGGATGAAGCGCCTGCTTCAGTAGCTTTAGTGCCTCTCCGAAAACCCATGGGTCTGCTGTCATGGCGAGGAGCGCCAGCGACCGCGTGCAGCGAGCGACGCGTGGCTGAAGCAATCGAGCGGTGCGAGCGGAGATTGCTTCGCTCGCGCTCGCAATGACATTGACTATCTGGTTTTCGGATAGGCTCTTAGTCGATCACGTAAGAGACGAACCATCGCTCTCTTGTTGCCGGCTGTCGTGTGATTGCCATTCTACGGTAGCGACCCCACCTGCAACGGCGGGCTGCGCGTCGCGCAGCCCGCCACTTACGGATACATCACAGCCGGGAGCGGAAGCGAACAGGAGCCGAGGCCCGGCCCGCGCGGCGTGGCCATGAGGGCATGGATCTCATGTTACGTGGTAGGCGAGAATATGGAGATGATGCCGCGCTCCAAAGCGATCGCGGGCATGATCGCTAAACGTGCCCTCGACGCAGAACCCCAGGCGCTCGAAGATGGCAATGCCCCCGGTCTGTTCCTGCATGACCTCAACAATGACCTTGGCCACGCCCAGGTCGCGCGCCGCCTCAAAGATTGCCTGCGCCATGGCTGTGCCGAGGCCGCACCGGCGATAATCTGCACGCACCATCAACTGAATGTCGCCGACATGGCTGGACCACCCGGGAAGCCGGCGCACGGCGCTATAGCCGACAATCTCACCACTCTCGGTTACGGCAACGATCTGGCGCCAGTTTTCAGCGGCATGGGCGTTAACCAGGCGCGTGATAATCTCGGGATTCTGGAGATCATCTTCGAGATAGAGCCAGTCATCGTTCGGCAATGAACGGCCAAACGCCAGCAATTCATCGCGGTCGCTCTCTGCAAGCGGGCGAATCGTCACAACCCGGCCATTGCGCAACGTTGCAGCAATTGGCGCTTCAATGCGCTCAATCATTCGCTTGCCTCCTGTCATAACTATGTTTCGCAGTCGCCCCCGGCAGCATGCGCGCACCGTGTGATCCGGTTCCGCTGCTGCGTGTCGTCGATCGGCGGCGCCCGTCATCGTGCACGCATGTCGAATCGCGTATTGCGCCAACTCGTTCTTGATCGGAAAGAATGATATCACTGTACTATATCACACACGCTTTCCCAAGGGCGTCTTCGCCACGTCTGGTGAAGAAATAGTTACTCGCTACAACGACATGCTAACACCATTTGGTGACGTCGCCGTTACAATGGTACAATAGTAGTTGCCAATCCATTCTTGCAACCTTGCTGCAACTCGTCTCAGGGCGTAGTGCACGGTGCCATCTGCAGACGGCCGTCGCTCCGCATTCGACAACGGCCGGGAGACAGGTGATCAATCACGCGCACGGATCATCCTGGCGCTGCAGCCTTGTTCAGCATTGCTGGCAGGCTGGCGTAGTATTGCCTTTGTAAGTGTCAATAATCAGAGGAGGCAACAATGACGGCCAACGGTGGACGCGAGGTCGTGGTGCTCAGCGGCGTGCGAACCGCGATTGGTAACTATGGAGGGAGCCTCAAAGATCAGCCGCCAAGCGAACTGGCGGCGCTGGTGGTGCGTGAGGCTGTCCGTCGCGCCGGTGTGGAACCTGCGGAGATCGGCCAGGTAGTGTTTGGCAACATTATCCATACCGATGGGCACGATCATTACCTCGCCCGCGTCGCAGGCATCAAAGGTGGTCTGCCTGCTGAGACACCCGCGCTGACGTTGAACCGCCTGTGTGGCAGTGGTCTGCAGGCGATCATCTCGGCGGCCCAGGCGATTGCGCTCGGCGATACGGATGCAGCGGTTGCCGGCGGCGCCGAGAACATGAGCCGCAGCCCGTACTGGACCCAGGCAATGCGCTGGGGCGCGCGCATGAATGATGTGACCATGGTTGATGTGATGGTAGCGGCGCTCAGCGATCCGTTCGACGATGTCCACATGGGCGTCACTGCCGAGAATATCGCGAGGAAATGGGAGATCAGCCGCGAAGACCAGGACGCGCTGGCGGTCGAAAGTCACAAACGTGCAGCGGCCGCGATTGCCGACGGGCGGTTCAAGGCGCAGATCCTCCCGGTCGAGCTCAAAGTCAAGGGAGGGGTACAGCTCTTCGACACGGATGAGAGTGTTCGCGCCGACAGTACGGTGGAAAAACTGGCAAAACTGCGGCCAGTGTTTGATAAGCAGGGTACCGTGACGGCTGGTAACGCGTCAAGCATTAATGATGCGGCGGCTGCGGTTGTCTTGATGGAGCGCGGCGCCGCCGAGAAGCGTGGCCTCAAGCCGATGGGTCGCCTGGTGGGTCACAGTGTGGTCGGGGTGGATCCGAAGTATATGGGCATCGGCCCGGTGCCGGCGGTCCGCAAAGTCCTGGAGCGTACCGGCCTGACACTGAACGACATCGACGTATTTGAAGTCAACGAAGCCTTTGCTGCCCAGGCGCTCGCTGTGATTCGCGACCTGGAGTTGCCAATGGATAAGGTCAACCCGAATGGCAGCGGTATTTCGCTCGGCCATCCGATCGGCGCAACCGGCGCAATTCTGACGGTCAAGGCACTCTACGAACTTGAGCGTATCGGTGGGCGCTATGCGCTGGTGACGATGTGCATCGGCGGTGGCCAGGGCATTGCGGCGGTCTTTGAGCGGATCTAGAGCCAGTACCTTGCACATCAGGCGCTACGCATCGCATGGCCCCTTCCCAGCCTCCCCCCCGCTGACGGGAGGAGCCGGACTCGCTCCCCTGGCGGGGGAGGGCTGGTGTGGAGGCGAACCCTGCTACGCTCAGGCGTAGAAGTTGCGCTGTCGCGCGTCGCATTCTGGCGCGCTAAAGCTCGCGCGAAACCCTCTAGGAATGTACGCCGGTCTGTACTAGTCTCAAGGAGGTAAGAGGATGGGGCGTCTCGAAGGAAAGAACGCAATCGTTACGGGCGCGTCGCGCGGTATTGGTCGCGCAATTGCCCTTGAACTGGCGCGTGAGGGGTGCTGCGTCGGTATCAACTTCCAGCACAACCAGGCGCTTGCTGAGGAAGTTGCCGCCGAGATCAAGGAGATGGGGCGTGAATGCATGCTGCTACAGGCCAATGTAGCCGATCCGGTCGAAGCGCGCGCCATGGTGAAAACATACCTGGATACCTATGGCCGTCTTGATATCATGGTGAACAATGCCGGTATCACACGCGACAAGTCGATCCGCAAAATGACCGACGATGACTGGCTGCAGGTGATTCAGACCAACCTCAATGCCGTGTTTTTCTGCACCACTGCCGCTATGCAGCCGATGATTGAACAGAAGTTTGGCCGGATTATTAACATCAGTTCGATGAATGGCCAGACAGCGGCGTTCGGCCAGGCAAACTACGGCGCCAGCAAAGGGGGCATTATTGCATTTACCAAGACTGCCGCCCTCGAACTGGCGAAGTTTGGTATCACTGTCAACGTTGTCGCGCCAGGCTTTACCCTGACCGATATGCTGTCGAAGGTGCCTGAGGACGTTCAGAATCAGATCAAATCGCGTATTCCGCTCGGGCGATTTGGCCTGCCTGAGGAGATGGCAAAGGCCGTGGTGTTTCTTGCCGCCGATGCAGACTACGTCACTGGCCAGCAGATCAACGTCAATGGCGGAGCCTATATGTAGCGATGGACACGGCAGGCGGAGAGAGGCGACGGGCGATTCGTCGCCGATCGCCTGTCGCCCGGTGTGCTAGTCTTTCCTGGTTGTTTTGCTGAGAATGTCGGAGACGCTCTCGGCGTAACCCTGCCACGCGCCCATCATCTCTTTTGCGAACCGCGACTGGGTGTTGAGAGCGTCTTCGATCGCTTGCTCGGCTGAACTGCGTATGCTGCGGCTGTAGTTCCAGTTCTTCAGTACCACATCATAGGCCATATCGGTGCTGACAGCCACCAGGTCCGTCCAGGCTTTGACCGACCTGCCAACCATGTCCTGGGCATTGAGGTACGTTTTGCGTACGGTCTCCTCAACATTGCTGGTCGTCACGGCTATGCTCCTTTCGCAAACGGCGCGCCTGGTAGTAGAACGCCGTTATTCAGAATACGATGGCAATGTGCAACAACCTTGCGCCTCGGTAGGGCGCCGGGCGAGCAGGATTGGAGGCGCGTCCGCGGATCACGGTTGCTGCTCGCCGCTGTAGTCTTGCATCGTGCCACATGGTAGCTTCACGAGTTACGAATGAGTTCAGCGCCGCCACCGCAACACCTGCGGTGCTGTTGCCGCGCCTGGCGCCACCGCCGCAACCTGCGTGGCTCCTGGATCGGCCACGGCTTGATTCGTTACTCGCCGCGATGCTAGATTACCCGGTGACACTCGTCACTGCCCCGGCTGGTGGTGGCAAGACGACCGCGCTTGCCGGTTTTGCGCGGCATAGCGGTTGGCCGGTTGCCTGGTGCCGCCTCGACCCTACGGACTCGCCGTCGGTGCTGGTGTTGCACCTTGCGGCTGCGTTTCGCCGGATCGTGTCGGTCGATGAGGCGCGCATCGCAGTGACCCCACCGAATGATGCGCTTGATGAGATCATCAACCGGCTCACCGCGCTTGATGACCAGACGTTGCTGGTGCTCGACGACTATCATCATGCCGACCGTCTGCCTGCGCTACGCGCCGTGGTTGAACGCCTGATCGAGCAGTTGCCGCCGCGCTTGCATCTGGTGCTGCTCAGCCGGGAGACACCGGCACTCGCGCCGCTGCCGACGATTGCTGCCCGTGGTGAACTCTATCGCCTGGGCCGGGCCGAGCTGGCCTTTGACGATGCGGAAGCGCAGGCACTCTTTGGACGCCATGGTCTGCCGCCTGATTCAATCGGTGCAGAGCTCAATGCACTGGTGCGCGGCTGGCCGCTGGCACTGCGCCTCCTCGCCACCGCTCGCGCTCGACAGGATGCATCGGCCAGTGACGCTGTGGCAGCGATCAACGCACTTCTGGAAACGATCGCCCCCCTGCTCGACGACTACCTGGCGCATGAGGTGCTGGGTGATCAGCCGCCTGATGTGCGTAGATTGTTGCTCATTACGGCGCTGATGCGCTGGATCGACCCTTCGGCGTGCGCTGCTGTTCCCGAACTGGCCGATCCTGGCATCAATCCGGGCTTGATCGACCGGCGCGAGCTTTTTGTGGAAATGCTCCCCGATGGGCGACGCGTCTATCAGCCGCTCGTGGCGGCAGGACTGGCGCGTCTTGCCGAACGCGAACTTCCTGGCTGGCGGGCGATTCACGTCAATCTGGCGCACCACTATGCTGCGCTTGGCGATGATCATGGCGCGGCTCACCATTTGCTGGCCGCCGGCGATTGGGAACGGGCCGCGACGGCGTTAAGCCGTATTGCTGCGTTCGGTCTCACCAACCATCAGGCAATGGCGCTTCTCGCCTGGATCGAACGGATCCCCCCAGTTCATCAGGTCAACGCGCTGTTGCTGGAGGCGCGCGCCATTGCCGAACGCCGCATCGGGCGGTTCGCGCAGGCCGTCGAGTCGTACCGTGCGGCTGAAGAATGTTACCGCGCACAGGGCGACAGTGCCGGTCAGGTGCGCGCTCTGCGTGGTCAGGCCGAGGTGTTTCTCGATACAGTGCAACCGGCGCCGGCAGCAACGCTTCTGAAACGTGCGATAAAGCTCTTGCCGTGCGATCGCCATGACGAGCGCGCAGCAATTCTTGGTCTCCAGGCCGAAAACTGGATCAACCGCGGTCGCACCGATGTCGCGATGCTGATCGCCGCTGCGGCTCATCGCGAGGCGCAAGGCGAGGCCGGGCAGCAGGTTGCGGTCACCGTATCGTCTGCTGGCCGGGCAGCGCAGTCGCCGATCCGCTCGCCACGTCTCTTGCTGCGCAGTGGCCGGTTGATCGAGGCTCGCCAGGCGCTTGAGGATGAACTGGGACTGGAGAGCGGCAGGGCGCGGCCCGCGCCCTCGTTCCATCGCGATCCACTGCTGTTGCTGGCGCTGGTTGAGTGCATGCTTGGCAATGGCGCGCGTGCCCTGGCCCTCGCTCAACGTGGCCTGCTCGAGGCGCAGCGCGGCGGGTCACCACTGACCGAAGCCATTGCCCATATGCGGCTCGGCCATGCCTACCAGGTGACAGCATCGAGCGATGAGGCGGCGCACTATCACTATCGCGCGGCGCTTGCGATCATTGAGACGACTGGCGTTGCGCGCACCCGCGCCGAGGCAATGCTCGGCCTGACGTTGCTGGAAGGGCACGCCGGTAATCTTGGCGCTGCCGAGGCCCATGCGCGCGACGGCCTGGAGCGCGCGCTGGCCGCCGGCGATGAATGGACCGCGGCGCTGATCTGGCTGGCGCTCGGCGGAGTGGCGGCGGCAGCTGAAGATCCGCGTGCTGCGGCATGGATCGATGAAGCGTACCAGCGTTTTGTCCGCAGTGACGACCAGTATGGTCAGGCGGTTGCATTGCTCTGGAGTTCGTATGTGAACATGCGCTCCGGCCGTGAGGTGGAAGCCGACCGAGAGCTTGGCCGGCTCTTTGATCTGGCCGGTGCCGGCGGGTTCGACGGGTTGCTGACCACGCGAACATTGTTCGGCCCGCACGATCTGGCACTCTTGCTACCGCTGCTCCTGCGGGGCCGCGGATTGCGTGGCGCGGCACAGCGCCACGCGCCGGTTGCCCAGCGCCTGCTGCGCCAGGGTTTCCCGTCGATTGCAGCCGACGATGCGGTTGACACCTATCATCCCGGCTACACGTTGCGCGTCCAGCTCCTGGGTAGTTTCCGCGTCTATCGCGGCGCGCATGAGATCCAGGCGCGCGAGTGGCAGCGCGAAAAGGCGCGCCAGTTGTTGCAGCTCCTGCTGACGTACCGCGGCGCCTGGCTGCAACGTGAACAGATCTGCGCCTGGCTCTGGCCGGAAAGCGAACCGGCGGCAGCCGAGCGCCAGTTCAAGGTGACCCTCAACGCGCTGAACGCCGTGCTGGAGCCGCGCCGCCCGCCGCGCATTGCGCCTTTTTTCATCCGCCGGCAAGGCCTGGCCTATAGCTTCGCCCCTTCCTACGGTTGCTGGATCGATGTTGACGAGTTCGAGTTACGTACCGCCGGTGCGCCCGGGCGCGACCAGGAAGTGGAGATCCGCAGCCGGCGTACCGCGTTTCAGCTCTATCGCGGCGATTACCTCGCCGAGGCGTTGTACGATCCATGGACGCTGGAAGAGCGCGAGCGACTGCTCGCGCGTCACCTTGCATCTACCGCGACGCTTGCCAGGTTGCTGGTGGAACGTGGTGAGTATGATGAGGCGATTGACATGTGTGAGCATATCATCCGCCGCGATCGCGGTTATGAGGAAGCCTATCAAACACTGATGCGCGCCTATGCCCGCGCCGGCAGCCGTTCCCAGGCCCTGCGCGCCTATGCCCGGTGCGTCCAGGCGCTGAACGACGAACTCGGCATTGAGCCGCTCCCTGAGACCAGCGAGTTGTGCGATCGTATCAAGCGCAACAAAACGGTGTGAGCCGGCGGGTACGTCAATGATGATCCACCCGCGGGCGGATCGCAATCGTGCGAAACTCGCGCACCATCTCCACGAACCGCTCCACGGTCACGTCCATCATTCGCTTGCCGAATTCGGCGGTTGCAGCGGCCGCATCGCCGCAGATCCCCTCGCGCGAAAACCGGCTCCACCAGTCCTGCCAGGTGTATGCTGACGGTTCCGGATGATCCCAGTTGAAATACGTCAGCTTGAGTTGCCCGATGTCACGGTCGGCTTTGCTCATATCCACCCGCTCAGGGTGCAGATGAAGCATCATCGCCGTCTCATATTCGCAGGCGTGACCCACCGATCCCCAGCCGCCCTTGCGCTCGGCATCGAGGACATCTTGCACCAGCGCCGGGCTCACCGCCGCGTTGACCGTCGTTGCGGCGCAGACGGTGCCGGTGGCGATGACGCACTTGCGTGCCGCCAGGTCGCAGATCGACTGGTTCGACCCGTGGCCGTTGACGATCAGAATATGGGTGAACCCGTGGCGCGCCACCGAGATTGCTGTCTGCGAGAGGTAGGCCAGCGTGGTCTCCATGTCGATCGCGATCGTGCCCGGGAAATCCATGTGATGTTCGTCGAGGCCGAACGGGATGACCGGTAGCACCAGCAGATCTCCCGCGGCGCGTCGGCCACATTCCGCCAGTACATCCTCAAGAATGTCGTTGTCGGTCGAGATCGCCATATGCGGGCCATGATCCTCGACAGCGCCGATGGGCACCGCGACGACCGGCTGCGGGTCACGGGCGACCGCAGCCTTGATTTCGAGCCAGGTCAGGTGATCGTAGCGCCAGGGATGCCTGGGCATGATGGGGTCCTTTCGTTCAGCACGAAGCGCACGCACAGGCGCGTCACTCGCCGTTGAGGTGCGCCGCCAGCAGGGCGCGAAACTCCTCTGCCTTCTCGATATGCGGCGAATGGCCGCATTCGGCCAGTGTATGCTCGACATAACGCCCGCCACGCGCGGCATAGGCGTCGAGCACGGCGCGCATCTGGCCAATCATTGGTTGCGGTGGGCACACCTCGGCCCCCGGCCACCCCGGCACTGCGCCCAGTTGCCCGAGAAATCCGAAGTCGAACAGTGACGTGTCGGAAACGATCTGGTCCGATTCGCCATGCACCCAGAGAACGGGAGGTCTGGGGGCGATTGCGGCAAAGTCGCTGAGATTGCAGTACTTTGGCGAAAATGCGTTGTTGATACCCTTCTTGCCCGGCGCCACTCCCGGCCAGTGCTCCGACGGCGTCATATCGCCAGGGTAGAACCCCTCGCCGGTGCGCGTTGACAACAGTGATGAAACATAGACCTCCTCGCGATCGGGTGTGGCCTGGAACGGCGGGCGGAAGTAGAAGGCATTCATCACATTGCGCGGGCTGTTGGGGCTTGCTGTCCCGCGGTCGCCTTCGGCAAGCAGGCACGCGAACTCCGGGCTGGCCGTGCCGCCGCCGGACCCGGCAAAATCCGGCGCGACCGGCGTCCCTGCCGTATCTTTCGTTCCGCCAAAGCCGTAGGGCGACATCGGCGCGCTGAGGGTGATGCTGGCCACACCGCCAGGGTGGTCCATGGCGTATTGCATCACCACGCCGCCACCCATTGACCAGCCCACCAGATGCACCTTGCCCAGGCCCAGCGATTCAACCAGCGCGCGCAGATCGTCGGACCAGTCGCGCAGGCCGCGGGTGGCGTCGATGGGCAGCGCCTCGGTATCACCGTAACCGCGCAGGTCGGGCGCGATTGCCCGATAGTGTGGTGGCAATGCCAGCATGGTCTCTTCCCAGAAGACCGCCGACGAGACATTACCATGGATGAAGATGACCGGTTCACCATCTACGGGGCCGCTGCTACGCACATACATCCGGATGCGAGATGTTTCAACTGTCTGCGTGGTGATACCGGGAAGGGTGGGGATTGCCATACACCTGCTCCTTTGCCGTTACAACACTTGACGTTCGACGTTCCGCCATAGCTCCAACAACAGCTCCATACATACGTGCGGTGCTTCAATGTTTGGTGAATGGCCGACCCCTGGAATAATTGTCAAAGATGCGCCGAGCGCCTCGGCAGCCCGGGTTGCCACTGGCGGTGTCACCAGGATGTCGTTCTCGCCGGCGATGACGAGCTTTGGACACGCGATGGCGCGCAGCGAGTCGCCCGGGGCCCATGCAGCGAGGCCCTCGATTGCTCCCAGCGCCGCCTCGAGCCGTTGCGCGTGCCCTTCGGTCACCAGACGGCGCCAGAACGCATCATCCGGTGCGGTTGGTGCAAGCGCCTTCAGCGCCATCGAAAACATGTCGAAGTTGGCTTTCAACATCTGCTGGCGTTCAGCCGAGTTGGCGGCGGGTGGCATACCGTCAACCCACGGCGGCGCCACCGCGGTGATTGATGCCACCCGGTCGCCATGGTCAAGCGCAAGTTGCATCGCCACACCCGCGCCAAGCGAGTGCCCCACCAGATGGAAGCGCTTCAGGCGAAGAGCATCTGCGAACGCCAGGATATCGTGCGCCAGCGATGCCAGACTATAATCGTTATCCGGCCCCTGCGTCTTGCCCCGGCCACGCATATCGGGTGCGAACCCGCGGAACCCGGTTGGCAGCAACGCCAGCAATGGCTCCCACCAGCCACAACTGGCCCAGTTGCCATGAAGGAAGAGTACCGGCGCGCCCGAGCCATGTTCGAGATAATGAACCTCCAGATCGCCCGCCGTTATGTATGACATGCTGTGGCTCCTTTGGAGGAGAAGGGGAGAGGGGGCGAGGGGGAGAAGGGGCGAGGGGGAGAAGGGGCGAGGGGGAGAGACTTGATGGCTTTTCAGACACGAGCCTGGATCTGAATACTCCACAGTCTCCGAGCCTCCCAGTCTCCGGGTCTCCCAGTCTCCGGGTCTCCCAGTCTCCGGGTCTCCCAGTCTCCCAGTCTCCCAATCCCCCGGTCTCCCGGTCTAAATCTTACTCTCGCGTCCCTGCCAGTACGCATCACGCATCACGCGCTTCAGCGTCTTACCCGCTGCACTACGCGGGAAGTCTTCCATGATGACCACCTGTGAGACCTTCTGGTAGCCGGCCTCCACACGCGCATTTGTCCACTGGAGGATCTCTTCAGCCGATGCCAGGCCAGGTTCCTTCAGCACGACCGCGGCCAATGGCGTCTCGCCCCACTTCTCGCTGGGCACGCCGAAAACCGCCGCCTCGCGCACTGCCGGATGCTGCACGATGATTTCCTCGATGTCGCGCGGAAACACATTGATGCCGCCGGAGATGATCAGGTCCTTTTTGCGATCCACCAGGTAGAGGAATCCATCGGCATCAACATACCCCACATCGCCGCTATGGAGCCAGCCATTGACGATCGTCTGCTCTGTCAGGTCCGGGCGCCCATAATAGCCGGTCATCATGAGCGGGCCGCGGCCGCAGATTTCGCCAACTGCGCCGGAAGGGAGTTCGTTGCCCTGGTCGTCAATGATTTTGATCTCCATAAATGGCGGAGGAACGCCCACCGAGCCAAGCTTCTCGCCACGATGGTATTTATCGAGAATGGTCATGAATCCTTCGGTCAGGCCATACAACTCATAGAGCCGGTTGGGAAAACGCCGTTCCAGTTCAAGCTTATGTTCCAGGTGTAACGGCGCGCCCACTGAGCCAAGCATCTCGATCGACGGGAGATTCTGCGCATTGAACTCTGGTTCGTTCAGGAGCGCAACGATCTGTGACGGTACCAGTTTGATGTGCGTCACCTGTTCGCGCGCCGCCGTTGCGATCAGTTGCCCGGCATCAAACGCCTTCATGAGAATGTAGGTTGTACCAAGATAGAAGGCCGGCATAAACGTCAGGAAGGCACCATTGAACACCAGCGCACCGGCATGCAGAATGATACTCTCCGGCACGATGCGGTATGAGGAAGCGAAGATCGCGCCATAGCCGGCGCGCACGCCATGCGTCAGCACAATGCCTTTCGGCAGGCCGGTCGTGCCGCTGCTGTACATGATGTTGTACGGGTCATCGCGGCTCAGTTCGATATGCTGCGGGTCGGCATCGGGCATGGTCGCAATCAGCGCCTGGTAATCACGATAGCCGGGCAGGTCAGGCGCATCAATGATCAGGCAGCGGTCGGGCGCTACGTTGAGCTCGCCGCGAACGGCGTCAAAAACCGGCGCGTGTGCCGTGCTGGTTACCACGGCGGCTGTGTCGGAGTCGCGCAGGAGCGATGCAAGCCCCTGGCCGCGCAGGAGCGTGCTCATGGGCACGACCACCAGGCCCGTCTTTGCCGCTGCCCAGTACACATCGAGCAACTCCAGGCAGTTTGGCAGCAACGTCGCGATTTTGTCGCCTTTGCGCAAGCCCAGGTCAAGTAACGCATGCGCTACCCGGTTCACGCGCGCGTTGAATTGCCGGTACGTCAGCCGTGCATCACCAACGATCACAGCGGTGTGATCCGGGCGATACCGCGCATGCCGCGTAAGCAATCCGCCGATGTGCATGGTCGTCCTTTCTCACTCGCTCCTATGTTCGTATATCCAGCAATGTGGAACGTTCCACGTTCCCACATCCCACACCCAGCATTTCCTGCAACGCCCGTTTGTCCACCTTTCCCGCCCCGGTACGCGGCAGCGCGTCAACGACAATCACACGCCTGGGGATCTTGTAGCGTGCCAGACGTTCGTGACAGTAGGCCGTGATCTGGTGCTCCACATCTGCAGGTTCGGCATCCACCATGCAACGATCCCTCAGAACGACCACGGCCCATCCCACCTCGCCCCATGTTGCGTCCGGCACGCCAATCAGTGCCGCCTCCACGACTGCCGGATGCCCGGCCAGCACCGCTTCAACCTCTGCCGGGTAGATATTCTCGCCACCCGAGATGATCACATCCTTCAACCGCCCGACAATGGTATAACATCCCGCCGCGTCCTGCCGCGCCAGGTCGCCAGTGCGCAACCAGCCGTCAACGATCGTTGTTGCCGTTTCGGCGGGTCGCCGCCAGTACCCGGCGCACACGTGTGGCCCGCGGATAAGCAATTCGCCGACTTCGCCGGGAGCACACCCTCCCCCTTGCGCATTCACCAGGCGCACATCGATATGCGGCAGCGGGTAACCAACCGATCCTGCCTTACGTTCGAGATCTTCGTCGGGTAACCAGAACGTATTCGGTCCAGCCTCCGTCAGGCCATAACCGGTACGAAATGGGATGCCCCGCCGCCGAAACGCCTCGAATATCGGCGGCGGGCAGGGTGCGCCGCCACTGATCATCCAGCGCACCCGCGACAGATCGGCTGTCTCCCAGCGTGGATGCTGCTGGAGCGCGAGAAACATGGTCGGCACGCCGAAATAGATCGTTACGCCATGGTGCTCAATCAGGTCGAATACCTGGCCGGTATCGAACTGGCGGCACACAATCGAAGCGCCGCCGATGTGCGCCAGCGGTGCGGTGAACACATTCAGACCACCGGTATGGAACAATGGCGCATTAAGGATGGTCACATCGTCGGGGCGCAACCCCCAGCCGGCAACGGTATTGACCGCGTTGAACAGGATGTTGCCATGGGTCAGGATGGCGCCTTTCGGCAGGCCGGTGGTGCCGCCGGTATAACAGATGACCCAGGGGGTATCGGCCATGAGATCGATGGACGGCAACGGCGTCTCCGGAACCTCGTCGCGCGCGGTGAAAACCGGGTCGGACGGATCTGCGCGCCGCTCGGGGTCGAGCGCCATGAAGCGCGGTCCCGCGCTGGCGGCGCGTAGTGTACGCGCCTGCTCGACGAAGTCGGGGCCATAGATCAGGAGCGCCGGTTCCGCATCAGCAATCAGTCCGGCAAGCTCAGGTGGCGTCAGGCGCCAGTTGAGGTTCTGCAGGATCGCACCCAGTTTACCGCAGGCGAACCAGATATCGAGATAGGCGACGCAATTCAAGGCCAGCACAGCTACCCGGTCGCCGCGCTGGATGCCGAACCGGTCGGCAAGGAACCTGGCGGTACGGTCGGCGGCGGCATTCCACTGGCGGAAGGTGATCGGTCGCATATCGCCGGCAGCGTCAAGCAATGCAACCCTGTGCGGTGTCAGGTCGGCTCGCCGCGCAAGCCAGTCGCCAATATACATCACGTCCCCCCTGGTCGTATCTACACCGGGCTCGCAATGGCGCCGAACCATACGTTCTTCGGACAGGCGCTTCTACCCGGTTGCACGCAGACATACAGTGATCAGGTGAGCCGGCATGCACTCTGTACTACGCCGCTGCACGGCTCCTCAGGGTGCCATCATCCCGCACGATCGAATGCTCTCTGGTATTACCCCGTCCGACCAATGACTGCCAGCGCCTGGTCAACTACGTGTTCAACCGTGAACCCGTACTGCTGAAAAAGCACCTGATACGGCGCCGAGGCGCCGAAAGTCTCCACACTGACACATGCCCCGTGGTTGCCAACCCAGCGTTCCCAGCCTTGCGCTACGCCCGCTTCGATCGAGAGACGCGCCCGCACGGCTGGCGGCAGCACTGTATCACGGTACGCCTCTGGTTGCTGCGCGAACGCCTCCCAGCAGGGAAAGCTGACGACGCGCGCTGGCACGCCGCGTTCAGCCAGCGTTGCCTGGACCTGAAGTGCAAGCGCCACTTCTGATCCGCTCGCCATCAGAATGATCCGGGGTGTGCCGTTCGCAGCCTCCCGCAACACATAGGCGCCGTACTGCACACCCCCGGCATCCGCCATCGTCGCGCGGTCGAACACCGGTAGTTTTTGCCGGCTCAGGATCAGTGCCGTCGGGCCGGCGGATCGCTCAAGCGCGACCTGCCAGGCGACAACGGTTTCGTTTGCATCGGCCGGGCGGATCACCCACAGATTTGGGATGGCGCGCAATGCCGCGATCTGTTCAACAGGCTGGTGAGTCGGGCCGTCCTCACCCAGGCCAATGCTATCGTGCGTAAAGACGTAGACCACCGGATGGTGCGATAACGCCGCCAGGCGAATCGCGCCGCGCATATAGTCCGAGAACGTCAGGAACGTTCCGCCGTAGGGCTTTACGCCACCGTGGGCCGCCATACCGTTCAGTACGGCACCCATCCCGTGCTCGCGCACGCCGAACCAGATCACGCGCTCGTGGTAGGCGTCCGCCTGGAAGCTATGAGTCATCGTATACGGTGTCCTGGTGCTTTCCGACAGATCGGCTGAACCGCCGATCAGCCAGGGGATCGTGCCATGAAGCGCAACGATCGTTTTCCCTGACGCTTCGCGCGTCGCCACCTCGCCGCCTGACGCATCGAAGGCCGGTAGTGCCGCGCGCCACCCATCCGGCAGGCCACCTTCCAGTGAGCGGCGCAACTGGCGCGCTTCAGCTGGATAGGATGCCGCATACGCGGTCAGGCGGGCATGCCAGTCAGTGCGCAGCATGGCCCCGCGCTCGCGCGCGGCCTGCATGTATGAATGCACCTCGTCAGGGACGAAGAAGTGCGCATCCGGATTCCATCCAAGCGCCTGCTTGGTAGCGCGCACGCCATCGGCGCCAAGCGGGCTCCCGTGCACCTTGCTTGTGCCGGCCTTCGGGCTGCCGTAGCCAATAATCGTACGAACAGCAATCAACGAAGGGCGCTCGGTGACCGCCTGTGACTCGCGAATGGCCGCTTCGATGGCATCGAGATTATTGCCGTCGGCCACGCGCGCGGTGTGCCAGCCATAGGCTGCAAAGCGCAGCAACACTTCTTCACTGAAGGTCAGGTCGGTGGGGCCGTCGAGTGAGATATGATTGTCGTCATAGAGATAGATCAGTTTACCAAGTTTGAGGTGACCGGCCAGAGAAGCAGCCTCCGCAGCCACACCCTCCATCAGATCGCCGTCACTGACGATCGCGTAGGTATAATGATCGAACAGGGTATGACCCGGGCGATTGTACGTTGCTGCCAGGAATGCCTCGGTCATTGCCATACCCACGCCATTACCGAATCCCTGGCCAAGCGGGCCCGTGCTGACTTCGACACCCGGGGTCAACTGGCTTTCCGGATGCCCCGGCGTTCGCGATCCCCACTGGCGAAAACGGCGCAACTCATCGAGTGGTAGATCATACCCGGTGAGATGCAGCAGACTGTAGAGCAGCATGGAGCCGTGGCCGGCCGAGAGAACGAACCGATCACGGTCGGGCCAGTGCGGGTCGGCCGGGTCGAAACGCAAGAATCGCGTCCACAGCACGTAGGCCATCGGCGCTGCGCCGAGTGGCAAACCAGGATGACCTGAATTTGCGGCCTGCACGCCATCAATCGCGAGCGTGCGGATGGTGTTGATGACGAGCCAGTCAAGGTCGGAGTAACGGGAGGTCATGGTTGCCTTTCGTCAGGGATCAAGGGTCAAAGATCTCTGCCTGGCGCCTATCCGAAAACCAGATGGTCAATGTCATTGCGATCGCGAGCGAAGCAATCTCCTATCGCGCCGGTCGATTGCTTCAGCCACGCTTCGCTCGCTGCAGGCGGTCGCTCATGCTCCGCGCAATGACAGGAGGCGTAGCGTTTTTTGGATAGGCACTGACATTTACTGCCGCGCTTTCCAGTCTGCCAGGAAACGCTCAATGCCAATGTCGGTAAGTGGGTGCTTCATACTCTGCTCAAGCACCTTGAATGGACAGGTCGCAATATCGGCGCCGGCGAGCGCCGACTCGACGATATGTCGTGGATGGCGGATTGACGCTGAGAGAACCAGCGTTGAGATATGATGCTGGCGATAGATCTGAACGATCTCGCGGATCAGGCTCATGCCATCCACGCCAATGTCGTCAACACGGCCAACGAACGGGCTGATAATGAACGCGCCGGCGCGCGCGGCCAGCAGCGCCTGGGCCGCATTGAAACACAATGTCACATTGCAGCGTATACCGTCCCGCGCCAGGCGAGAGACGGCCTTGAGACCCTCGGTGGTGCTCGGCACTTTGACCACCACGTTCGGGTGCCATGTGGCGAACTCTTGCCCCTCGCGCACCATGCCTTCCGCATCGAGCGATGTCGCTTCGGCGCTGATCGGCCCGTCAACCAGGCTCGCAATCTCCTGGATCGTCGCGCGAAAATCCGCGCCTTTCTCTTTCGCCATCAGCGATGGGTTCGTTGTTACGCCGCTCAATACGCCCCAGCTCGCGGCTGTGCGGATCTCTTCCAGATTTGCCGTATCGAGATAGATCTGCATCTGCGTTTCCTTAATGACATGACTTACGCGGTCACCCGCGTGAGCGACTCGCGTGATCCGGCTTCTTGCCCTCGGCAGAGTGTTGATCAGGAGGAGCGCGCCGCCGCAGGCGCAACAGGCGCACAATCCATCCCACCACGTAACGTGTCGTTCATTCCACACGGTGTGTTGCCCGTTGCCGGCAGGTGGCCCGGAGAGTCGCAGGCTCTCCAGAAAGCCCCGTGGTGCGTCTGTGCCTCGTTTCGGCGCAGGGCATCGGCAGCTTCCTCCAGGTTTCCGCTGGCGCTCCGCGTACGTGTCGTCGTTCCAGGCCTCTGATCGGCGCCGTATTATGCCTGAGATTATAGCATGGCGTCTGCTGGACAGGTACTAGTGCAAAATAGTCCTTGAACCTGGGCATATTTTGTGCTATCTTACCGTGTGCAACTGATAGGTCGTTATGTGCAGAAGGCTGGTGGCATGTGAAAGAACCCCTTGACCCCTTCATGTCCACGGCCCACGAGTCGCAGCCCCTTCCCCGCAACCACGTTCGCGTTCACACTCCTGCTTCAGAGCCATCGCCCGAGACCGTCGAACAGCTCTTTGAGCGCGCCGTTGGCGGTCACGATCATCCGGATGTTTTGCCGGCAGCATTCCATGCCGGGCATGATGACGACTCGCTGGAGCATGATATCGACATTGATGTCGAAGGCGTCGGTATGGACGATCCTGTGCGTGTCTATCTCCGTGAGATCGGGCGCGTGAATCTCCTCACGGCGCAGGAAGAGATTATGCTCGCGCAACATGTGGAGCGTGGCGAGCAAGCCGGTGAACGGTTACGCTGTGGCGACCACACGCCGGCGGAGCGCCTCCAGCTCCATCGCTGGGTGCAGGAAGGTCAGGCTGCGCGCGAGCGTCTGATCCAGGCGAACCTGCGCCTGGTCGTCTCGATTGCGAAAAAATACCTTGGCCGCGGTATGTCGTTGCTCGACCTGATCCAGGAGGGCAATATCGGCCTGATGCGGGCGACCGAGAAGTTCGATTACCGCAAAGGGTACAAGTTCTCGACGTATGCAACCTGGTGGATTCGCCAGGCGATCACGCGCGTAATCGCCGACCAGAGCCGCACCATTCGCCTCCCGGTTCACGTTGGTGAGACGATCAACCGGGTCATGCGCACCAGCAATCGTATTCAACAGACGACTGGACACGACCCGACGCCTGACGAGATTGCGCTTGAACTGGGTATTCCGGTCGAGAAGGTCCGTCGCGTGCTTGAGGCTGCTCGTCAGACGATTTCGCTTGAGATGCCGGTCGGCGCCGAGGGCGACTCGGTGCTGGCCGATTTCATCGAGGACGGCAAGGGCGTTACGCCAATGGAGAGCGCCTCTCACCACATTCTCCGTGAGCAGATCGATAGCGCGCTCGAGAAATTGCCGGAGCGTGAACGCCGGATTATTCAGCTTCGCTATGGTCTTTATGACGGCCACTATCGTACACTTGAGGAAGTCGGGCGCGAGTTTGGCATTACGCGCGAACGTATCCGCCAGATCGAAGCCCGCGTGTTGCGCAAGCTGCGCCATCCTCACTATGGGCGCGGATTGCGTGGCTACCTGGAATAAGGGCACGCGGTTCTAGACACAATACCTTTCACATACGCCCGTCACCCCCACCCCGGCCCTCCCCTGCTGGGGGAGGGAGTCCGACTCCTCCCCCCGGCGGGGGGAGGTTGGGTGGGGGGCGGTGCGGTGCAGAACGCCTTATTTGAAAGATATTGGTTCTAGACACGAGGTGCGAGGTCATCAGGGCGAGGCACGAGGTTGCATTCCTCGCCCTGTGCTTCTCGCCTCCTGCCTCGCATCTAAGCCTCGCACCCCTCATGCATGCCATCGAAACCTATGAGCTCACCCGTGCCTTCGGCGATCGTGTCGCCGTTGACCACCTGACACTGGCGGTACCGCGCGGCGCCGTGTTCGGATTTCTCGGCCCGAATGGCGCGGGCAAAACGACAACGGTACGCATGCTCGCGGCGCTGATTGCGCCAACGTCGGGTAGCGCGGTGATAGAAGGCAACCGTCTCGGCGTGTCGGATCAGGAGATCCGGCGCAGGGTTGGCCTGCTGACCGAAAGCCCCGGCCTGTACGATCGACTCAGCGCTCGCCAGAATCTCGTGTTTTTCGCCCGCCTGTACGATCTTGATGCCCATCGCGCCGAGGCGCAGGCCGAACGGTACCTGCGCATGCTTGGCCTGTGGGAGCGCCGTGACGATCCGGTTGGGGGCTTCTCCAGGGGCATGCGCCAGAAGTTGGCGATTGCGCGCGCCCTCTCGCACGACCCGCCGGTGCTGTTCCTCGACGAACCGACAGCGGGCCTCGACCCGGAGGCTGCCCGCACAGTACGCGAGTTCATCAAAGAGTTGCGCGCCGAGGGGCGCACGATTTTTCTGACCACCCACAATCTCCCTGAAGCCGACGAGTTATGCGATCTCATTGCCGTGTTTCGCACTCGCCTGCTGCGCATCGGCGCGCCTGCCACACTGCGCGCCGAGCTGTTCGGTCGTGGTACGCGCGTGCAACTCGCCGGCGACGCTGCGGCGTTTCTGCATGTCGCGCGCAACCTCGCGTTCGTCCACGCCGCCGAGGTGGCCGGTGACACACTGCATGTGGCGCTTGACGACCCTGACGACCAGAACCCGCACCTGGTACGCGCCCTGGTGGAGGCCGGCGCGGCAGTCCGCTATGTTGAGGCGCGCGAACACTCGCTGGAAGATGTCTACCTGCAACTCGTGCGTGGAGGAGAAGCAACCGCATGAACAAAGCGCTGGTGATCCTTCAGAAAGAGTGGCTCGAACTGCGCGGCGAGCGCACCCTGCTGCTCACCTTGATCATCCCACCGTTGATCCTCACCCTGATGCCGCTCGTCGTGATCTCTGCTATTGGTCGCACACCCGATGAAGATACCCGGCAACTCGGCGCAGTCGTCGCTGATCCGGCATTTGCCGGCCTGTCCGAACGTGAGCTGGGCCAGGCAGTGCTGGGTAAGCAGTTCGGCCTGTTGTTCCTGTTAATGCCACTGCTGGTCCCTTCCGTTATCGCATCGTACAGTATCGTTGGCGAGAAGACCAACCGCACGCTGGAGCCATTGCTGGCGACGCCGGTACGCACCTGGGAACTACTGCTGGGGAAGTGCCTGGCGTCGCTCATACCGGCGATCGCCATCACCTGGACGACGGCGTTGATCTTCGTGCTGGCGCTTCGCCTGGTTGTGGTGAGTGATCGTGTCTACCAGGTCATCGTCAGTGGCAGCTGGGTGTTGCTGCTTCTCCTGAGCGCGCCGTCGCTGGCGCTGATCATGGTTGCCGCAACGGTGGCGATCTCCGGGCGGGTGAATGATCCTCGCAGTGCGCAGCAGATCGCAGCAGTGGTCGTCGTGCCGTTGCTGGCGCTCTTTTTCGCTCAACTGATTGGCGTACTGGTGCTGAGTCCGCTGCTGGCCATTATCGCCGGTGCGGCGCTGGCGTTCCTGGCCGCGCTTGCGCTTGGTGGCGCGAATGTGCTATTCGAACGCGAAAACATCCTGACGCGCTGGTCGTAGACAGCTTTCTGAAGGTACGGAAGGAGTTCTGGTTCGCGGATCTCCGGGTCAGGCTTCCCGGAAGGTTACGCACGAGCATGCACGGGCCAGAACTGGTATATCGGTAGCTCTCTGGGGGGCCACAACGTGCAAACGTTCGGGAAGCGGTCGTGGCGATCGATCACATCGCGACGCTCAGAAGCGCGCCGAGCCCTGCGCCGACAATCAGAACCATCATGGTTCCAAGCGGTGCATCGAGCGGGTGCGCCGAGGGTGGCCGGCGCGCGATCACGGCCACCAGCCCTGCCAGTGTCACCGGCAGCGCCAGCGGGCCGCCGAACAATGCCAGTGTGAGTACGACGGCTGCCGTCACGAAACTGCGCACGCGCGCGCGCCCGGCAAGCGCCACATGTTCGAAGCGCGGATCCAGCCAGATCATCACCGCGATCGGTGCAGCAAACACTGCAATGATATAGGCCGATACATAGATGGTCGCCAGGGCAGCCGGCGACGCCGTCGACGCCCAGAGATCGCCTGCCGGCAGCCACAGACTCAGCGCCCCGATCAGCGTCATCAGGTGGATGACCTGATCGAGCATGAACGGGCCGATTGGCGGGCCAGGAATGCGATCGCCGTACCGGACCTTCCACCAGTCGGCACAGACATGCACGGCGGTGATCAGCAACATTGCCGGCCACAATGCCAGTGCGCGGCGGTCGACGCATGAGAGCAACAGCATGCAGGCCAGCACGATCGCGCCGTGGATCAGCAAGCCATGCCAGTAGCGTTTGCGTTGCACCAGCCACAACGGCTGCAAAACAAAGTCAGCCGTCAGGTGGGCGAGAAGAAACAGATAGAACATTGTGCCCTCCCGTATCAACCGCTAACCATTTACCGCTCGATCGCATCGAGTGTTGCGCGCAGACGCGGCAGATCGAGGACTCGGATACGCGCGCGCTCAAGCTGGACCAGGCCCTGATCGCGGAGCACGCTGAGCACACGATTCACGGTCTCGCGCGTTGTGCCCGAGATGCTTGCCAGGCCGTCCTGTGTCAGGCGCAGGTCGATCAACGTCGTCGTACCATCGGTCACGCCGTGGCGCTGCGCCAGCCGGACGAGATGTTGCACGATGCGTTCCGTGGCAGACAGCCCGGCGAGTTGTTCCGCATAGGTCGTGCTTTGCCGCAGCCGCGCTGCCATGACTTCGAGAATAGCGGCTGCAATCGGCGGGCAGGCGTTGATGATATGGAGGAATGCCGCGCGGTACAGCGTTAACGTGGTCGTTGCACACATTGCCTGCGCGCTTGCCGAGCGCGGCAGTCCATCGAGAAGCGCCAGTTCGCCGAAGAAATCGCCACTGCGGAAGATGCTGACCGTTAACTCCTGGCCAGCCTCGCTGAGGGTAAAGATCCGCACCTGCCCGTTGACAATAATGTATAGCGCATTGCCCAGGCTTCCCTGGTGAAAAACTATCTCGCCCTGCGCGAACGATTGTGTGCCGAGGTTGGCCGCCAGCAAGGCGTGATGTTCGTCATTCAGGCGCGCGAACACGGGAATGTTGCGCAGTAAGTTGATCCGATCCATACTCATCCCCCTGCCGGCCTTCTCTTGTATTTCCGGCTTCATTATAGGGGGCAACCGGCACCGAAACTATGATCGCCGTCACGCAGCGTGCATGTTGCGTCAATAACACGAGTGATGCGGTCGCCCGAGTGAGCGACTCGC
>Ga0272446_1002489_pt1 | contig 24988 bp, 21 predicted proteins | sample YNPCB0061_FD_194587 | JGI IMG/M metagenome (GOLD analysis project Ga0272446, IMG submission 194587) | Hot spring microbial mat communities from Yellowstone National Park, WY, United States - YNP-CB-006-1 | ecosystem: Environmental > Aquatic > Thermal springs > Hot (42-90C) > Sediment | place...
CTTTGAGAGCAAAAAGATTGGCACCGTGTTCGGCACTCTGGAATACATACGAGGTAGTTTGGTAAATAGGCACGGCACGTGAACCTGTTGTGGGGTCGGCTTCTTGCCCTGCGTGGAGTTGGAGCGTCTCGAAACGATAATTTGCCATAGCAGTAAAACATTTAAGGGTTTATGAATGAAAGAAAAAATACAAATAGAAATGCCTCAAAAAGTCTTGATTTGAGCCAATAGGAAGGCGGTTAGTGTAAAAAAAGACACTAACAACAACAGCAACAATAACAAGAATTAGCTAAGAATTGCTTGTATTTGCGAGGTGGAAAGGATTTTGTGAAGATGTTTGCTTGCATTTGTGTAAAGGTTTATAATTCCTAAAAAATTTTAGGCAGGTATTGGCACCTTTCTACTTGTGAGCGGTTGCCAGAAGTTCGCAGAGCCTGTTCTCTCCCTTCTTCTGTATAAACTTTACCTTTTTAGGGGCGAAGTTGTTGCAAATATAGTAAGCATTTCTTGATTTGCAAAAAAAAATTGAGTTTTTTGTAAAAAAAATTTCAGCTTGAAAAAATTGCTGTTTCCTTTCGTTAGCAAGCATAAAAAAGTTATTTTTGAAAAAATTTTTTTATGGAAAAAGTTTACATCAAAGAAGTCAATGAACTGCATCGTGTCAAGAAAATTGCCGATGAGATGAATCTTAGTGAGCAAGATTTACGAAATGAGTATCGTAAGTTGGTAGAAAATTTTGAGGAGGCAATCGGACAGATGCGGCTTATCACGAAGGTAAGTGATAAAATTCAGAAAAAATTAGACAAGGTAAATGCCGCCTTAGACCAAAAAAATCAAGAGTTAGACTATAAAAATCAAGAACTTACCAAAACGATAGAAGAACTCACACAAGCCCGAGCCAGCAGATTGGCTACCACTATCGTATTGTTCATTGCTTTGGTGCTGTTCCTTTTGGAAGAAATCATTATAGAGCCATTTATTACAAGTTTTATCAGTAGCAATCAACTTGTGAGTATCGGGATAAAGTTAGTCTTGGTTTTACTGCTCAAACCAGCCGAGTCGCTTTTAGAAAACTTCTTTTTCAATTACATCTATAAAAGAAGAAAACAACAAACTGCCGAAACAAACGCTAAACCGATAATTGACATTGAAAATTAGGAATACAGACGCAAAATGAGCCTACAAGATGATTTTTCTGAAGAAGATGAAGCAGAATTGTATGAATATTATCGCATTGTTGCCGATAGAGGACAAGGACTTTTACGCATAGATAAATTCTTGACTGATAGGGTAGAAAATTTTACCCGAAGTCGTATCCAGAATGCTATTGAGGCAGGATTAGTAAAAGTGAATGATAAAATCACGAAGGCAAACTACAAAATTAAGCCTTTTGATGTCGTTACGGTTAGTTTGCCCACCCCGCCACGTAACACAGAGATTTTGCCCGAAAATATCCCTTTGGATATAGTTTATGAAGACGAGGATTTGGTAATTATCAATAAACCCGCAGGAATGGTCGTGCATCCTGCTTATGGAAATTGGACGGGGACTTTGGTCAATGCTTTGGTGTATCATTTTCAGCAACTGCCACACTACCAAGAGGGCGAAGTCCGTCCGGGATTAGTGCATAGAATAGACAAGGATACTTCGGGCTTACTTGTAGTCGCCAAAACCGAAAAAGCCCTTCACTTGCTTGCTAAACAATTTTTTGAGCATAGCATTGAACGCACCTACTATGCTCTCGTTTGGGGACACCTCAAAACTCCCAAAGGCACTATTGATGCTCCAATTGCTCGTAGCAAGAAAGACAGAAAAATAATGGACGTTTATCCCGAAGGTACGGAATTTGCCAAACGAGCCATTACCCATTACGAGGTAATAGAAACTTACAAATATGTAAGCCTGATTAAATGCAACTTGGAAACAGGCAGAACGCACCAAATACGTGTGCATTTGCGTTCTATCGGACACCCGCTATTCAATGATGAAACCTATGGTGGCAATAAAATCTTGAAAGGTACAATTACCCAAAAATACAAACAATTCGTAGAAAATTGCTTTGCCCTTTTGCCTCGCCAAGCTCTTCACGCCAAAAGTTTGGGCTTTACGCACCCTACTACCCAAAAAAGAATGTTTTTTGAAAGCGATTTACCCGATGATTTTAAATTTGTTTTGGAAAAATGTAAATTTGCATAAAAAAAGGCAAGCACTTACACAAAAATTGTAGTCATTGAAACTTTGTTGAATTATGAAAAAAATCTACGTTCTTCGCCACGCCGAAGCTGTTTCGGGCTATGATGATTTCAACAGAATACTTAGTAGCAATGGTTATCGACAAGCCCTAACGATAGGTAGAAAATTAGCCGAAGAAAATCATAAGATTGATAAAATTATTGCCAGTGCCGCTATCCGAACACTCACCACTTCGGAAATTGTTGCCGAACAAATTGGCTTTGATAAAAACCAAATAGAAGCTACCCAAGACCTCTACAATGCTACCGTAAGAATTTGGCTCAATAAAATTCATATCATAGACGAGAGCATACAAAATGTGTTGCTTGTAGGGCATAATCCGCATATTTCGTATTTGGTGGAATTGCTTTCGGGGGAAGCTTTTGAAGGGCTTGGTACGGCTCATTTAGCCTTGCTCGAAACCGATAAAAAGTGGCAAGAAATAGACAAGCAAACCGCCAAACTGCTCAAAGTGCTAAAACCTGCCTGATAGCTTGGGCTTTGAGCAGACACTCTTGGTATTCGGTTGGGGCTTGGGCATCGTAGGTAATGGCACTGCCTACCTGAAACGAAAGTTTCTGTTGGGTGGCATCATAAAAAATACTTCGGATAACTACGTTGAAATCAAAATCACCTTGCGGCGAAAAATAACCTATAGCCCCCGAAAAAACGCCTCTTTTGCTGTTTTCGTATTTGTCTATGAGCTCCATCGCCTTGATTTTAGGGGCACCTGTCATCGAACCCATCGGAAAAGCATTAGCAATGGCTTTTTGAGGAGAAACCTTAGGCGAAATTTCAGCTTCAATGGTAGAAATCATTTGAAAAACTTGCCTAAACGGATAAATACCGAAAAACTCGGTTACACGCGTAGAGCCTACAACAGCACTGCGAGCCAAGTCGTTGCGTACCAAATCTACAATCATCATATTCTCGGCAATTTCTTTTTCGCTGTTTCTCAGACTTTGGTAATTGGCTTCGTCTTCTTCGGGGCTAATTCCTCGCCTAATCGTACCTTTGATGGGTTGTGAGATGAGCATTTGTCTTGTTTTTTTCAAAAAACGTTCGGGTGAGGCACAAAGTACATATTTGTCTTCTACTTTGAGCAATGCCGAAAAAGGCATAGGGCTAAGTTGGCACAAGTACTCGTAGCGTTTGATAGGGTTGATACAGGTATTTTCCGAAAAAAACTCGATGCAATAATTGAGTTCGTAAATATCGCCTTCTATGATGTGATTTTTGATAGCTTCAACGTTTTGGCAATATTGCTCAAAACTGACTTTGCTTCGTATTTCGCCAATTTGTTCCTGAAAGTGTGGAGGAGTAAAATTTTGGATTTCTGCGAAAAGTTCTTTTTCGGAGGTTTCAGTAAAAACATTGATGTAATCGTTTTCCCAAACAAATAAATGCAAAGGCTCAAAACAAAGGCTTTCGGGAAATGCAATGTAAGCAGGATTTTTGCTTTGCAGGTTTTCTAATCGGTTTTTCAGGTCGTAGCCTAAGTAGCCAAAAAGCCATTTTCCCGTGAAACTTTTTTCATCAATAAAACTATAAGTAAGTTTTTGGTGGGCTACTGCCAGCAGTTTCGGGAAAGAGCCTTTTGGATATTGGTTTTGCCAATGGTTGGGATTGAGAAAGCAGCAATACGGAAAATGATTAGCCCAAGCGAGTAGTGCCTCTTGCCGAACAGCATCAATATTCCACCGATACGCCATCAGAATTTTGTTTTTTTAAGTTTTCTTTGGGAAAATTGGGAATATGATTGGGCAAGATAATATCAAATTTTGTACCTTCCCCAAGTTCTGAGTGTACCGAAATTTGTCCATTTAGTTTGTTTATGGCTTCTTTCACGATATACAAGCCCAAACCTGAACCTTTGCTATCGTAGGAGGCTCGATAAAACATTTCAAATATACGATTAAGATGTTGGGAGGCTATTCCTATACCGTTGTCTGCTACCGATATTTTGATATTTTGGTGGTTGATAACTACACTAATTTCTATGAAAGGTTTTTCCTTATGAATATTGTGATAGTTGATTGCATTGGAGAGCAAATTATTAAAAATAATAGCCAAACGTTTGGTGTCTGTATAGCAAAGGCTGTGTTTTTCTACACGAATATGTTTTTGAATAGCTGCGGATTTCTCTAAATAGTGAAGGTTATCATAGACACTCTGTATCAAATTCTCGATATCTACTTCCTCTGAAATTATTTCCATTCGGGCATTACGAGAGTAGTCTATAATATCTTTGATGAAATTATCCAACTTCATAATGCTTTGCTCCATCATTTCCATATACTTGACTACCAAGCTGACGTCTTTTTCTATTTTGGCAATATGAATAAGCCCAAGCACAGAGGCGAGGGGTGCTTTGAGGTCGTGAGAGGCACTATACACAAACCTATCCAATTCGCTATTTATCTTTTTGAGTTCCTCATTCTGAGTTTCAAGTTGGTTTTGTATCTCTTTTACGTGTGTGATGTCGCGTATAGCCCCGTCGAAGTAAATTTTTTCGCCGTCTTGATGAGCAATCACGCTCATCAAAGCCCAGAACAAAGAGCCATCTTTTTTGCGTAGCAATACTTCTTCGTTATTGATAGCTTCGCCTCGCAACAGCTTTTCCAAAATTTCCTCTCTTTTATGAGCGTCTGCATAGAAATCAGCCAAACGAATACCAAACAATTCATTTCCCTCGTAGCCAAATAGCTTAGCGAAAGCATCGTTGGCGTAGATAAGTCCTTCGGTAGGCGTACTTCTATAAATAGCTTCTTGGATATTTTTGCTGATAGAACTAAGCAGTTGTTGATTGTACTGAATGATGTCTTCTGCAACTTTTTGTTTAGTTATATTTTTGCCGAAAACAGAAATTCCCATTATTTCTCTATCAATGACGATAGGAAAAAACTCGGTTTGGATATAACGACCGCCAAACTCGGGGTAATAGTCAATATACACTTGTATTTTACCTTTTAGGGCATCATCAAACCTTTGTTTCCACATTTGTCCATTGGGTATTCGGGATATTTTTTCGATGAAATTATCGCCATAACTTACTTTTTCTTGGTAGCTGTGCCAAATGTATTGGCTAAATTTATTGTTAAATTCTATCAGATTGCATTTTGTATCTAAAAGCCAAATTGCCATATTGCTGTTATCGATGATAGCTCGCAGGTTTCGTTCTTTTTCAATGATTTTTTTATTTTGTTCAATAATTTCTTGTTGTTGTTGGTGCAATTTTTGATTTGAATGGTAAATTATCGTTTGGGCTACAATTTCGCGGTAGGTCATTCGGTAGCGTTGGATAGCCGTGAAGGCTGCTACAAGCAAACTACCCAAAATCAAGAAAGAATGATAAAAACTTTCAATATCATCAAAATGATTTTGTAAAGCAAGCATCAAAATCAATAACCCTACTAAGGTTTGTATGATGATGTGTCTGGTATCAATCAGAACAAATAAGTGCAGTACAATCAGACCTGCCGCCGCTAATATCATCATCACTTCGGGCAAATGGAAACTGGTGTATTGCGTAAATAGTGTTCCCGATGCTACGAGCGAGTTGGAACAAAGATAATAAAATACAATAGGAGCATAGTCTTGCTTGCGTAATTTCCAAAAAAAGATAGAAATAAGCAAAAAAAGACAAGCAACTATGTAAAAAGTTGTGTTATTTTGCAAACCGCTCCATACCCCTAAAAAAGTATGTATGCTCAAAATTGCTACACTGATGTAATAGAGATATTTTTGTTGAGATTTGGCAACTACCAAGAGTTTTTTGCCAATAATTTCTTCAAAAATATCTTCTACCCGAGAATTGTTTTTCATTTCAATAGATTAAAATAAAAACAAAATTAAGCCATTTTTAACAAGTTTTCAAAAAAAATGCCTGCGAAAACCTATTTGACTTGTAATATTCCCAATACAAAGCAGCAATTTATTAAGAAATCGCTAAGAAATCAAAAAAAAATATTTAACTTTTGCCTCTTGATAGTGTTGTGTGCTTTTCATCAGGGCTTTTCCCAAATCCTCAATGACTCCGCTCAGAATGTTTATGGGGCTAATACAACACTAAGAACTCGTGAATTTGAAATTTTCAGAAATAAAGATACCCTTTACAGAGTAGATACTTCTCTTAGGAACTTTCATTTGTTTGATTTGCCCCGAAAAAATCGTTTTTTACTTCAAGATTTGGGCAACAATCTCGGCACACCCGCCAAACCTATTTTCTACACCTTGCCCACGCAAATTGGCGTGCAATGGGGCATCAGAGCCTACGAAGCCCATAAAATTGCTCCTGATAGTGTGTATTATTACGATACCAAATCGCCTTATTCCGATTTTTTTTTCGTGCAAGGGGGCAGAGGACAACAAATTGCAGGGGTAGAATTTAGTAGAAATATCAAAGAAAATTTCAATTTTGGTTTTCGCTTTCAGCGTACCAATACATTCAGGCAATATGCTCTTAGTGGCAATCGTACCGAAAATGCTATTTTGGAGCAATACAATGCCATTGTTTGGGCAAGATACAATTCTAAAAATCAGCTTTACAAACTCTTGTGGCATTATCATCACTTCATTAGTCCGTTCAAAGAACTGGGCGGAGTGCTGGGGGGCGACAACCCAGACGTACTTTTTAACTATGACGATGCACAAGCTCGCCTAAACGGAGAGCCCCGCAGTTGGCAAGTCTATAATCGCCTACGCCTGTACCAACAACTCGCCAAAGACTCCACAGGCAAAATGGCTTTGTTCCATAGCATACAATTTGAAAAACAAAGAGATAACTATGTAGATAATGACTTAGCAACTAACCGAGCATTTTATTTGCAAAATACACCTGTTTCCGTAATTCCTGATAGTTATTTTCAGCCCAATCGTATTCAAGACGATTACAAATATTTTTTACTCACTAACCAAATAGGTATAAAAACTGATTTGAAGAAAATGTTTGTGTGGGGCTATTTCAAAAGACGTGATTTTGGGGTTAATAGCTTTATGAAAGAATTTTATACACAAAGGGCAAGCGAAAACTTCCTCGGTGCAGGTTTGCGAATGAGGCTACCTTTTGAGGCAGAATTGGAGGCAAATGCTGAATATTTATTAGGAAAGAAAGATTATCTGCTAAAAGGCTTACTCAAACAAGAGTATTTGCAAGCCAGTTTTACGAGTATGTCTTTTTCGCCTGCAATCGTAGAAAATGCCTATATTTCGCGTGTAGGTGGCTGGGACTACCGTAACAGACTTGCTAATACTTTCGTACAAGAGCTTTGGGGGCAGTTGCAAGTACCTGTCGGCAAAATACGTTTAGAACCCTCTTTGAGGTATCAAATCATCAACAATCATATTTATTTTCGCAGAGATACCACAGGCTTTATCTTTCCCGACCAAGCTCGCAACACTACTATTCAAGTTTTGCAATTGGGTTTGGCTTGGCAATTTCATCTGGGCAAGGATTTTCATTTTGAACAAAACGTTTTTTATACCGAAGATTTGAGTGGAAGCAATTTGCTTCGTTTTCCTCGTTGGCATATAGTTAGTTCTTGGTATTATGAAAAAGCTATTTTCAAAAGTGCCCTCTTTCTGAGAGCGGGTATTGATGGGCATCTAAGAAGTCAGTATTTTGCTGATGCTTATATGCCTGTAATGAAACAATTTTATTTGCAAGATGCCGTTCTGATGCGAACTTATCCAATATTTGATATTTTTGCCAGCATCCGTATTCGTAAAACAAGGGCTTTTGTGAAAATGAGCCACCTCAACGAGGGCTTAATGCCCAAACCTCACAGAGGATACGAAATGACACCCTTTTATGCAGGGCTTCGCCGCACTTTTAGCTTGGGCTTGAGCTGGAAATTGTATGATTAAAGATTGGGGAATAAAGAGTAAGGAATAAGGAGGAAAGAAAAAAATTAAAAAAATGAACAAGAAAAATTCAATTGACGTATGTCTTTCGCCCGAATTGTTGCATTTATATTCACTTGAAAACACGATTGTAGTCGTTGCCGATATTTTGCGGGCTACTTCTTGTATGGTAACAGCTTTGGCTTCTGGGGTGAAATCTATTGTACCTGTGAAGGAGATAGAAGAATGTAGAAAAATGAAAAATTTAGGCTATCTTATAGCCGCCGAAAGAGATGGCAAAAAGGTAGAGGGCTTCGATTTGGGTAATTCGCCTTTTAGCTATATGGATAGCCAACTGAAAGGCAAAACCATTGCCCTGACCACCACCAACGGCACACAAGCTATTAAACTTTCGGAAAATGCTAAAGAAGTGCTTGTCGGTGCTTTTCTGAACTTAGCAACTCTCTGCAAATACCTCGAAAATCAGCCTTACGGCGTTCTTTTGGTTTGTGCAGGCTGGAAAGGAAAGGTCAATTTGGAAGATACCCTTTTTGCAGGGGCAGTAGTAGAAACTCTTGAAAAAAGTTTCATTATTGAAAATGACTCGGCTCTGATAGCAAAAATGCTTTACCAAAATACCAAAAACAGACTTTTAGAGGTGCTAATGCAATGCTCTCACGTCCAAAGGCTCAAAAAATTAGGTATAGAAAAAGATATTGAATTTTGTTTGCAACATAATCTTTACCAAGTTTTGCCTATGATGCAAAACGGAAAACTTGTAGCAATTGATTTTTCGCAACTATCGGCTTAAAAAAAGTGTTGTAGAGTAAATTTTGAAAAAATATTTTCCAAAAAAATGAAAAAACGAGTAGTTGTAGGGCTTTCGGGAGGCGTTGATTCAAGCGTGGCGGCGTACTTGCTCAAAGAGCAAGGCTACGAGGTGATAGGAATTTTTATGAAAAATTGGCACGATGAAAGCGTAGTTATCAACAACGAATGTCCTTGGGTAGAAGATAGCAACGATGCCCTGATTGTTGCCGAAAAACTCGGTATTCCGTTTCGTGTGCTTGATTTGAGTAAAGAATACAAACAACGCATCGTTGATTATATGTTTGCCGAGTACGAGGCAGGCAGAACACCCAACCCCGATGTGCTTTGCAACCGAGAAATAAAATTTGATATATTCTTGAATGCCGCCCTGCGATTAGGGGCTGATTTTGTGGCAACAGGACATTATTGCCAAAAAGATAGCTTTACAAAAGAGGGGGAGACCATTTACCGTCTGCTTGCAGGCAAGGATACCAACAAAGACCAAAGTTATTTTTTGTGCCAACTCTCACAAAAACAACTTGCTAAAGCCTTATTCCCGATTGGGCATTTGCAAAAAGCAGAAGTAAGAAAAATTGCCAAACAAGCCGATTTGATTACAGCCGAAAAGAAAGACTCGCAAGGGCTTTGCTTCGTGGGTAAAATTCGCTTGCCCGAATTTTTGCAACAGCAACTTGCCCCAAAAAAAGGCAAAATCATTGAAATCAGTGCCGATAGCTTCATTTTTTCGCAACAAAATACCGAAAATACACTCAAAGCTCTTACTGCCCCCTTCAGCTACAAACCCGAATACGGAAAAATAGTAGGAGAGCATATAGGTTCGCATTTTTACACTATTGGGCAGAGAAAAGGTTTGCAAGTAGGAGGCAAACCTAAGCCTCTTTTCGTAATTGCTACTGACGTGAAGGAAAATTTAATTTACGTAGGACAAGGCAACGACCACCCAGGTCTGAACAGAAAAGGCTTATTCGTGGCTTCCAAAGACGTGCATTGGGTACGCGAAGATTTGAAAATGCAAATAGGTGAACACCGTAGCTACTTGGCTCGTATCCGTTACCGACAGCCACTTAGCAAAGTAACATTGCATCTTGAAGAAGAAGGTTTGTACGTGATTTTTGATGAAAAACAGCAAAGCGTTACACCAGGGCAGTTTGTAGCTTGGTACGAAGGCGAAGAACTTATCGGTTCGGGGGTAATTGCTTGAAGGAAAAGAGTAGATAAAAATTCCATTTTTGATAAAAAACATTTCATAGTCTAAATTTTGTATGTAGATTTGCTCTACGATTAGTAACTATTTGCCTAGCATAATTGTAAATATTTGTAAATAGTTACGATTTTTTTTAGATAACTGCTTATAACTCACGTTAAACAGCAAATATGAAAAGACACTTGTGCTATTTGGCGATTTTCATTTTATTTTCCTGTAAAAACACTTATTACACGCTTTCGGGCTCTGCGGCTACGGGAACTATCCAAGTGGTGAATTTCAACAATTTAAGCGGTGGCGGACCGCCCTACTTGGCTCAAAAACTCACCGAAGACCTCAAAACATACTATCTACAAAACTCACGCTTGCGTATCGTCAATGCCGAAGCTGATTATGTCGTAGAAGGCGATATTACGGACTATCAGGTTTTGCCACTTGCCCCTACCGCTCAAGAACGTGCCGCCCAGACACGTATCAATATTACCGTGAAAATTCGCTTTGTTGATAATAAAGAACCCAACAACAATTTTGAACAAAATTTTAGCCAATTCGCTGATTTTCCCGAAACTACTACCTTGGCTCAAGCCGAAAATCAGAAAATTCAAGAAATATTTGATAAATTGATTTTTGATATTTTTCAAAAAACTGTTGCAAATTGGTAAATTTTTGCTTTAATTTCGGTGTTTTTTACGCCAATAAATATGCAAAAAGATACATTATTAGCTTTGCTTCATCAACCCTCAAACCTCTTGGAAGACCATTTGGAGGATTTGGAGGAGATTATCCAAAAATATCCTTATTTTCACTTACCTCACATCTTAGTAGCCAAACTCCTACATAATCGCCAAAGCAGTTTAGCCTCTCAGAAAATAAGAAGAGCCTCTTTGTATGTCTATAACAGAGCAATGTTAAAAGAATTTATCTTGAACAATTCTGATAAACTTGACGTGGAAGAAGAATTTAACTACCAAGACCAACCACAAAGAAATCCTTTTGTTGATATTCAGCAAGAGATAGACGATTTCGATAAAAAAATGGAGAGTTCATCTATAGAAGATTTGGAAAAAGAACTGGCCGCTATCACCGAGGCATACTTGCCCAAAGACTATTTGGCAGAAGAAGCGAAAATATTAGAGAGCAAAGAGACTGAACCCATAGAACAAACAGACAATCAGAAAGAACAAAATTCTTTGATTGATGACTTCCTCAACAATTTCAATAAAGCACCCGAAACTATCTTTCTTGATGAGGAAAAAACAGAAGAAGAAGCTATCAGACTTTTTGAGCAAGGCAATACCCGAGCCGCCATTGCCATTTATGAACAACTGAAATTAAAACACCCCGAAAAAGCATCATATTACCAAAGCCAAATTGATATTTTTTCTATGGATTTTGGCAATCTGAATTTGGCAGATACACAAGTACCAGAAAGTACAGAAGCTGTTTTGGATAATAACATTGATAGCCAAACAACTATAACAGATATACAGCTTACTTCTGAAACAAATACTCCTGAGGAAATGCCTCTTGTAGAAACCCAAGATAATGCCAAGCAAGGTCTTGTAGAAACTTATGAAACCAAGCCTTTTGAAGGAGAAGAAATAACTGAATCACAAGCTATTGCCTACTTCAACGAAGGCAATGTAGCCAAAGCCATAGAAATTTATAGACAACTTATGTTGCAAAATCCAGATAAAAAAGCGTACTTTGCCTCCCAAATCGAAATCTTAGAAAGTTAAAAAATTAAAAGGAAAAAATTATGTTAGCATTTGTAATTGGATTGATGATGCTTTTGGCGGTTCTATTGATAGTTGTAATACTTCCTCAAAGTTCTAAAGGTGGCGGGCTTACAGGCTCTATGGCAAGCGGAGCCAACCAACTTATTGGCGTGAAAAAAACCAATGACCTTTTAGAAAAAATTACTTGGGGCTTGATGATTGCTATTTTTGTACTTTCGTTGCTTACAAGAGCTCTCTAAGCATATTTAACTTTTGCAAAAGACGTTGCCGAAAACAACGTCTTTTTTTATTCTTAAACTCTTGATTTTCAATGCAAAGAACTGCTCAAAAAATTCTTAGTCAAGAAGCACTTGCCCAACAAGTAAAAAAATGGCAAGCACAAGGCGAAAAAGTTGTTTTTACCAATGGTTGTTTTGATATAGTCCATTTGGGGCATATAGATTATCTTGAAAAAGCTCGTGCTTTGGGCGATAGGTTGGTGGTGGGTATCAATACCGATACTTCTGTAAAGCGTTTGAAAGGCGAGAGCCGTCCTGTAATAGAAGAATATGCCCGCTTGCGAATGATTGCGGCATTAGCTTTCGTAGATGCGGTTTGTTTGTTTGATGAGGACACGCCAAAAAGTCTGATTGAAAAAATTTCTCCTGACATTTTGACAAAAGGAAGTGATTATACCCCCGAAAACATAGTTGGAGCAGATTTTGTTGTAGCAAAAGGTGGCGAAGTGAAAACCATAGACCTTGTCGAAGGATTTTCTACTTCAAAAATTATTGCCAAAATCAAAAGTTTTTTGTAACATTGTAACCCTTAAAATTTGCAAAGCTATGTACTGGATTATTCTTGGTGTTACCTTTTTAGTAAGTTGGCTGGTGAGTAGCCGTCTGAAAAGTAAATTTAGAGAATATTCGCAAATTCGCTTACGTAATGGAATGACAGGCAAGGAAGTTGCCGAAAGAATGTTGAGAGATTACGGGATTTATGATGTGGCTGTAACTTGCGTACCCGGCGAGCTAACCGACCACTACAACCCAGCAAACAAAACCGTCAATTTGAGTGAAGCTGTATATTATGGCAATTCAGCGGCGGCGGTGGCAGTTGCCGCTCACGAGTGCGGACACGCCGTACAACACGCTACGGCATATAGTATGTTGCAGTTCCGTTCGGCTATGGTGCCTGTGCAAAACGTAAGTGCTCAGATACTCAATTTCATAATGATAGCTTCTTTCATCGGAGGATACGCCCTGTACAACACCATACCCATACAAACAATATTGCTGATAATCGTAGCATCGTATAGCGTGATTACTCTTTTCAGCTTGGTAACTTTGCCTGTTGAGTTTGATGCCAGCAAACGTGCTTTGAAGTGGATAGAAGCCAGAGGTATCACGACAGGGCAAGAATACGCTATGTCAAAAGATGCTCTTTTCTGGGCGGCAATGACCTACGTAGTAGCCGCTATCGGTTCGCTTGCAATGCTCGCTTATTACATCTTCTTGCTACTTGATAGAAGAGACTAAAAATATTGTGATTAAACACAATGACGATTAACTTGCCAAACGATTGGCTCAAAAAACCTGAAAGTTTTGTTTTCAGGTTTTTTATTTTTGCAAAAAATTTAAAAATCTTTGTACCTTGAACTACACTCTCAACTGCTCGGGAAAATTGGTTTCCTTGCACCAACCGCTAATAATGGGTATTCTGAACCTTACCCCAGACTCTTTCTTTGACGGAGGAAAACACAATTCTACGGAAAAAGCCCTTCAACAAACCGAAAAAATGCTTGCCGAAGGAGCAAATATCATTGATATTGGGGGGTATTCTACACGCCCAAACGCCAAACATATTCCTGAAAAAGAAGAACTAAATCGTGTTTTGCCTGTGATAGAGGCTATCAAAGCACGTTTTCCTGAATGTATCATTTCTATTGATACGTTCAGGGCTTCGGTTGCTCAAAGAGCCGTAGAGGCAGGAGCAAATATAATCAATGATGTTTCGGGAGGGCAATTAGATGAAAAAATGTTTGAAATGGTGGCTCAAATGCAAGTGCCGTATATCTTGATGCACAGCCGTGGAAATCCACAAACAATGAGCCGATTATGCCATTACGAAAATATTTTTTTAGAAATTTTGCATTTTTTTGAGCAAAGAATTGAAAAATTAACTATCTTAGGCGTGAAAGATGTTATTTTAGATTTGGGATTTGGTTTTGCTAAAACTCGTGAGCAAAACTTTCTTTTATTGAAGCATCTATCTTATTTTCAACTTCTTGAACGCCCTATGCTGGTGGGAGTTTCAAGGAAATCAATGATATACAAGACTTTGGGCATAGAGCCTTCGCAGGCTCTCAACGGCACAACTGCACTCAATATGTTTGCCCTTACGCAAGGGGCTAACCTGCTACGTGTGCATGATGTAGCCGCCGCCAAAGAAACCCTACTTCTTTGGAAACAATTACAAAACGACTAAACTATTTCAAATTCATCAACTATTATTCATCATTTTTTCAATGATTCTGCTTTTCAAGATATGGTTTATCAATTTCACTTGGATAGATGTCCTTGATGTCTTGCTAGTGAGTTATTTAATTTACCAGTTCTACAAACTTCTGAAAGGTAGCATCGCTGTAAAAATCCTGATTGGCTTGCTCTTGCTTGCTTTGGTATATGTACTTGTCAATTTATTTCAACTCAAATTATTGAGCAATATTTTGGGACAATTTTTTGGCGTGGGCGTAATTGCTATGATTATTCTTTTTCAGCAGGAAATACGAAAATTTCTGTTGCTCGTAGGGCGTTCGCAGGTGTTTGGTGATGAAAACTTTTGGGCTTCGATGCCTTGGCGAAAAACCGCCAAAATGACCAAAGTAGATATAAACACGATTGTGGAAGCGGCAAGAGCTTTAAGTACCAGCAATACAGGTGCTTTGATAGTTTTTGCTCGTAGTTCGGATATGAAATTTTATGCAGAATCAGGAGATAGATTAGATGCCGTTTTGTGTAAAAGGCTTCTGATGGCTATATTCAACAAATACAGCCCTTTGCACGACGGAGCGGTAATCATTAGCCCCAACGGAAGGATTGTAGCGGCTCGTTGCATCTTGCCTGTTTCCGAAAATGATGAAATTCCAGCATCTATGGGGCTTCGGCATCGTTCGGCTATCGGACTTACAGAAGTGAGCGATGCTATCGTAATGGTTGTTTCCGAAGAAACAGGACAAATTTCTATTGCTCGCAATGGACAAATCAATCAGGGTTTGAGCTATCAGGAGTTGCGAACAAAATTGACGAAATATCTATCAGAAAAAACAAAAATAAACGTTACAGAAAGAGAAATACAAGCCGCCGAAAGAGTGCTTTGACCTTATTGAGTAGTTGGACATTAGTTTTAGATGTTAGTACTTAGACAAAATGTTGTTTTTCAGGAAAATACGAACACACGTTTAATCTCTTTGAATTACTTAGCTATGCAGAAATACTACTTGTTGATATTTTTTGCTTTGCTTGGGCAGATAGGTTTTACCCAAAATATTCATTTTTCGCAGTTTCAGCAAACACCTCTCCTGACCAACCCTGCAATGGTTGCAAGTCAAGCAGTTATGGAAGGGGGCTTTTTCTACCGAAGCCAGCAAGTAGGAGGCGGACAGGCTTTTTCTACGCCTTTGGTGTATGGTTTGTATCCGTTTTTTAGCAAAAAAACCAATCAGCATTGGGCAAGTGTAGGCGTGCAGATACTTAGCGATAATGCGGGTATCGGTGGCTTGATGCGTACCACAGGTGGCAGTCTTGCCTTTTCGTATAATTTTCATTTGCCTCAAAATCAGCAAATTTCAGTAGGTTTGCAAGGAGGGTTTTTTACGAGAAATATTTTTTTGGAAAAATTAAACACGGGCAGTCAGTGGAATGATGTCCGCAGAACTTTTGATATTTCCTTGCCCAACAATCTGAATTTGCTCAACCCCAATGTAAATTTACCTATGCTTGATGCAGGTATTTTGTGGCAAATGAAAGATACTAACCAGTTGCAAAAGGCATATTTTGGTATTTCGGCTAAACAAATCAATCAGCCTAACGATGCTTTTACAGATGTTCGCAATCCAATTCCTATGGCTTTGGTTTTCATAGGAGGTTTGAAAGCCTACGAAAATCAGCAGATAAGCGTGTATCCTAATTTCAGACACATTCAGCAAGGAAAAATCAGGCAAACTAACCTCGGCTTCCAGACCCGCTACCAATACGGACAAGAAACCAAACAAACAGGTTTCGTAGCTCTAAACACTTGGTACAGCATTCAGAATACTTTTATTGCAGGTATTGAGGTGGCTCATCAAAACTATTTTTTCAATTTTGCTTTTGATTTCAGTTCTACACGCCCACAAAATTTGGGTACTGCCAACGGTGCCGCCGAAATAGGCTTAGGTTACAGAAAATATCTCGCCAAAAAGCCTGCTAAAAAACCACAAAAACCTATCAAAAAGGACACAATCGTAGAAAAACCAGAACTTTTAGACCTTTCTATCATCATTCCCGAAGATTCTGTGTTGGTTTATACAGAAAAAGAAGGGCTAACAGCCGAGGAGTTTGACGTTTTCCAGCGTTCTGTGCTGTTTCCGTATGCTACTTATTTGCTCTCGGAAGGGAACAAAGCCTTTTTAGATAAAATTGCTTCTACGTTGCTTGCTAAACCAGATTTGAGAGTAGAAATTTCAGGACATACGTGCAATTTAGGCAAAGAAAACGATTTTATCGCAAAAGCCCGAGCTGTAATGGTCTATAACTACTTGGTACGCAAAGGGATAGACAAAAAACGCTTAGTGGCAAGAGCTTGGGGAAGTAAAAAGCCCATTGCTCCCAACGCTATTGAAGCGGGTAGGGTTCGCAATAGGCGTGTAGAATTTAGGTTAATAGCTCCTTAAACCTTGTTGATTTTATACTCAAAATGGTTTGGTTTTGTTTTTCCTGTACATTTCGGCTTCGCTCAATGTACAGGAAAAGCAATTTTTTTTGAAGAAATTTTTGAAAAACCACTTTTATTTAGGTATAATTCTGTAAGATTTTTGTTAATATATTGCTGAAAAGGCATTTTGTACTTCTTCATTGAATTTTGCTACAAATTCCTCGATACTGAAACTGCCTAAATCGCCTTGTCCGTGTCTTCTGACTGAAAGAGTTTTGTTTTCTTGTTCCTTTTCGCCTACTATGAGCATATAGGGGATTTTTTTCACTTCGGCGTCGCGTATTTTGCGTTGAATTTTCTCATCTCTTTCATCAACGAAACCTCTGATGTCTTTTTCGGCTAAGGTATTGAGAATTTCTTTGGCGTATTGGTTGAAACGTTCGGATATAGGCAAAACGGCAATTTGTTCGGGGGCGAGCCAGAGTGGGAAATTTCCTGCACAGTGTTCGGTAAGCACGGCTATAAATCGTTCCATAGAGCCGAAGGGAGCACGGTGTATCATGACGGGGCGATGTTTTTGGTTATCAGCACCGATATACTCTAATTTGAAGCGGTCGGGCAGTTGATAATCTACTTGGATTGTGCCTAATTGCCATTTTCTGCCTAAGGCATCACGAACCATAAAATCTAATTTAGGCCCGTAGAAAGCGGCTTCGCCATATTCTACTATGGTGTGTAGTCCTTTTTCGGTGGCTACGGCTTGTATATCGGCTTCGGCTTTGTCCCAATCGGCTTCATTGCCTATGTATTTTTCTCTTTCGGTTTGGTGGCGTAATGAAATTTGAGCAGTATATTCTTCAAAACCTAAGGCTTTGAAAACATAAAGTACCAAATCAATTACTTTTCCAAATTCTCCTCTTACTTGTTCGGGGGTACAGAAAATATGAGCATCATCTTGCGTAAAGCCACGCACGCGTGTAAGTCCGTGTAGTTCGCCACTTTGTTCATAACGATACACGGTGCCAAATTCAGCCAAACGCAAAGGCAATTCTTTGTAAGAACGTGGTTTAGATTTATAGATTTCGCAGTGATGTGGGCAGTTCATCGGTTTGAGCATAAAAAGCTCATCTTCTTCGGGAGTGTGAATAGGCTGAAACGAGTCTTCTCCGTATTTTTCCCAATGTCCCGAAGTTTCGTAGAGTTTTTTGCTACCGATATGTGGCGTAACTACGGGCGAGTAACCAGCTTTAGTCTGTGCTTTACGCAAAAATTGCTCTAAACGTTCTCGCAAAAGTGTTCCTTTGGGAAGCCATAAGGGTAAGCCTTTGCCTACGTTTTCGGAAAAAGTAAAAAGTTCCAACTCTACGCCTAATTTGCGGTGGTCGCGTTTTTTAGCTTCCTCCAAGAGATGCAAATATTCTTTGAGTTCTTTTTCTTGCGGAAAAGTTACGGCATAGACACGTGTAAGTTGCTTGCGGTCGGTCTGCCCCAGCCAATATGCCCCTGCTACGTTCATCAGTTTTACGGCTTTGATAAAGCCTGTATGGGGGATATGCGGACCGCGACAAAGGTCAGTAAAATTACCTTGCTGATAAAAAGTAATTTCTCCGTCTTGGAGGCGTTCTAGGAGTTCGAGTTTGTATTCATCACCTTTTTCTTTGAAGTAAGCAATCGCATCACTTTTAGAAATTTCCGAACGTTTGTACTCATTTTTTTGACGGGCTAATTCCAACATTTTGGCTTCTATTTTGCCAAAATCTTCTTGACTAAGCACTTTATCGCCTGTATCAATATCGTAATAGAAGCCTGTTTCGATGGCAGGACCAATCCCAAACTTTGTGCCTGGGTAGAGAGTCTCAATCGCTTCTGCCATCAGGTGAGCCGATGAGTGCCAAAATGTAGCTTTGCCATCGGCATCTTTCCAAGTGAGTAGTTGTAAAGTAGCATCTTCTTCTATGGGCAAAATTGCATCTTGTACCTTGCCATTTACTTTGGCGGCAAGCACGTTTCTTGCCAAGCCCTCGCTGATACTAAGAGCTATTTGTAGAGCAGTAGTGCCTTTTTCGTACTCGCGTATTGTTCCGTCGGGGAGTGTGATTTTTATAGTAGTCATAAAATTGAAGGTTTTGTATCAAAAACTTACAAATGTTTTTGACAAGTAAAAAACTTTTGCAAAGGTAGCAAATAATTTGATGCAGACAGGCAGAGAAGACAGATTTTCTGTAAAGTTTGGGTGAAAAATAAATGATATTTTGTTTGTATGTGGGCGAATGGCTAAAATCAGGAGAGGCATTGGATTTTTTACTAAAACTTTTCATTTTTTGCCTTTTGCAATTTTGTTTTTACCTTTGTTGCATATTTTTCTTTTTCCGTTCGTTTCGGCAGTTCGGCTACGCTCACTGACCCCCTAACGAACAGAAAAATCAAATTTCAGTAATTTTAAAAAATGCTCACCATACACAATCTTTCTTTTTCTTTTGGGGGGAGAACCCTCTACGAAAATGCTTCTTTACAAATCAAACCCAAAGACAAAATCGGGCTAATAGGACTAAACGGCACAGGAAAATCAACCCTTTTGAGGCTAATTGTAGGCGAATACCAACCCGAAAGCGGTACTATTTCTAAAAGTAAAGATTGTACGATTGGCTTTCTTAATCAAGATTTGCTTTCCTATCAAACAGACGAACCCATTTTGCAGGTTGCTATGCAGGCTTTTGAAAGGCAAAATCTTATTCAAGAGCAAATCGATGCAATTTTGAAAAAAATTGAAACCGATTACAAAGATACACTCATAGAACAACTAAGCCATTTGCAAGAAGAATTTGCTATGCTCGATGGCTACAGCCTGCAAGCCAAAGCCGAAGCCGTTTTGGAAGGACTGGGCTTTGCTACACAAGATTTGCAAAAACCACTCAAAAACTTTTCGGGTGGCTGGCGTATGCGTGTGATGCTTGCCAAACTGCTTCTCCAAAAACCTGCTCTGCTTATTTTAGACGAACCTACCAACCATTTAGATTTGCCCTCTATACAATGGATAGAAGAATACTTGGCAGACTACGAAGGGGCTGTTTTGGTAGTCTCTCACGACCGTGATTTTTTAGACAACATCTGCGAAACGATTGTAGAAATTGCACAAAAAAAACTTCATATCTACTCAGGAAATTATTCCGACTATGTAGAGCAAAAAGCCGAACGCGAGGAAATCCAACGCAATGCCTACGAAAATCAGCAAGCAATGATACGCCAAACTGAACGCTTCATTACGCGTTTCAGAGCGAAAGCCTCCAAAGCCCGCCAAGTGCAATCGCGTATCAAAGCCTTAGAACGATTAGAAAAAATTGAAGAAGTAAAAGACGAAAACGTAAAACTGCATTTTCGCTTTACTTTTTCGCAACATTCGGGAAGGCAAGTAGTAGCACTTAAAAATATAAACAAAAGCTACGGCGATTTGAAAATTTTGGAAAATACCTCTATCCAAATTGAAAGAGGCGATAAAATTGCCCTTGTAGGGGCTAACGGCAAAGGAAAATCAACACTTTTGCGGATTTTGTTGGGAACAGAACCTTTTGAAGGCGAGAGAAAATTAGGACACAACGTAAAGATGACCAACTACGCCCAACACCAAATCGAAGCCCTCACAATGACCAACGACCTGCTCCAAGAACTTCGTCAAACAGGCACTACCCGAACCGAAGCCGAATTGAGAACCATTTTAGGCTGTTTCCTTTTCAGCGGCGATGATGTTTTCAAGAAAATAAAAATACTCTCAGGTGGCGAAAAATCAAGAGTTGCTCTTGCCAAAACCTTGCTTTCTGATGCCAATTTCTTACTTTTGGACGAACCCACCAATCATTTGGATATGATTTCTGTAAATATCTTAGCTCAAGCTCTCCGAAATTACGAAGGCTCTTTCGTAGTGGTTTCCCATGACCGAAATTTTATCCGAAAAATTGCCAATAAAATTTGGTACATAGAAAACTACCAAATCAAAGAGTTCCTCGGCACTTACGACGAGTACGAGATTTGGCAAGAGGAAAGAAAACAAAATACATCATCAGAACCTCAAAATCACAAAAAGGAGAAAGAGAAAGAAAAAAACAAGCCTCTTGTTGGTAATGAAATACAAAAAAATCAGAAACAACAACAAAAACAATTAGAAACCATCGAAGCTCGCATCATAGCTTTGGAAGCCGAAAAAAAAGCCTTAGAACAACAATTAGCCAACCCCGATTTGTACCAACAAAGCGAACGTTTTGAGCAAATTCACAAGCAATATAAAAATGTAGAAACCGAACTTGCACAACAACTGCAAGCATGGGAAATGCTTATCGGATAGTAATTGTTTAGCCTTCTAATCACTACCAAAAATGCAAACTAAAATCTTTCAGAACCCTTTATTCTTGGCTTTGGCTTCTGCTGTTTTGCTAAGTTTGGCTTGGTATGTTCCTTGGGGCTGTCTTGGTTTGTTTGTGGCTTTTGTGCCTTTGTTTTACATAACCGAACATGCCCAAAAAAAATGGCTTTGGGTGTATGTAGCTTTGTTTTTGTGGAATTTGGCTACTACGTGGTGGGTTTGGAACGCCAGTGCAGGCGGAGCAGTAGCAATGCTTTTTGCCAATACCTTACTAATGGCTATCCCTTGGGGAGCGTACATTTTGCTAAAAAAACACTTGGGCAGATGGGGCAAATACTTCCTCCTAACGTCTTGGGTAGTGTTTGAGTATGCACATCTCAACTGGGAATTGAGTTGGTCGTGGCTTAATTTGGGCAATGGCTTTGCCTATACACACACACTCGTGCAATGGTACGAATACACAGGCGTACTCGGTGGAACGCTTTGGGTGCTTTTAGTGAATGTTTTTTTATATGAATTTTTTGTAGAAAAAAGACAAAAAATGCTTCTTTGGGCTTTGGCTACTTTGTTTTTGCCAATTTTTATTTCCTTGATAATCTATTTTGCTTACGAAGAAAAAGGCGAAAAAGTAGAAATCGTTGTCGTTCAGCCGAATATAGACCCTTATACCGAAAAATTTGTTGGCACAGAAAATTTTATCCCTTACGATAAGCAAGCCAAACTATTCTTAGAACTTGCCAGCAAGCAAATTACCCCCCAAACCAAACTTCTGCTATTTCCTGAAACAGCCTTTGACGAAGGCTACGACGAGAACATCATTCAAAGCTATGCACCTATTCGCATTGTGAAAGATTTTTTGCGGGAAAATCCACAATTGTACCTTTTAGCAGGTACTACTTCGTGGCAAATCTATGGACAAGAGAAAAAAACTACTACGGCACGCCGTAACGAGCAAATAGGCTATTATGATGTTTTCAATACGGCGATGTTTTTAGGAGCAAAAACCGATAGCATTGCCTTGTATCATAAATCTAAATTAGTGCCTTTGGTAGAATCGATGCCGTATCCGAGTGTGATAGAGGCTTTATTGGGTAGTGTAATCATTGATTTGGGCGGTACAAGTGGGGGGTTGGGGCATCAGCAGGAGCGGGAAGTATTTTTTGCTGAAAAATTTGGTTTTGCTCCTATTATTTGCTACGAGTCGGTCTATGGGGAATATGTAACCGAGTATGTTCGCAAAGGGGCAAATATTTTGTGTATCATCACCAACGATGGCTGGTGGGGCGATACACCGGGCTATCGCCAACACTGGCAAATGGCAAAACTAAGAGCCATAGAAACACGCAGAGCCGTAGCACGCTCGGCAAATACGGGCATTTCGGGCTTTATTGACCAAAAAGGCAATACAATTGAAAAAACTGACTACTGGGTAAAAGATGTTCGCAGGCAAACCCTACGAGCTAATACCGAAATCACTTTTTATGTCCGTTTTGGAGATTGGATTGGCAAATTAGCTGTCGTGGGGCTTATTTTTGGGATTTTTTTTTGCTGTCTTTAATCATAAATATGCGAAAATCAGCGAAATCTGAGGGTACAATATGAACAGACTACTACTTTTTTCACGATTGCTTAAACAATTATTCCTAAAAACGAATAAAAAGGTGAAATTGCTTAGTTTTCTGTACTTTGAATAACTCTATACGGGGGGGCAACTTTAATCAATTCCATATGCTTTATTTTTACCCCCTTTATTATTAAATTTTCTTTGAATGATAAGTTATCTTTCCAAACTTTGTGTAAATCTCTGTCCATAATAGTTTCAAGAATAAAGCATCCATACTTTGATGTTGTATCTGAAATTAAAACTCTATATCCAAAATTTCCAATAGCTTCATTTTCATATAATAAGTAGGCTTTACCAACTGTTTTTTCGAAATTATTTTTTAAGTCCGTAATTTCATAAAAAACATATGGAATACTATCTAATAAGTTATATTCTATTTTTATGGTATCGCCTGTGTAAGAAACTTTAAATTTAGGAAGTTTATTTTCTAATTTTTTTAGCGTTTCAATAGATAGTATATTTTTTACCTGCTTTTTCCCATTAAGGCAATATTCTGGTTCAAAATAACACAAATTCATCATTACTTTATTGTTATGCTCTAAATACAGCCCTGTAGTTCGAGACCAAAAAGAATCTCCAACACAACTTGAAAGGCTGGTATCAATTTCCTTATGTTCACTCCGCTTGATCTCATAATTTTTCTCTATAGTACAACTAAAAAATAATAATTGAATAACAATAAAATAAGTCAGTGCTTTCATAGGCGTATTGCACAGTTAGTTGTAATGATTTTTAAATTCCCTTTGCTTTTTTTTAGCTCTAAAATAACATCTTGATTTGTAGTATTTGGAGCTACTACATAATTTATAATATTAGGATTGCTGTAAAAAGGGTCATCAGCGGGGTAAAAATAATAAGTAATATTACCTATGGTTTTGAGTAACTGATGAGAATTTACTATAACTGAATAATGTCCAGGAGAGCTACCGAAGTCATCTTGGCCTACAAAAATCGCAAAACCTTGTCTAAAATAATCCTCGCTAAAAGCACCTTGTGATAAATCTTGGTAAACATTCTTAATTGAAATTTCAGATTGTGAAAATAACTCTCTAAGTAGCGGATTGTGATATTTTTGCAATGCCTCATAACCATTTTTGAAAGACAAATTGTAAAAAGCTTTCATAATATCAAAAAGCATTTTATGAGAACTGCTGATATGTGGGAATATTGCCCCACTGCTACCTCTAAGAAAACCTTCCGAACCATTAGGAAAAGCCACTGCAAATATATCAAACTCAATAGGTGTGAAAAAATCGTTATTTACTTTTATCCTATTTTTACTCTTTGAAGATGTGTTTAGATTATATTTGGGGTCTTTCATGTTGCTACTAAATTTTACTGAATATAAAAATAAAAAATGAGATATATGAGAAAACTTTAATGATATTTACCAAAGTGTTTAACATTTGTATAAGTTATCCTTAATTTTCTTATACTATCTATTTTTATGTACTCATAGCTGTAGTTTATATATGTGCTATCTAAATTATTCTGATTTGGCGAATAATACTCTATTTCTCTGATTAACTCTTTTGAAGAATTATACTTAAAAAAAATACTATCTGGTAATCTTAAAGGATGGTTGAGTAATCTAACTTTAATAGGTAAGTCTTTATCATTGTATTCTATTAAAATATCATGTTCTATGAGGCTGTCATCATCATCTAAGTTTCTGTGAGTAGCTGTTCTACTTCTGATAAGCCGACCTTTTTTATCATAGTCATTATACTGATATTTTGTGTACTTTATATTAGAAAATGTTAGACTTTCTTCATACCAGTAGTTATTGTTCTTTAGGTATCTACTTCTACACCCACCCTCTCTATCGAATTGATTGGGTCGATAGGGGAAATAAAAATAAATCTCTTTAAGCCTGAGAGAAGTATCTTTAAAAAGAGTAGCTTTTATCTTATCTCTTTCCATAATCTCAAAATCGGCAGAACGAAACAATTTCTTATCTTTATCTTTTAGGTAGTTATTATAGATAGCTTCCACGTAATAAGGGCTATAGATATAACTATCAAGCCACTTCTTTTCTTTGTTATCCAAACAAGAAAGAAGAAGAAAAAATATACTACCTTTTGTAATAATTTTTCCAATCGTAGCCAATGTTCTCATTCGCCTCATAGTTTGGTCCCCAAAAAATATACTCAAAAGTAATTGTTTTTTTTTCATATCCAAAAAAAAGTATAATTTTGCAGTATGAAACTCTCCGATACTGACTATAGCTTGCTTAGAGAACTTCAGCAAAACGAAAAACACAAACGTAA
>Ga0272446_1002490_pt1 | contig 24988 bp, 20 predicted proteins | sample YNPCB0061_FD_194587 | JGI IMG/M metagenome (GOLD analysis project Ga0272446, IMG submission 194587) | Hot spring microbial mat communities from Yellowstone National Park, WY, United States - YNP-CB-006-1 | ecosystem: Environmental > Aquatic > Thermal springs > Hot (42-90C) > Sediment | place...
GTGCGGCGTGCTTGGTGGCAAAGGCAGTGCCCTCGGCTGAGGAACTATCGACGTTCACGCCCAGGATGGCGAGTTGGCCTTCGCTTTTCTCCTGGAGAGCCTTGAGCTTGGCGAAGTCGCTGGCAGCCTGGCTGTTCCAACTGGCCCAGTAATAGACGATCACCAGCTTGCCTCTGAGTTGTTCGATATCGAAGGGGACCTCGGGGTTGCCTAGCGTGGGACCGGCCAACTGCAACGGCTGGCCTTCCAGGCCCAACCGCCGCGCCGCCCCCTCGCCTTTGGCTGCCTGCGGCTTGCCCGCAAAGTTTCTGGCCAATTGGTTGTACCAGTTTTTGGCCTCGACTTCCTTGCCCAAAAATTCGCAGACCATGCCCAGTTGCAGCAGGGCGTCGGCGGTGTCGTCGGCCTTGGGATAGAGCTTGACGAACTCCGTCAGTTTACTCATCCAGGCTTGCTGAATTTTGCCAAATTCCTCGCCGCTTGCCTTATTCAGGGCGATTGAGTATTCCGCCTGCAACCGCCGGAAGGTGATGTAGGCGGCCAAGTTGCTGCCGGGCAGGTATTTGACCAACTCGGTTTCCAACTTCACCAGACGTTTCATCCCCTCGCTGTTGGCTGTGCCCGCCGCCTGGGCGGCGCTGCTGAGGCTGTCGGCATCTTGGCGATACCAGGGGTCGCGTTCGTTGGGCTTGACCGCGGCGATGATTTTTTCCAGCAGATTGGCCCGGGCCAGGTGGTGCTTCTCGGCTTCGGGGCCAGTGTGGCCAGGATTTACCTTGTCCAATTCGCCCAGCTCGGTCAGCAGCTTCTGCGTGGCGGCATCAACGTTCAAAGCGCCAGCGACGGCTCGTTCATCGACCAGGGGCGTCGCTCCGGGTGTGGGGGCATCGATCAGCCGCCATGCCGGTCCCACCTGGATGAGTTGCCCCAGCTGAAACCATTCGCTCTGCCCGCCGCTTTCGAACAACACTGTGGCACGGCTATGGCGCAAAAAGTCCACCTTGGCCCCGCTGGTCTCGGTCGGCACCATCTCGGGGGCCTGCGTCTCCACATGCACCCAGTTGGCCTTGTCACTCAACTTGCTTAGTTTCTTGACCGTCTCGTAAAACTTCGCTTCCATCTCCCGACGCTTGGCTTTGAGGGCGTTGGCCATCTCGGCCGGCAGACCCAAGGCGGTGATGTCGGCATCGGTGAGCAGCAGAGCCGTGAACCGTTTGAAGTCCTTGGTCGCCAACGCGGCTAGCACTTCCTGGCTGACTTCCTCGACGCTGATCACCCGCCAAGTGTCGATGGTGCCGTCTTTGTCGAGGTCCACGCCCCACTTGCTGCCGCCTGAGTTGAGCCAGCGGAACTGATCGATGCTTCGCGACCCGGGCGTGATCGTCTCCCGATACACCTCGACCCCGTCCTTGTAGTACGAGTAGGTATCCAGGTTACGGCCATCACTGCTGGCGTAACGCCGCACTAGGTTGCCCGCGGCATCTTTGAGAACCCAGGCACTGCCGCCGTTGCGGCTTTTCTCCAACTCGACCTGATAGGAAGCCAGTTCGGCGGCGGCGGGTACGCTGAGCTTGATCTCCTGCTTGGGCTTGTAGGCCAATAGTTTTTCGGGCGTCGGTTTGCTAGCACTTTGAGCGAATACGGGCACGATGCTTAACCCGGCGAGCAACGCCCCGCCGAGCCATAGGCGTAAGTGGTGATAGGGGGTGGCCATTCGCAAAACTCCCTCCGTGGAAAGACGCCGAGCCTGGCAAGCCCAAAGGATGGGCCGCCGCGCGACAAAACCCGAAGAAAGCATCGGCAAAGCACGACGAGAGGGTTCAGGAGAAAGCATAAAATCCGCCGAATTGCCCAGCTTGCCCCGTGTGAAGGCAACGTGTCACTCGCCCAGTTCGGCAACGACGGTGAGCGGCTTGCCTTCACGGGTAAGCGTGAACGCGCCGTAACCCAGGGTGGCATACCGCCGACGCAACGCCTTGCGAAGCGCCTCGGCATCCTTCACCGCGACGCCATCGACATGCGTGAACACGTCGCCGGGCTTGACGCCTGCCTTGGCCAAGGGGCCCGCCACCTTGGTGACCTTGCACGCATCGAGCGTGAGGCCCACGTCGCTGACCTCGAAGAAGCGGATCAGGCCCAGGGGGCGTTTCTCGCCGAGCAAGATGCTGGTCCCCTGCTTGTTCTCCGGGATCATTCCGGTTACCTTATTTCTTGCCACCAGAGTGACGCCAGTCATATGTCCGGCGACTCGTGTTCGGTGGCTGATAGAAATATTTTGACCGATGACAACGGATATAGATGTGTTTCGGGGAATCTGAACGTCTGAGTTAGATATGATTATAGAAAAATCAATGCTCTCGCCTACAATGACAGGGCCATTTGCGACCACGATGCATGCGTTGAGTGCCTGGCTGTTTGTGAATCTATCTTGAACTAAAAAAATGCCGCCAGCGCCTTGAGTGTCCAAATTAGAATAGCAACTAGATGCGGCGACCAGTCCAATCTGGTTTTGAATCAAATAAGATCTTGGTGATATTGATTTGATTTTGTGTTCCCCATCTGGAAACTTCAATGATTTTACATTAAGGAATGAATCTGGCAGAATGTCTGTAGTTCTTTTGACTTTCAAGGGCGAATCAGAGATGTTTGATTTCTCGACTAGACGAATCGCTGCGATGTTTGCCAATTTGAATAGATCGTTATCTGTGTCATAATCGCCACAGGAGATCACTGCGTCGGGCAGCAAGTCGAACCGTCCCTCGTCTATCTTGAGTTTCAACCATCGCGAGATCAAGGCCAACCTTCGCTTCGTAATGTGTTCGACCAAGCGACGCGCGCGCCGCCGAATTTCCGGGCTGCTATCGTCACAGGCCCTCTGGAGCACAGTTGGAACTTCACTAAGCCCTGCGAGCATTCGAGTGGCCCACTCTCTGCGTTCGTATTCTGTATCGCCTAATTGTTTGACCAATTCAGCCGGCGCAAATGCTGGTCCAGCATGGGGTAAAACACACAGTGAAAAAACTAAATAAATACTCATTTGTGTGCTCATTTGTTGGTAATAGATATGCTCTGGAAAATTGCTCTTCGTCGCGTTTTGACTGTGTGCGTAAGTTTTTCCAGAGCAATTCCCCAGATTGATTAACCATTCACGGGTGGCGGCGCAAACATAGTGTTGTCCTGCGTGAAGGTGCCGTGAGCACCAAAGTAGTACATCGAAGCCCCATTGGCCGCAGTATTCTCTGCCACGATACAGCTCAGGAAGTCGATGTTTCCGTGTGCCAAGAGCACCCCACCTCCCTTACTGTTGACGGCGGTTGCCGAGTTCTTCGTGATCTGAACATTTGAAAGCGTTGTCTGCGATATCCAGCCGCTGGGGCGGTCGCCCGTTGTGGCCAGACCACCACCGCCACTTACTGCACTATTCTGATAGATTCGTCCTCCGCTCATGGCAAAGCTGCCACCATTGAGGATGCCGCCACCACTCCCAGCTTGATTGAACTCGACATCGGTCGTGAACAACGTTGAGGATGAGTTCTGGAGCGTGTAGATGCCACCGCCCTGAGTAGCTCTATTCCCGATGATTATTGAGTTCGTGATGATCATGCTGCCCGCGTTGGCGATACCACCGCCGAGGATGGCGCTGTTGTTGATGATTACGGAACCAGTCACGTTGAGCATACTCGCGGGTGCATTGAACACTGCGCCTCCCTTTGAGCCCATGCCAATCACTTGACTCTCGCTGATCCGAACGTTGTCCAAGGTGAGCGTACCGGCGTTTCGGATAGCTCCGCCTTCGTTAAGGATTTTTCCATTTCGAATACGAAGGTTCTCGATTGTGACAACAGCGCCGACCGCAATTTCAAAGATCCGAAAATCTGGCGTCCCCGCGGCCGTTGACCGCTGAACAACAGATGAACCTGCCCCGCCGCCTTTGATGGTCAGGGGGCCAGCCAAAGGGTCTAGTTTCGATGTCAATGAGACGGTAAGGTTCGGGGAGATCTCGATCACATCGGCACCCGCTTGGTTCTTTGCCGTCTCAATGGCCCACCGAAGCGTTCCTTGGACGTTTGCGTCCCCTGGCAACGTGACCGGAATGGGCATGTTCGCCGGCACGGCGCGCTCCTCCAGGCACTCCAGGCGCGGGCGGAAGCGGCTGCCCACGGGCTGGGTCTTGCGCGTGGTCTGGGTGCCGAACAGGGTGCGGGCCAGTTTCGTGATGGTGTGGTACATGACAGACTCCTGGGTGACCATGCGGTGAAGGGATGCCTCATTGGCATGGGAGATCATAACCCCCCCTCATAAGGCTGCAAGAGCAATCGTTGAAAAAGTTATAATCTTCACAATCGTTTCTTTTCGGCCCACTCCTCTGGTCCTTTCGCACGTCATCCCCTAAGCTCCCCTGCGGGGATTCGCTCGTTCTCGCTCGCGGAGGCTGGCTCATGCTTACCCTGGATGGCTGTCGCGATCGTCGGCGTCGGCTCTGGGAGCGACTCGGCGTCTCGCAGCCGGTGCTGCGTCTAGCCGATCCGATTCATCTGGCTTACCTCGCCGGCTTCGTCGTCGAGCCGATCAGTCTCAACGCCGGGTTTCGGGCGCTGCTGGAACTGTACCCCGATGGCTCGGCCCATCTCATTCACGACGATCGGCTCAAGAGTGCTGCCGAGGCCGCCCACGTCGAGCGGCGCACCGTTGCGCCGTGGTATGATGGCCATTCGCCGGGCAAGGGGCCGCGTCAACTCGCCTGGCGTTCGCACCTGGGGGCCGATGGCCGCATCCACGATGCCGTGAACGATCCCGACGCCCCCGAAGTCGTTGGCGTGCTGGCCCAGATGCGTCGGCAAAAGGACACTGACGAGATTGCGCTCTTACGGCGGTGCATGGCGGCGACTGAGGCAGGGCACGCCTGGGCCAGGGCCAACGTGCGTGCTGGCCTGACCGAATTGGAGGTGTACGCGGGGATCGTGGCGGCCTGTCAACGCATTGCCAGCCGGGCGGTGGTGGTGTATGGCGATTTCGCGGTCAGCCCCGGACCGGCCCGTCGCGGCGGCCCGGCGACGGATCGCGTGTTGGTCGACGGCGACCTGCTGATTCTTGATTTCAGCGTGGTGATCGACGGCTACCGCAGCGACTTCACCAACACCCTGTGCGTGGGCGGGCAGCCCAGCGAGGCGCAACGACGGCACTTTGCCTGGTGCCTGGAGGCGATGCAGGCGGGCGAGGCGGAACTGCGTGCGGGGGCCAGTTGCCTGGACGTCTACCGCGCGGTACGCGGCGTGTTCGAAAAGGCGGGCGTCGCCGAGGCGTTCCCCCACCACGCGGGCCATGGCCTGGGCCTGACACACCCCGAGGCCCCGTTCTTCGTCCGCGAGGCCGACGAGACCTTGCTGGCCGGCGACGTGGTGACGCTGGAGCCGGGCTTGTACGTCGACGGCATGGGCGGCATGCGCATCGAGCACAACTACCTGATCACGCCCACCGGCTTTGAACGTCTGAGCAACCATGCCATCGCTTTGGTATGAGCGAGCGTCTCACTCGCCCAGTTCAGCGACGATGGTGAGCGACTTGCCCTCGCGCGAGAGCGTGAACGCGCCATAACCCAGGATGGCATAGCGCCGACGCAACGCCTTGCGGATCACCTCAGCATCCTTCACCGCGACGCCATCGACATGCGTGAACACATCGCCCGATTGGACGCCCGCCTTGGCGAGGGGGCCGGTCACCTTCGTGACCTTGCACGCATCGAGCGTCAGGCCCACATCGGCCACCTCGAAGAAGCGGATGAGGCCTAGCGGGCGTTTCGTGGGCGAGGCGACGATGCCGAGGCTTTGCTTGTCGAGAATCAACCCTTCTCCTGGTTGGATCTTGCATCTGCGGTAGCCGAGTTCTGGAACATCCAAACCACTTCGAGCGATCAGAAGACACCCAACAGACTTTTCCTCCAATCGAATGATCCCGTCGGCAAAAACGATGGAACTGTCCACTTGGTTGCAATATCGAATGTTACCTCCCGACACGATGACACAGCCTTTGACCGCCGCGGAGGATCGCTCGGGTCGAACCTCTTCTCGTGCGACAAGAAGCGAGTCGCGAACCACCAAGGGCACATTGACAAACCGTCCACACAATTGAGCATGCATGACTCCCTCGGGCCAAAGCTTTATATCGACACTCACCTCGTCAGCGAGAAAGTAATGGCGACCTCGGACAGGCCGATTGGCTTCAAGGGGGTTGGGTAAGGGACGCTCGTAAGTCCATAAAGCAGGTTCTTCAGATCGTATTTGCCTGAAATCGCCCCTTTGTGCCTTACCCCGAAGCACGGCATCGGAGGTGAGGATGGCCAGCGCCCCGGTGATCTGCTCGCCGCGATCGTGCGGATGGGTGAACTCCAGCAGATCGGGCACCAGGTCCACACGCCCGGCAACGATGGCCTGCGTTCGCGAGCGGATCACCCGCTCATAACGCAGGCGATACAGCACGGGCAGGATCTTGTCCGCCCGTTGGCGGACTTCCAGATCGTCCCCTTGCCGGGCCACTAAAAGATGCCCCTCGGCTTCAGGATACCTGCGCAACTCCCGGGTTGCACGCTCGCGAATGGCGTAGTCGTCGCTACCCAGATCGTCCAAATATTGCTCAATCTTCGATTGACTGGCGTTCGAGACTAACGCGCATAGGGTTAGAACATGTATCCATTGCATCATGCAGCCCTCTCCTTAGCCAAATCATTGATCAATCGAGCCACACAGAGCGTTCAATGGTGGAAACAACCTTGTGTGACTCAAAAAGTGTGTCGAGTGCGGTCAAGGTACCCAGACTTCGGGCCAGTCGAGAATATTCGAAGCAAACGTGTAGCCCGCACCAATCTGAATACACAGGGACTTGCCTGTGAAGGCCGTGTTTCCTGAGAATATGCTTGCGATGACAGAGAGGTTGGCGGTATTCTCCAACCAAACGCCACCTCCTTTGGAAAGTGCCTCATTTTCTAGAAAAACAGAGTTATTTATCTCTACTGTTCCTCTTTTGATGTAAATCCCACCCCCGCTCCCGAAAGCACCGTCAGCCGAGTTGCCCTGAATGGTGGTGTTGTTGATTAGAAGATCCCCCTCAATGTACATCCCCCCACCATTCGATGCCAAGTTATTCGTGAAAAATGACCTATCAATACTTCGTCCAGTGTTCACGCTTCCCCAATAATACATCCCGCCTCCTTGACCATCGGCCAAGTTGTTGGAAAACGTGGAGTTGTGCATAAATAACTTGCCGCTTATTGAAGTGTAATCAAGTCCACCACCGTTCGCTTGAGCGGTGTTCTGGCTGATCAGCGAATTACCGATTATCTCGAGCGACCCAAAGCCTCGGTGTGCAATACCCCCACCGTTCACCGCAAGCGAGTCTTGAACTGTTACCCGCCACATCAGTAGGTTTCCCCGATTTAGAATGCCCCCACCGTCCTTTTCCCCGGCATATTGCGTGGCATCGCCACCTTGGATCGTTAGTGTTTGCATCTGAACGTCGCTACCCGCTATGATCGTGAAAATTCGAAACGCTGGCGCGGCCGCCGCCCGACGGATCACCGTGTTCGACTGTCCGCCTCCAACAACGATGAGATCGCCGCTAATCGCCGGCAACTCGCTCATCAAGGAGACGGTCAGATTGGGAGCGATGTGAATCTCGTCCTGGACGCCGATCGTTCCATTGGCGGCGGTGATCGCCGCACGGAGTGAGCCGACACCTGCATCGTTGCCGTTGGTCACGTTGTAGACTGCCGGCACGGCACGCTCCTCCAGGCACTCCAGTCGTGGGCGGAAGCGGCTGCCCACGGGCTGCGTCTTGCGCGTGGTGGCGGTGCCGAACAGGGTGCGGGCCAGCTTCGTGAGGGTATGGTACATGATTCGACTCCTGGGTGTCCATGCGGTGAAGGGATGCCTCATTGGCATGGCTCATTATAACCCCCCCTAATGGGCTTGCCAGGGTAATCGTCGGAATTGTTACAATCTTCACAATCGCCCCAATTCCACCCCCTCCCTAGCTGAACGCGCCGGCGATGTAATCGGCCGTGTGCTTTTCGCGCGGATGTTCAAACATCTGTCGCGTTGGTGCGTGCTCCACCAGGTAGCCAGTGCGGCCACCTTGCGTCGTATCGACGTAGAAGAAGGCGGTCTCGTCAGCGACGCGTTTGGCCTGGGCGAGATTGTGCGTGACGATCACGATGGTGAACTTCTTCTTCAATTCCGTCATCAACTCCTCGATCTTGCCCGTCGCGATGGGGTCCAGAGCGCTGCACGGCTCGTCCATCAGCAGCACCCGCGGCTCAGTGGCGATGGCTCGCGCGATGCACAGCCGCTGCTGCTGCCCACCCGAGAGCGACAGACCGCTTTGGTGCAGCTTGTCCTTGACCTCGTCCCACAACGCCGCTGCGCGCAGCGCCTGCTCGACGCGTTCGTCCATGTTGCCTCGGTAACCATTCAGCCGGGGGCCAAACGCCACGTTGTTATAGATGCTCATGGCAAACGGGTTGGGTTGCTGAAACACCATGCCAATATGCCGACGCACCGCCACCGGGTCGATGCTCGGGGCGTAGATGTCCTGGCCACAGAAGCGGATGCTACCCTCCAAGCGAAAGCCGTGGATGAGGTCGTTCATGCGATTGATGCAACGCAGCACCGTGCTTTTGCCGCAGCCCGACGGGCCGATGATCGCCATGATGCTATGCGGCTGCACGGCGAGGCGGCAGTCACGCACAGCCTTGAAGGTGCCATAGAACACTTGGCGCAGATCAAGGTCGAGAACCGGTTCGTTGCTGTGCATGGGATGCTGCTACCTCAAGGGCCTCTAACGTGTCTTGGTTCGTGCCATATAAATTTGTGCGGAAATGTTCGCGAGCAGGATCAATGACACGACCACCAGCGAGGCAGCCCAAGCGATGTCCTGCTGATTGCGAAACGGCGAACCGCTAAAGTTGTAGATCAATACGGCCAGGGTAGGGGTCGGCTCGTTCAGCCGGGCCGTCATCCAGTAATTGCTGAAAAATGCCGTGAACAGCAGCGGCGCGGTTTCGCCAGCGGCACGGGCCACGGCGAGCATCACGCCGGTGAGAATGCCCGGTAAAGCGGTAGGCAGCACCACCAACCAGACCGCTTGCGTCGGTGTGCAGCCCATGCCGTATGCCGCCTCACGCATGCGTTGCGGCACCATTTTGAGAGCATCCTCGGCGGTCAACAGCACAGTGGGCAACATCAGGATCGCCAAGGCCAAGCCACTAGCGATCGCCGAGAATCCCGTAAACCAAACGACGGCAGCGAAGACCACCAGCCCGGCGAGCACCGAGGGCAGGCCGGTGAGAACCTTGGCGGTGAAGCGGACGGCCTCGGCCAGGCGGGTGCGTGGGCCAAACTCGGCCAGGTAGACGCCCGCCAACACCCCCACCGGCACACTCATCAGGCTGGCGAGCGTCACCACGACCAGAGTACCGACCAAGGCGTTGCCGATCCCGCCGCCCACCATGCCCGCGGCCGGCGGCAGCTCGGTGAACAGCGACAGACCCGAGGCGAGCATCTTGCCCCCACCCCGATACAGCAGCATCCCCAAGACGCTGAACAACGGCAGCAAGGCCAACACCGTCAGCACGCCACAAATGCCGCTACACATGGCGCTAAACAAGGTGCGAGGGGAAAAGAACCGGCGTTCCAACAACGGCAGATCGATCGGCATTTCCGCAGCCGGGGTCAGGCTTTCTGCCATCTCATCGCACCTCCGCATGGCGAGAGGCTCCCGCCAACACCAGGGTTCCCAACACATTTACAGTCATGGTAATCGCCAACAGCACCAAGGCAGCAAACATCAAGGCCGGCACCTCAGAGCGGCTCGCCTCAGGAAACTGGTTGGCCAGCAACGCCGCCAACGTGTTGCCTGGCGAAAACAGCGACAGGCGAATCTCATTGTTGTTGCCGATCAGCATCGCCAGGGCCATCGTCTCGCCCAAGGCTCGTCCCAGAGCCAGCAGCACCGAGGCGTAGATGCCACGCGAGGCCGTAGGCAACATCACCCGGAAGATCGTCTCCCATCGTGTCGCCCCCAGGCCGTAGGCCGCCTCCCGTATCCGAGCAGGCACCGCTGCCAACGCATCTCGCGAGATGGCCGTGATCGTCGGCAGAATCATGACGGCCAGCACCAGCGCAGCAGGCAGCAGGCCTGGTCCTGCCAGACGCGTGCTAAAAAACGGTATCCACCCCAGCGTGTGATGCAGCCACTCGGCCACCGGCCGCAGCAGGGGAATCAGTACGAAAATCCCCCACAGGCCATAAACGACGCTGGGGATAGCGGCAAGGAGCTTGACGATGTTTTCCAGCACTAAGGCGACACGAGGAGAGAGGAAATCTTGGGTAAGAAAAATGGCCGTCGCCACGCCCAGAAGCGTCGCCAGGCCCACAGCCAAAAGCGACGAATACAGCGTCCCCCAAATCGCCGGGCGTATTCCAAACTGACCTTTGCCGGCGTCCCAAATATCGGAAGTCAGAAAGCCGAACCCATACTGGGCGATGGCCGGCCGCGCCGTGAAGGCAATCTGTAACACGATGAACACCACCAGGGCGATCGTGACCGCAGAAAAAAGCACCGTCAAGATGCGAAACAAGCGATCGCAACTCTTCTCCCACAACGTCGGCAGAGAACTGGTCGCGGCGGGCGAGGCCGTAGAGTCTGTCGGTTTCACGGTTCTATCTCGTTGATCACTTTGTGGACGCGTTTGATCACCTCGGCCGGCAGCGGAATATATCCCAGTGAAGCGCTGAGGTGTTGCCCTTCGTCCAGGGCGTAACGCAGCGTTTGGCGAATGGCTACTGCCGTCCGCTCATCGGGATAGCGTTTGCGGCCGATGACCCAGGTATAGGTGACGATGGGGTAGGCATCGGGCGCGGCCGGATCGGGCACGGCGACGCGAAAATCGTCAGGAACCGGCACACCACGCAGAGCGGCCGCATTGCTGCTGGCCGAGGGGGTGACGAAGCTGCCCGAGCGATTCTCCAGAGCGATCAAGCGCAGTCGGGCTAACTCAGCAAAGCCGTACTCGACATAGCCCAAGGCACCGGGTGTTTGCTCGATCAGGGCGGCTACTCCGTCGGTGCCCTTGGCTCCGATGCCCACGCGCCAGTTGACCGATTTGTTGACGCCGATCTCTCGACGCCACTCGGGGCGGACGGCGGCCAGATGCGAGGTCAGGGCATACGTCGAACCGGAGCCTTCACTGCGGCGAATCCAAGTGATGGGTAGGTGGGGCAGCACCAGATCGGGGTGGAGTTGCTGAATCAGCGGATCATCCCAGTGCGTGATGGTTCGCTCGCCGTTACCATCCACCACGGGGCTTTGCAGCAAATAATCGAGCAGCACCTGTCGCGATAGCCGCACGGGCCGATCGGCCGGCACTCCGGGTAAGTTGTAGCACAGGGCGATGGCTCCTGCGGTGAGGGGCACCTGAAAAATCGGCGTGCCCAGGCGTTGCTCGGCCAGGTGGATTTCATCGTCCTTGAGCGGGGCATCCGAAGCACCTAGCAGGGTCAGCCCCTCGCTGAACTGACGGATGCCAGCTCCCGAACCAACCGCTTGATAATTGATGCGAAGGGTTGAGTTGGCCTTGTACAATTCCAGAAACCAGCGTTGATACAGCGGCGCGGGAAAGGTAGCACCCGAGGCTTGCACGGTCAGCGTTTCCTCGCCTCCTGCACAGCCGCTTAGCAGAGTGAGCAGACAGCAGATAGCAGCGAAACGAAGCATCACAGGGCAACTCCTGTCAGGCTAGCTGAGCCGGTCCCATCTCGACTCCGAACGGGGCGGTCGGCACAATAGCCTTAGGTCGTCGTAGGCTGACAAGAGAGAGCCGGCCAGAGTCAAACGATGCAAGAGGCAGACCTTCTCGGATTCTTCATAATTCCTTACGAAATCATTCTTTGGAATCTTGACGGGGTGAAAGGCTGGGGATGAACAAGTACATCATCACAGGAGTGCAGGGCAGCGGCAAAGGAACCTTGGCGCGCCGGCTGGTGCAAGATTTTGACTTGGTTCACATCAGCGTCGGCGACATCTTTCGCTGGCACATTCAGCACCACACCAAAATGGGCGCGCGGGTCAAACGGATCGTAGCGGCCGGCCATCTGGTCCCGGATGCCACGGTGGAAGAAGTGGTACGCGAACGCCTGGGCATCCACGATTGGAATTATGGCTTTTTGCTAGATGGCTTCCCACGCAATCCTGAGCAGGCGTTGTTTTATTTAGAGAACTACGATTGCGATGCGGTCATCCAGCTGGACATCAGCGATGAGGATGTCATGGCTCGCATCACTAATCGACGGCTGTGTTCCAAGTGTCGGCTTGATTACAACCTCATCAACCATCGGCCGAAAGTTCCCGACCAATGCGACGTGTGCGGCGGGGCGTTGGTGGCGCGGCCGGATGACAACCCCGACGCCATCCGCAATCGCCTGGCCGACTACCACAAGCAGACGGTGCCGACGTTGGAGTTATTTAGCAAAAAGGGGTTAATTGTGCGAGTGGATGCCACCCAATCACCCGATCAAGTGTATCGCGAACTGTGCGCCAAGCTGGGATTGGTGCCCCCCTCTGTGCCCAAAAACCCCTGATAGCATCCCCATCCCTTGCTGATAATCGCCCTGCCGATGATCGCTCTGCCGGATGATCACTCTGCTGATGATTGCTCTGCCGATGATCGCTCTGCTGATGATCGCTCTGCCTGGGGCTTTTCACTCCGCAAAAAAAGCCGTCATTCCCATCTCGCCCCGCGGCACGGCGACGACCCGGCCATCGCAATAGAGCAAGTTGATGGTTTGGCCGTGCCGCATCGGATAATGCCGTGCTGCGTCGCTAGCATCGAGAGGGACCGGCAGGCGGGGAGAGCCTGGCATCTGTATGCCACACGCCGGGATGTTGTTGTGCTCCCAAATCAACAACGTATTGCTCGTGCCGTTGCGGATGTGGGTGAGGGCACGGCCGGCAGGGCCCCGGCTCGTCCAGTTCAAGGCATAACTCACTTGAAAAGCTTGACCAAACGTCGGACTGCTCGGGTCCGGGTCGGTCGCCTGCGGGCATTGAAATACCTTGCGATTGCCTTCGACAAACGGCCACAACAGACCATCAGGTATATAATCGGGCAAGGCCTGCGTCGCTGTGGCGCCGGGGCGATTGTCATAGGGGGCCCACCACCGCTCATTCGGCCCAGTGTAGGCGGCCACCGTCGGCACCTGATCACAGGCGAGATCCGTACCCCCTGCCCAAGGAGCTGGGCAGATGCGGACCAAAGGCAGATGTTGATGGGTGTCGTGATACAGATGGGCGGCCAAGCCAAGTTGTTTGAGGTGGTTGGCGCAGTGGATGCGTGCGGCCGCCTGCCGGACCTTCTGCACGGCGGGAAGAAGCAAGGCGATCAAGACGGCAAGAATGGCCAGTACAACCAACAGTTCGATGAGGGTGAAACCGCGACGAGCCATGCAGGTGATCCTCTGTTCTTCCCCGCCCTTTATTATGTCGCAGGAGCAACCCTTTCTCAAGGTACGTGATGCAGGTCGATCTTTTCGGGCAGCTCGATTCCTTCGGTCGGCTCGATCGCTAGGCAATTCGTTGTCTCGTAGGCGTTTGCTCGGTGCGAGCCAAATTCGATCTCAGATCAAAGATTCGCCTTGAATCCGCATGCCCCACGGATTGCCGAATTGACGAAATCCGATCGCTGAGGTAACCTCTGACAGAAGTAAGGCCGAGGAAAAATGGCTTATGAGTGGTTTGGACACGCAACAAGCAGGCCTGCAAGAAGAATCACGGCTGCACACACGGTTTGAATGCGCCGTTCCAACCACCTGTCAGCCGCCCTCTTCCTGGGCCAAAGATCCCTGGCCGGCTGTGATTCGCAACATCAGTGCCGGGGGGATGTGCCTCACCCTGTCTCGCCGCTTTGAACCCGGTAGCGGTCTAGCGATTGACCTGCCCAGCGACGATGGCAACCATTCGACCGTGTTGGCACGGGTGGCCCACGTCGAGGCTTACGAGGGCGGTGGCTGGATTTTGGGCGTCAAGCTCATTAGCGAACTCAGCGAAGAGGAAATCTCCCAAGTCCTCAACCTTTCCACCCTGCACAACGCTGCCCTCGAAGATGGCTCGATCAGCCCGGCCATGATCACCCATGTCGGTGTGTTGTTCGATACCCGTTTCGCTACCCCCGAGGGCGAACGACGCCTGGCTTGGTTCGTCAAACGCTTGGATCATTCTGGGCAATGGCCGATTCCCGCCGACAAACATCTAACGTTTCGATTTGAGCGCGGCACACTGAAGATGCAGACGCTGCGCTGCACTCCGTTTGGCCCCTACTGGATCATTAAATGTCGGCTGAGCCACCCCCCCTCGGCAGAGATTTTGCAGCACCTGGAAAAGACTCCCAAATCTTCCGACGCCGCAAACTCCTAGGCCGATCTCCCGGCGAGTCACTAAGCTATGGAGAGTTAGTCGCACAAAGGAAACCCTTGCCATGACTGCCCTCTCTCGACGCTCGCTGTTGGCTTGCGCGGCCTCGTTGGCCAGCTCTACCTTGGCCAGCTCTACCTTGGTCAGCTCCACTTTGGCCCGCAGCGATAGCCCTGCTGCTCGCAACGATCGGCCGTTTGGGTATATGTTTAACACCGCTACGATCATGGGCCAAAAGCTCGACGTGGTCAAACAGATCGAGATAGCAGCCTCGGCCGGCTACGATGCCATCGAACCGTGGATACGCGATCTGGAGGCACACGGCAAGCCCGCTGAAGTAGCAAAGATCATACGTGACAAAGGGCTGACCGTGGAGAGCGCGATCGGCTTCGCCCCGTGGATCGTGGCGGAGGAAGCAGCCCGCAAGAAGGGGTTGGACCAGGCCAAACGCGACATGGAACTCGTGCTAGCCATCGGGGGCAAACGAATCGCTGCCCCGCCGGTCGGCGCAACCCAGGAACGCCTCCTCGATCTACGCGCCGTGGCCGATCGCTACGCGCAATTGTGCGAGGTGGGGGCTAAGATGGGCGTGATTCCCCAGGTCGAACTCTGGGGCCACAGCCAAACCCTGCAACGCTTGGGTGAAACCGTGCTCGTGGCCATGGAAAGCGGCCACCCCCAAGCATGTATATTGGCGGATGTGTTTCACTTGTACAAGGGAGGCAGTGGTCTGGGCGGGATCAAGTGGCTCAACGGCGCTAAGATGCATGTGTTTCATATGAATGACTACCCGGCGCTGAAACCAAACGACATCCGCGATGAACACCGTGTCTACCCCGGAGATGGCATCGCTGATCTGACCACGCTGCTACGCGATCTGCACGAGAGCGGTTTTCGAGGCATGCTGTCGCTGGAGTTGTTCAACCGCACCTACTGGAAGCAAGATCCGCTGGAAGTGGCCAAGACCGGCCTGAGCAAGATGAAAGCGGTGGTTGAGAAAGCACTCAAGCGAGTCTGAAAAAAATGGCGATGCTGTTCGATTTCACGGCGCATGCAACGCTGCGAGTCAGCGGCGAAGATGCTCGGACCTTTCTGCACAACCTCAGTACTCAGGACATCAAGAACCTCCCCGAGAGCCACGGTGTCGAGGCCTTTTTTTTGACAGCGACGGCCAAGGTGATCGCCCAAACGTGGATTTGGCGCGAAGCTCCGCGTGGCAAGATGGAGACGTTTTGGCTGGATCTGCCACCGGGGCAAAGCGAAACCCTCTTGACGCATCTGCGAAAGCACATCATCGGCGAAGAGGTCGAGGTAGAGGATTGCACAGCACAGCTAGCACGGTTGTATCTGCTGAGCGATGGCCCGACAGAACCGGCCGCACCTCTGACCTTTCGCCAGCAGGAAGAGGGGATCACCCTGAGGCGACGCGACCTCTTGGGCCGACCGGGCTATGACTTTCTAGGCCCTGCCGAGGCGATCGCCGAGCTGCGGCAGACGTTGGAGAGCCAGGGGGCCTCCTTTGCAGAGGATGCCACTTTTCACGTTTTACGTGTTGAGGCTGGGATGCCCTGGTGGGGCGCGGAGATCGATGCTTCTACCTTCGCACCGGAAACCGGCCGCATCCCCCAGGCGATCAGTTACTCCAAAGGGTGCTACCTAGGTCAAGAGCCGATCGTCATGGCCCGTGACCGGGGCGTGGTGCAGCGGCAATTGGTCGGAGTCGAGCTGGGCGAGACAGCAATGATCGGACCGTTGACCCACGAGGGAGTCGAGGTGGGGCGGGTCCGTTCGGCTGTTTATTCTCCTCGCTTGGGGCGAGCGATTGGCCTGGGGTATGTCAAACGAGCCTATCAAAACCCTGGCACTCGCTTATCCTTAGGCGAAAGCGAAGTGCGTGTGGCGGCGCTTCCTTTCTCCTGAAGCGGGAAAATTTTCACCCGTCGCTTGTCCGCTTTCCGAGGACATTTCCGCCTTCTATCTCAAGAGGTAATTTTTCTTCTCGTGAAGAGCAGTGAGAGCTTCGCTGTGTTATGTCTAGCTGTAGCAAAGCTGGACAACGTCCACTTTGTCAACCGAGCCAGTCCATGATGGGGAAAACACCTCTAGAACTTCAGGAATGGGTACGCCGCGAGATCCTCTCGGGGCAGCGGTTTGATTTACCTTTCATCTTATCGCAGTATCCAGCTCTCGCCTCCTGCCCTGATACGGTTGCCGAGTTAATCGTGACGGCTTTTGAGGCCGAACAACTCCGAGGGTTGACACCGGACGTTCAAGAGTGGTTGCTACGCTATCAGGAGTACAGGCCTAAGTTGCTAGGGGTGTTTCAGGCACGCGGCCACCTAGCACCGGGCATCAGCAATTTTAGAACGGACCAAGGTCCGTTTTGGCAGGAAGACAAATCCCTGCTCGAATCGTTAGCGAATCTGCCGGCCCTGCCCCCCCATCGGATCCTACGAGAGATCAGCCGAGGGGGCATGGGAGTGGTCTATGAGGCGATCGACCTGACCCTGGGCCGGCGCGTCGCCTTGAAAGTCATCCGGGCCGGTTTTCTAGCCTCGCCCCACGAGCGAGCCAGGTTCTATCGCGAAGCCTGTATCGCAGCCTCGCTGGACCATGAACATGTCTTGCCGGTGCTGCATTATGGCACTTTTCAGCACGAGGATGCCCTGACGATGCCACTGATGACAGGCGGCTCGCTGGGGAAATGGTTTGCGCAGCGCCGCGAGTTGCGGGAAACGATCGACATGCTTTTACAAGTGACTCGCGGCGTAGCTTATCTGCATCGCTTGGGTCTAGTGCATCGCGATTTAAAGTTGGCCAATGTCTTGATCGACGCACAGGGACGCTGTCGCGTTGCGGATTTTGGTTTGGCCTGGATCGCGGATGCCGAACCTCTGACTCAGCCACTACAGCAGTTAGGCACCCCTGGATGCATGGCCCCTGAGCAAACCCTTGGACGTAAGGTCGATGCGCGGGCGGATGTGTTTGCTCTAGGAATCCTGTTCTACGAGGCGCTCACGGGGCAGAAGCCTTTCTATGGACGCACCCGTGAGGAACTCTGCCGCACGACCCGTGAACAGCAGCCCATCGAACCACGGCAACTTCGGCCGGAGATCCCCCCTGAGTTGCAAAATATCTTGTTGCGTTGCCTCGAGAAACACCCGGAGAATCGCTACGCCCATGCGGGCGAACTGGAGCAGGAACTCTCTGCGTGGTACAACGGGCAGCCGACCACCACACCGCCCCCAACTACCTCCTGGCTACCGTATTGGTTTGGTTCGCTGGCTTCTGTGCTGGTGTTCGAGGTGATGCTGGGATTGTTGATGGGGGCCGCCCTTCGGAGTACACCCTCCACGGATCGCCAGGCCTTTGAGATGGCTGCACTGCATCGCGGAGGAGCGATCGAACTCATCGGGCCGCACGGTGGGCCGCGTCGTTGCCGTTGGTTGCGAGCGTCCGAGCATCCCCTGCCCCTGATCCAGCCCCGTGCGTCCTACACGCTCAGAGTAACGCAGCCCTCGTTGTTAGAGCTACTGCCCAGCGTCCCGTGTCGACGCTATCGGGTCTCGGCAAACCTGCGGATGGTGATGCCCAGCGACACGGCCCAAGCTGGTCTGTATGTGATGGGAAGTGAATCCGCCACGCCCAAGGGCATCGAGGCCGATTGTTTGGTCTTGCGGTTCCATCATGGGACGTCTCTGTTGCTTGCCGAGGCTTCGGTTGTAAGCCTTTCTGCTCCTTCGAGTCTGGGAGCAACCCAAACACGCTACATCGACAATAACTGCAAGCTCTACACCCTGGTGCTGCGTGGCCTAATCGTACCCCGGCACATGGGCGATTTGCTAACGGCCACGGCGGGACTGCATCCGTTGGTGTTCGGCCAAAGGCATCATCTGGAGATCGACGTAAGTAGCGAGCAAGTTGATTTTCGCATGGATGGGCTACCGATGCATTCCTGGCGACGGGCCGAAGATCAGAACCTACACACCATGTGGTGGAATCATTTGCAGACTCTCCCAGGCTTTCAGCAGAGGCCGACACCAGTCTACCAAGCGAAGGGATCCATCGGAATTTATCTCCACAACGGGGCGGTGGAGGTAACGCATCTGAGAATCACGCCTCTGGTTGACCCTCTCGTTGCAAAGGACAACAGATGACAATGACCACAACTCCCATCCGAACAGATGTCGCTCTTACCATCGCTGTACCCGCCGATACCCACCCGGCACCGACCCTCCAGGCCTCCGGGACACGCGACCTGATTTCGGGGGCCAAATTTTTGGCTACTCTGATGAATGTGACCAACCACAACCAGTCCTCGCAAACCATCGTCGAGAATCCTTACAGGACCACCAACTGGGAGGCCCATTTTCATATGATGCAGCTTCAGGTGGGCCACTATTACTTTTTGGTCGTCACGATCGTGCCCGCGAATGGGGAGGCGCCGATCTCGGCGAGCAAGATATTCAAAGCGGTTTAGCAAAGTCTGAACCTTCATCATTTCCTCACGCCCCAGGTGTTCGGGGTCCCTATGCTAACAGGGGTAGCCCGAGTCGTACCTGTGGTATCCGGAGGGTTCCGGTGAGGAAATTCCAGATGCGTTCTCTTTGGTATGCCAGTCTGTTGCTGGGCCTGGGGGCGATCGGCTGCAGTGAATCTACGCCACGTCTCGACGGAGCCGGTTCGTCGTTTATTGATCCGCTCATGCAAGAATGGGCCAACGCCTACCGCAAGACCAAAGGCGTCACCCTGAACTACCAAGGCAAAGGCTCCGGCGCGGGCATTAAGATGCTGACAGCCAAAGAGGTCGACTTTGGCTGCAGCGATGCTCCGCTCAATGAAGAACAACTCCAAGTCGCCCAGGAGAGGGGCGGCGACGTGCTTCACATCCCTTTGGCGATGGGCGCGGTGGTGCTGGCCTACAACCTGGAGGAGGTGCCCCAGCTCACCTTGGATGGCCCGACGCTCATCGGCATCTTCACCGGCAAAATTACCCGTTGGGACGATGCGGCCATCGCCAAACTGAACCCCGAAATCAAGCTGCCCAAGGAAAAGATTACCGTGGCTTATCGCTCGGATGCTTCGGGCACCAGTTTCATCTTCACGGACTACCTTAGCAGCATCGACAAGACTGCCTGGACGCCTGGCAAAGGCACTGCCCCCAAATTTGAAACAGGCAGCGGACACAAAGGCAACGCCGGTGTCGCGGGGGCCATCAAGGCCACCAAGGGTAGCATCGGCTACGTGGAACTGATCTATGCGTTGAAGAATCAAATCCCCTACGCGCGAATCGTCAATGTGCGCGGCAAGGCCATCGAGCCGAATCTGCAAAGTGTTCGGGCGGCGGCGGCAACCGCGCAGATCCCCGAGGATCTGCGTTATTCGATCGTCAATCCCCCGGGCGAGGACGCCTACCCGATTGCTGGCACCGTTTGGGCGTTGGTCTTCAGCAAGCAACCCGCCAACAAGGCCAAGCGGATCAAGGAGTTTCTCTGGTGGGCCACGCACGAGGGGCAAGAGCTGCTCGAAGCGTTGCATTATGCCCGATTGCCGGAGTCGCTGGTGCAGAAAATCGAAGCCAAACTGGGTCGACTGACGGATTAAATCGCTAGCCGGGTTTCTCCAGGTGGTGAGCTTCTCTATCCAAAAGGAATGATTGTTTTTGTCATGTCCACGCCTGCTGCATCTTGGAATGCTCCTCGCCCTGCTGGGCCAACACACGCTTCCCGCTTGGCCAGATGGGATCGCTATTTCCAGCGACTGTGCCAGTTGGCTGCCTGTCTGATCTTGCTGGTCAGTGGGCTGTTGCTGGTGGTTCTGGTGGTGCGTTCTTGGCTGGGAATCACAACCTTTGGCCTCTCGTTCCTGCTGTCGGCCGACTGGAACCCCGTGGCCGACCCGCCGCGTTTTGGCTCGTTGGCGTTTGTGTATGGCACGCTGGTGACCTCAGCGTTGGCGATTCTGATTGCGGTGCCGCTGGGAGTGGGGACAGCGACGTATCTCTCGGAGATTGCCGGTCCACGTCTGCGTCGGGTCGCCTCATTCTTCATCGAGATGCTGGCCGCCATTCCTAGCGTGATCTATGGCTTCTGGGGGCTGTATGTGCTGGCCCCGCTGGTAGGGCAACTCTTCGGCGCGCTGGGCAGCGACAACGTCAGTGGCCGGGGCCTGTTTTCCGCCGGGCTGGTGTTGTCGATCATGATACTGCCCTATATCGCGGCGATTAGTTACGATGTGTGTCGGGCGGTACCGCGTTCGCAACGCGAAGGGTCGCTGTCTCTGGGGGCGACCCGCTGGCAGACGATCTGGCGAGTGGTGTTACCTTATGCCCGTCCCGGCATCCTCGCGGGTATCTTTCTCGCTCTGGGCCGGGCACTCGGGGAAACGATGGCGGTGACGATGTTGATCGGCAACCGCACCGAGATTAGCTTTTCGCTGTTCGGTCAGGGCGACTCCATCGCCAGCAAGTTGGCCAACCAGTACATGGAGGCCGACACGAAATTGTTCTCGTCGGTGTTGGTCGAGTTGGGGCTGATTCTGTTGCTTGTCACGGTGATCCTCAATAGCTTTGCGCGTTGGTTACTCGCGCAGGTGGGACACGATCAGCCGTTGTTTTCGTTGTTGCAACGTGCCCCGATAGTCGACTCTCAAAAAACGACGCCTCCGCCCGTCTCTCCACCGAGAAAACCCTGGCTCCGGCCCGAGACAGTCAACCGCATCATGACGACCGTCCTGGCCGGTTGTCTCGCCCTTACTATGTCGTTGCTCATTCTGATCTTAGGATACCTGACTTACAAGGGAATCGGCTCGCTGAATCTGGACTTCTTCACGCAATTGCCTGTCCCTCCCACTCAAACAGGTGGCGGACTGAAACATGCGATCGTCGGTTCGCTGACCATCGTCGGACTGGCCAGCCTGTTCGCTGTGCCGGTCGGATTGCTAACGGCCATTTATCTGGCCGAGTATCGCCGAGGCATGTTGGCGGGGAGCGTCCGTTTTGTGGCGGAGCAACTCGGAGGAGTGCCCTCGATCGTGATCGGAATTTTTGCCGCCTCTTTGTTTGGATATGTCGCCACAGGGATGGAAGCAGTGACCGGCACCCGCGTGCCGCTCTATGGTTGGTCGGCGGTGTTTGCGTTAGCCGTGATGATGATACCGATTGTGTTGCGAGCCGCCGAAGAGGCCCTGCGTCTGGTGCCGGGAAGCCTGCGGTCGGCCAGCCAAGCTCTTGGGGCCAGCCAAACGCAGACCATCTTGCGGGTCGTGCTGCCCGCTGCCTTGCCCGCCATCATCACGGCCATTTTCCTGTCCGTGGCACGCATTGCCGGCGAGACGGCCCCTTTGTTGCTCACGGCCGGGGATAACGTCGGCTGGCCCAACTCGCTGGGCGATTTTACGCCGACGCTGCCGCCGTATATTTACCGCTATGCGACCAGTGCCTTTGAGAATCAGCAGAGGCAAGCCTGGGCGGCGGCGTTTGTGCTGATGGTGCTGGTACTGCTGCTGAATTTTGGCATCCGGCTGGTGACGGGCAAGCGAGTGGTTCAAGCGAGTCGAGCAGATTGAGTCACGATGATCTACCGTCGTTTATTGGCATCGTTTGTTCTGGTGTGTCTGGGCACTCTCGCTGGGGCCATCGCGGTTGTCTACGTCACGTTGGATCACACGCAGCGTGGCCCTACCTTGCTGGGGCTGGGTATCGTCGGGCTGCTGGGCTTGTCTGGCTCGGTGCTGCTGGCCTACATCCTGAGCAGTCGGGTGGTGCGGCCTGTCCACGATCTGATCACCGCCGTGGACAGCATGGGCAAAGGCATCGCCAAGCCACGCGTCTACCCCACCGATCAAGACGAAGTCAGTCTTTTAGGCGAGACCTTTAACCGAATGAGCGAACGTCTCAGCCAACGCATCGCCGAATTGGAAGAAGATCGCCAACAGTTGCACACGATTCTCAGCGGCATGGTCGAAGGTGTGGTCGCCTTAGATGCCGAACAACGCGTGCTATTTGTCAACGCCCGTGCCCGCGAACTGCTTGAACTCACTCAAGGGCCACTCGTTGGCCTGCACCTGTGGGAAGTGGTGCGACATCGGCAGTTGCTCGATGCGGTGGCACACGCCCTGGTCAGTTCCGAACCGCACCGCGAAGAGATCAGCTGGGAGGGGCATCTGTCGCGGTCTTTGACGATCCATGCGGCCCGCCTGGCAGGCGAAGCACCTCGAGGGGCCGTGGTCGTTCTCCATGACACGACCGAACTGCGTCGCCTGGAACGCTTGCGACAGGATTTCGTCGCCAATGTCTCGCACGAACTCAAGACGCCGTTGTCGGTGATCAAGGTCTGTGTCGAGACGTTGCAAGATGGGGCCGTCGATGACCGGTTGCACCGCGACCGGTTTTTGGACCAGATCGCTCGCCAGGGCGATCGCCTGCACGCGCTGATTCTGGATCTCCTCGCTCTGGCTCGGATCGAATCGGGCGACGAGATGTACAGTTTCCGCGATGTGGCGTTGGTGGCCCTGGCCCAAGAAGCGGTGGAACGGCATCAGCCCCGAGCCGAGGCCCGTTCGCAGACGTTGCGTCTCGAGGTGATCGATGAGCCGGTCGTCTGGGCGGATGAAGAAGCGATTGATACGATATTAGAGAATCTGCTGGACAATGCGTTGAAGTACACGCCCGAAGGCGGTGAGGTGCGGGTGCGAATCGGTATTCACGAGGGCATGGGGCAACTCGAGGTGATCGACACCGGCATCGGTATTCCCGAGGCAGATTTGCCTCGTATCTTTGAGCGGTTTTACCGCGTGGACAAAGCCCGCTCGCGTGAGATGGGCGGGACGGGGCTGGGTCTATCCATTGTTAAGCACTTGGCCCAGGCGATGCACGGCTCGGTCCGAGCCAGCAGCACGGTGGGGGTTGGCACAACCTTAACGCTGACGATTCCCCTGGCGGACCCCTGACTTAACCCAATCTTCATGGAAATTTCGCATGCCCGGTATAGACTGTCGATATCCACCATGCTCGCAAGCCATCCTCGACGAGGCTTCCTATGTCCCAATTGTCTTATTCCGCCATCTTGTCGGAACGCGACCAAGTTGGCCGTCGACCGCAGACCCAACCGGGGGGACGCGCCAAGTTTGAGGTGGAGGATTTATGTTTTTTTTACGGCCCAAAGCAAGCCTTGTTCCACATCCACCTCCAGATTCCCGAGCGATCGGTGGTGGCGTTGATTGGCCCGTCGGGCTGTGGCAAGAGTACGTTTTTGCGTTGTCTGAACCGCATGAACGATCTGATCGAGGGAACCTCGCACACCGGCATGATCCGCCTGGATCAGCAGGATATTTATGACAAGCGAGTGAATCTGGTCGATCTGCGTCGCCGGGTGGGGATGGTCTTTCAGAAGAGTAATCCCTTCCCCAAAAGTATCTTTGAGAACGTGGTCTATGGTCCACGCGTCGCCGGCATTCACGATCGCACGCGCTTGGCTGAAATCGCCGAGCGTTGCCTGCGGTCGGCAGCGTTGTGGGACGAAGTGAAAGATCGGCTAACGGATTCGGCGTTGAATCTCTCGGGGGGCCAAGCGCAGAGGCTATGTATTGCCCGTGCCCTGGCGACCGATCCCGAGGTGCTGTTGTTGGACGAACCGGCCAGCGCCTTGGACCCGGCGAGTACGGCCCGGATCGAGGATTTGATTTTCGAGTTGAAGAACTCCTACACGATTGTGATCGTTACGCATAACATGCAGCAAGCGGCTCGCATCAGCGACCTGACCGCGTTCTTCTATCAGGGCAAACTGATCGAATCTGGCCCTACGGATCAACTTTACACCCGTCCCTCGGTCAAGCAAACGGAGGATTACATCACCGGTCGGTTCGGGTGAGAAAACATCCATGGCGATTCATCTGGTACGAGATCAGACGCGCTTGCAGCACGACCTGCTGGCCCTGGCGGGGTTGGTAGAGCAAACCATTCATCGTGCCGTGCGTGCGCTGCATACCGGCAACCCGACATTAGCCCAAGCGGTTATCGCCGCCGACCAGCAGATCGACCGCGAAGAAAATCTCATCCACGAGGAATGTTTGAAGATGTTGGCCCTGCATCAGCCGGTTGCCTGCGACCTGCGGCGGTTGGTGGCGGTGATGCTGATCACCACGGATTTAGAGCGGATGGGAGATTTAGCGGAGGAAATTGCCGAGCGCGCCTTACATCTGGGCACCTCGCCCCTGCTGCCCGTGCCGAACAAGCTGCAACGGATGGCCGAGGTCACGACCACGATGGTGCGTCAAGCATTAGATAGTTTTGTTCGGCTGGATCAAGAACAAGCCGAACGCGTGCTGCGGATGGATGATGAGGTGGATAACTACAATCGTGAGATTATCGCTGAACTGATTCAGGCCATGCAACAAACGCCCGCCAGCACGGAAGCTGGATTATCTCTGTTTAGTGCTACCCGACATCTAGAACGGATCGCCGACCATGCGACCAACATCGCCGAGGACGTGATCTATCTGATCTCGGGGGATATTGTCAAACATCGTCCCC
>Ga0272446_1002491_pt1 | contig 24986 bp, 22 predicted proteins | sample YNPCB0061_FD_194587 | JGI IMG/M metagenome (GOLD analysis project Ga0272446, IMG submission 194587) | Hot spring microbial mat communities from Yellowstone National Park, WY, United States - YNP-CB-006-1 | ecosystem: Environmental > Aquatic > Thermal springs > Hot (42-90C) > Sediment | place...
TACCCAGAGAGTTTTTTTCAAAAATACGTCTGTCTATGCAATACGCAGCATATACTTCCTTAGATTTCTGCGTAGCCTGATGCAAAGCCACTTGGTCGTGAAGGCGAAGGTCATTTCTGAACCAAACTAAAACTTTTTGCATTTTCGTAAGAAAAGCAGAGAGCTAACATAAAAAATCCAAAATTTCAACGATTTGTATAGAAGATGTGTTTTGAAAAGTTAAACAAAAATCTGCCAAAAAATATAATGACAGGCTTTAAAGGCATTGATGAATTATATTCAAAATAAACTGGTTTTTGTTTTTCCGTGCGTTGAGCGGAGCCGAAACGCACGGGAAAAATAGGCTTTTTAAAGAAATTTTTGAAAAACCACTTTTTTTCAAGTATAAATTATTTTTCCTATGTCTAAAATTATGTTTTTATAGCCAGCAAAGGAACTTGCGTAGTGTAAACTACTTCTTCGGTACGGCTTCCATCAAAAATCTTATCCCAGAAACTACGCTTGTGTGTAAACATCACCATCATATCGGGTTTATAGACACGCACAAACTCCTTTAAGCCTCTATGCACATCATTTTCGCTATCTGTGTGCATAAAGAACAACTCCATATTCTCGTATCCAAGTTTTTCTCTGAGTTCTTTAATGAATTGTCTGTTGGGGAAGGAGTCTAATTTTATCATCTCTGGATAATTGGGATAGACGTGAACAAGCTGCAATTTCGCCTCAAAAAGCCTTGCAAAATCCATTACTTTTGAAATTTTTGTTTCGGCATTTACCAAGTCGGTTGCCAATGCAATTTCCTGAATTTTCCCACCCTGATAATTAGCAGGTACAGCAATCACAGGAATTTCGGAGTTTTGAATGGTATTAGAAGCATTACTACCAAAAAAAATCTTCTTCAAGCCACTTGCCCCCGTAGTACCCATAATGATAAAATCAGCTTGGTACTGTTTGGCTATTTCTGCAATGCTTTCCGAAACTAAGGGGCTAACCCTGACAATATGGAATATTTCACGTTTGGGGCTACTTTTTACACCCAATTTTTCAATATATTTTTGCAATTCGTCTTTTTTTACTGCTATAAAATTATCAATCGCCTCGCTATGTTGCTGCCCAGTAAGATTTACAGGGATTTCGGGTTGTGAAACATTCACAAAAATAAAGCGACAGGGGGTTTCCTGATTGATACGCAAAGCAAGATTGACAGCCAAACTTGCATTGTCCGAAAAATCGGTGGGAATAATGATGGTCTTCATCGGGAGATTGTTTGTTTGCCTAAAATTACACAATTAAAAAAGGCAATTACAAGACTTTTATCATTTTTTTTTTGATGATATTTTTTTGCTTTTTCCATGTTTCAATTTAGTCCCAAAGCCTTTTCTACCATTTTTTTAGAGCCAATAAACAAAGGACAACGCTGATGAATATTTGTGGGTTCAATTTCCATGATTCTATTTTTGCCGTCGCTTGCCATACCGCCTGCTTGTTCTACAATGAAAGCCAAAGCGTTACATTCGTGCATCAGTCGGAGTTTGCCGTTTTTGTCTTTCTGCGTAGCAGGATACATATAAATACCTCCTTTAAGCAGGTTTCGGTGAAAATCGGCTACCAAAGAGCCGATATAACGAGCCGAGTATTTCTTTTCTTTGCAATATTCTAAATATTTTTTCACCGAATCGTCAAAGTCGTTGTAATTTCCTTCGTTGATAGAGTAGATTTTTCCGTCTTCGGGTGTGAGAAAATTGGGTTTGGACAAGATGTACTCGCCCAAAGAACCTTCGTAAGTAAAGGCATTGACACCATGCCCCGTGGTATAAACCAGCATCGTAGAAGAACCATATAGTATGTAGCCCGCCCCTACTTGTTCAGTTCCTTTTTGCAAAAAATCTTCGGTGGTAGGGGGCGTTCCCAAAGGGCTTTTTCGGCGATAGATAGAAAAAATAGTGCCTATGGAAACATTTACATCAATATTTGATGAGCCATCTAAGGGGTCTATGGCAACTACATATTTGCCATTGAGGTTGCCTGTATCTATTACTTCATCTTCTTCTTCGGAGATGATGGCACAGACTTCGCCCCCATTTTTTAAGGCTCTGATAAAACGAACATTCGCAATAACATCAAGTTTTTGTTGTTCTTCGCCTTGTATGTTTTGCGTTCCGAAAGAGCCTGTAATATCGATTAAACCAGCTCGGTTGATTTCGCGATGGATAATCTTACTTGCCCAAGCAATATCACGCAAGAGTTGGGACAAATCGCCTGTTGCATTAGGGAACTGAGCTTGGTCTTGTTTGATGAAGCGGTCAAGGGTTCTGCCTACGGAGGGTACTAATGGATTCATAATTTTTGGGTTAAAAATTGGCAACAAAAATACATATTTTTTCGGTATTGCAAAGGCTTGAAAAAGTTTTGATAACGACAGAATATTACGTAACAAAACACCTAAGTTTGGTAAAAAAATAAATCAAAATTTTAAAAAAAGTACCTTTTTTGATTTTTTATTCGGAAAAATATTACTTGCCTTGTTACATTTAGCTATGCATGGGTATTAACCTAATGAAACAAAACTTAATATCCACTTAACAAAAAAATAAAAATCATGAGAAAGCAAACCCAAACAAAACTTGCTCTATTCATTTTTCTATTGCTAAATGTTTCTTTCACTTTAGCCCAACAGCCAATCAGGGTGGAAGAAAATCTGCAATTGCAAACTGCAAGCCCTAAACACAAACACCACTCAAACTCACTTGGCTTGCATCTAAAGCCCTTCAATCAGGAGGCTCTACAGCGTACAGGAAAAATTCGTTGTTATTCGGTAGAGTACAACGAACAACTCCGTCAGAATAATCCTAATTTTGATAGAGATTTTGAGCGTTGGATACAAGCGGCTATCGCTAAGAAAAAACGTGATAGGGCAAATGGTTCTGCCTCGGCTCGTACGGTGGGCGATGTGTATTATATTCCTGTGGTGGTGCATGTGATACACAATGGCGAAGCCATTGGCGTAGGTAGTAATATCAGCGATGCACAAATACAAGACCAGATAAATGTACTCAACGAAGATTACAGAAGAAAAATAGGCACACCCGGCTATAACACCCACCCTGACGGTGCTGATACAAAAATTGAATTTGTTTTAGCCAAGCGTAACCCAACTGGTGGTGCTACCAATGGTATCGATAGAGTAAATAGAAATACTCTTCCTAATAATGCAGCAAACTGGCAACCAGGTTTTACACAAACCTATATAGATGGCACAATTAAACCTAACACTATTTGGGACCCTACCGAATATATGAATATGTGGACTGTTCAGTTTGGTGGTTCAAGTTCTAGTTTATTAGGCTATGCCCAATTTCCTGAGTCTCCTATACAAGGGATTGGTTGCGGAGCACAAAATGCCAATACTGATGGTTTAGTAATGGGCTATCAATATTTTGGAAGAGGTTTGGGAGGACAATACGGTGACGGACGTACTGCCACCCACGAGATTGGACACGGCTTAGGGCTAAGACATATTTGGGGAGATGCAACTTGTGGAAACGATTTTTGTGATGATACTCCTGTGCATCAAACAAGTAATTTTAACTGTCCTACTCACCCTAAATCTAATACTTGTAGTACGCCTGATGAAATGTTTGAGAATTATATGGACTACACAGACGACTTGTGTATGAATATCTTTACTAATGACCAAGCAGTACGTATGCGAACGGTCTTAGAAAACTCCCCCCGCCGAAAAACCCTACTCACTTCTCCTGCTTTGGCAGCCCCCGCCACCAACTACGGAGGAATAGTAGATATTATCAGCCCTCTTGGGCAAGTATGTGGTACTTTTACGCCTACGGTTGTACTGCGAAATTTTGGCTCTAATAATCTCACCTCTGCTACTATCAGTTACCAAATTGATAGCAACCCCGTACAAACTTTCGCTTGGACAGGAAACTTAGCCTATAAAGCAACAAATAATGTAAATCTACCTGCTCAAACACTCACCTCGGGCAACCATTCCATAAAAGTTTGGGTAAGCATCTCCAATGGCTCTGCCAATGCTACCAATACTTATATCAACGAAATGATTAGTAATTTCAGCGTTGGCACAGGCAATCCAATTCCTTTTTTGGAAAACTTTGAAAGTAATCTCTTCCCTCCTGCCAACTGGTACATAGAACAAAACCCTGTGAATTGCAATACTTGGTTTGAACAAAGCGGCGATAACGGCACAAATGGTGCTACCGTAGCTCGTTTGCCTTTAGGCGATAACAATGCTGATGATATTCTTTATAGCCCACTGATAAATCTAACTTCCGCCGTAGGTAATGTAACACTAACCTTTGATGTGTTCAAACAAAATGGTGGAAATGCCCGCCTGCGGGTAGATATACAACCTTGTGGCAGTGCTACTTGGACAAACGTATTTGACGAACAAAGCAATACTCTCTCCAACAGTGCTTGGGCTTCTAAAAACGTGGACCTATCCAATACTTACAACGGGCAAATTGTACGATTGCGTTTTAGAGCTACTTCCGTAAACAATACAGGATTCTTACGTTTGGATAACATCAGGGTCATAGACCAAATGCCGAGAGTGTCTTTTGCTAATACAGCCATTACTACTACCGAAAACAACACCAACGCTCCACTTACAAGCGATTGCCGTCCTTTTGTGTTGGTAAATATTCCTGTACAAATAAGTACAGCTCCTACAAACAACGTAGTAGTACAGCTCAACATCACAGGCGGAACAGCCACTAACATAGCTGACTACGAAATTGTAAATTCTACTGTAACCTTCCCTGCGGCAAGTACAGCCAACCAAAACTTTACTATCCGTGTTTATGACGACCCTGCCATAGAAGCCATAGAAAATGCAACTTTTGACCTTACTATTCTAAGTGGTACGGCTCAATTAGATAACACTAACCTAACTCATACACTTACTATTAACGATAACGACAACCATCCGCAACCCTCTAATGCAGGTGGTACGTTATTTTCTGAAAATTTTGAAAGCGGTTCAGCAGCTGGCTGGACACAGGCTATAAGTCCTGGTGCAGTTAATATCTGGCGTGTAGGCAACCAACGCTTGCTTAATGGCAGTTTTAGTGCATACATTTCGCAAAGTGCAACAAGTGGTGATTATAGTGCAAATGATGCAGGTGCGGCTCGCTTTCAATCTCCAATGATAGATGCCACAGCTTATCCCAATAACAACCTGCAAGTAAGTTTTAATTTTCAGTGTAATGGTGAGCGTTCTATGGTTATGGGGGGGGTAGATTATGACTATGGTTCTTTATGGTATTCACTTGCTTCTTCACCTACAACTTGGGTACTCATAGAAGGCAGCAATCCTTCTCCTTACAGAGGTGTAACCACTACAACACCGCGTACCGTAAATTTACCTGCGGTGCTGAAAGGACAACAATTTCGTTTAGCTTGGCGTTGGGATAACAATGGTAGCGTAGCTAATCAGCCTGCTTTTGTAATTGATAACATTGTGGTTACGGCTTTGCCATTTACAGGTACGCCTATTCAGACAGCTACCTTTACCTCACCTCCGATGGCTCAAAGAGTGTATTTGGGACCTAACTCATTAGTATATGCCTACAATCCCGCTAATGGCAATTTGGTTGCAAGAATAGACAATACTACCAACCACAACTACGGTTGTACGCAAGTTTTCGTAGATAGAGCAGGTACAGGAGCGGTACAATTCACCACAACGCCTACGGCAGAGTATCTGGCAAGTAAAACCATACGCGTAATTCCTGCCAACAACAACCCCACAGGCTCGTATGATATACGTATGTATTATACCAATGCCGAAATAACAGGTTGGGAAACAGCCACAGGGCAAAACCGTACATCAGCGGTAATCAGTAAGTATGCGGGGGCTATCAGTTCGGCTACTCTCGGCGACCCCAGCACACAAGGCTCACCTACTACCCAAGGCACTTATGGAGCAGATTTTTGGATACAAGGCGGTTTTAGCAACGGCTTTTCAGGTTTTGGTATAGGTTTGCCTCCAGGGGCTTTACCCGTACAACTGATAGGTTTGCAAGCCATAGCCGAATACAATCATATTCGTGTGAAATGGAATACCGCTTCGGAGATAAACATTGAGCGTTACGTAGTAGAGAAAAGCTACGACGGCAAGGAATTTTTCAGCATCGGAACTGCAAATGCCCAAAATCTAAGTAATTATGAACTTTTAGATACTAATCCGAAGTTTGGTTACAATTACTATCGCTTACGCATTGAAGAAAACTCAAAAATAACTTATAGCAATGTAGTATCTGCTCTTTGGGGCTTCGGAACAAGCGTAAATGTTTATCCAAACCCAACTAATGATAAATTTACCTTAGAAATTACAAGTTTTGAAGCCGCAAATGTCCAAACAAAACTATACAATGGTTTAGGACAAGTAATGAATGAAAGTAACAACATTTTTGCAGAAAAAGAAACACGCAAACAAGAAATTGATGTGAAAAATCTTGCCAAGGGTGTGTATATCTTGGAAATAAACAGCGGAAAGAACAAAGAGATAATTAAGGTGGTAGTTCAGTAGGTAATCAGATATAATAGATGAAACACGAGAATGTAAAACTCACTTGTCTTTGATTTTATGCAAAAAAACAACCCTTTTTCAGAGGGTTGTTTTTTATTTTCGTAGTGTGATTCTAATAATTTCGCCTCCTTCGTAGTCATTGAGTAGTACCATTGTGTTTTTGGTAAGTTGCTCAATACCAACTTCTTCGGGTTTCTGAAAAGAACCATCAGGTAATTTTTCTTGTTTGATGATTTTAGAAACATACTGATTAACCTGCCATTTACCTTCTTCTTTGTTTCCTGCAAAAGTGATAAAATATGTGCCATTGGCATTAAACCTAAAATCACCTGATTGAGCAAGGATTTTGAGTTCTTCTTCTACTTGTTTTCTCTTTTCAGGAGTGGCTTTTGCTAAAATTTGCTCATAATGAGGAATTTCTAATTTAGCAACTTTCCAGTTTCCTTGTACCCATTCGGGTCTACGAGTTTGAGCAAACAAAACCCCTACAAAAAAAGTATAAAATAGTAGTGTCCAAAAAATTTTTTTCATACAGAAAACGTTTTTCACAAGAGTAGTCAAAACTTTTGCCAAAATTGCACAAAAATAGAAAATATAAAAAAAGTTTTGATTTTTTTCTGATAATCGCTAAATTTATATGTTCGTACCAAGAACTTTCTGGGAATTCATAAGAAAAATATTTTTTAGTATAAATTTTGCAATGTTTTGCTTTGCATAACCACATAAGCTATGGATTTGCTCGATGACAACCTCAATCGCTACAAGCAGAAATATTATCTTAATCTTTTGCTCAAAGGCTCGCTAATTGTACTCATATTTTTGGTAGCGGTGTATTTACTCTTTAACACTTTTGAATATGTAGGCAGATTTGGCAAAAGTATGCGAGCATTTCTCTTATTCAGTTTCATTACAACTGCTTTATTTTCAATGACTTATTGGGTGATATTACCTTTGCTCAAAATGTTGCGTTTGAGCAAGCAAATTTCTGATGAAGATGCCGCCCGACAGATTGGCAGTTATTTCGATAACATCAACGACAAACTACTCAATGCCCTTCAATTAAGAAAAATAGAACAAAAAACAGAACTTTTGGTAGCAGGTATTGAGCAAAAAGGCAAAGAGTTAAGTGTTTTTCATTTTCCTGATGCCATTGACCTATCTGAAAATAAGAAATATCTACGTTATTTTTTGCTTTTGTTGCTTTTAGCTTTTGTAGGTTTTGTAATTGGTGGAATAGAATTTTTTACCGAACCTTCCAAACGTATCATTCGCTATTCGGAAACTTTCGCCGACGCCGCTCCGTTTCGTTTTGAAATGCAAAATAAAAATCTGAAAGCATTTAAAGGAGAAGACCTCAAAATCCAACTCCAACTCAAAGGCAATGCTTTGCCCAAAGAGGTGTATTTAGTAACTGCCGAAGGCAAAATAAAAATGCAACAAGATGCACAAGGCTATCATTATACCTTTCAAAAATTACAAAAAGCAGAGGAATTTTACTTTGAGGCGGCAGGTTTCAACTCTAATAGCTATCAGATAGAATTGCTCGAACGCCCAAGTCTGCTAAGTTTCAGTGCTAATCTCATTTATCCTGCCTATCTGGGCAAAACGCCTGAAAGTCTGAAAAATATCGGAAATCTTGTTGTTCCCGAAGGTACGCAAGTGCAGTGGCTTTTTAATGTGGCTAAAACCGATAGCCTGTATCTGATTTTTGAAGGCGAAAAAAATACTATTAAAGCTGAAAGAGAAAGCAATAAGACTTTCGGTTACACCAAACAACTGCGTGCTTCACAAAATTATACGGTACGTTTGCGAAACGAACACAGCGAAAATAAAGAAAGCATCACGTATTACATCAATGTAGTTCCCGACCAGTATCCTAAAATCGGTATGGAAACCTACAAAGATACAGCTCTTTACAACTTCGTAAGCGTAGGCGGTAGCGTAAGCGACGACTACGGCATTAGCCAACTCAAATTTTTTTACAGAATACTCGGCTCTGATGGCAAACCTCGTAGCGACTACAAAGCCGTTCCCATAGGCGTACAGGCAGGCTCTGTAGCTCAAAATTTTTACTATGAAATGGACTTGCGTCCCCTACAACTTCGCCCCGGCGAGCAAATAGAGTATTTTTCGCAAGTTTGGGACAACGATGGCGTAAATGGTGCAAAATCGGCTAAAACACTTACCTATCAGTTCAAATTGCCCAACGAACAAAAATTGCGTGAAGAAATAGACAATACAGCTCAAAAAACTGCTTCGCAGGTGGATAAAACCCTGCAAAAAGCCAAAGAACTGCGTAAGGATTTGCAAGAGTTGGACAACAAACTCAAAACCAAGAAAAACTTAGACTACAACGACCGCAAGCAAATTCAAGATATTTTGCAGAAAAAAGAAAATCTCGACCAAGAAATAAAACTTTTGCAAGAACTTAATCGTAATAACGAAGAGAAAAAAGAACGTTTCGGAGACCAGCAAAACGAAGAACTCAAAGAAAAAATTGAGCAACTCCAAAAATTGATGGATAATTTGCTTGACGAAGAAACTAAAAAACTCTATGAAGAATTAGAAAAACTTTTGGAACAACAACGCAACGACCCCAAATTGCAGGAACAATTAGAAAAAATCTTAAACAAAGAAGAAAATTTAGAGAAAGAACTTGAACGAACCCTTGAACTTTTCAAACAGATGCAGTATGAGCAAAAGTTTGAAGATGTAAAAAATCAATTAGAAAAACTTGCCAACGAGCAACAAAAACTTGCCGAAGAAACCGAAAAAAGCAATAAAAAAGATGATGCCAAACAGCAAGATTTGCAACAAAAACAAGAAAAACTAAACGAAAAATTCGAAGACCTCAAAAAAGAAATGGAGAAATTGGACAAGATGAACCAAGACCTCCAAGAGCCTAACCCTGCCCTCAATATGGAGGAACAGAAAAAAGAAGTGGATAACCAGCAGGATAAAAGTTTGGAAGAGTTGAAAAACAAAGAGACCAAAAACAACCAAAAAGCCTCACAATCCCAAAAGAAAGCCGCTCAAAAAATGAAAGAAATGCAAGAGCAAATGGAGCAGATGCAAGCTGAAATGGAAATGGAAAGTTTGGAAGAAGATATGAATAATTTGAGGAACATCTTGGATAATCTTGTCAAACTTTCTTTTGAGCAAGAGGAATTGATGAAAGAGTTTAAAAAAATAAATGTTTCTGACCCACGATTTATAGAAATGGCTCAAAAACAGCTTAAATTGCGTGATGATGCCCAAATTTTGGAAGATAGTTTGCAAGCCCTTGCCAAAAGGCAACCTATGATAGAATCGTTTGTAACACGCGAGTTGAGTGAGATGCGAAAAGCTATGGAAGAAAGTTCAAAAAGTATTAAGGAAAGAAAATTGGGCTTGGCGACAGGCAAACAACAATCGGCAATGACCTCGATGAATAACCTCGCCTTGATGCTCAATAGCTCAATGCAACAAATGCAGAACCAAATGAACGCCAAATCGGGGCAGTCTAAGGGGAAAAATAAAGGAAAACAGAAAGGGCAGAGCCTCGGTGAGCTGCAACAAGAACTCGGACAGAAAATCCAAGAACTCAAAAAAAGTGGGAAGCAAGGCAACCAACTTTCCGAAGAATTGGCTAAATTAGCAGCACGTCAGGAAGCCCTACGCCGAAAATTAGAAGAACTCAAAAAAGGTAATCAATTAGACAAAAACGGCAACAATATGGGCGAACAACTCGGCGAAATGATTAAAGAAATGGAAAAAAATGAAGAAGATTTAATCAACAAACGCCTAACAGACCAACTCGTAAAACGTCAAAAAGATATAGAAACACGGCTTTTAGAATACGAAAAGGCAATGCGTGAGCGTGGTGAAGAAGAAAAACGCAAAGGAGAAACCGCCAGACCCAAAGAAAAAGAAATTCCTAAAAACTTGGAGCAATATACCAAACCCAAAGAGAAACAAATAGAGATGTTGCGTACCGTTCCGCCTGCTCTCAATCCGTATTACAAAAAAGAAATCGATAAATACTTTGAAAAAATTGGAAAATAAAAGTTCCTATATCAGCAACAAACTGGAGTCTGTGAGTTTGCAGATTCCCTCACTTCCCGAAAATATCCGTATTGTGGAGAGTTTCATTGATAATGTCAAAGAGCAATACGATATAAACGACGATATTTACGGAAATATACTTATCGCTATTACAGAAGCTGTGAATAATGCCATTATTCACGGCAATCAGAGCAATCCTAAAAAGAACGTAGAGCTAACTATGCAATTACTTGACGAGTCCATACGGTTCGTAGTAAAAGATGAAGGTACAGGCTTCGACTACCATCACATTCCCGACCCCGTAGCTCCCGAAAATTTAGATAAAATAGGTGGCAGAGGCATTTTTCTCATCAAACATCTTGCCGACGAGGTACATTTCAAGGATAACGGCAGAGAAATAGAAATGATTTTTTATGTGAGCTAATTAGCTCCTCCTTGGTCAGGCGAGCTTAACCGAAGGAGGAGCGAAAGAAAATAAAACATTTAGTAGCTTCTAATTCACGTTAGTATCAGAAACTTTATCATTCTGTATCTATGTTTTGGCTCATAATTGCTTTGAGCAGTTCCATTCCTAAGTGTAGTTCTGTGCCACACTCCTCACCTGCTTTATGAAAAGCATTACTGAGTATTTCGTTTTTCTTGTCGGCGTTGAAAAACATATCTTTGGGGTCTATTTCTTTTTCAAGTTTTCCTATGGTACATTCAACAAAAGATTTGTAGAGTTCTTTTTCTTCTTCGCTGGCTTTCTCAAAGGACTCTTTGGCATCGTTTTCCATAAAGCCTTGAATCATACTCTTAAATTTAGGTTTCCAAGCACCTTTCTCGCCTAAAAGTTCGCCAAAACATTTCTGAGAAAGTTTATCTTGTTCTTCTTTGTTTTTATTGATTTCATCGGGTAGGTACATCGGTTCGGCATTTTTGAGCAAGCAATCGCACATTTGCGAAAAATCAGCTTTATCGCCGATACCAAATGCTTTTAGTGCTTTGCGTTCATCTTCTTTGGCTTTGTCGTATTCATCTACACAACTTTTCTTAAAGGTTTCTTTATCTTTTTCGGTCCATTTACCTTTTTCGCTTTTGGGTGAGCAAGCTACTGCCAACAAGGCAAAAGCAATTACAAGACATAATTTTTGCAACATAAATTTAGAGTTTTGAGGTAGAAATTGAAAACAAAAAATTTGGAAAAACCTACCAAATTTTGCCATTTGGCAGGTTTAGAGTGTAAATTACTTGTTTAGGGCTACAATGATTAGAGCCGGTCTATACTATCAACCATTTTGAAGGCATTTTCTATTGAAAACTCATCTTCACTATCAAAAATAACTTCTACAAAAAAGTTTGTACCACCGCGTTTGTCAATAAGACCGAAGAAAACCGTGCTATGTCCGTATTTATCAGTACCCACAACATAAGAGCCTTCAAAGTCATCTATATCGTGTTCTTCTACCACTCCGAGATTATCAAGATATTCATCAGCAAGTTTATAGACAGCGTTTTTCATATCTTGGGCGGTTACTTTTCGGTCTTGCCAAGCGAAAATGGTAAATTCGTTGTGTTCATCTTTTGCGTGAAACTCGTTAGCAGTGTTTTGAGTTACTTTCATTGTAGCAGGAATTGAGAACTTCAGTTTTTGCGATTTCCATACCCATTCTTTATAGCCACCTTCAAGCTCTTGTTTCAACTTTTTTAGTTCATAATCCACAGAGCCGTTTTGTTGAGCGTAGATACCAAAGGCTAAGAAGGTACAAAGCCAAGTTAAAAATAGCTTTTTCATAATTTTTGGATTTAGAATTGTAAATTTTGCCTACTCTTTTCAAGGTTTTCGGCTTTCCCTTTTTGGTTCAAAAATTCAAATTTTTCTAAGAAAATTTACTTCATACTTTGTAGTAGGTTTTTTATTTCGTCTAAGGCAGTTTCTATAAGTAGCATTAGTTCTAATTTTTGCATAGTTTCGTAGCCAAGAAAATCTAAAATCTTTTTTTCGGAACTGATAGAAAGGCTTTGCGTAGCTTTGAAGTTGGCAATTGCAAACAAACGAGCCACGCTGTTGCTGTCCCAGTCCATAAGTTCTGCCAAAATTCTGCAATGTTTGTAAGTAAGTTCTTCGGGGGCTAAAAGACTAAAAAAAGTGTATTTTTTGTTTTCAGAGGCTTTTTGCAATATTTTCTGCAAAAGTTTCTTACGCATACGAGGGCTTAGCATAGGCATTGTTATTTATCAATTAAATTTGCCCAAAAAATTCAGTTTTTTGCTTCATAGTTTGTAGCAGGCTTTTTGTATCTCTTATAGCGTTCCAAACGCTATAAGAGATGTTACCTTTTTCTTCGATTTTAGATTTTGAAAAATCCGCCATTTTTACTTTTTGGATTTTTGGTTGGGGTTAAGTTGTTTGCCACGATTACCTTGATTTTTGTCGTAGGTAATGTTCGTACCTTTCGTGCCTTTGTTGGCATTGGAAATGTCGGCTTCGTGATTTGTTTTTTTTGCCATTTTTTTTGAAATTTAAAAGTGAAACAATAAAACAAGGTAGCTTGCAAGCACCGATACAAAACTGCAAAATCTGAAGCCTGAAATCAAACCGCTTGAAGTAAATGAAAAGGAAAGGTACTCTGAAAAATAAAGTAAAAAATAATATTACTGCCAATTTTGAGGCACTTTGGGACTTCGTGCAAACGCTTTCTACGCAAGAAAAAGGCTTTTCTGCTTCAAATAGTGGGGAGCAAAAATCATTGTTTGAAGCTATCCGAAAGGCACAAAAAGAGGAAAAAGAACTAACTGAGGAAACTTTTAACGAAATAAAAAACCAAGTAGTAAGTAAAAGTTTTTCGAACTTGGTTAATGATCTTACTAAAAATCTCCTAAAAAACCTTGCCCAGCACCTTTACAGCTACGATTTAGACGCTAATTTGCCCGAAAATGTACAAAAAGAACTTCCCGAAAACAGAAAAAAACACTTAGCCGAACAAAATATTTTCAAAAACATTTATCTAACGGAATTTCTCTTTGAAAATAAAAGCTATGAACTTGCCCGAAAAATTTTTAAAAAACTCAAAAGCAACATTTTACAAGAAGAAATGTTTGGCTTCTATGGCAGGGTGTATGACTTAGAAAAACGTCTTGCTTTTAGTAAAATCGTTGAAAGTCCGAAAATTCTTACAGAGAAAGAAACCGAACAAACACTTAAAAAATTTTTTGAAATTAGCCAAAGAATACACGCTCTCAAGTCTGAAAATGAAATTTTCCCAGAAACAGCAAGAGAATTTGAACAGATTAGAGAAAAACTTAAAGAAAAATTGCAAGAAAAAGCCTTTCAAGAAGATATTTTTGCAAGTTTTGGCAACTGGCTCGATACCAACCTGAAACGAATAGAGCAAGATACCGAACATCAATCCTTCAAAAATACACTACACAAACACTCGGCTCAATTTTCGTTTTATCATTTGCTACTGCTTTATTTGCAGGTTTGTGAAAAATCAAATTTTAAAATTGAAAATTTCGAGGAAATATTACATATAAAATCCGAGAGCGAAACTTTTGCTAATTACGATATTTTTGACAGCCTTTTCAGGCTCAACATTCGCATCAGGCAGTATTTTGAAGCCTACAAAACCTATAATCTTGCTGAAATGGAAAGACTTTTGCAAGAAATTAGGCAATTGAAGCGAAATTTTACATACAACGAAAACCTATTTTTCACGGCTTTGGGGTATTTTTTAGAAAATCTAGTTTTCGGCTTAGAACATCGATTTGTGCTTGAACTTCAAAAAAATAATCCCGAAATAGATGCCTACGAATTGCTCGAAAAACGAAGCCAAAAAATAGAAGAAAATCTGAAAATCTTTTCCCAAAAAGCCATTTCTAATCTCATTTGGCGACATCATCTCAATTGTATTTTGCTCAATTTTCGGCTTTGTTCTTACAACCATCAAACCAAAGAAAATAAAGAATGTATCAGCCAAATTGATAATCTCTGCGAATTGGCAAATTTTGATAAAAAATATCCTCAATATTTTGTGGAAATCAATGTAATGAAAGCTGTTTTGTTGAAATTACAGAAACAAGAGGTAGAAGTTAAAAATTTATTCCGAAGTTTGGAACGAAAAGACACACAAAAGCCCGAAGTCCTGAAAAACACCGAAACAGATTTTTACAAAACTATCAAAAAAGTTTTGTTGGATAACAAAGAACCTAACTTGGCAGAGGCTTGCAAAATACATAAATCGGAGATAGAAGCCCTACAACTCCAAACCCTTTTGCAACAAGCTATCTTAGATTTCTTGAAACAGAGTTTTCCCGAAAAAGATAAACAACGTTATCAGCGGTTTAATCGCTTGTTAGAGCCAGCTATCATTGCCGAAGAAAGGCAATCAAATGGCATTTTGAACAAAATAAGCCATTTTCAGAACAGCATTTTGGCGTATTGCCTGCACTTACAAAACCAAGATTGGGAGAGGTGGAAAACTTTATTTCCCAAAGTAGTACATAGATACATTTTGCTCTACGACCACAGCATAGAGCATATTGTAGAAAATATGAAAAACTTTTTCAAAAAACGCACTAATATTTATTACCGAGCCAAAACAGCAGAACTTTTGGTAAAAATTCACGGTGATATGGCAATAGTGCCTATTGTTTTGGGCTGGCAACACAATCAGCAAGAACCTTACGAGGCTTGCGTAGAAACACGATTTTATTTTGACGGAAATGGCAAAATAAAAGTCGTAGAAGAACTGAAAATTTTGTATTCGAGTGGAAATTTTTAAAAATATTTCGGTAGTGCCAAAGATGTAATGCTATCTTGCGGGTTAGCATATAAGTAGTTCCACAAAATTAAAAAGACACTTTCATTGGTATAAAATGCTGATAGACAATTTTTTGTCTTGCCTCTTGTGTCTTGCCTCTTGTGTCTAATTACTTACCATTGTTTTTTGGCAATAATTACACACAAATAAGAGCCTAATTTACCACCTTTAGCCCAACCGATGCCAATATCAGTGAGATTGGCATAAAACTTATCAATACCAAGCAAATGGCTTCGGTGTCCTGCTTTTTTGTGGTCTATCACCCCGCCATCTCTCAGGAGATAAATAATCCCCTCTTTCGGATTGACATTGCCAGCGGCTAAAGACTCAAAGTAGTTATTACTTTTGGGTTCTGTCCATTCGGCAGGAAGGGCGTAGCCAGCCTCCAAAATCAGGATATTGATACCTTTGCCCTCTGGGTTGGTATGCTCAAAATAATTTCTTTTTACCATATCTTCGGCTTTGGCTTGGGCAACCTGAGCCAAAGTATCGTTCCAGCGAAGAGGTTGCCGAGCAGAAATACCAGCAAGATTGATTCCTACTTCTTTGCTGTATAAAGGAGGATTTTGTCGGATTTTATTAAGAAAATCAAAAGCTATCTTGATGTCTCCACTTTGAGCTTGAAGTTCAAAGTTTTGTATAAAAATTACTAATATGAACCAATACTTGATACGCATAGTTTTAGGCTGGATAAACAAAGAGCAAATTACAAAAATTATTCTTCTCTGAAAAAAATTAGCATTTTTTTTAATTTTTTAATTCTTTCTTTTAAATTGCCAAAAAAATATCTCGTATGAAAAAAATATATGCTTCTATGGCTTTGGCAGGTGTATTGTTTGCTTGCGAAACGCCAAAACAAGGTGAGATAAAAAAAATAGACTCAACAGAACAGAATACCAAAAAAGATAGTACAGATTTGAATAGTGAGATTGTAAAAGTAACATCAGAACTCCCTTCTCCTGTTGACTTTGTGGCTCACATCAACCAAGCAAAATTAGATTACAACCCCAAGTTTCTTAATAGCCCCGATAATGCAAGTGCCTACCAAACTTCACAAAAAGCCGCACTCAATTTGGGAGTATATTTAGTAGATTTAGGCTACAATTCGCTGTATCTCAAATCGCAAGAGGGCTTGAGTTATCTAAAAGCCGCCAAAAAACTCTCTGACCAACTCAATATATTAGATGAGCAGACCAAGTCTCTGGTTGGTAAGTTTGAAAACAACTTAGAAAACAGAGACTCTTTGCTTAGCATTGCTCGCGAAGGTTACTTCACCATTGACGATTATTTGCGTAAAAATGAAAGAAAAGATGTATCTACTTATATCCTTATTGGTAGTTGGGTAGAGGGTTTGTATATCGGAACAAGTTTGCTTAAAACTTTGCCCAATTACGACTCCGACGAAAAATACAAATTGGTTCTTTGGAGAATTGGTGGGCAGAAAAATTCCCTTACCAACTTGGTGGCTATTGTTTCCAAATTGGAGCAAAACGAAACAACAAAGCAATTATTAGCCAAATTGCAAGATTTACAAAAAGCCTATCAAGACGTAAAAGTAGAGCAGGGCACCAACAATGATATCGATGTACTTGATATTGCAGAAGTGCAAAACTCTGATGAAATTACTGAAAAAATGATGGCAAAAACTATCAAGAAAGTGGAAATCACAAAAGCTAACGTTGATAGTATTCACGAAAAAGTGAGCGAACTCAGAAATTTTATTGTGAAAAAGTAAAAAAGAGCCTTAAACTATACTAAAACTTGCTACCATTGAAAAACTTCACCTAAAAAAGTGAAGTTTTTTGCTTTATAGACCTAAAAAAGCATAGATTTGGCTATCTAATATTGCCTTATTCTGCAAAAATAAGTGTTCGCCTTGCAGATTGAGCAGTAAAAGTTGATGGGCATATTCTATTGCCAAATCTACCTCGTGGGTAGATAAAATAATACACTTATTTTGCTCTGTGGCAATTTTGTATAATAGTGCTATGCTTTGCCTTCTGTAATATACATCTAAAAAAGCGGTAGGCTCATCTAACACAATCAAGGGACTCTCCTGTGCGATAGCTCGTGCAATCATTACCCGCTGACGCTCTCCATCGCTGAGAGTATGTAAAAATCTATCCGAAAACTGCTTTGTTTCGGTAATTTGTAAGGCTTGCTCTATTACTTCTACATCTTGGGCTTGTGTTTGCCCCAGCCAATTCAGGTAAGGACTTCTGCCCAAAGCAACGGTTTCATATACACGCAAGTAGGGGGCATCAACTTTGCTATTTAATACCACGGCAACTTTCCGAGCTATTTCTTTGGCTGTGTAAGACTTTATATCTTGGTTATCCAAAAATATTTTACCTGAAAATTTCTTTTCCAAACCTACTATACAGCGTATCAACGAGGATTTACCCGCCCCGTTTCTTCCCAAAATGCAAGTGAGATGTTTTTGCTGGCAGTTAAAATTTATTTGGTGCAGGATTTTTTTTTCGTAACTAAGTGATAGATTTTCTACGGAAAGCATTTAAAAGTGATGAATGATGAATAGAATCATTTTTGGGTTCTCATCAAAACGGAAAAAACTTCACCATAGGTGAAGTCTTTTAAACCACTATAACTATGAAAACTTTTCTTAAATGACTTAGGCTTGTACCGTTTCTACGTGAACAAAAGAACGGTTATTTTTCCCTTTCTTAAAAACCACTACGCCATCTGTAAGAGCAAACAAGGTGTGGTCTTTTCCAATTCCTACATTTTTGCCTGGGTGATGTTGCGTACCTCTTTGTCTTACGATAATGTTACCTGCTATGCAACTTTGCCCACCAAATAGTTTAATTCCCAATCTTTTGCTATGCGATTCTCTGCCGTTCTTTGAACTACCAACGCCTTTCTTGTGTGCCATATTAGTAATTTTTTAGATATTGTCAAAATTTTTTTTACTTTTTTTAGAAAGAAATTTTCTCAATCTGCACTTTGGTCAGCTGTTGCCTATGACCATTTTTTCTGCGATAGCCTTTTCTTCTTTTTTTCTTGAAAACAATCACCTTGTCTCCTTTTACGTGAGCAAGTACTTTGCCACTGATACTGGCTCCAGAGATAGTAGGGGCTCCGATAGTAACAGCACCGTCATTTTCAACAAGCAAAACCTTGTCGAAGGTCACGTCAGCGTCAAGGTCGGCAGGTAATCTATGCGTATAGATATACTGATTTTCTTGAACTTTAAATTGCTGACCCGCGATTTCTACAATAGCGTACATAAAACAATCCTTTTTAATTAAATGGACTGCAAAGTTAGCAAATATTTCACTTTGTCAAAATATTTTTTGTTAAATTTTTATTTGCTTTCGTCTTTATCCTTACTTTTTTTCTGTTCTTTGATGTTTTTAGGTACGTATTCGTCTTTTACGCGAGGCTCTTCGTCGAGGCTTGGCGGGAAGCCGTTGAGTTGCCGCCAGATTTCGTACCAAATAGGCACATCTCGCAACATAAACCAACCATACACGCCTGTTCCGATACGTAGCTGTTTAGGCCAAGGTTTATCATTTTTATCAGGTACAACCAGTATGCGATATTTGTTATCTTTGGTATTTACATAGTCAATTACCACTACTTCGCCGCCAAAAGTACCAATACTTACGGCAGGCCAGCCCGAAAACTGCAATGCAGGAAAGCCATCGAACTCCAAACGAACCTTCGTACCACGAGTAATAAGAGGTAAATCCATTGCTTTTACATATAGTTCAATGGCTTTTTGGGGTTGGGCGGGTTGTATGGTTACTACCGCTTCACCTTCTTTCACTTGCTCGCCGATACCTGCTTTCAGGGCTTTTACGACATATCCTGCTTGCGGGGCAAGCACAAAATATTGATTATTACGAATTTGAATATTTGAGAACTTATTTTGCTTTTCGGCAAGTTCGCCACGAGCGTTAGCAAGATAAGATTGATAATAACTTTTTTCGGCTTCTGCCTTAGATATTTTGCCTATGTAGTCGGCATTGGTATTGTTATAGTCGGCTATGCTTTGATACAATTCTTCACGGCTTGCCAGCAACTTACTTTGTGCTGCCATATATTTGTTATATTTGTCCTGATAGTTTCCTTCCCTTTTCAAAAAATCATTTTGGCTAATGATGCCTTGTTTTATCATTTCTTGGGCATTTTTGTATTGTGCCGTTTCCAATTCGAGCTGAACTTTGGCATTAAGTAGCTCTATACTATCCACGGAGAGTTTGTTTCTATTTTGGGCGATTTTGGCTTTTGCCTTTTCCAAACTTGCTGTTTGTGCTTGCTTGAATGCAATTATCTGATTATCAATAGCTAATATATTTCTTTGAGTTGCCTCAATACTTTCGCCTTTGGCAACTACTTGCTCTTCTAAGCGTTTGGCGAGTTCGGGGTCAAAGTAGTCGGTTTTTACTTCTGAAAGCACTAAAATAGTATCTCCTTGTGCCACAAATTGCCCTTCTTGCACACGCCATTCTTTAATTTGCCCCGCAATAACGGCCGTTACATCTTGTGGGCGGTCTTTCGGAGCAAATGCCGTTACACGCCCTCCGCCTCTTACGTTTTGTTGCCAAGGCAAAAACATACAGAATATCATAAAAATCATAATACCCGTTATCCAATAAGTCAGGATTTTGGCAGTTCGAGGCGTTTGTAATAGTCTTAAAGAATAAACTTTCTTTTCTACCTCTCTGGTATTGACAGGTTCGTTTGAAATTCGGAGCATATACTTAATAGCTTTACTATTACTTAATCATTCAATAAACTTTATTTTTGGGAAAAAAGTTTGTCGTGGTTAGTTTTTTATTTGCTCCTGTTCATCATCAAAACGCCTGTAATTATCAAACTCATTCCTGCCAAATGCCAAATACTGATACTTTCGCCACTGGCAACCCCCAAACTAACGCCTACGATAGGAATAATATACGTTACCGAACTGGCAAAAAGCGGAGAGGAAATTTGCAAAAGTTTGTAAAAAATAATAGAACTTACACCCGAGCCAATTATCCCGAGTAGCATTACAGAAATAAGCGAAGCCAAACTATGGGAGTTTTGTTGTGTTGTTTGCCAAAAATCTGTAAAACCAAACAAAACAACAGTGGCTATCAGCCCGACCATAAAAAGTGAAATCGTAGTAATATGAATGGGCTTTACATCAGCCAGAAATTTTCCCGTCAGATTTACGTTCAAGCCGTAGCCCAACGTTGCCAGCACAATGAACAAAGCATATCCATTGAATACCAAATTACCTTTTTGTACGAAAATCAGTGTTGTTCCTATTATTCCCAAAGCAATGCCTAAACCTTTCTGCCAAGCAGATTTTTTGGCAAAAAATAATATACCCACGATAAAAGTAAAAAATGGTGTAAGCGAATTGAGTATGCTTGCCACCGAACTACTAATTTGCGTTTGGGCGATAGCAAACCAAAAAGCAGGTAACAAATTCCCTAACAAACCCGAGAGAAACAAAAAGCCAAGTTTATGTTTAGGCACAAGCCTAAAATGCCAAAAGGCAGGCACAACAACTACCAAGAAAGCCGATGCAATACGCAAAGAGGCTACTTGTATAGGCGAATATACTTCTAATCCTTTCTTGATAAGCAAAAAAGATGTTCCCCAAATTCCTGAAAGTAAAAAAAGAAGTATCCAAGCTAAGGTAGGATAAGTGTTCTTGCGAACAGGCTGAAGAGTGGTTTCCATTATTTTGTTTTTAAAAACACAAAGATAGCGGTTTTTTGGTAGTAACGGAATTGGGACAAAATAATTTTGTGATAGATAGAAATGCCCAAACCTATGTAAAACTTTCATTTTTCAGTCATTTGGCATAATATTTGGCATAGCTTACGAAAACTTTAGTCCTTATGAAAAAAATACTTCTACTTATTATTTATTTTGGCTTTTTCAGTGCCTACGCTCAAAACTCTGCTGATTTTACTTTTCGCATTTTACGAAAATTAGAAGAAGAAAAGAAAAGCATCTTTGTTTCACCCTACAGCATCAGAACCATACTTTCTCTTTGTGCAGAAGGAGCAAGTGGCAAAACACTTTCCGAAATGAATGAAACGCTTGCCCTGCCCACAGATGCCAATCAAAGACGCAAAGAAATGCAAATAAACACGCAAACCTTCAATCGGGCTAAAGAATTTGAAATACTTACTACCAATACCCTATGGATAAATAAGAAACTTTTGCTTTTAAAATCGTATGTTGAAACATCAAAAGAATATTATCAGGCTGCTGTCAAGTCAGTGGGTTTTTCTGAAAACCCCGAAAAGGCAAGAAAAACTATCAATGATTTTGTAGCCGAAAAAACAAAGCAGATGATAAAAAATTTATTGCCTTTTGGCATAATTACCTCCGAAACGCAAATGGTTCTTACCAATACAATTTACTTCAAAGCAGATTGGGAAAAAAGTTTTGATAAGAAAAACACAAAAGAAAAGGATTTTTGGCTCAATGAAAAAGATAAAAAACAAACCAAAATGATGTATCAGAAAAATTATTTTGCAGCAGGAACATACGAAAATAACCAAGTAATAGCCTTGCCCTACAAAGGCGGTGAAGTAAGAATGTGGGTAATATTGCCCGAAAATAAAGATTTATCGGCACTATTGAGCAAAATGAATACGCAAATGTGGCAAAACCTAAAAGCTGCAACAAAGCACCAAGAGGTTTTACTTACTTTACCTATATTTGAGTTTGAGACTAAGTACAAAATGGCAGAAAAACTACAATCTATGGGAATGAAATCAGCTTTTACTGATGTAGCAGAGTTTCCTTACATCAGTAAAGGCACTTCTTTGAAAATTTCGGAGGTAATCCATCAAGCCAAAATAAAAGTAGAAGAAAAAGGGACAGAGGCTGCCGCCGCTACTGCCGTAGTGATGGTGCCTAAAAGCAGTTCTATGAGGAACGATATGCCACCTCCACCTTTTGTTTTTACCGCAGACCACCCCTTTTTATTTGTGATAGAACATAAATCTACACAAGAGATATTATTTGCAGGCACAATGCTCGATCCCACCGCCAAATAAGAAAAATTAGCAAAAATTCTTATTTTTGTCTTCATTTTTTTCTAATGGTTATTTTGTATTTGCATCAATATTTCCGAAAGCCTGATGAAGCTGGTTCGCATAGGTCGTGGTACATTGCCGAGGCTCTCTGCCGAGCAGGGCATCAAGTACATCTGCTCACGCAAGGTGAAAGCAATTTTTCAGAAGAAATCCGCCCTCATTTGTGGGTGCATTATCTTGCGGGCAAATACAAGCAATCAATGGGATTTTGGCAAAGAGTATTTTCATTTGTTCACTTCGTTTGGAAAGCCATCAAAAAGGCAAAAAAAATACCTTTTGAAAAAATTTATGCCACTTCTACGCCTCTTAGCATAGGTTTGGTGGCTCTTTGGCTCAAAAAAAAATATAAAAAAAATTACATTTTTGAGGTGCGAGATTTGTGGCCGCAAGTGCCTGTTGAGTTGGGTATTCTGAAAAATCCATTTTTGAAGGTGATAAGTTATTTTTTGGAGAAAAAAATTTATCAAAATGCCGAAAAAATTGTAGCTCTTTCGCCTGCGATGCAGAGTTATATCCAAAAAATTGTTCCTCAAAAAGAAGTGCTTTGCGTACCTAATATGGCTGATTGCAGTCAGTTTGAACTACAAAAACAAAAACTAAACACTACTTTCACACTTTTATATGCAGGTAGCATAGGCTTTGCCAATGGCTTAGAGCGTGTAATGGTTTGGGCAGAAAAATGCACTTGGGTAGAATTTTGGATAGCAGGTGAAGGGGCAAAATTAGATTTTATCAAAAATTTGGTACAAAAAAAACAAATTCAGAATGTAAAGTTTTTCCCGAAACAACCGAAACATCAGCTAAAAAAATTATTTGCAGAAGCCGATGCCGTACTTATCAGTTTTGCAAACTACAAGATTTTAGAAACTTGCAGTCCCAACAAATTTTTTGATGGCTTAGCGGCAGGAAAAATTTGCATCACTAACACAGCAGGCTGGATAAAAGATTTGATTGAGGAAAATAAATGCGGTTTTTATGCCGATACAGCCGAAGAATTTGCAGAAAAATTAAAAATAATTACCCAAAATTTACAAATACAAAAAGAGATGCAGGCAAATGCTCGAAAACTTGCCGAAACGCAATTTGATAAAAACCGACTTTGTCAGAAAATTGTGGAATTATTTTAACCAATCGCTCCAAGAGCCTTGTATGGTAGGAGCTTGCAAAGCCTCTTCCAGTTCTTCCATAAACTGCCAACGTCTGATAAATTCAGCTCCCAAACTTTCTAAATGCTCGGTATATACCTGACAATCAATTAGTTTGAAACCTTTTTCCTCTAAAATCTTGGTAATCGTAATAAAGCCATATTTAGACGCATTACTCATTTTGGAAAACATCGATTCTCCGAAAAATATTTTTCCCAACGAAACGCCATACAAACCACCTACTAAATTTCTTTCTTGCCAAACTTCTACCGAATGAGCATATCCTAATTGGTAGAGTTTGGTGTAGGCTTCTTGCATTCCGTCTGTTATCCACGTACCTGTTTGTCCCTCACGTTTGATGTATCTACAATTTTTAATAACTTCCTCAAAATCATTGTCTAAAGTTACCTGAAAGGCTTGTTTTTTGAAGAGTTGTTTCATACTTTTTGAAACTTTTATTTTTTGGGGATAGAGTACAAATCGCGGGTCGGGCGACCACCACACAATCGGGTCGCCGGGTGAAAACCAAGGAAATATCCCTGACTCGTAAGCATACAACAAACGTTCTACCGATAAATCTCCCCCTATCGCCAAAATGCCATCTTTATTGGCTTTCTCAACAGGCGGAAAGTACAAAGTATTTTTGGGTAGATAAAAGTAAGACATTGTTTAAGTAGTTAGATGTTAGTAATTAGAAGTTAGAAAAAACTGAAGGTCGGCGAAGCCAATCCTAAATATAAGTACTACAAATAAAATTAAGCAAATTTTACAAAAATTTCCTTACAAAAGCAATTTTTGTTGTTTAATCCGTTTCAGGTCGTTATCTTGGCAGTAATAAGTATTTAGAGATTAGTAGTTAGAGGTTAGTACTTAGACAAAACCTTGTTTTTCAGATTTTTACAAAAACACAAGTATCAGTTTAGTTTTGTTAAATTACTTAAAATCAGTCATTTATGGTCAAATATTTTCTGCGTTATTTTTTTAGGGGTTTGCTGTTTGTTGTGCCAGCAAGTATTTCAGTGTATAGTTTATATTTTGTTTTCAACTGGTCAGATAAACTTTTTCCAAAAGTGAGCATACCCGGTTTTGGCATTGTGGTTGTAGTGGGCGGAACGACAATTTTAGGCTATCTTGGTTCGGCTTGGCTTACCAAACCTATTATTCAATTTTTTGATACGATTTTGGAACGTTTGCCTTTCGTTCGTATTATTTATTCTTCTATCAAAGACCTTACTTCGGCTTTTGTAGGAGAAAAAAAGAAATTTGATAAACCTGTTTTGGTGCAAATTTCGCAAGACTCCAACCTCAAACGCTTGGGGTTTCTGACACAAGACTCGCTAAAAGATTTGCAAATAGA
>Ga0272446_1002492_pt1 | contig 24984 bp, 23 predicted proteins | sample YNPCB0061_FD_194587 | JGI IMG/M metagenome (GOLD analysis project Ga0272446, IMG submission 194587) | Hot spring microbial mat communities from Yellowstone National Park, WY, United States - YNP-CB-006-1 | ecosystem: Environmental > Aquatic > Thermal springs > Hot (42-90C) > Sediment | place...
GGCTCGCATCGAAGTCCTCACCCCCGACTTTCGCGGACGCCTCGAAGACGTTCGGACGGTCCTCGACGCCGCTCCTGATGTCTTCAACCACAACATGGAAACCGTCGAGCCCCTGTATCCCAGAGTTCGCCCCCAAGCGGACTACCGCCAGTCCTTGCGCGTGCTGGTCGAAGCCAAGCGTTACCGCCCCGCTGGCCTCACCAAATCTGGTCTGATGGTGGGTCTGGGCGAAACGCCCGCCCAAGTCGAGCAGCTCCTGCGGGATCTGCTTCAAGCCCAGGTGGACATCGTAACCATCGGCCAATACTTGCAGCCCACCCGGCGCAACCTCCCGGTAGCCGAATACGTTACTCCCGCGCAGTTTGACTCCTACCGGCAAACCGCTCTGCGCATGGGTTTCCGTGCGGCCTTCAGCGGTCCCTTGGTGCGGAGTTCTTACCTGGCGGAACAGGTAAGCCGCGCCGCCATTCAGGAGCCGCGCGGGTGAATTGGTCCCTTGCGCTCGCCTCCGCCGTCCTCCTGGTCCTCATCGCGCCCCCCTTTGACTACTCGTGGCTCGCCCCGGTAGCCCTAACCCCCTTGCTCATCGCCTCCCTGCGCGAAAGAAGCGGCAAGCGCCGCTTCTTTCAAGGCTGGTGTACCGGCGCTCTCTACTGGTTCATTATCTGTTACTGGATTCAAGGCGTCCTGGAACGCGAAGGCGGATTGGGTCCCGCCGGCTCTTGGGCCGCCCACTCCTTGTTTGCCGCCGCTAAGGGTCTCCACTTTGCTGCCTTCGCCTTGGCCGCCGGTTGCCTGCGTGAACGCTGGTACGCACTGCCCGCACTCGCTGCCCTTTGGACCGGGCTGGAGCGCACCAACGGCCCGCTCGGCTTTACCTGGTTTCTGCTCGGCAACGCCGGCGTCGAGATGAGCGTGCCCATGCGTCTGGCGCCCCTGGTCGGCGTCTATGGCCTGTCTTTCAGCTTCGCCCTGATGTCCGGAGGCTTCGCGCTCGCTCTCTTGAGGCGCCCCCGGCGCGAGGCCGCCTGGCTCCTCGCCCTGCCGCTGTTGTATCTGTTGCCTTCTATGCCCGCCCCGGATCGCGGCCGAGAACACGCCGTTTACGTCCAGCCAAATATACCCGTCGATCTGCAATGGACTCCCGAAGAACGCCGCGCCGTCAATCGCCGCCTGGAAACTCTCTCGCTTTCGGCCGGACTCCGCGCCAAGGATCCGCCCCCGCGCCTCATCATCTGGCCCGAAACCCCCGCCCCGCTCTACTACTTCGAAGATTCCGGCCTCCAAGCCACCATGGCCACCCTCGCGCGCCTGACGCAGTCCTACATCGTCGCCGGCGTCGTGGGTCGCGCCGCTCCAGACCGCCCCGCCAATTCAGCCGTCGTCGTCGGTCCCGCCGGCGATCCTCTGGACCGATATGACAAGATCCGCCTCGTCCCCTTCGGCGAGTTCGTGCCGCCCCTGTTCAGCTTCGTCAACAAGATCAGCGCCGAGGCAGGGGACTTCGTCCCGGGACGCCGCGTGGTCGTCTTCCCCACCGGCGAACACAAAACCGGCGTCTTCATCTGCTATGAAGCGGTCTTCCCCGACCTCGTTCGCCGCTTTGCCGCCTCCGGCGCCCAAGTGCTCGTAAACATCTCAAATGACGGCTACTTCGGACGCACCGCCGCCCGCCAGCAGCACCTCAAAATCGCCCGCATGCGCGCCGCCGAAAACCGCCGCTGGCTCCTCCGCGCCACCAACGACGGCATTACCGCCACCATCGACCCCGCCGGCCGCCTCACCCACGCCGTCGAACCGTACATCGCCACTTCCCTCCGCACGCAGTTCAACTACGAAAGCGCACTGACCCCCTATGCAAAATACGGTGACTGGTTCGCTTGGACTTGTTTGGTAGGTGGGATGGGCGCCGCGCTCACCAGCGCGGTAAGACGCGCTTCCAGTTAGGATCCACTCGCTTGCGCATCTCCGCTTCGTCGTCCCGCTTGCGGTAGGGCAGCTTATGATACAGCTCCTCCAGCCGCGCGATCTGGTCATAGTCCAGCTCGACGCCCAGTCCGGGCTTGTCGGGTATCCGCACGCAGCCGTTGTGGAACGGAATCCGTCCCCCGAGCACCACCTCATCCTTCTCCGTCTGCCACGGGTAGTGTGTGTCGCAAGCGTGGGTCAAATGCGGCGCTGCTGCTGCGGCGTGCGCCATGGTCATGAGGCTCACGCCCAAGTGGTTGTTCGAATGCATCGACATCCCCAGCCCCAAGGTCTCGCACAGGTGCGAAAGCCTCTGCAAGTTGCGGATGCCTCCCCAGTAATGCGGATCCGACAGAACGATCTGCACGGCGTCCTTCTTCCACGCGGGCGGCACATCGGCAAAGCAGGTCACCGCCACATTCGAGGCCAGCGGCGTCTGGATGCCCTTCGCCAGCAGCCGGTGACGCACCTCCGCCATCCCGTCCAGCCCCGCGCATGGATCCTCCAGATACCCGCCGCCGGAAAGCTCCTCCTCCAGCGCTTCGCCCACCGCCACCGAAGTGTCCACGCTCCAGGCGCAATTGGGGTCGATCCGCAGCGGATACTCCGGTCCAAACGCCTCCCGCAATGCCTTGATGGTCGCGATCTCGACCTCCGGATCGAGCACGCCGCCTTTCAACTTGATCTCGCGGAAGCCATACTTGGCGATCATCTGGCGGCACTGCCGGACCATGGATTCCGGATCCAGGCACTCGCCGTACTCATCCTCCCGTTCGTCCTCGCCCAACCCTCCGCCGCCGGCATGCTTATAAAACAAGTACGCCGAAAACGGCGCCTCGTCCCGCGCCCGTCCCCCCACGATGTCGCACAATGGCTTGCCCAAAGCCTTGCCGATCAAGTCCAGGCAAGCCACCTCGATGGCGCCATAGGTGCGCGTGTGCCGGTCCAGCGGGTTTTCGCCCGGCACCAGCCAGGTTTGCGTCCGGTCGCCAGTGGCGGCATCGGCCGCAAAATCCAGCCACAGGCGCGTGAGCTGGAACGGGTCCATGCCCACTACCCGGCTACGTGCCTCCTCCAGCGCCGCCAGCGGTCCATCCCCGCCGTAAGTCTCGCTGAATCCGGTCAATCCCTCGTCCGAGATTACCTCGACGATGGTGCGCAAGGCGTACGGCGCGTGCAAGCCATACGAACTGCGCAGCGGCGCATCGGCCACCGCCACCGGATACAACCGCAAGCCGGTGATGCGCATGAAAATCCGCTACTTTCTCATCCCCGGCCGCGGGTTCTTCAGCCGCGTCTGGCGAAGCTTACGGCTTTTCCGCTTAGGCTTCGAGATGATGAACGTGCCGCTGCCGGCATACGTCGCCTGATACAGTTTGTCTTCAGCCAATGTTTGAATCTCCTTCGAATGAGGATCGATCTGTGTCCATTCTAGCAAGCCGCTCCGGCGGGGTGAAAAAGGAAAGCGGGCGCTCGCTTGGGTGAACAGGGGTGAGGGCGCCCGCTTGTCGTAACGGGGATTTGACTATAAAAACGACCCGGATATCCCAAAGGTTACAGGGGCGCCCGCTTATTTTGTGACTGCCGCCAGCATCGCCCGCAACAATTCCGGTCCAAACCGCACATTATCTTCGGTGGTGCGGGGTCTCCCGAGCCTGGTGTTATGCTGCACGGCCAGTTCCATGAGAAACGCCGGTATCTTCCGGCTGTGGAACAAATATTGATTCACGGTCATCCGTCCGGGCGCCACCTGCTCCGGGCGAAAGGTGTTGCGCGGCCCCTTATCCGCTTGAAACGATTGGGTTTTGGCCAATTCGTCATAGAACCTCTGCGCCACCGGCAACGAGGGACCGTCAATGTAGTCGCCCATCTCCTGGTTGTGCATGGCCAAAAACAAGTCGATGCGCTTGCCGGCATCCACCCAAGCCAGCAGGCTGCGGCGCATGAAGAAGATTTCCGGCATGCGCTTCTCATCCGCCGTGTCCCAGTTGCGGTTCACATCGAACCCGTTCGTGTTGAAACGAACTTGACCGTTCGCCACGCCGTCCGGATCCCCCATGGGAAAGAACTTCCAAATCGCCCCCTTACGCAACGCGGCCGCTTCGGCGGCGTTGGACGTCAGGAAGCGCAGGGCGCCGTCCACCACCCAGGAGGTCCCCGTTTCCCAGGCGTGTTGCCGCGCCATGATCCAGATCACCTTGGCGTCCTCAGGCGCCTCGGAAACCGTCACCAGCGGCAAATCGCGCCCTTGAACCGTCTTCCCCACCGTCTCCACCCGCGCAAAACGGTGGCGCCGCGCCTCGGCGAGCAGAGATGCCAAATGACGGGTCGTGTAAGGCGGCACATGCGCGATCCACATCCGGCGCTGCGCCGGCGTAAATCGGATGCTCAGCTCCTTCTTATTGTCGTCCCAGTCGATTTGCTGGTCCGTGAAATGGGTCCAGCGCTGGTTGTCGTAGCTGAACACGGGACGGGTGTTCTTCGTCACCGCGTGGGCGCCCGGGCGGTAATTATACTCGCCCACCAGTTCGGTCAAATCGATCCTCACCTCGGCGCGTGGGAGATTGTCGAGACGGAAGTAGTACCAACTTGCCTGCCGGTTGCGTCCGTCCTGATCCGCTTGGCCCTTGACGGCGCAACGCAGGTGCGTGGGCGAAACCCGCTCGATGCGCCCTATCGATCCGGCTTCAAAGGCCGTGTTCACCACGATGGTGGAAAGAAACAGCAGCAGCAGCATAGCATTCCCTATGGCAGTCTAGCAGGAGCGCAAACCACCCAGATACGAGCACGCCACCACCCACGCCTTCTCGGCGGCCGAAAGCTGCACCCGGCGCGAAAGCACGTCATAGCCGCTCCGTTCGATCTTGTCCAGCAGGCGGCGGTAAATGGCGATCAGCGCAGCCAGCGAGCGGCGGCTGTCCTTGTGAACCAGTTCCACCAGCGGACCCGCCTCGCGGTAGTATTGCCTGGCCCGCCCGGCTTCAAAGCTCATGAGCTCCCGAAACCGTTGGTCATAGACAAAGCGCGCCGGATCGACGCCAAATCGCCTCAAATCCTCTTCCGGCAGGTAGACGCGCCCCCGCTCCCGGTCCTCCCGCACGTCGCGCAGGATGTTGGTGAGCTGGAACGCAATCCCGCACTTCTCGGCCATCGGCAAAGCTTCCGGCGAGTCGAATTGAAAGATGTGGATGATGGTGAGGCCCACCACCGAGGCGACCAGATAGCAGTACCGGTACAGTTCTTCAAACGTCTCAATGCGCCGCGGCTCCAGATCCGACGAGACCCCGTCGATCATCTCGTGAAGATATTTCGCCGGCAGTCCGTAGCGCCGCACAGTGTCGTGGAGCGCCGGCCAGCAAGGATGCCCGTCGTAATCTCCCTGAAGAGCGCGGTCGAGGCTGGCCCGCCAGGCGTCCAGCGCCGCGCGGCGCGCGCCGGGCTCGTCGCTCAAATCGTCGCAAACCCGCATGAAGGCATAAACCGCGCACATCGCCTCGCGCTTGGGGCGCGGCAGCAGAACAAATGAGTAGTAGAAATTCCTCGCCCGCGAACGCGCTACCCAGCGGCACCAGTCGTAAGACTCCCGGACAGCCTCCTTCATGGCTGTCTCCGCACCGCCGCACGCGCTACAGAGGCAAGCAGCAGACCGGCGCGGCTGGCTTTCCCGATGGTGGGGCGGCGCTCGAGCACGTTATAACCCTGGCGCTCGATCATGTCCAGGATCTTCATGCCGCCCCGGCTGAAAAGGTCGATATCCACAGACAGACGCCGGTCCACCATCCGCGCCAGCGGCAGCCCTTTCTCGAACAGTTCCCGCGCCACCTCCACCGCTTCTTTCATCGCCGCTGCAAAGCCCGGCGTAAATCGGCGCAACGCGATGTCCTCCACTCCCGATCCATGGCGCTCCAGAAGACTCAGCGGCAGGTACACCCGGCCCTTTTCCCAGTCCACGGCCACGTCCTGCCAGAAATTGGCAAGCTGGAGCGCCGTGCACGTGAAGTCGGACAACCGGTACATCTGCTCATCCTGGTAACCGCACAGGCCCAACACCATACGCCCGACCGGGTTGGCCGAGTAACGACAGTAATAGAAAACCTCCTCCCAGTCTCGGTACCGGTCCACCACTTGGTCCATCACGAAGGCGGCAATCAGGTCCCGGAACGGTCCCACTGGCAAGCGGCGAGCCTCGACCGTTTGGCGAAGAGCCACGAAAACCGGGTGGCTAGCCCCCCGCCCGGCAAACATTCTGTCCAGTTCTTCTCGCCACCAGCTCAGCAGCTCCAGGCTGCGGCGCTGGTCGCCGATCTCGTCGCCCAAGTCGTCCGCCCACCGGCAAAAGGCGTAAACGTTGTAAAAGTCCTGGTGCAAGTGCTTGGGGAGCAGGAAGCTCACCACATGGAAGTTCTCATAGTGAGAGGTGGCCAGCCACCGCGTGTAAGCCAGCGACTCCTCTGCGCCCCACTGCCGCTCCATTGCGTCCGAACAGGTCACGAATTCTCGGGGAGCAAGCTGACGAACCGGCACACTCACGGCCTTTCGCCTCCCAACCCATCGATGGAATGTTGCGTTTCCAAAGAAGGCTCGCTGCCCCTCCCGTCGTTGAGCATCCGGCTAAGGGCTGGAACGTCCGTCAAGGCTACGGCAGAATGGCGGTCTTCATGTGGCCGTTGTGGCTCATGAGATGGCGCATGACTTCGAGCAGGTTGGCCAGGGGCTCTTCGCGGTTGATGAACTGGCGGGCGTCCACATCGCCCCGGCTCACCAGTTCCAGCGCCCTGCGGATGTGATGAGGAGTGTGGTGGAAGCTGGCTTTGCAAGTGATTTCCGAATAATGCAGCAGCGAAGTGTCCAGCGAAACTTTGGTGTCCGCCGGGCAGCCCCCAAAGAAGTTCACCGTGCCGCCCTTGCGCACCATGCGCGGAGCCTCTTCCCAAGTCTCCGGCTTTCCCACCGCCTCGATCGCTATGTCCACGCCCCGCCCGCCGGTCCATTCGCGCGCCGCTTTCACCGCATCCACTTCGGCGGTGGAAAGCACTTCGTCGGCGCCCATAGCCGCCGCCCGGTCCAGTTGACCCTGCCGCCGGCCGAAGGCGATCACCCGCGCCCCGTATACCTTCGCCAGGCGCACAAACATCGCGCCGATGGGTCCGGCGCCGATCACCGCCACCGTGTCGCCCGGCCTCACGCCGGTTTCATCCAGCCCGCGCAACACGCAAGCCAGCGGTTCAATCAGCGCGGCTTCCTTGAAATCGATATGGGGCGGGATCTCGTAAGTGTTCTTCTCCACAATCCGGCCCGGTATACGGATGTACTCGGCGTAAGCGCCGTTGTTAAACAACAAATCCTCGCACAGGTTCTCCAGGTTCTTCTTGCAGAAGAAACACTCCCCGCAAGGCGCCGAATTGGCGGCCACCACACGCTGCCCGACTTTGAATTTCCGGACGTTCTCGCCCACTTGAACCACTTCACCGGCCAGTTCGTGACCGAACAGCGCCGGGGGAACAATCATCCGGGCATGGTATCCACGACAGAATACCTTTACGTCCGTACCGCAAGTCAGCGCAGCCCGGACCCGCACCAGAATGTCGTCTTTGCCGATTTCCGGAACGGCGACCTGTTCCACGCGCAAGTTCTCCTTGCCGTACAGCACAGCCGCCATCATCTGGGTATTCACTTTGACCACCTCTGTGGCTCTACCACAATCTTCAGTGACTTCTCGTCCGGATGCAGCGCTAATTCAATTCCGGACATGATCTCATCCAATGGCAACCGGTGCGAGATCAACTCCCCCACCGGCAACGCACCGCCGAACACCAGCTCAGCAGACTCCCGCTGCAAGTCAACTGAAGCACTATAAGAACCAAATATAACTCTCTCACCCATGCAAACGTCAGCCCCGGAGATGTCAATCCTTTCCTGATCCGACGTCTGAGCAAAAAACAAAATCCGGCCTCCGGGCCGGGAACATCGCAGAGCCTCCTGCGGAAGACTGGGCGCCGAAGCCGCAACTATCACTACATCCGCCCCCCGGCCCTGTGTTGCGTCGAGCACAGGCGGCCGGATGTCGAATTCCCGCGGGTCCCAACAGACTTCGGCTCCACAACGAACCGACAACTTCCTTCTACTGGAAATTGTATCAGTTGTAAAGACCCTCGCGCCGCTCCTGTGAGCCAGCATGGTGAACATGAGGCCAATCGGCCCTTGCCCCAGAATCAAAACCAGCTCCCCGGGTTGCAACTCAGCCTGCACCACCGCCTTCAAACAGGTGTTCACCGGCTCCACCAGACAGGCGTGGTGAAAAGGTACGCCCGGCGGAATCTTCTCCACGCCCTGCGCCACGATCCAGTCCATGACGCGCACATACTGCGCGAAGCCGCCCCCGGCAGGTTCAAACCCCGCCGTGATGCCGACTCTCTTGTACCCCGGGCATTGAGCGTAAAGCTTGCGCTCACAGTAAAAGCAGTTGCGACATGGAATGTGGTGGAAAGCAATCACGCGGTCGCCCGGCTGAAAACGCTCCACCCCGTCCCCAACCGCCGCTACAATCCCGGCGGTCTCATGCCCATAGATCCGGGGCGGGGGAAGCAAGTCATACTCGATCTTCTTGAGGTCCGTGTGGCATATCCCGCAAGCTTCCACCTGGACCAGAATCTCGCCCGGACCGATTTCGGGCGTCGGCACTTCTTCCACCTGCACACGGTGGTTGCCGCGGTAGACCGCAGCCCGCATGGTCTTCGGCACGCGATCAACAGAACTCGCACTCGGCAAGGAACTCTCCCAGGCCCAGGGCCGCCCGGCGGCTGTCCCGCGCCAGACGAAACAGCTCCGGCACACGTGTCCAAGGCCTTTCCAAAGCTGAAATTACCACTTTCCAGGCGCTAAAACGTCCGTCTGGACTTCGGGCGGTGTTGAAATCCAGGGAAAACCCGTCAGCCGCTGCGTCGCTCACAGCTCGCACACAATGAAACGGCAGGTTCGCCCGCCAGGCGCGCGCCGCCACGGCCCCGGCTTCCATCTCGACGGCATCGCCTCCGAACCTCTCCCGCAGGGCGCGTTTCTCGGCCGCCGACTGCGCCACATGATCCAACGAAACCAGAACGCCCTTGTGGAAAGGCCGCCCGGAAACAGGGGCAACCGCTGGGTACGCCTGGCCTCCTGGGGTACGAACCTCAACCGCCGCGAATATCTCGCCTACGCGATAGCCGGGATTCAGCGCTCCACAAAGTCCAACGCTTAGCAGCCGCGAGATGCCGGATTCCCTTCCCAACGCGGCATCCACGGCTTGACCCGCCAACTCCGGCCCCGGTCCGTTGGCGACGCAAATCCATTTCCGAGTGCGCAGCTCCCCTGCGGCCGCGAAAGCCAGCGGCCAGCTCAGCCTCGATGCGCCCCTCAGACGCCTCAGGATTCCCCCTAGCTCAAACCGTTCCGCCGCCACCACCAGCCACGTCTCCAAGCTCATCCTCTGCAATATCCGTTGGCCCGGAACCACTCCACCGCCTTGCGCAGCGCTTCGACGGCTGGTCCTGGGCGAAACCCCAGCTCCCGGGCGGCCTTCTCGTTGGAAACAAACATCTTCTTGCGCGCCATCCGCACCGCGTCGAGCGGGGCCAAGGGCGGCTTTCCCGTAAGGTAAGCCCAACCGGTGCTGATGACCCCAGCCGCATAAGCCACCGCATACGGAATGCGGCGGCGCGGCGCCGGCACTCCGCTTACCTTCTCCAAAAGCTGGAAGATCTGCTCCAACGTCAGGTTCTCACCCCCTAAAATGTACCGTTCGCCTGGTTTGCCGCGCTCCAGCGCCAGCCAGTGGCCGAGGGCCGTATCCCGCGCGTCGCAAATGTTCAGACCGGTGTCTAGAAAAGCCGGCATGGCCCGGTTCAGAAAGTCAACGATGATCTTGCCCGTCGGCGTGGGCTTGAAGTCATGGTCGCCCACCGGCGCGGTCGGGTTCACAATGACCACCGGAAATCCAAACCGGGCGTACTCCAGCGCCACCTGTTCGGCCATGAACTTGGAGCGCTTATATGCGCCCTTCATATCATCCAGCGAAACCGGCGTCCTTTCGTCCCCCAGCCCTTGGGGCGGAATGCCGATGCAACCCACCGTGCTCGTATAAACGAACCTCTCGACGCCTGCCGAGCGGGCGGCGTCGAGCAAGTTGCGCGTGCCGTCCACGTTCGAGCGGTACAGCTCATCGGGATTCCGCGCCCACAAGCGGTAATCGGCGGCCACATGGAACACGATCCGGCAACCTCGCACCGCCGCCGCCAGCGAGCCCTTATCTCTTAGATCGCCCGTGACGGTCTCAACGTCGAGTTCGCGCAGGCGGCTGGAGGGACGCACCAGCGCCCGCACCTTGTGCCCTCGCTCCACAAGGACCGAGGCCACGTGCCAACCGAGAAAGCCGGAGGCGCCGGTGACTAGCGTAGCGCCCATGTCAACAGTTTGACGCTGTCGCTGAGCTTCCCATTGATGCCAAGGGCAGCCGAAGGCTCGTATCCACAGTGGGCCATACAGTGTTCACAGCGGGGGTCATTGCCGTAGCCGTAGTCCTCCCACGGCGTCTTGGTCATGAGTTCTTCAAACGTGGCGTAGTGAGCGTCGGTGATGAGGTAGCAAGGTCCTTTCCAGCCCTTAATGTTGTACGTCGGCGTTCCCCAAGCGGTGCAGGGAAGTTCGCGCCCGCCCTTGAGGAAATCCAGGTAGACGGGCGAAGTGTTCACCTTAAAGCGCTTCACCATGCGGTCAATTTCAGCGAATTTCTGGCGAACATCGTCGCGGGTCAGGAAGATCTCGCGATCGTTTACCGCCGAGTATCCGTAAGCCGGCGACAGCATGTGTCCATCCAGGTCGAACTGTTCGAGATACTCGAACAACGCCCAGATTTCCTGCATGTCGGTTTCCTTGTAAATCGTCGTGTTGGTGCTGACCTTGAAGCCGGCGGCTTTGGCCGCCTTGATTCCTTCGATCGCCTCGCGAAAGACGCCTTCCCGCTCCACACATAGATCATGGGTCTTTTCCAGCCCGTCCAAATGCACATTGAAGAAGAAACGGCTATCGGGCCGGAACTCGCCCAGCTTCTTGCGCAAAAACATGCCGTTTGTGCAGAGGTAGATGTGGCGGTTGCGTTCAAGCAACCCGGCGGCCAAAGCGCCGATTTCGGGATACAGCAGCGGCTCGCCGCCGCAAATCGAGACCACGGGAGCGCCGCACTCGTCCGAGGCGCGGAGGCACTGCTCCAGCGTCAACCGTTCGGTGATGGTCGTCTCGTACTCGCGTATGCGGCCGCAACCGGTGCAGGTCAAATTGCATGCATGGAGCGGTTCAAGCATGAGGACCAGCGGGAAGCGCTTGCGGATGAGCGGATGAGGCTGGCGCTTCGCTTCCGCGCGGCTGCTGTGGAGGATCCGGAAGGGATTGCCGGCGCTGCCGTTGGGCGCGGCGCTCCTTTGCCACTCCGGGCGGGGCCGCCAGCGGTTGCGGGCGATGTAGCCTGCCATGCCCACTGTCATGGATAGCGGAAATCTCATGGATTCACCCCTCTCTGTAATCTCGAAATCTCGGCTAGCGCGAGCAACGGAAACACATTCCGGTAAAGGTGGTAGGTCAGATAGAAGACGCGCGGAAAGCCCGTGCCGGTAGCGAGGTCTTCGTCCCAGGTCCCATCGCTCCGCTGGGTCTCGATCAGGTGCTCCACGCCTTTCCGCACGCTGGCGCTGAAAAGATCGCCGCCGGCGGCAAGTCCCAGAAGCGCCCAGGCGGTCTGCGACGGCGTGCTGCGCGCCGGCGCATAGCCACCTTCGTCGTAAGATGCGCAGCTCTCGCCCCAGCCGCCGTCGGCGTTTTGAATCGCTCGCAGCCACTCTCCGGCGCGCAGGATGTGCGCTTCTCGCGGGTCTTCGCCTGAAGCGCGAAGGCCGCGCAGCGCCAGAAATGTCCCGTAAATGTACGCCACGCCCCAGCGCCCGTACCAGCTTCCGTCCGGCTGTTGAGCGCCGGTCAGATACCGCACGCCGCGCCTCACGCAAGGTTCCGCTGGGGACACGCCGCACGCCGCCAGCGCCTCCAGCACACGCCCGGTGATATCCGGGCAGGTGGGATCGAGCATGGCGTTGTGATCGGCAAAGGGGACCTGGTTAAGGAATTCCCAGTTATTATCCGCGTCGAACGCAGCCCAGCCGCCGTCGGCTGATTGCATGCCTTTTAGCCACGCTACGGCGCGGAGGCGGACTTCATCGGGAATCGGGGCCTGGGAAGCATGAAGCCCCAGCAGGACCTGCGCTGTGTCGTCGATATCCGGATACCACTCGTTGCGGAACTCGAAGCACCATCCGGATGGCTCCAAATGGGGACGCTTAACGCTCCAATCCCCACGCCGGCGGATCTCGCGTTGCAACAGCCACTGAGCTCCGCGCAGAAGAGCCGGATGTCCGCCGAATCCCGCCTCCCCAAGCGCCTGCATGGCGATGGCGGTGTCCCACACCGGAGAGAAGCACGGTTGGAAGAAGAAGCGGTCTTCCTCTTCCGTAAGCAGTCCGTAAAACTGCCGCTCGGCTTCAACGCGCACCGGGTGGTCTGGAGCGTATCCGAGCACGTCCAGCGCCATGATGAAGTACATCATCGGTGGATAAATGGCGCCCAGCCCGTCCGAATCCTGGACTCGCTCCAGCATCCAGGACTCCGCGCGCCGGATAGCCCGGCGGCGGACGGACTTCGGCCCGAAGCGTTCCCAGAGCTTCAGAAAACGGTCCGCGGCCAAAAAGACATTGCGCCAGCTAAGCAGCTTGTCATCGCGCGGAAACCCCAGCGGCGCGCCCGGAAGAAACAACTCCCCGAGATCGAAGCCCCTGGGCACGGGACGCATGGGGTTGGCGGCATGCACTACCGACAACGGCACAACAATGGTGCGCGTCCAAGAGGACATCTGGTAGAGAAACTCCCCTGGAAGCAGCGTCATCTCCGGCGGCACAGAGGGCACAAACTCACGGGGATAGAGGCCGAAGAGGCTGAGATTCAGCTTGACGTAGCTGTTGGCCGCCTGGATGCCACCGGACCGCAGGATGAAGGATCGCGCGCGCTCCATGCGGCCATCCGAAGCCGGCAATCCGGCCAGTTTCAAGGCGAAATAGGCCTTCACCGTAGCGCTGACATCGCCGGGACCTTCCGGATAAATCCAGAAACCGCCGTCCGGCAGTTGGCGCTCAAGGATGGCTTGCGCCGCACGCTCGATTCGGTCGCGGCGCGGCGGATTCCAGACCCCGTTCACCGGGGGGTGCAGGAACAGTTCCAGCAAGATGGCATCAGACTCCAGCGTGCTGTCGGCGGTGAGATCGGCCCACCAATAGCCGCCCGGATGTTGAAGGCTCAACACTGCCTCCGCCGCCCGTTGCACCGCTGCCTGCAAAGATGCCGGAGACAGTGCGGGTCGAGCAGTCGGCGTCATAGAGCGATTTCAGTGAGACGCGCCCGCGCCTGCGCCAGCTCCGGCGGGAGCGCGAAACGAACGTCCTCCTCCTTGATCTGCACCTCTTCCAAGCTTGAAAAGCCGAACCGTTCCCGCAACGCCTCAATCAGGCTGCGGACCAGGTTCTCCGGAGCAGAAGCTCCGGCGGTCACCGCCACGGTCCGCACATTCTCCAACCATCGCGGGTCCACCTCGCTCTGGTCGTCAATCAAATACGCCGGAACCCCGGTCTTCTGACAAACCTCCACCAAGCGCCGTGAATTGGAGCTGTTGCGCGAGCCCACCACCAGCAGCAGGTCGCACATCGGCGCGACAGCTTTGACCGCAAGCTGCCGGTTCTCCGTGGCGTAGCAAATGTCCTGCGCGGGCGGGCCTTGAATGTTGGGAAAACGCTCCTTTAATCGGGCTACGATGTCCCGCGTTTCGTCCAGGCTTAATGTGGTTTGGGTCAGATAGCAAACCCTGTCCGGGTCGCGGATCTGTAAGGCGTCCACATCCTCCACATTGCACACTAGAACGGTGGACGCCGGCGCCTCTCCGATGGTTCCAATCACCTCGTCGTGATCCTTGTGGCCAATCAGGACGATGGTGTATCCCTGCCGGGCGAACTTCACCGCCTCCAGATGGACCTTGGTCACCAGCGGGCAAGTGGCGTCAATCACTTGCAGCTTGCGGCGTTCCGCTTCCGCCCTCACCGCCGGAGAAACCCCGTGCGCGCTGAAAATGAGCCGCGCTCCTTCGGGCGCCTCCGACAGTTCATCGATGAAAATCGCACCCGCCTGGCGAAGCTCATCCACTACGTGCTTGTTGTGAACGATCTCCTTCCGCACGTAGATGGGCGGACCATAAAGATCCAAAGCGATCTTTACCACGTCAATCGCTCTCACGACTCCGGCGCAAAAGCCCCGCGGCGTGAGCAGCAGGATCTTCCGCTCCTGGACGGCGCCAAGTGGGTTGTCGTCTATAAGCATAGGGGGACTTCTCAAATTATACCAGCAGGTACGAGAGCAGCCCCGGCACGCGCGTGTTACATTCGTCTCGTGCGCATCCTGGTGATCGACGACGACGCCGAGCTGTGCTCCCTTTTGGCCGAGTTTCTGGGCCGGGAAGGCTTCACGGTGGAGTTCCGCCACGACGGCCTGTCGGGTCTGGCCAGGGCCACCGAGGGCGTTTTCGATCTTGTGGTTCTGGACGTGATGCTGCCGGGACTGGACGGCTTCGAGGTGCTGCGCCGTCTGCGCGCCAAAAGCCGCCTTCCGGTGCTGATGCTCACCGCCCGGGGCGAGGACGTGGACCGGATCGTAGGCCTGGAGCTCGGCGCGGACGACTACCTCCCCAAGCCGTTCAACCCCCGAGAGCTGGCGGCGCGCATCCGCGCCATTTTGCGACGCGTGCGCGGTCCGGCATCCGCCGAGGGCCGCATAGAAGTGAATGGCGTCACGCTCGATCCGGGGACGCGCTCGGTCGAAGTAGACGGCCGGCCGGTGGAACTCACCACTTTCGAATTCGAAATCCTGGAGCTGCTCATGCGCGCCGCCGGCCGGGTGCTCTCCCGGGACGCTTTGATGGAACACCTGTACAACCGCAAGGCCACCCCATTCGACCGCTCCATCGATATGCACGTCAGCCATCTGCGAAAGAAGCTCGAGGTTTCCAGGCCGCTCATCAAGACCGTCCGGGGCGTAGGATACCAATTCTTGAAAAGCGCCGAAGAGGAGGGCGCCGGATGAGAAGTCTCTTCGCCAAGATCCTCGTGTGGTTTGTGCTGGCGCTGACGGCCACAGGCGCCGCCTTCTTCGTCATCAGCGCGCTGGTGGTTTCCGAAACCCGGAGCCGCCATTTCCCCATGGGGCAGTTGCTGCGCGTGCAGGCGCGCGAAGCCCGCCACGCCTGGGAGACCGGAGGGCGAAAGGCGCTGGCCGACACGCTGGCGCGGTTCGCCGAAGGCGCGCCGGTGCGCGGATTCCTGACCGACCTACAGGGACGCGACCTCGTCAGCGAACGCGACCTTTCGGACATGGTCAAAGACTTGGAGGCCAGCGGAGGGCGCCCGGCGCTGCGGGGGGACCGCATGTTGTTCGGGCGGCAAACCGAAGATGGACGCTATTGGTTCTTCCTGGAAGTTCCCAGGCGGCGCTTCCTGGAGCCCTTGTTGCATCCGGTCTATCTGTGGGTGCTAGGCGTGGTGGTGTTGGCCTGCTGGGCCATGGCGCGCCACCTCACCGCTCCCCTCCGGGAGCTGAGAGCCACCGTGGAGGCTTTCGGGCAAGGCAATCTCTCGGTGCGGGTGCGTTCCAGGCGCAAGGACGAAATCGGAGATCTGGCGCGCCATTTCGACCGCATGGCCGACCGGATCGAAAGCCTTTTAGCGTCGGAAAAACAGCTTCTGGCCGACATTTCGCACGAGCTGCGCTCGCCGCTGGCGCGCCTGAATCTGGCCATCGAGTTGGCGCGCAGCGGGGAGAATCGCGAGGCGGCCATGGACCGCATCCAGAGGGAATCGGAACGCTTGAGCCAGCTTGTCGAAGAACTGCTGCAAGTCACGCGCGTGGAGGCGGACCCCTCGGCGTTGCATCAGGATACGATCCAGTTGGAGCGGTTGCTCGGAGCCATTGTGGAAGACAGCGTGCTCGAAGCCGGCGCCCGGAAGGTGAGTGTCCGCCTGGACTGCTCCGAACCGGTAGCCATGAACGGCGATCCCGAACTTCTGCGGCGCGCCGTGGAGAACGTCTTGCGGAACGCCATCCGCCACACGCCGGCTGGATCCACGGTGACCGTGCGCTTGGAGGCTAACCCGGCGCGCGTCCTGATCGCCGTCGAGGACGAGGGTCCGGGAGTGCCGGAAAAGGACCTGCAAAAGATCTTCGATCCGTTCTACCGCGTGGAGCCCGACCGCGCCAGAGCCAGCGGGGGCGCCGGCTTAGGGTTGGCGATCGCGCGGCGGGCCGTGGAGCTGCACAATGGCGCGATTCGAGCCCGCAACACGGGACGCGGTTTGCGGGTGGAGATTGAGTTCCTGCGCTGAACGGGGCGCCTGCTGGAGAGCCTCCCGGGTCGCCCGCAGGGTGTTAACCAGAGACTCCCGGGGCAGGCTGCCGACAATCGGGTTGATCAGCCAGCCCAGCCCCGGCGGAATGTCGCGCGTTAGAGAAACAGCCTGGCATTCCACAAACACGCCCCCGTCCTTTTCTTCAAAACGCCAGTAGGAATTCAGCCGCCACAAGAAACCGTGGTCTCTGCCCGGCGGGCGCTCCTTTTCCCCAGGCTTGCCCGGGTTCTCCACTTCCGCAATGCGAGTGCTGTAGGACCGGCTGTAACACTTGCGCGCGCCGATGGGCTGATAGCGCACGTGATGCTCGGTATTGAGCACCACCGTCAGAACCTTCTTCTTGAGCAGCCGCAGGTAGACACGGTATTCGTTCCCGCTGCGGCTCAGGATGCGGGAATCGATGACCTCAGGCTGGTAATAGCGTTTGTGCGAATCGTAGTCCTGCACCAGCGTGAGTACTTGGGCGAGCGTCTTTTCTGGAATGAACACCGCACCGGTCCAATCGTGAATCAACCCCCCGGTGATCTCGATTTGTCCCGAACTGCTGGCCGGCTCCACGACGACTTCGCCTTTGCGCACGCGCGCCAGCCTTTCGGGGGACTGGGCGGACCAAAGAAACAGAGAGGGGTTGCGAATCTCACGTTCCGTGCGCGCTTCGCTCTTGCGGATGTACTCGTAAAATTGGGATAAGGTTTCCGGCCTAACGCTGGTGGGCTCGGGCGCTTCACCACCCTGCGCCGGAATCAAGATCCCGGCCAAGAAATACCACGCCCACACCGCGCGCGCCATAGCTCCATGGTAAGCGAAAGCCGGGCTTCCGCACGGAGATCAGTTCGAGCCGGACGGGCAGCACGTTTCTGCCGGACGCCCGGCGAGGTGCTTAGCGGCGCCCAGATTCCGGAAGAACGCCCCGGCGATGCCGGAGGCCACCGGTCCATTCACGGCCCCGGCGCCGGTGAGCATCACCACGGCGGCCAGCCGGCGCGAGCCAAACTCCGTGAAGGCGGCAAACCATCCCATATGCGCCGCCCTTTGGTAATCCGTGCAAGTGCCGGTCTTGCCATGCAAGGGTTCGGTGGTCACCGCCGCTGCCCGGCGGGCAGTTCCGTAAATCAGAGAGCCCCGCATGCCCTCCCACAAATTGGCCATCACCTCGCCAAAATCCAGTTGGCGTTTGAGGCGGGGTTGGATCTGGGAGGCTTCAGTCTGGTTGCGGGGGTACTGGAGGTACAGCAGATTGCCGCCGTTGGCGATAGCGCCCACCAGCGCCGCAAGTTCCAGGGGCGTCATGCGAATGCCCTCGCCGAAACTGGTCATCATCCCCACACCTCCGTTCTTGGGAGGCGAAGATGGCAGCGACCCCGGCTTTTCGCCGGGGATGTTCCAGCCCGCCTTTTCACCCAGCCCGAGCAGGCGCGCGTATTGCAACACCTTCTCAAACCCCAGACGCTGGCCCAAAACCGCAAAGTAATAGTTATTGGAGTGCGCCATCGCCGCCGACAGGTCCAGCCGGTACGAGCGGCTCAACCGAAAATCGTTCTCCGGGGTGATGAGCTTTTCATTAAGAGCTGCGATCGCGGTTACTAATTTGATGGTGGAACAGGGTTGATAGCCGCCGTCCAAAGCCAGCTTTTGGTTGACGATGGTGAGGACGCGTCCGGTGTCGGCGTCGGTCACGACAAAGGCCCCGTTATACTTGCCCAGAGCGTCCACCGCCGCCCGGCGAATGAGCAGGTCTTCTCCGTCGATCACATCGCCCGCGGTTGGATCGGCGAAGTCCGGGGTCTTCCACGGGCTTTTCGGGGACACAGCGGCAGGGACTGCTTTCTTCTTTGCAGCACGGGTGGTCTTCTTCTTCTTTTGCTGCTTAACCGGCTTGGAAGCGGCCGCCGCCGAAGGACCCGGCCAGCAGGCGCACCACAGGGCGGCCAAAATCAACCATGGGGACAACCAGCGCATGCGGTTACTGACGCGGAAAGATACCGCCTTCGCCGAACAGCGGGACCAACACAGGCAATATCTTAGAATAGCCGAGCGATTTCAGTATGCCGCAGCGCATCCATCGCCGTCAAGCTGGCCGGGAAGCGGCGCTTTCCTGTCCAGGCTCATTTTTCCTACAGCGGCGCAACCTCATGTGCCATCCAACAGGGTATGAAGGCCATACTTGGAGCTTTGTTCTGCGTGGGTGCGGGCGGTTTGCAGGCCGGCGTCCAAGTGGTGGATTCGCTGGACCTTAACCGTTATGTGGGGACGTGGTACGAAATCGCGCGGTTGCCCAACCGGTTCCAGAAAGCCTGCGCCAGCGACACCACGGCGACTTACAAGCTTCGGCCCGACGGCAGAATCGATGTGCTCAACCAGTGCCGCGAGGCGGATGGCAGGCTACGAAGCGCTCGCGGAGTGGCCAAGCCCGCCGGCCCGAAAGAGCCCAACTCGAAACTGCGAGTCTCCTTCTTCTGGCCTTTCGCGGGCGACTATTGGGTCATCGGGCTGGACCCGGATTACCGTTGGGCGGTGGTGGGCGGACCGGACCGAAAGTACCTGTGGGTCCTCAGCCGCGAGCCCCGTATGGATGCCGCAGAGTTCGAGAAGATCATCGAACTGATCCGGCGGCAGGGATACCAAACGAAGGATCTATTGCTCACCCGCCATACGGGCGCCGAGCGGGCGCAAGTGCGACCGTAGCCATTCGAACCACGCCTCCAGTCCTTCGCCGGTGCGGCAGGACAGGGCGAAGGAGACCAGACCAGAGTTCAAAGTCTCCACGCCGCGGCGGAAATATTCCATCCGAAAGTCGGTATACGGCAACAGGTCAATCTTGTTGATGACCAGCACGTCCACGCCCGCATACATTTTGGGGTACTTGTACGGTTTATCGTCGCCTTCCGGGACGGAGGCAATGAGCACGTTGAAATGAGCGCCTAGTTTCCAGCTCGAGGGGCATACGAGGTTGCCGACGTTCTCTATCAGCACCAGCCGGGTTTGAGTCAGATCGAGATGGCGCAGCGCGTCGCGCACCATGGCGGCTTCCAGGTGGCATTTGCCCCCGGTATTGATATGCACGGAAAAAGCTCCCGCCCGCTGGCTTCTTTCCGCGTCGAAGGCTGCTTCGGAGGTGTCGCCGTTGATCATGGCGACCGGGCACTCGCCCTTAAAGTGCGCGATCGTGCGCTCCACCAGGCTGGTTTTTCCGGCGCCGGGCGAAGCCATCAAGTTCAACGCCACCGCTCCCGCCGCGTCGAATTGCGCGCGGATTTCAGCAGCAATGGCGTCGTTGGCGCTCAGAATCTTTTCGACCACCGGGACGCGAGTTGCGCTCATGGCGATCCTTCCTCCACTTCAATGGATTCGACGTAACAATCCTGACCGCGCGCCAGACGCGACCTTGCGCTGCCGCACGCCGGGCAAAGGAATTCCGGCGTGTGAATGGAAAACTCCCTTTGACAGTCCAAGCAAAACAAAGCGCCTGCCTCACGGCGAAACTTGAGCCTGGCGCCCTCGGCGGCGGTTCCCTTGGAGATTTCGTTCCAATACATTTCGATCGATTCGTCTACGAACGTCGAAAGCTCTCCGATTAACAGATTCACCGACACCACGCGGCGGCCGTCGGCGTGGCGAAGCACGATTTCCAACAGGCTTTCGGTGATGGACAACTCGTGCATGGGCTAACAGATCCGCGGCAACTGCTCGCCGCTGAGCATATCCACAACGCGCGTGGCGCCGATGGCGGAGCGAAGCAGCACTTTGGCTCCGCCGTTCTGGACGCTGCCGATGCGGGCGGCGCCGGCGGAGACCTCAAACTCCCTCAGAATCTCGATGGCCGCGCCGGCTTGCTCCGCGGGAACAAAGGCTACGAAACGGCCTTCGTTGGCCACATAAAGCGGATCGAAGCCCAGAATCTCACATGCGGCCCGCACATCCTCGCGTACGCCGATCGAGGTTTCTTCGACCACGAACTCATGGCCCGAGCTGGCGGCGAGCTCGACCAGCGCACTGGCCAGACCGCCGCGCGTGAGATCCCGGAGGCAGTGCACGTGGATCCCGCGGCGAAACATCTCGAGCACCGGCGCCGCCACCGAAGCCGAGTCGCTTTCAATGGCGGATTCAAACTCCAGCCCTTCGCGCGAGGCCATGATGGCCATACCGTGGCGGCCCAGATCCCCGCTGACGATAATGGCGTCGCCGGCGCGGATCGCCTCGGGTCCAACTTGCTGGTCGTGCTCGAAAAACCCCACGCCGGCGGTGTTGATGTAGACGCCATCGCACTTGCCCCGCTCCACCACCTTCGTGTCGCCCGTGACGATCGCCACTCCGGCGGAGCGAGCCGCTTGCGCCATGGAAGACACCACGCGCCATAGCGTCTCCATGGGAAGGCCTTCCTCCAGGATGTAGCCGGCGCTCAGCGCATGCGGTGTGGCGCCGGCCATGGCCAGATCGTTGACGGTCCCGTGGACGGCCAGACTGCCGATATCCCCGCCGGGGAAGAAAAGCGGGCGCACCACGAACGAGTCCGTCGTGAAGGCCAGCCGCACGCCGGCTGAACGCAGCACGGCGCTGTCGGTTTCCGCCTGTCCGCCGAAAGCCGTGGCGAACATCTTACGAATCAGATCGTGCATCAAGCGCCCGCCTCCGCCATGCGCCATCAGGACCCTGGGGTAGTCGCTGATCGGCAGCGGGCAGGACAAAGAGAAGTCAGACATGCGTCCTCTTGTAACGGAAATAGGCCGAGCAGGCGCCTTCGGAGGACACCATCGTGGCGCCTAAAGGCCGCTCCGGCGTGCATTGGACGCCGAACGCGCCGCACTCGTGCGGCTTCTTAAGCCCTTGGAGGATTAAGCCGCTGATGCACTGGGGCGCCTCCTCCACGGCGCCGGTGTTCAAAGCGAATTTCCTTTCGGCGTCAAAGGCGGCATAGGAATCGCGCAGGCGCAGGCCGCTGGCCGGGATTTCGCCGATGCCGCGCCATTTGCGCGGGCACACCTCGAACACTTCGCGCACCAGCCGCCGGGCGGCGGGATTGCCTTCCGGGCGCACCGCCCGCGCGTATTGATTCTCCACTTCCGCGCGCCCCTCCTCGAGTTGCTTCACGCACAGGTAAACGCCTTGCAAGATGTCGATGGGTTCGAAGCCGGTAATGACGATGGGCGTCCGGAATCGGGCTGCGACCGGCAAGTAGTCGCCGTACCCCTCCACGGTGCAGACGTGACCGGCGGCGAGGAAGCCCTGGATGCAGCAGCCGGGCGAACGGAGCAGCGCTTCGATGGCAGGCGGCACCAGCACGTGGCTCACCAGCAAGGAAAAGTTCTTCAGGTTCAACTGCCTTGCGCGGTAGACCGCCATGCCGTTTGCGGGCGCCGTGGTTTCAAAGCCGACGGCGAAGAACACCACTTCGCGCGAAGGATTCCTGAGGGCCAGATCGACGGCTTCAAGCGGCGAATACACGATGCGCACGTCCCCGCCTGCGGCCCGCACCGACAGCAGGTCTTCGCGCGAACCCGGCACCCGGAGCATGTCGCCGAAACTGGTGAAGATGACCTCGGGCCGGTGCGCAAGTTCGATGGCTTTATCGATCTGTTCCAAGGGCGTGACGCAAACCGGACAGCCGGGACCATGCAGCAACGTGATTTCAGGCGGCAGAAGCTGATCGATGCCGAAGCGAAGGATGGCATGCGTTTGGCCGCCGCAGATCTCCATGATCCGCCAGGGCCGCGTGGTGAGGCTGCGCAGCGCCGCGGCGAGTTTCCGGGCGCCGTCCGCAGTGCGAAACTCGTCCACCCATTTCATGCGGCGGGATCCTCGCCGGGGGCCAGCTCGCCCATCTGCGCCAGCATCTCCAGCGTCTTGCGAGCCTCTTCTTCGTCGAGCGTCTGCAAGGCGAAGCCCACATGGACCAGAACATAGTCGCCAGGTTTGGCCTCCGGCACATAGGCCAGACTGACGTCCTTGACGACACCCGAAAAATCCACCTTGGCCATGCGCACCAAGGGGTCGTCGCCGGCGGTTTCTATGATTCGTCCAGGGACTGCCAAACACATGATTCGACCTCCAAAGCCGCGCCGCAAATCTGGCCGGCGGCCACAGCGCCGTCGTTCGGCGGAAGCATCCGGTGGGTGTACGGTTCAAAGCCGGATTCGCGCAGACTTTGCGCCGCAAGACGGGTGAGCAGCGCGTTTTGAAAGCACCCGCCGCTCAGGACCACCGCGCGCAACCCGAGAGTTTGCGCCACGCCGGTGACCGCGCCGGCGAGCGCAGCGTGGAACAGCCAGGCCTTGTGCCGGAGCGGCAAGCCAGGCTCGGCCAGTTGGGAAAAAAGAGGCGCCCAATCCACGATTCCATTATCGAACGGGAGAGGGACCGGCCCGGCTTCGATCTCTCGGCGGGCGGCAAACTCCAAGGCCATGGCGGCCTCGCCTTCAAACGAGGTCTTTGTACAGAGCCCCAACAGCGCCGCCGCGGCGTCGAACAGGCGGCCGGCGCTGGTCGTCCACGGCGCGTTTAGCCCGCGGTCCAGAGCCACTCTCAAGACCTTCCATTCGGCCTTCGTAAACAGCGGTTCGGCTTCATCCGCCCGCCCGGCTGCGGCCAGAACGCCGAGCAACGCGCGGCGCGGCTCCCGCACCGCCTGCTCGCCGCCGGGAAGGCGGAAGGGCCGGAAGCGGCCCACACGTTCAAAGCGGCGGCCGTCAAACACAAAGAACTCTCCACCCCACACTGTCCCGTCCTCTCCATAGCCTGCGCCATCCCAAGCTACGCCCAGCACCGGACCGCTGAGTTGGTGCTCGGCCATGCAAGCCAGAACGTGAGCTTTGTGATGCTGGATAGCCACAAGGCGGCGGCCCCACTGCGGAGCTGAGCGGGTGGATCCGTAGTCCGGATGCAGGTCGTGGGCCACGCAAACCGGTTGCACGTCGTAGACGCGAAGGAAATCGCGCGCCGCCCGTTCGTGGCTGGCCGCGCCGGCCGCAGTTTCCAGGTCGCCGATATGCTGGCTGACGAAGATCAGGCGGCCGCGGGAGAACGCCACCGTGTTCTTCATGTGCGCCCCCGTGGCGAACAGCTCGGGCAGCTTCCGCCCGGCGTCGAACGGCAAGGGTGCGTAACCCCTGGCCCGGCGAAGCAGGACCGGACGGCCGTCGATAAAGCGGACCACCGAGTCGTCCACGGGGCGCAAGATGGGCCGGTCGTGCACCAGAAACAGGTCCGCCACGCCGTGCAGCCGCTGAAGCGCTTCGTGCTCGTCAAAACAGATGGGATCGTCGCTCAGGTTCCCGCTGGTGGCGACGATCGGAAAACCGAGTTCATCCATCAGTAAAGCGTGCAGCGGGGTGTAGGGCAGCATGATCCCGAGCATCGGGTTTCCCGGCGCAAGCTCCTCCGGCAACCCGCAGCCCGGCGCGCGTTCGAGCAAAACAATGGGCGCTTGGGGAGACTCCAGCAGGCTTGCCGCGCCGCTGTTCACCACGCAGAGCTTCCTGACTGCCTCGAGATCCGGGGCCATAATGGCGAAAGGTTTGGCGGGACGCCGCTTGCGTTCCCGCAACAGCCGGACGGCGGCGGCATTCCGGGCGTCGCAGATCAAATGGAAACCGCCCAGACCTTTCAGGGCGAGGATCCGGCCATGCCGCACCGCCTCAGCCGCGGCCCGCAAAGCGGCCTCCTCCTGGCCCAGCACCTGCCCCGCCGGGTCCCAGAGCTCGAGGCGCGGCCCGCACGCCGGACAGGCGTTGGTTTGAGCGTGGAACCGGCGGTCGGCCGGATCGCGGTACTCGCGTTCGCAAGCCGGGCACATCACGAAGCGGCGCATCGAGGTGAGAGGGCGGTCGTAAGGGATGCCCTCGACGATGGAATACCGCGGACCGCAGTTCGTGCAAGTCGTGAAAGGATAGCGGTAACGCCGGTTGGCCGGGTCGCGGACTTCGGCCAGGCACTCGCGGCAGGACGCCAAATCGGGCAACAGGAAGGCCGCGGGCTCGCCTTCGGGATCGCTGGCCAGCACGCGGAATCCGGACCCGTCTTGCTCGGGGATCCCGGCGACCTCAAAGCCGGCAACCACCGCGTGCGGCGGCGGATGTTCCTGCAACCGCCGGAGAAATGCTTCGACGTCCGCCTCGGCGCCCTGCGCCTCGATGCGCACTCCCTGGCTGGAATTGATCACCCACCCGCTCAGGTTCCATTCGTTCGCCAAGCGATAAACAAAGGGACGGAACCCCACCCCTTGCACGGCGCCGGTGATCTTGACTCGAACACGCACGGAGGACTGACCACAGTGTACTGAATCGCACCAAGCGGTTGGCAGGTGCGCCGCTGGTTTACCATAGCGGTTGTATGCGCTTGATGACCTTGTGCCTGAGCGCCGCGCTGCTGGCGCCGGCGGCGGACGCCCCCCGCAAAGTGTTTCCGCTCGCCTATGACCAGCACGATTTCCCTAACGGGCTGCGCCTCATCACCGTCCCCACCGAGTTCCCCAATGTCGTAGCACTTTACATTGTGGTGCAAACCG
>Ga0272446_1002493_pt1 | contig 24966 bp, 23 predicted proteins | sample YNPCB0061_FD_194587 | JGI IMG/M metagenome (GOLD analysis project Ga0272446, IMG submission 194587) | Hot spring microbial mat communities from Yellowstone National Park, WY, United States - YNP-CB-006-1 | ecosystem: Environmental > Aquatic > Thermal springs > Hot (42-90C) > Sediment | place...
TTTTTTGATTTCAAGGGGTGAGATTATACAATTTTAGCCCCTTTTTTTGCATCTTAAGCTATCTTTCAACACTTCTGCTTTTTATGATTAGGAGAGGCGGTTAACCCTCAATAATAGCACTCGCATCTTTGTTGGCACAGACCCATAGCTAGACGATGCTTCTGAGATAGGCGATCGCCCCCTGCCGATCGCTAACTAAACCCTGTAGTTGTGCTAATCTCACCGCTTCTAACAATTCACCAATTCTGGGGCTTTGCTTAAGTTGAAAAATCTGCTTGATCTCGTCGCCGCTGATTAAGGTTGTAGGGTGGGCGATGGCATCGGCGGGATCAAGCCAGCGTTCTAGCCAAGGTTGACACCAGTCAAAGGGCATACCATCAGCGATCGCCACAGCAGTGATCGCTGGGAAAAAAGCATTAGTTGCCTGAAACAGGCGGTAAGCAGAAATAGGTGGCATTTCCCTTGCTTCTGCCCTAAAAGTGGGTAAATAGCGCAAAATTCCCAACAGCCAGCGTTGCTCATGGCGGCTCAGTCCCAGCGGCTCCAGGGCATGGGCAGAATTAACCAAACTGGCTAACTTGATAGCAGTCAGGGCAGAGCGCTCTTTACAGAGCTTTTGGGAGAAGAAAGACTGTAGTTCAGCGTAATTTGCTATTAACTGATTGATTGCTGTATCTATTTGCTGAAAACGGGCTATTTCTAGTATTTGCTTGGGAATCCAATGCTCTAGCACCCCATCAGTCAGGGCTTGAGATAGCCAGTACACACCCGTTGCTTGCTGATCATCCAATAGATGAGAGAGTTCCACTAATACCCGCTCACTGGCAACCTGAGCCAGTCCCTCTTTTAGTTTGATCAGGTACTGTCGGGTATGCTGCTCGATCTGGAAGTGTAACTGTGCCGCTTGGCGGTATGCCCGCAAAATACGCAAACCATCCTCAGCTAGATTAGCGGGATGGATCATGCGTACCAATTTGTGTTTGATGTCTGTCAGACCATCATGGGGATCGATCAGGGTTTCGGGTGTATGAATTTCCATGGCGATCGCATTCATGGTAAAGTCCCGCTTGCTCAGGTCATCCCTGATGTTGTTGCCCACCTGCTGAGCAAAATCAATCGTCCCTTGCGGCAAAACTACTCTAGCGATCTGGCGCACCTGATCCAAAACCACAAAGCCCGCCCCATACTTCTGAGCAAAACTTTTGGCGGTGGGGATCACTTGCTCTGTCAGTACCAGATCGAGATCAGTATGCAGGGGCGATCGCCCCAAAATGCGATCTCGCACCCATCCGCCCACCACATAGCAGGGGTAAGGCAGTTCAGCAATATCCGACTCGTTTAATGGACCGTGAGCTGGCATCTGATTGGTGAGCAGTCAGTACCGCCTTGCAAAAGCGACCGCAATCCCCGCAAAGGCAAAGGCAACTTGGCAGTTCAAGGCAATATCCCCCAAGGCAAAGTGGGGAATTTGCGACTGCAATAGCAGATTATAGAGTGCATTTGCCAGACCGATCCCGCCAAAGTAAGTGCCCAGTGCCAGCCCCCCTTTGCCCACTGGCAGAAATTCTAAGCACATGGGAATTATAGTGTTTACCGTAATGCCTAAGCCAGCCGTCAGGGCGATCGCCACAGGCAGTGCCAGCCAAAAGCCTAAGTTCCATGAAAACAGCCAAATACTCACCACCACAAGCATCAATCCCCCAGCGATCATGCCGTGAAAGCGTTGCGGATTAGGCAAAACTGCCGCAATTGGAGCCGACAGCACCGCAAACACCGACATAGTGATAAAAGTGCCTGCCATGCCCCATTCTACTTGATCAGGAGCATAGAATGCCAAAAGGCGGGGCAGGAGTTCCCCAACAGTACAGCGCAGACCCCAGCCCATTGCTGTTCCCAATATCAGCAAAAAGCCTACCCTAATCCAAGGAATTGGGCTGATCCGCCCCATGCTGTCAGAAATTACTGAGGGACGCTTCACCATCAAGGAGCGAAGCAGGATCACTGAGGCGATCAGCACCACTGAGCCAATACCAAAAGCAACCGTTGCCCCCATCCCCAAGATTGCTTTGACAGCTACAGATCGGCAGGCGCTCACCATACCGCCCACCAGAGTTAGGACACTAGCCGCTTGTGCCAAACCTGACCCAATGGCAAGGCTACCCAACAGGGAAACTACAGGGCTACGAAATACTGCCATGACGATCGCCCATGCCACCGCCAAACCCACCAACCAAGTCCCCGCACTTTGCGCCCCCACAGTTACCGAGATGGGCAATAAAATAAATAGCCCCGCCGAGGCGATCGCCCCCGCCGCAATCAGTGGCATTCTAGTGCCCAGCCACACCTGCCAGCGATCGGACAAGCCCCCCATCACCGGCTCAATGCCAGCCGCAAGAAAGCTCTCAATGGTGACTAAACTGATAGCCACACTCTCATCCAAACCAGCACTAACCAGCAGGGCAGGGATATATAGCGCATAAATCACCCAACACAGGCTAATCGCCCCTTGCACAAACGCTACACCCAGCACCTGCGCCCACAGAACTGAGTTGGATGATCTCATTGCCATGTCTGGTTAGTCTGTTATGTATCTTCTCAGTAACTTCCGCAAAGAGATTCAATCAAAAACCCACTCCCTACCAACCAAGCACAGCTAGCTAGGGTGTGGGTGGAGCAGTTGAGTTTGACCTATCTTGTGGCGGGAGACTCTACTGCAGGGCGGGGCAGGAAGCATCCTTGATTGTTAATAGAGCCATCGGGCATGGTGGTATGGCACAGGTTGGCATTGGTGAAATTTGCCCCTGTGATATTAGCTTCGCGCAGATCCGCCCGATACAGGTCAGCATCCCGCAGGTCAGCATTGCTCAAGTCCGCACGGTACAGGCTAGCATTGCGCAGGGAGGTATTGCGCAAGTCGGCACGCACCAGCTTGGCATTGACCAACTCGATCTCGTTCAAATTGGCATTGCGGATGATCGCCTCAGTAAGGTCAGCATACTTCCAACGGCTGTTGCGGGCATTGACACCCTCGAGGTTGGCACGCAGGAGGTCAGCAAAAATCAAGAAGGTATGGCGAAAATCAGTATTGCGCAAATCGGCACTGCGGAAATCACCGTAATAAATCGTGCTGAAGGACAAATTGGAACCCGTTAGGTCACTGCGGCGCAAATCAATATGATCGATTACGGCTCCACGCAGGTTGACATTGGCGGCTTTGAGTCCGCTTAGCTCACAGCGTTGGCATTCACGGTGCTCGAGGAGAACTTCGGCATGGGTCTTGTTCAACGAAGGCGGCTCTTTGTCTAGTCCTGAGGTCGCCTGTGCCAGTGCTGTCGTCTGCATTTGGGTGACAGCACCCACAGACAGCAGTAGGGCAGAGAGTAAAGTAGTCAACTTCATGGAAATGTACCAGTGCTTCTTGGGCAGTATTATTCTAAAGCATAACCTAGAGAATCGCCTACTCAATACTGGCAAATGTCAGAAATGGTCGGAACTCTGCCAAAATGGAGTTAATGCCGTTTAATATAGTCTTTGCCCCCTGATCACAACTAGATGCTCGACCGTTTCCATCAGCTTTTGCAGTTCTCCCAATCCTATATTGGTGATTTTTCCGCTGAAACTCCAGTAATTATTCTAGTCTTGGTGTTACTAGAGGCGATTTTATCGGCGGACAATGCGATCGCCCTAGCATCTCTGGTTCGCAATTTGGGCAATCCCGATCAAGAAAAGCTGGCTTTGCGTTTTGGCTTGATTGGGGCATTTGTTCTGCGGGTAGTTTTGATCCTAGTGGCAACATGGGTGATCCGCTATTGGCAATTTCAACTGGCGGGGGCGGTGTACTTGCTGTGGCTATCGGGTAAATTCTTCTGGGAAAAGAGCCAAAAAGCGGCAGATGACCATTCACCGACGGTAATTGCCCAAAAACTGTGGCAAGTGGTGTTACTAATTGCCTTTACTGATTTAGCCTTCTCGCTGGATAGCGTCACGGCGGCGGTGGCGGTGGCGGAAGAAACTTGGCTAGTTTTGCTGGGTGGACTGATGGGTATTCTGGCACTGCGGTTCTTGGCTAATTTGTTTATTAAATGGATTGAAGAATATACTTACCTAGAGTCAGCGGGTTATGTGATTGTGCTGATCGTGGGTGCCAAATTATTGCTTAAAGTAGTCAATGATAGTCTCGTGCCGCCAGAGTGGGCAGTGCTATCCTTGATTGGGGTGATCTTTGCGTGGGGGTTTTCCAAGCGCAACCCCGAAGTTCCCTCTGCTGAGCAATCCTAACAAAAAACTATGTTGCACTATCCCGCACATCTGCGCTATACCGATTCCCATGAATACATTGCCCTAGCTGATGATTTGGTGACAATTGGCATCACTGCTTTTGCGGTGGATCAGTTGGGAGATATTGTGTTTGTGGATTTGCCACAAGTGGGGGCAGTTTTGCAAAAGGGTCAGCCCTTTGGTACGGTGGAGTCGGTGAAGGCGGTAGAAGACCTGTATGCCCCCGTTTCTGGGGTGGTAACGGCGGTAAATCAGGCACTGCTGGATCATCCCGAAAATTTGATGACCGATCCCTACGGCTCAGCGTGGCTAGTGCAGATGCAACTGCATGAGCCTGAGGATTTGGCGGATACCATGTCCAGTGATGAATATGCCAGCAAGGTGGTAGGATAGCTGTGGATTTTGGGGAGGAATGCTTATGGGTTTGCGCTTGTTTACCGTATGTGCCTTAGCTGGGATGTTATTTGCGGCGACAGCCAGTGGGGCGGAAATGCTTGTTCCCACTAAGTCAGCGATCGCCCCTGAAGTGCCTGAGCCTGCAACTGTTCCACAAATTGCCCCAGCCCCCAGTGAGCCTTTACCGCCTTCTGCACCGCCTGCGGTGGTTTTGATTGAGCGGGAAAATCCTGCCCCTGTCAGTCCTGTTAAGGTTCAGCCGCAAGTGATTTTAGAAAGCAGAACTTCAGGTTGTCGTGCCAGCGCCCAAGAGCTTGCTAATCGTAATCGGGATTTATGTCAGCCATCATCCGCTACCGCCAGTGCGCCGCAGAATTTTCCTAATGTGGCGGTGCGCCGCCTGAGCCAGCAAGAAATTAGGGAGATCGTGGCAAAAAGCAGTTTGCCTAGCAATGGCGATCGCCAGATGTTGTTCCCTTTGACCATACCTGCCATCATCAGTTCTGCCTTTGGCTATCGCATTCACCCCATCGATGGTGTGGAAAAATTCCACTATGGTACGGATATTGCCGCTCCTGAAGGCACACCAGTAGTTGCGGTCTATGGTGGGCGGGTGGAGATTGCAGGCTGGCTGGGCGGTTTGGGCTGGGCGGTGGTGATCTCCCATGGCGATCACCTAGAAACTCGCTACGGGCATCTATCGCAAATTCTCGTCCAGCAAGGGGAAGAGATTGAGCAGGGCAGGGTGATCGGCTTGGTGGGCAGTTCGGGTAAATCCACTGGTCCACACCTGCACTTTGAGATGTGGCAAAAGTCCTTAGATGGGCTGTGGACAGCTATTGACTCTACGCCCCATGTCCTGTTGGCTTTAGAAAATTTACGGCAAAAACTGGCATGGATGAACCTCCTCAAATCTGCTGTAGCTGTTGTAGAATAATACTTTTAGCGGGGAATTAGCTCAGTTGGTAGAGCGTTGCGATCGCACCGCAAAGGTCAGGGGTTCGAGTCTCCTATTCTCCATTGCTGGGATCACAGCCTAGAGACATCCTTGTAGCCACGCCCGTTTTGCTATTGACCCCTCGGGCACGACGGCACAGCCACTTGATTTGCACTCCATCGAGCATGGCATCGCTGAAGTCTGCGCCATCAATTTTGACGAAATCAAAGGTACTGCGGAGCAGGATGGTGCTGGCAAGAATGGCATCTGTGAGATTGGCATTGGCAAAATCGGTTTGATCCATCATGGCATCGGTCAGATCAGCTCCTTGCAGATTGGCATTTCTGAGAATGGAAGCGCTAAAAACTGCCCCCCTCAGGTCAGCATGGCTGAAGTTTGCCCCTTCCATGTTGGCATTAGCAAAACCAGACCCCGCCAGTTCCTGCCCCGAAAAATCTCGCCCTTTGAGCATGGCATGGCTGAAGGAGAGCGGCTTTGCCACACAGGGCTGAATTCCTAGCGTCAACCAATAAATAACTACAGTGCAAATAATAATTAGCGATCGCCACATAAGTTTAAGTTCATCTTCAATCTTCATATACTGGCTGATTTGATCTATCCTGCGGAAACGCGCTTCAATTAGCTAAATTACTTACTTCTTTCACTTGTTTTTTCGCTCATTTGGGAGCAGGTTCAGGCTGGGACAATTCTACCGCTGGGTTGACCTGCAAGCTATTGACCACTTGAGCCAGAGGAGCCTTTAGCTGGTCAAAGTGCTGTTCCAAAAAACCTATGCTAATAATTATAGTTTTTTGCTGATTTTGTTGCAGGTAGCGATTGATTACGGCTTTGGCGGATTCTTTTTCTTTGGTGAAACTGTAGCCCCACACGGTGAGCAGACTGCCATCTTTTTGCGTAACTGGCTCTTCTAAAAAGAAGTCGGGGAACTCACCAAATTCTAATTTGATAAAATCCCGATCTACTTTCAGCAAATCTGCTTTGCTGGCATCAGCGGGCGTAGGAAACATCTCGATACTGATCACGGCGTTTTTGGTGGGATCGACCCAACTGACGGCGAGTTTGCCCCCTTCTAGGCGATCGCTGATCGTCCAGCCCTGCGGCACGAGCAGTTCAAAGGCTCCTGTGCGGTGCTTGAATGGCTCCAGCTTGGCAATGTTGGTCAAGGGGAACTGCTCACTACTGGCGGTCAAGGGCGGTGTGTTGGACTTCTGTAATGATTTATTGGCATTCTCTGGCACGCTAAAGCTGGTACGGGCGGGGTTCTCGCAAGCACTGAGACCGAAAGTTACCCCTAGCGCGATCGCCAAAAGCACTGGTTGTAGGTTCTTCTTCATAAAGCCACTGGTAATCGGTTAAGCATAGTAGTCCTGTAGAGCCTGCACAGTTATTGCTCCTCTTTGTAGGGCTTTGATGGCGGCGATCGCCGCTCTAGCACCTGCAAGGGTAGTAATCACAGGGATTTTGTAAGCGAGGGCAGTGCGCCGAATTAGTTTGCCATCGGTCTTGGCATCTTCACCACTGGGGGAATTGACCACCAACTGCACTTGGCGGTTTTTCATAATATCAGTGATATTGGGGCGACCCTCGTGCACCTTTAGCACCAGACTACAGGGAATTTGGTTGCGCCTTAGCACTTTGTCAGTGCCTTCGGTGGCGATGATCTCAAACCCCAACTCCATAAAGCCCTCAGCCACCGCCGTCACCCCCGCTTTGTCTCGATTGTTCACCGAAATAAATACCGTACCCGAGAGGGGCAGTTTTTCCCCTACAGCGAGTTGTGCTTTGGCAAAGGCTTTGCCAAATTCATAATCTATGCCCATCACCTCCCCAGTGGAGCGCATCTCAGGCCCCAAAATGATGTCTGTCCCCGCAAACTTGGCAAAGGGGAGCACCGCTTCCTTGATGGCGATGTGTTTGGGGATGACTTCTTGGGTGAAGTTGAGTGCGGGCAAGGTCAGCCCTGCCATGACTCGGGCGGCATAGTTCACCAGCGGCACACCGATCGCTTTGGAGACATAGGGTACAGTGCGTGAGGCTCTGGGATTGGCTTCCAAAATATAAACTTGGGAATTTTTGCCCTCAGTGTGCACCGCATACTGCACATTCATCAAGCCAATTACTTGTAACTTCTGCGCCAGTTGGATAGTCCATTCCCGAATTTGGCACAGTACCGACTGCGGTAGGGAGAAAGTAGGTATGGCGCAGGCGGAATCCCCTGAGTGAATGCCCGCTTCCTCAATGTGCTCCATGATGCCACCGATGGTTACATTGCCTTGACTGTCGGCGATCGCATCCACATCTACTTCAATCGCCCCTTCCAAAAATTGGTCGATCAAAATGGGATGCTCAGGTTCTATCAAAATCGCTTTGGCAATATATTTCTGCAACTCACTATCCGAATAGACCACTTCCATACCCCGCCCCCCAAGGACATAGCTGGGGCGCACCACCACTGGATAGCCAATCGACCGTGCCACTTGCAAGGCTTCCTCAAAGGAGCGTGCTAGTCCATTGAGCGGTTGCCTGATACCAAGTTCTTGACAGATAGCTTCAAATCGTTCCCGATCTTCAGCAATATCAATGGAATCGGGGGAAGTACCCCAAATCTTAGTGGATAACTGGTGAGCCTGCAGGTATTTTTGTAAGGGAATAGCTAGTTTGAGCGGTGTCTGTCCGCCAAATTGAATGATTATCGCCTCAGGTTGCTCAGCCTCGATGATATTCAGCACATCCTCACGGGTCAGGGGTTCAAAATAGAGGCGATCGCTGGTGTCGTAGTCAGTGGAAACGGTCTCAGGGTTGGAATTGACCATAATCGTCTCATAGCCCGCCTTGCTCAGGGCAAAACTGGCATGACAACAGCAGTAGTCAAACTCGATGCCCTGCCCGATGCGATTGGGACCACCTCCCAAAATCATCACCTTCGGTTTGCTGGAAGGCATAATCTCGCTTTCCAGCTCATAGGTGGAATAGTGGTAGGGGGTATGGGCTTCAAATTCAGCGGCACAGGTATCCACCGTCTTATAGACAGGAATCACCCCCAGCCCTTGGCGATAACTGCGCACCGCATCTTCCGTAGTCTGGGTGAGATAGGCTATCTGGCGATCGCTGAAACCCATGCGTTTGATCTCATACATTTCCTCCTTGGTAATGCTGGTGAGCGCCCTGCCCTTGAGCATTAGTTCCATATCCACAATTTCCCGCATTTTCTGCAAAAACCACGGGTCAATTTTGCTCAGCTCATGCACCGCCTGCACCGATAAGCCAGAGAGAAAAGCATGGCGCACCGTAAAGATGCGATCGGGATTGGGGGTACGCAGGGAGTATTTAATCTGTTCCAGACTGGGCAAAACTTCATCCTGATCTGCTCCCAAGCCAAAGCGCCCTGTTTCTAAAGAACGCAGAGCCTTTTGCAGGGATTCCTGAAAGGTGCGCCCGATCGCCATCGCTTCGCCTACCGACTTCATCTGCGTTGTCAAAATCGGTTCTGAACCGGGAAACTTCTCAAAGGCAAAGCGAGGAATTTTGGTAACTACATAGTCAATGGTGGGTTCAAAACTGGCAGGGGTTTTCTTAGTAATGTCATTGGGAATTTCATCGAGGGTATAGCCCACCGCCAACTTAGCGGCAAACTTAGCAATGGGAAAGCCCGTAGCTTTGGAGGCAAGGGCAGAACTGCGGGACACTCGAGGATTCATCTCAATCACGATCACTTCCCCATTCTCGGGATTGACCGCAAATTGAATGTTAGAGCCGCCCGTTTCCACGCCAATCTCGCGAATGATTTTGATGGCATAATCTCTGAGCCTTTGGTATTCCTTATCAGTGAGGGTTTGAGCGGGAGCCACAGTAATGGAATCTCCTGTATGCACTCCCATTGGGTCGAGATTTTCAATACTGCAGATAATCACCACATTATCGGCTAAATCCCGCATCACTTCCAGTTCAAATTCTTTCCAGCCGATCAGCGACTGCTCAATCAAAATCTGATGCACTGGACTCGCCTCAATGCCAGAATTGGCGATTTCTTCAAATTCCTCTTGGTTGTAGGCAATGCCGCCGCCTGTCCCTCCCAAAGTGAAGGCGGGGCGAATGATCAGAGGATAGGTAGCAATTTCTTGGGCGATCGCCCGTGCTTCTGCCATAGTGGTCGCCAAGCCCGACGGACAAACTTGGACACCAATTTTCTGCATTGCCTCTTTAAATAGCCAGCGATCCTCTGCCTTCTTGATCGCTTCCAGTTTCGCACCAATCAACTCGACCTTAAATTCCGCCAGCACTCCCATTTCCGCCAAAGCCACAGCCGTATTCAGGGCAGTCTGCCCGCCCATGGTGGGCAAAATGGCATCGGGGCGTTCTTTAGCAATGATCTGCGCCACAACCTCAGGGGTGATCGGCTCAATGTAGGTGCGATCGGCGGTGGCGGGGTCGGTCATGATGGTGGCAGGGTTGGAATTGACCAGCACCACCTCATACCCCTCTTCTTTTAGCACTTTACAGGCTTGAGTGCCAGAATAATCAAATTCACAGGCTTGACCGATGACAATGGGTCCTGCACCGATGAGCAGGATTTTTTTCAGGTCTGTACGACGAGGCATAGCGGATTAGATTGAGCTTAGAGCCAAGTATAAACCAGTCTGGCGTGGTCAATGCTACGCACTATACAGATGCTTAGATTTAGGGTACTGCGGGTTTGGGAGCACAGGGGCAAGCCCCAGAAGCCCTGCTCAGCGACAAGGGGAAGTGAACTTACTCGATTTGGCGATCAGCAACTTTACCAGAGATATATTAAGGTATGTGGCAAACTGATCGGCATTGCCCAGCTTGATCTACTACAATAGATAACAGTCCAAAAAAATAATTAAGAATTAGACTATCCATGCTTACCCTCAAAATTGTGGTTTATATCACTGTAATTTTCTTTGTCAGCCTGTTTGTCTTTGGCTTTCTCAACAGCGATCCTGCCCGTAACCCTGGGAGCAAAGATTTAGAGTAAGTGGCTGAGCAACTTAGTGCCGCTGACCGTACATCTCCCGAAAGCGATTGGCGGCTGTTATTGCGGCTTTTGCCCTACGCCAAGCGCAGTTGGTTCAAGCTGATACTGTCCCTAGTTTTGCTGTTTCCGCTGTCTGTCTCAGCGGCAATTCAACCGATTTTGGTGCAGATGGGCATTGATGGTCCCATTGCTGTTGGTGACTTGGTGGGTTTGCGCTGGATTTGCCTGTGGGTGTTGCTGACGATCGCAGTGCGCCTTGCTTTGCAGTCTTGGCAAGGTTATTTAGTACAAGAGGTGGGGCAGAGGATCACCGCAGATATTCGCAATGATCTGTTTAGTCATGTAACCCAGCTCTCTGCCAGTTTTTTTGACCGCACTCCCGTTGGCAAGTTGATTACTAGGCTCACCAGCGATGTGGAGGCGCTGGGCGATGTGTTTGCCACTGGGGCGGTGGGAATTTTGAGCGATTTGGCGGCGATCGCCATTACTGCCCTGTTTATGTTCTCTCTGCGCTGGGACTTTGCCCTGTTTTTACTCCTGCTAATTTTCCCTGTGACGGGTTTAATCATCTACTTCCAGAAGGAGTTTCGCACAGCCAATTACAAAGCTCGTGAATACCTCTCTGAAATGAACTCCATCTTGCAGGAGAATATTATTGGGGTGCATATTGTGCAGTTGTTTCAGCGATCGCAGATCAATGCGGAACAGCACCGCCAAGTCAATAAAAAATACATCGATCAGGTAAATCTCACGGTTTTCCACGATTCCGCTGTGTCAGCAACGCTGGAGTGGATTGCCCTAGTGGCGATCGCTGGGGTGCTATGGCTGGGCGGGGCGCAAATTCTCAACCGCTCTTTGACCTTTGGTGAACTGTCTGCCTTCGTGCTTTACTCCCAGCGGCTATTTGATCCCCTGCGCCAACTGGCAGAAAAATTTACGGTAATTCAAGCAGGGTTTACGGCGATCGAGCGCATTGCGGGCATTCTCAACCAACCCATCGAGATCGTCGATCCGCCCCATCCTAAAGAAATCCAACCCACGGGGGAAATCACCTTCGAGAATGTCTCCTTTGCCTACAAGGGCGATGACTATGTCCTGAAAAACATCAATTTCACCATCAAAGCAGGCGAAAAAGTTGCCTTAGTAGGTCCCACGGGTTCAGGCAAAAGCTCGATCATCCGTCTGCTGTGCCGTCTCTATGAACCACAGAAAGGCAGAATTTTGCTGGATGGGGTAGATATACGGGATTTGCGCCAAGCGGACTTGCACAGACACATTGGCGTAGTGCTTCAGGATGCCTTCCTGTTTTCAGGTGATGTCCAAGAAAATATCGCATTGGGGGAAGAGTTTAGCCTGTCACAAATAGAACAAGCCGCCCGCCAAGTCAATGTCCACGATCTGATCTTGCAACTGCCCAACGGCTATTTCTCTCAAGTGCGTGCCAGAGGCACTAACCTATCGGGGGGACAAAAGCAGTTACTCGCCTTTGCCCGCGTGGCGATCCGTCAACCCAAAATTTTGGTCTTAGATGAAGCCACCGCCAGCCTCGATGTGCAAACGGAAGCGCTGATTCAGAGCGCCCTAGAAAAGCTGTGGCAGGGGCGCACTGCCATCATCATCGCCCACCGCCTGTCGACTATTCGTCATGTAGATCGGATTTTGGTGCTCAAGCATGGCGAAATTATCGAGTCGGGCAGTCATGAAGAGTTACTGCGCCACAATGGACTTTATGCCAGTCTCCATGCCCTAGAACAACGGCAAGAGTTGTATAATTGAGCAAAAATAATGGACAGCAGACTATGACCGAACCGACTCAAACCCCCCAAGCCGTTGATCCCAAGTTTGGCTTCAATACCTACGCCGAGAGATTAAACGGTAGAGCCGCCATGATTGGATTTCTGCTGGCGGTGGTGATCGAGTTTGTCACTAAGCAAGGCGTGCTCAAGTGGTTGGGGCTGATCCAGTAAGCGATTTTCACACCTAAAGTTTAAGTGCCGATTCCCAATCCCCCCTTCTGGGCTACTGCTATTGCGGCGCTGGTTGCCGATCAGGTTACGAAATACTTGGCGATCGCCTATTTGCGGGATGCACCATCTTTGCCACTCTGGTCTGAGGTTTTTCATCTTACCTACGCTACCAACGATGGGGCGGCTTTCAGCTTTTTCACGGGACAGGTGGATTTACTAAAATGGGTGTCCTTTTGGGTGAGTGTCATTTTGATCGTGGTGGGTTTGCGCTACAAAAAATGGCGCACCATAGAGCAGATCGGCTATGGCTTTATTCTCGGTGGAGCGCTGGGTAACGGCATAGATCGCTTTGCCTATGGTTATGTGGTAGATTTTTTGCACTTCAAACTAATCCGCTTTCCTATTTTCAATGTGGCAGATGTCAGCATCAATTTGGGGTTGGGCTGTTTAATTTTATGCTTGTGGTGGGAGCACAAACAGCGGTAATTTTTCAGGACATGACAGATGTAAAACAACAGGTAGAGGCACTGCTATATCTCAAGGCAAAGCCCATGACCATCGGGGCGATCGCTGAAGCTTTGGAGTGCGATCAGAACTTAGCAGAGCAGGGTTTGATTGATCTGATCAGCGATTATGCCCATCGGGAAACTGCCCTAGAAATTGTCGAAACCGATTTGGGATTTGCGCTTAAATTGCGCGCTGAGTTTAATGACTTACTGCAAAAGGTAGTCCCCGCCGATATTGGCAAAGGAGCTTTGCGTACTCTAGCGGCGATCGCCCTAAAAAATCCCATCAGCCAAGTAGAACTGGTAGAGCTGAGGGGATCATCCGCCTATCAACAAATCCAAGAATTAGTCGAGCAGGGCTTTGTCAAAAAACGCCGCCAAGCGGATGGGCGTTCCTTTTGGTTGCAAGTTACCGAAAAGTTCCATCAGTATTTTGAGATCGATGATCTTTCGCATTTCCTGTGAACCAATAGTGCGCCAACCAGCCAGAACAAACCTAGGTCTGGGGAATTGCCCCTACATACTTGTCCCTAAATTCTTGCAGACCCGCCATATAAACTGGAAGCGACTGGATAAAGCCAGTATTGTGATCGCCTTTTAGCTCCAGAAACATCTTAGGCTGATTGGCATGGGCATAGAACTGCGGATTACTTACAATAATTATTAGCGTAAAAATTCTTTTGTTGGTATGGCAGTCGCTAACGAAACTCTTAAGCGGGAACTCGATCAACTGACCGCCGAGCAACTGCAACAAGTTGCTGACTTCATTGCATTTCTCAAATTTCGCGATAAACGCCGCCGTATAGTTCTTGATCCTACTCAGATGGCTTCGTTGGCAACAGAGTTTGCCGAGGAGGATCGTTCTCTTGCTGAATTTGGCATGGCTGATTATGCGGTGATACTTGCCCGCGAAGATTAGCAATGACTAACCAACTGAAACGCGGAGAAGTTTGGCTGGCAAATCTTGATCCTAGTAGAGGTTCTGAGCAGGCGGGTATGCGTCCTGTCATTATTTTTCAAAATGATATTGTTTCTCAGTTCTCCACAACAACTATTGCCATCCCCTTAACTACTAACCAGCGTCGCGCTTCACTGCCAATTTGTCTGCCGATCAAACAGGGAGACGGCGGATTACTACAAGATTCTGTTGCCTTGTGTTTTCAAATTCGCGTGCTGGATAAGACGCGGTTAACTCGGAGGCTAGGTCAACTGAGCGCTGAAACAATTACTCAATTAGAAGAAGTAGTGTTAGTGACGCTGGGATACGATTAGCCAGATTTCTAACGCCCAAGAATACCTAAACACTGAGCGGTTTTCCGATTAGCAATCTCTGGAAGGCTGATGTAGCATTTAAGTTTTGGAAATTGCCCCTACATACTTGTCCCTAAATTCTTGCAGACCCGCCATATAAACTGGAAGCGACTGGATAAAGCCAGTATTGTGATCGCCTTTTAGCTCCAGAAACATCTTGGGCTGATTGGCATGGGCATAGAGTTTTTGACCATGATGGAAAGGAATGATTTCATCATCGGGGCTGTGGATTACTAGAATGGGAGCGGTGATGTGGGGCAGTCTCTCTAGGGTGGGATAACGGTATTTAGCTAGGAGATGCACGGGCAAATAGGGGAATAGCTCACTGGCGCGATCGGGAATAGAAGTAAATGTGGAACCGAGAACTAAGCCGCCAACCCTGATCTGGGCACGGGATTGCTGTTCTGCCAGATAGGATGCAACCCCACCCCCCAAAGATTCACCATAAATAATAATGTCTTGCGGCAAAATGCCCTGTTCTTGGAGGAGGTACTGCCACGCCGCTTCAGCATCATAGTAGGTGCCCATTTCATGGGGTTCCCCTTCGCTTTCGCCATAGCCCCGATAGTCAAACAGCAAAAGGTTGAACCCCAATTGGTGTAATACCGATATGTAGTTCTGGCGATAGCTGATGTTGCCACCATTGCCATGACAGAACAGAATGGTTTTGGCTGATTGGCTGTGAGGAATGTACCAGCCAGCGATTTTGATGCCGTCTTGGGTGGTGATGCGCAGTGGGGTATAGGCTAAACCTAAATTTTCGGGTGTAGCGACTATTTTGCGAGCGGGAATATAGACCATTTTGGACTGTCCCAAGTAAACCAAGATCAAAACCGCTGAGTAAAACACCACAAGGGCTGTGACAGAAGTCCGCAAAAAACTGAGTAATTTGACCAACAGCATTCTGGTATTGTTTGGGCAGTAGCTTGGTCGATTCTACTGTTAATCAGTGCCTAAAGGATAGCTCCCCAGTCATGTGAGGATTGGTTTGACAGGAGATTTAATAACTTGTTGCTCAACTAGGGTGGCAACCACAGCAACCACATTGCTATTCCACTGCCTTTGGTGGTGCAAATTTGCGTCATTTTCTGCAGGGAGCGCGCAAAGTCTTTAGATATTCTGAAAATGCTCTGGAATTTCTCTATTCAGGCAGATGATATAAAAAAATTTAGCTGTACCGCAAATATGACTGATCGCCTTTGCCCATTAAACAGCTATGTCCTGATCAAGCAAGTTCCAGACCAAAGTTCTAAGGCAGGCGTAAATCCTGATGGCACGATTGATCGGGCGAAAGCGAAGCGGATGCTCAATCCTTTTGACCGCTATGCCCTACAAGCGGCACTGCAAACTAAGCAGTACGGCGCTGTAGTAACGGCAATTACTATGGGTCCACCACCCGCCATAGAAATTCTCTATGAAGCGATCGCCCATGGGGTAGATAGGGCAATTCTGTTAACGGATCGCCGCCTTGCCGCCTCTGATACCCTTGCCACCGCCTATGCTCTGTATAAAACTGTATTGTGGGCGAGTCGGGGCAGGAGCCTCGACCTAGTTTTTTGCGGACTGCAAACCACCGATGGCGACACCGCCCAAGTAGGACCGCAGTTGGCAGAGCGGCTGGGCATCCCCCAAATTACCTACTGCGAAAGTTTTACTCTGAATGGCAATAGCATCACTGCCAAACGGGTGATTGAGGGCGGTGTACAAATTTTGCAAACCCAGCTTCCCGCCCTGCTGACAATTACTAACTCAGCACAGCGACTGGCGTACAAGACCCTAAGGGGAGCGCAAAGGGTGCAACAACTGCAAAGAGACGAACAGTTGCGATCGCAGATTTTGCACACAGTTACGCTAGATGACATTGGCGCCGATCCCGAACGGTGCGGCATCAAAGGATCACCCACCATCGTGGCGGCAACTGAGAAGATCGGTGAAATTGGCGGCAGTTGCCACATGTTTCAAGGCAGGGCTGTGAGGCTGATGGTCGGCGAACTGCTGAATCAAGTTCCACTAGAAAGTTTACTGGAGGCAAGATGAAGCACAAAATTTGGGTATTTGCTGAACAGGTCGAGGGCGAACTGCAGGCGATCGCTCTGGAATTGCTGGGTGCAGGCAGAAGGTTAGCCGATAAACTGGGGGCTGACCTAGAGGCAATTTTGCTGGGGCACAATATCAGCCACCTTGCCCAAACTCTATGTCACTACTCTGCCGATCGGGTCTATGTCGCCGATCACCCCGAACTGGCTCAATACCGCACCCTGCCCTACCGCCGTGTCATGGTGGATTTACTTAGCCAACTGCCTGAGCCGCCGCATACTATCCTGTTCGGTTCTACTACCACAGGGCGAGACCTTGCCCCCCGTCTTGCCGCCTACCTCGAGACAGGACTCACCGCCGACTGCACCAGCCTAGACATTGGTCCATTTGAATACAGCAACAGCAAGGATCAGAGCAAGTCTGGCACATTCCATGACTGCCTCTATGCTATTCGTCCCAGCTTTGGTGAATCGCTGAAGGCAAGGATTCTGGGTCCGTGGAAAAATCCGCAGATGGCAACGGTGCGCCCTGGCGTGATGCAGGCGGTCCAGCCAGACTACAACCGCACAGGTACGGTGATTCCCTTGGCGGTCAACTTGCAAGAGAGCGATCGCCAAGTGCAGATTCAAGAAATAGTAAGAAATGTTACCCACCAAGTACAGCTATCCAAGGCAGAAGTAATCGTCTCGGGTGGCTACGGCTTGGGATCGCCCGACGGCTTTCAGTTGATCAAAGAATTGGCTGATTGTTTTCCCAACAGTGCGGTGGGTGCTTCCCGCAAAGCAGTAGATGCGGGTTGGATCAGCTATGCCCATCAAGTAGGACAGACAGGCAAGACCGTCCGACCCAAAATCTATATCGCCTGCGGCATCTCTGGGGCAATCCAGCACAGGGTGGGCATGGATAAATCCGACACAATCATCGCCATCAACAAAGATAGTAGCGCCCCCATCTTTAGGTTTGCCCATTACGGCATTGTGGGCGATCTCTACCAAGTGATCCCCGAACTGATCCAGCAGATGCGCTATGCGCTCAATTCTCGCAATAGCCAAGCCGCCTAGAATTTTATCCACTTCTCAGCTAGGAGACCAACCATGACCATCAATGCCCCCCTGCACTACAACCTGCTCTTAGTTGGCGGAAGCACTTCCAACCTAGTGCTGGCACACCGCCTGCTGGATTTAGCAAAAGACAGTGGTGTGCCAATCTCTATTGCGATCGCCGAAAAAGCGCCCCAATTCGGTGGGCATATCGTCAGCGGCGCAGTTACCAAACCCCATGTGCTGTCTAAGCTGTTTCCCGAACTGGATGTGCAGAATGTGGAGGAGTTCCCCATCGAGGCAGTGGTTACCAAAAGCCACATGAGCGTCTTAGGAGCCTCAGCCAAGTGGGACATACCCGACTATTTCGTGCCGCAAGGCTTCAAAAAAGAGGGCAGTATCATCCTCACCCTGAGCCATGTGGTGCGCTGGCTGGCAGAGAAATTAGAAGCCAAAGCGAAGGACATCCCCCATGTCACCCTTGATCTCTTTCCAGGCTTTGCTGTCCATGAAATTCTCTACGAAGGCGATCGGGTGATTGGCTGTCGCCTCAGCAATACGGGGGTGCTCAGCGAAGATGCCATCTTTGCTGACTATACTTGCTTTGGCGATAAAGGCTTTATCTCCAAAGACTTGGTAGCTAAATTTAACCTGCGGGACACACCCCAACTGTGGTCAGTGGGGGTCAAAGAACTGTGGCAAGTAGAGGCAGACTATGCGGGACAAGTGTGGCATACCCTCGGCTATCCCGTGCTGGACGGTACTTTTAGCGGTGGCTTTATCTATGGTCTCAAGGATAACCGTTTGGCGGTGGGTTTAATTTTGGGCTTAGATAGCCGCAACCCCAACCTCAACCCCCAGCAGAGACTACAGGAATACAAAGCCCACCCTTGGGTGCAGTCCCTACTTAAGGGAGGCACATTGCTCAAGTATGGCGCGGCGGTGATCCCTGAGGGTGGATATTACAGTTTGCCTAAGCAGTTCAATGTCAATGGAGCATTACTGCTCGGTGATGCTTTGGGGGTGTTGGATGTGGGCAGTTTGTCGGGGGTGGATAAGGCGATGGAAACGGGCTACATTGCTGGTGAGCTATTGCACACTGCCTTTGCTAACCAAGATTTTGCAGTGATGGAACAGTACCAAGAGCGGGTGATGCAGAGTTTTGTGGGTTCTGCCCTCTACACTAGCCGCTACTTCCGTGAGGCTTTTTTGGAAAATAGTCGCCTGCTGGAGGAATACTTGCCCACTGTGTGCAGTCATGTGGACAAGGGACACCCTTGGTTTGGCGGTTTGCGCTTGGGGCTAGAAAATCCCATTCAGCGATCGCGCGATGTAATTCGTGCCTACAGCCTAGTTACAGGCAAAACAGGGGAAACCAAACCAGTCTCCTACAGCGAATGCCACACAGTAATCCAAGCCGACTTTATCCCCAAGCACGGACAGCCTGTCCGCAGTGCTCAAACAGTTCCCACCTTTTATTCCCGCCCCGATGCTGTATTCTATGCCAGCCCCCGCTATGTGGAACAAAATCAGCACATTGTGGAGTTTAGCAGTGATACCTGTACCGCTTGCATTGAGCGTTATGAGCAGTTAGGGCGAACAACTCCCTGCATTTCTGATTGCACAGCCGAAGTGCATCACTTTAATATCAAAGATGGTCTGAAAATTCATGGTATGTCCCTAGAAAACTGCATTCAGTGTCGCACCTGCGAAATTGTTTGCCCTGAAGTAAACCTGCGGGTCAATCCCAGCTATGAAGGCTCGGGTCCAGACTTTTATGGCTTGTAATTCCCAGTAAAAAACGCTTTCGTTGAAAAGAATTTAACACACAGTGCTTTGCCGAGGCGCAACCCATGTCAACATGAAAAAATGGCAAATCTTTGAGAAACTTGCCTTCCTATCAGCCTGTCACTTGGAGTCAGGGAAAGGAGTGAAAAAAATCAGAATCTCTAATTTTTTATTTGATTCCTTCACCAACTTCTATCCAAGAAACCCCTCACTCTCTGGGTGCAGACATCCAGTTGGTGCGGAATTTCAAGGTTCTTCAGTTCTACTGTTATCCCAGAACTTGACAAATTGGCGACTCTCTCTAAATTCTCTAATAGTAGAATCTATGCGGGCTTCTCTAGTAATGGGAGCGTCAGTAATACTGGGATTGAGCCAATCAATTACTTGTTTCAGGTCTTCTATGGGAGGCACCGTTACCTCATCGGCAAATTTGAGCAAGTACATAGTACCGCCTGTGATGCCACCTCTATCAGACTGGATTACTTGAGCTGAAACCTGTGCTGTCATTTGAGCAGAGCCAACCCAGAGGCTGGTAACTGCCAGAAATACAAAACCACCTCTGGGTAAAGACATAAAATCTACTCCTGATGGGATATGGTTAGCATACCCCATCAGACGCAGTAACGGCATATTTAGTGCCCTAAAATCACTAAAAATGCGATTTTAACCCAACACTTGACGGCAGTGTGCCAGCACATTGTCCACCGTGAAGCCAAACTTCTCGTAGCAGACATTCCCAGGGGCAGAAGCGCCAAAGGTGTCAATGCCCACGATCGCGCCTTGAGAACCCACATACTTGTGCCAGCCAAAGGTAGAACCCGCTTCCACCGCCACCCGCTTGGTACAGCTAGAGGGCAGGACTGATTCTTTGTACTCAGCAGACTGCTCTTCAAACAGTTCCCAGCAGGGCATGGACACCACCCGCACCGCTTTGCCTTCTTCAGCCAAAATGGCACCAGCTTTGATGGCTAGTTCCAATTCCGAGCCAGTGGCAATAATGATCAGATCGGGATTGTCGGCTGGTACCACTACATAGGCTCCCTTTTTCACCCCTTCTACAGAAGTGCCTGCCTGATTCTTCACCCCTTGGCGGGTAAATGCCATGAGGGTAGGACGATGGCGCTCGGCGATCGCCACCTCATAGGCTCCCACGGTTTCTCTGGCATCGGCGGGTCGAATGGTGAGCAGGTTGGGAATCACCCGCAGGGAGGCGAGGGTTTCTACGGGCTGGTGGGTAGGACCATCTTCACCAAGGGCGATGGAATCGTGGGTCATGATATACACTACCCCAACCTTAGACAGGGCGGACAGACGGATAGCGGCGCGCATATAGTCGGCAAATACCAAGAAGGTAGCACCGTAGGGGATCAAGCCGCCGTGTAGTGCCATACCGTTGAGGATCGCCCCCATGCCATGTTCCCGCACGCCAAAGCGGAAGTTGCGCCCGTGATACGACCCAGGTTGAAAGTCGGGCAGACCTTTGAGGTAGGTCATGTTGGAGTGGGCGAGGTCGGCAGAACCGCCCAGCAATTCGGGTAGGACTGGGGCAAGGGCATTTAAGCAAGCCTCAGAGAGCAAACGGGTGGATTTTTCCATCTCGGTTACGGGCGTGAGGGCGTTTTGCCAGCCTTCGGGTAGCTCCCCTGCCATCACCCGCTTAAATTCCTTTGCTTCGGCGGGATAAGCCTTTTCATACTCAGCAAAGAGGGCGTTCCAGTCCGCTTCCGCTTTTGCCCCTTTGGCGATCGCCTGACGGAAACGCTCTAATGCTTCTGGAGGCACTTCAAACGGCGGGTAGTCCCAGCCCAGATTTTGCCGTGTGGCGGTTACTTCATCGCCGCCGAGCGGTGCGCCATGTACTTTTTCACTGCCTGCCTTTTTGGGAGAGCCATAGCCGATGGTGGTGGTAATAATAATCAGGCTGGGTTTGTCGCTGACATCTTTAGCGGCGGCGATGGCGTTGGCGATCGCCTCTAGGTCAGTGTTGCCATCTGCTACATACTGCACATGCCAGCCATAAGCCTCGTAGCGTTTGCCCACATCTTCGGTGAATGCTAAGGAGGTACTGCCATCGATGGAGATGTGGTTGCTGTCGTAGAGCATGATCAGCTTGCCCAACTGCAAGTGTCCCGCTAGGGAGGCGGCTTCGCTGGCTACGCCTTCCATATTGCACCCATCGCCCAAGATGACATAGGTGTAGTGATCGACGATGGGGAAGTTGGGTTTATTAAATCTGGCGGCGAGATGCGCTTCGGCGATCGCCAGACCTACCGCATTGCCCACCCCCTGTCCCAGAGGTCCTGTGGTTACTTCTACTCCTTCGGTCATGAAGTTTTCGGGATGCCCTGGGGTCTTGCTCTCCCACTGGCGAAATTGTTTGATGTCTTCAATGGTTACGCTGTCGTAGCCCGTCAAGTACAGCAGGGAGTATTGGAGCATACAGCCATGTCCTGCCGACAGCACAAAGCGATCGCGATCCACCCACTTGGGGTTTTTGGGATTGAACTTGAGGAACTGGTCGAATAACACAAATGCCATGGGCGCGCAACCCATCGGCAGTCCGGGGTGTCCTGATTTAGCTTTTTCTACGGCATCAATACTTAAAAAGCGAATGGAGTTGATACAAAGTTCTTCTACGGTTTTGGTTTTGGCAAGTTCAGGAGCGGCTACCATGAGTAAATTCCTAATTTAGGGTGTCCTTTGCTATTGTCTGCTAAAGGGGGCAACTGATCAAGTCTTAACTGGTGCGGCTATTGCTCAAATTGGCAGTAGTGCTGGAGCTAGTCGGGGAAATTTTAGTTAAGATTGAATGATGTTTAGTCTCGGGCGATCGCCATGTCTTTGTTGCCTAAGCTCAATCAATTTCGTTGCCTGATGGCAGAACAGCAGATCGATGGGTACTTTATCCCCTCAGCAGATGAGCATTTGAATGAATATCCGCCAACTGCCAAATTGCGCCGCCAATGGTTGAGTGGCTTTACGGGATCTGCGGGGGATTTTTTAGTAACCCTGCAACACGCTTATCTTTTTGTGGATTCTCGCTACTACGAACAGGCGGATCAGCAAGTGGATAGTAGCGTAGTGCAAGTGTGCAAATTAGAATTAGCGGGACACAAGCAACCCACAGAAGTTTTAGCAGATTTAGTAGAGCAAAACTCGCAATTTCGTTTAGGCATTGATCCTTTTGTGTTTAGCATCAAACAGTTTCGTGAATTTAGTGATGAACTGGTGGTCAAAGGTTTAGAAATTGTCCCGATCAGCGAGAACTTAGTAGATAAATTGCGTCAGCAAATAGATACTATTCCGCCTTTTGCTCAATCAGAAGTTTTTGCCGTACCTGATGCCCTAGCAGGCAAATCTTTTACAGATAAGCTGGCACAGGTCAGAGAAAAGATGCGGAGCGCAGGAGCGGAATTACTGCCAATTACTAAGCTGGATCAAATTGCGTGGCTTCTCAATCTCAGGGGCAGAGATGTGCCGTGTAATCCAGTATTTATTGCTTACATGATCTTGACTTTAGATCAAGCATTTCTATTTACTAACCAAGAGCGCATCCCAGAGGCAATCAAACATAATTTAGCGGACTATGTCCAACTGGAAAACTATGAAAACTATGCCACTAAATTAGTCGAGCTGGCGGATCATCATCGGGTTTGGCTCAGCGATCGCCACTTGACCTATGGTTCTTATTTGTTATTAAAAAATGCCAATGCCCGCTTCATCGAAAAAGATTGCCCTATTGAACTGCTCAAGGCGGCAAAAAATCCCACAGAAATTCAACAGATGCAGTTGGCTAACCTCAAAGCCAGTGTGGCAAAAACTCGCACTATCAAGTGGATTGACGATCAGTATGCTATGGGCAAACCCATCAGCGAAACTGCGGTGGCGCGAACCATTGAGAAATTCTATGCCGAGTCCGAAGGCTTTTTAGAATTGAGTTTTCCTACCATTGCGGCGATCGGCACCAACAGTTCCATCGTGCATTATGGCAGTCTTGATCCCAACCAAATGGCTCAGGCTGGGGATTTATTGCTACTAGATTCGGGCTGTCAGTTTATGGGCGGTACGACGGATGATACGCGCACGGTAGTAATTGGCGAACCTACAGACTTGCAAAAAATGCGCTACACCGCTGTCCTCAAAGCCCACATTAACTGCGCCATGACGCAATTCCCCAAAGGCGCAAATGGCAGTCAACTGGATGGCATTACTAGAGCCAGCCTGTGGGCAGAAAAGCTGGACTATGGGCATGGGACGGGGCATGGAGTGGGGGCTTTTCTCAATGTGCATGAAGGACCGAATGGCATCAGCAAAAGGGTACAGCAAACCCTAGAACTGGGCATGATCAACAGTATTGAGCCTGGGTATTACGAACCCAACTGGGGCGGTATGCGCATCGAGAATCTTTACTTTGTCAAAGAAATAGAGGCGGGCTGGTATGGCTTTGAGTCTCTGACCTATATTCCTTTTGCGCGGAAGTTGATTGTTAGCGATCGCCTAAATGCTCAGGAAAAGGCATGGTTAAACCATTACTACCAGCAAGTGCAGACGAAACTCAGCCAGTTTTTGCTACCAGAGGAACAGGCATGGCTTAGAGAGGAGTGTGCGCTGTTTGACTGACCCGCTTCATGCCCATTTATGCAAGTATGGCTGGGTGTAGTATATTGACCACTATGGAAAAAATCAGCTTTCCCATTGTCCTCTATCCTAATTTGCCAATTGATCGCCAAGTGCAACTGTTGTGGAGCAGACCAAAGAGCCGTATGCAGTTGATTGGCGTTTTGCTGATCTGCGCCCTGATCAGTGCGATCGCTACCCTTTTGCTATGGCAAAGAATTGGTTGGTTGGGGTTTCCCGTGTTTTTTATCCTCGCCAGTTTGATTGCGGGGTGGGTGTGGGTTGCATATACCTTTCGCCCCCAGCAATATCAAAATTTATGGAAATACCTGCGCCCCCAAATACCCAGTGCCCAAATCGCCGATGATCGCCGCGGGTTTGCTGAATTTCCCGATAATGCTCCATTTTCCAATCTATTGCAGGAGCTATTCCCCAAAAAGATAATTACTCTGCGTAAATTAGACAAATACACCCCAGACTTTATTTATCTCGATCAGGCGCACCATCTGCACATTGATATCGAGATTGACGAGCCATACACGCCGCGCCAGTATCCCGCAGAAACGCCCTTGACTACTACCCATTGTCTGCGGCAGGATGACGAACGCAATCAATTCTTTCAATCTGCCCAGTGGTTTGTCGTACGGTTTAGCGAACGACAGGTGTTGTTGCAGTCCAAAAGTTGTCTAAAGTTCTTGGTGGAATTGGTTAGCAAGCTGACAGGAGAAACCATGCCCAATCCCTATGCCAATGCCCCAGATCTAGAGCCTGAAGAGCAGTGGACAGAAGCCACCGCCAAGCAGATGGCAGAGCGGCAAGAACGGTTACACTATGATCGGTATGCCCAGCGATAGAATAATGTCCGCCAAATTCCTCAACCGTCTTAACCCTTCCCAACAGCGAGCTGCCGCTCACTATGCAGGACCTTTGTTGGTTGTGGCAGGGGCAGGATCGGGCAAAACGCGTACCCTGACCTTTCGCATTGCCAACCTACTGCTCAATCATGGAGTCAGCCCAGAGCAAATTCTAGCGGTTACTTTCACCAATAAGGCGGCAAAGGAAATGAGCGATC